>Ga0075163_10003123_pt1 | contig 22321 bp, 14 predicted proteins | sample JI1023141ADNA_FD_71478 | JGI IMG/M metagenome (GOLD analysis project Ga0075163, IMG submission 71478) | Wastewater effluent complex algal communities from Wisconsin, to seasonally profile nutrient transformation and Carbon sequestration -... | ecosystem: Engineered > WWTP > Effluent > Algae... | reverse complement strand
GCAATGCATGTTGATCATGCGGGCGAAGCGGCGTGTTCGGCGACGATCTGGAACGAGCTTGGGTGGGATGGTGATCCCGTGGGGATCCCAGGATGGGATGTGGGAGCGTTCAAGATCCGGTCAAGCGGTGGTCGGTTGCGGTGTGCGCAAGGAAGACGTTGAGCTGGCTGACCTGCGCAGTCTCAGCCGCGACGTCGCCCACCTCATCCCGGGATCCCAGCGGGATCACGCACTCTCGCAAGTGTGCTATTGGCGACGGGCTATGAGGATGTGCCGCAGTACGGACAGTCCCAGAGCATCTCGTATACGCCGAGAGGCTGGTTGCTCAAGCGCGTCTCCTTGGTGGGCGGGGGGGAGCGCTCGCCGCGACGGCGAGCCGGATCAGTATACCGAGTTCTCAGCCCGGAATGTGCAGTCGGTGCAGCACTGTATCTGCGATCAGGCCGCCGATCAGGAGCATGCCGAAAAGGCGCGCATGCCAGAAGGCGAGGGCGACGAACCACAGCGGCCAGATTCCGGCCGGCATCTCGGGCGGCGGGGCCGCGGGCCGCGGACTCAGGTACGCCTGCACCACCCGCACGCAGCGCGGCAGCGCCAGCAGCACACATAGCACCACAGGGCCCACGATGCCGCGATACACCAGCAGGCCCACGAGCGCGTACTGAAGCAGCAGCATCGCCACCGCAATCGACCGCGCAGCGCGCTCGCCGATGAGCACCGGCAGCGTGCGGATGCGCTTGGCCTCGTCCGAGGCCAGCTTGTCGATATGCTTGCCGAAGATGACCGTGCTTGCCGACAGCGCGTACGGCAGGCTCGCGATCGCCGCGTCCCAGCTCCAGCTGCCGGTGGTCGTCAGGTACGTGCCGCCCACCATCAGCGGCCCCCACACGGCCAGCACCGCCAGCTCGCCCATCCCGAAGTACTTGAGCGGATAGGTATAAAAGAGCACGAAAAAGACGCCCGATGCGAGCAGCCAGACCACCGGCATGCCGCCGTGCCACGCCAGAAACACGCCGATCGCCAGCGCCAGGGCGCCGGTCACCGCGGCATAGCCGATGAGCTGAGCCTTGCTCATGAGGCCGTGCTCGATCGGATGCGGTCCGTACTGCGCCCGAAACGAGTTGTCGCGGTCGGCCCCGGTCAGGTGATCGGTGAGATCGTTGATGAGGTTGTTGGTTGCGTGCGCCAGCAGCAGCCCGAGTGTGGTCAGCGCCCACAGCCACGCCCGGCCTTGACCGCTGCGCAGGGCCAGGAGGCCGCCCAGGCTGCTCGACACCAGCGTCATGAACAGCACGGCCGAGCGCGTTGCCACCAGCCAGCGCGAGACGAAGTCGAGCCTTCCCCACTCCTCGCGCGACAGCCGCGGGATGACCCGGATCGCCCGACCCCACATGCGGACATTGAGCATGGCCCGTTGGTACAAGAGCAGGGCGTTTGGGTCAAGCGCCGAGCCGATGCTATGGTTTTTACCTGCTGCCCTTGCGCTCGACGAAGTCGCGACCTCTGCTCTGCACTTTTTGCCGGCTCCTGCTGGCGGCGTTGCTGTGTGGACTTGGCCTTGGCAGCGCCAGCGCGGCGGAGCTTGAACCGATGCGGCTCTTGGGCCGCATCTATGCCCGCGGCTCGATCCTGCGCGTTGCCGAAGCCCAGATTTCAGCGACGGTGGGCGCGACGACCCTGCGCGCGCAGAGCGATGCCAAAGGCGAGTTCGAGCTGGTGCTGCCCATTGCCGCGGAGGCGCCGGCAGAGGCCGCGATCGTCATCCGCGCCCCGGGGTTTGAGCCGCTGCGCGCCAGCTTCGCGCTCAAGCCGGGCAGGCTGGGCGCCGAGTACCTGCTGCGCAAGCGCAAGACCACGCAGCCGTTTACGTCGGTGGTGCGCGGCGATGTGCCGGCGGAGGGCGCCCACATCTCGCTGCGCGGCGAGGAGCTGCGCACGCTGCCGGGGAGCCTGGGCGATCCGTTCCGCACCATCGGGCTCCTGCCGGGAGTCGCAACGCCGATTCCGCTGCTGCCGGTGTTCGTGGTGCGCGGCGCCAGCCCCGGCATGAACGGCTTTTTCCTGGACGGCATGCGCGTCCCGCAGCTCTTTCACGTGCTGGTGGGCGGCGGCGTGGTCCATGCGCGACTGGTAGACCAGCTCGACTTTTTCCCCGGCGCCTACGACGCATCCTACGGGCGCTATGCCGGCGGCATCATCGATGCCAAGACGCGCCCGGCGCGCAGCGATGGCCACCACGGCGAGCTCGAGCTGCGCCTGTTCGATCTGGGCGCGCTCGTCGAGCTGGCGCTGCCCAAAGAGGTCCGCCTGACCCTCTCGGGCCACTATGGCTACCCGGGGCCCATTGTCCACGCCATCGACAACCGCGTCGGTGTGACCTACTGGGACTACCAGCTGCGTCTCGACTGGAAGGGGCTCACCGTGCAGGCGCTGGGCTCGTTTGACGAGATCTCCATTGCCGGCTTTGGCATCTCGCCGGGCAGCAGCATGGACAAGCCGGTCGAGCAGACGTTTCGCCAGACCTTCCACCGCTTGCAGGTGCGCCACATCGCGCACGTCGGCCGCCTGGAGCTTGAGACCGCTGCGGTGGGAGGCATCGACGAGATGGTCATCTTCCAGGGCAACGGCGTGCGCAAGCTGTCGCTGAACCTGCGTGCTATCGCAGCCTGGCGCTGGCCGACTTTAAAGATTCGCCTGGGCGCGGATACCGAGCTCTCGCGCTTCACGGCCGAGAACTTCGATCCCGATCCGGTGCGCTCGCGTCCCGATGATCTGGGCGAGCTCGCGGGCTCGCGCGACGGCGTGGTCGCGGGCGGCTTCGCAGTGGCCAGCGTCGGGCCGCTCAAGGGCGTGACCGCGACGGTGAGCGCGCGCATCGATGTCTATCACGCCGGCGCCGTGACGCTGCTCGGCGTGGATCCGCGCTTTCAGGTGCGGGCGCAGCTGACCAGCTGGCTGACCCTGCACGCCGGCTACGGCTACTACCAGCAGCCGCCGAGCTTTCCGGTGGCGCTGCCCGGCATCGATACGTTTGCGCTTCAGCTGGGGCTCCAGCGGGCGCTGCACGGCGCGGTGGGGCAGGAGCTCATCCTTCCCGGGTCGCTCAGCTTTGCGCTCACCGGTTTTTATCAGCACTACACCAACGCCAACGACGTGGTCCTCGACTTCACGCCGATGCTCTGCACGTCGCCGCCGCCCGAGTCGCTCTCGGGCTATGTGGCGCAGGTGATGCGGCAGATCGATGGCAACTCGTACGGCATGGAGCTGATGCTGCGCCGCCACGCCGGCCGCGTGACCGGCTGGATCGCGTACACGCTGGGCCGCGCCGAGCGCATGTTCACCTGCGGCATCCGCCCCGCCGATTACGACCAGACCCACGTGCTGAACGCCGTGGTGCAGGTGCGGCTGCCGTGGAACCTGATGCTCGGCGGGCGCTTCTTCTATTCGACCGGGCGTCCGGTCACGCAGCTGGAGCCGCCGGATGGCAGCGCGACCGTGCGCAACAACACGCGGCTGCCCGATACCTATCAGCTCGACCTGCGCATGGATCGCGAGTGGATCTTTCGCCGCTTCGCGCTCGACTTCTTTTTGGAGGTCGTCAACGCCACCTATTCGCAGGCGAACTTCGGCCTGACCTACCCCAAAGAGGGCAGCGTGACGCGCTTCGATCAGCCGATGCTCAACGGCTTTCGCTGGATCCTGCCCTCTATCGGAGTGCGGGGGCGATTCTAGCCGCTAGGCGGCCGAAGCTGCTGCGCCCTGAGCGGCCTCGGAGCGTTCCAGATCGACGACCAGTCGGGTGCGCAGCATGGTGGCCTGGAAGTGCTCGGCGACCTCGGGAGCGTGCGAGGCAACGATGAGCTGGCCGCCCATCTTGTTTACGACAAAGTCTTCGAGCGCGGCCAGGTTCAGGCGCACGAGCGGCGCGTGCTGGTGCAGCTCCGGCTCATCAATGAGCACGATGCCGCCCGGAGCCAGCCAGCGCCCGACGGTAAACAGCGAGATGATCGCCGCCCGCTCGCCGCTTGAGAGTCGGTCGATGGTCGTGACCGCTTCGCCGCGCACGCGCACCAGCGGCCGCATGGTCTCGCGCTGCACGTGATCGAGCAGCTCGATATCGGTCAGCACCGACTGGATGCGCTCGCGAATCTCCTGGAAGCGCCTCGGATTCGCCAGCCGCAGGGCGGTCATGGAGGTCTCAAGATGCAGCCGCTTGTCGCTCGACGGCGCATAGCGGGCCAGCCAGCGCACGGCATCTTCCATGAACGGCTCGGCGCGGTCGTCGTTGGGCGCCAGCGGCTCGATGTAGCGATTCTCGGCGCCCAGGTAGACCATGTTGGGCAGCGTCTCGGCCAGCGACTCAAGCGCCCCCGCGGGGCCCAGCCGCAGCGCGTCAAACGGAGGCTCCCAGAAGCTCGGCAGCTCGGCGCCGGCCGTCGGCCGGTTCGGATCGGGGCGAAACAGGATCTGGGGAACGTGCTTGTCCAGCGCCGCGCGCGCGGCCCGGCCCGAGATCACCGCGCCCTCCAGCTGCGCCGGCGGCTCGTCGGGGCCCGAGTGCAGCCACAGCGTCGGCAGCGGCCCCGGCAGATCCACAAGCTGCATCGCCACCCAGCCCCCGGGCTGAAGCCCCGAGAGGGCCGGATCCAGCGTCAGGGTGCGTGTGAGCCGGCGTCGGGTCGAAGCGCGAAACAGCTTCCACAGCGCCGCCATGACATCCAGGCAGGTGGTCTTGCCCGCGCCGCCGCCGCCGTGAAAACAGACGGCGGGGCTCACGTCGCCGCCGCCGTGACCTGGCGTCAGTTCGAAGCTGTCGTCCCGCTCGTGCACCGCCCTGAGGTTGCGTATGACAATGCGCCTTATCCGCATGAATGCCCCGTCAATTGGTCGTCGAAGACAATCGCTCAACCCTGCGAACAGCCTCATCCAGATACACCAGCTGATCGCGAGGCGCCAGCCCGCAGGCTTACCACGCCCGGGGACGGTGAAGCTAGTTTCGGGCCCGATTTTGCGGGCTCTGGCGAAAGGTCCACCGGCGGAGAGAATTCGTTGACAGAGGATCGCGACTCGCGTACGGTATTTCTACTGCACGCTGTTTCGCCTTTGTTCTAGCGCCGGTCAGCTCAAGTTCCAACGTTCAGGCAAAGCCCCAGACCAGATTTAGGCCAAGCTCAGGGGACCGGCCCCCGACTCTTCGACAGACGTATCAGCCCGACTGCCTGGCGTGCATACACGGCTCCAACCCGAGCCGGCATCAAACAATCAGCCCTGAAACGCCTCAAAACAACGCCCTAAGAAACTGCCTGAGAAGCCGCCTAAGAAATCGTTAGACCAAGCAAGCAGATTCTCCCGACAAATCAACCCAGGCGCCGCATGCGCCCTGGTCCGCCCTTGATGCTCGTCACACTGCACGGTGCTGACATGAGGCCCGGGCCAGCAACGCCTGTTAGATCTCCAAACTAATCCAGGCGTATCGCGAGGACTGATCCCGATGAACCTGACCGAGCTGAAGCGCAAGAAGATGTCTGAACTCATCCACATGGGGATGGGACTCAACATCGAAAACGTCTCTGGAATGCGCCGCCAGGACCTCATCTTCGAGATCCTGCGCCACCACTCGTCCAACCGCGGCGAGGTCTATGGCGACGGCGTCTTGGAGACCCTGCCTGATGGCTTTGGTTTTCTCCGCTCCCCCGACTACAACTACCTGCCCGGTCCGGACGATATCTACGTCTCGCCGTCGCAGATTCGCCGCTTCGGCCTGCGCACCGGCGACACGGTCGAAGGGCAGATTCGCCCGCCCAAAGACAGCGAGCGCTACTTCGCGCTGCTCAAGGTCGAGCGTCTGAACGGCGAGCCGCCCGACGCCCAGAGCGAGAAGATCCTCTTCGACAACCTCACGCCGCTCTATCCCAACAAGCGGCTGCGCCTTGAGTACGACGCGCGCAACTTCTCGACGCGCATCGTCGACATGCTGTGCCCGATTGGCAAGGGCCAGCGCTGCCTGATCGTCTCGCCGCCGCGCGCTGGCAAGACGGTGCTGCTGCAGGACATCGCCCACGCCATCACCACCAACCACCCCGAGGTCTACCTCATCGTGCTGCTCATCGACGAGCGGCCCGAAGAAGTGACCGACATGGCGCGGTCGGTCAAGGGCGAGGTCATCTCGTCGACCTTCGACGAGCCGCCCGCCCGCCACGTGCAGGTCGCCGAGATGGTCATCGAGAAGGCCAAGCGCCTGGCCGAGAGCAAGCGTGACGTCGTCATCCTGCTCGACTCGATCACCCGCCTCGCCCGCGCCTACAACACGGTGGTGCCGCCTTCGGGCAAGATCCTGTCCGGCGGTGTGGACAGCAACGCTCTGCACAAGCCCAAGCGCTTCTTCGGCGCCGCCCGCAACATCGAAGAGGGCGGCTCGCTGACCATCGTCGCCACTGCGCTCGTCGACACCGGCTCGCGCATGGACGAAGTCATCTTCGAAGAGTTCAAGGGCACCGGCAACTCCGAGATCCACCTCGACCGCAAGCTGATGGAGAAGCGCATCTTCCCGTGCCTCGACATCAACCGCTCCGGCACCCGCAAGGAGGAGCTGCTTGTCGACGAGCGCGCGCTCGGCCGCATCTGGATCCTGCGCCAGCTGCTGCACCCGCTGAACGTTGTCGACGCCATGGAGTTCATGCGCGACAAGATCGCCAAGACCGACAGCAACGCGGACTTCATCGCGTCGATGTCCGGCTAGCTTGCCCTTCCGCTGCCCTGGGGTTTCCCAGTGGCAGCGGGACCCATCCCGCCCTCATCACGCACTACGCCTCAGGCAGGGCTTGACACAGCCCCGTTTGTCATCATCTCTAGAATATGATGTCGACGCTCAACCAGGCGGATTCTGCCGAGATTCCCGTGCCGGCTCCCGAAGTCAAAAAAGCCGATACCGCCCTGGCTGAAGCCGTCGCCACCATCCTCAACGAGCCCGCCTCGTCCGTCTCGCCGCCGCTCCTGCACAAGCCCGAAAAGCGCCCGCCTCGCCCCGGTGAGGACTTCCAGTTCGACGAAAACATGGCCAGGCGCCTGGTCCGCTGGATCGAGCCCATCCTGAAGGTCTACTTCCGCAGTCAGGTGCGCGGCGTCGAAAACTTTCCCCCGGGCCAGACCATGGTCGTGGCCAACCACGACGGCGGCATGCTTCCCCTCGATGGCCTCATCCTGGGTGCGGCCTGGCACCGCCACTTCAACTACTCGCGTCCACTCGCCGTCATGGTTCACGACATGGTGATGCGGCTGGTGCCGGGCATCCACCGCATCGGCGGCGTGCTGGCCGATCGCCCCCACCTCGACGCGGTCCTCGACGCTGGCCACAGCGTCATGATCTACCCCGGCGGCTCGCGCGAGACCTTCCGCAGCTTCTTTGAGCGCAAGCTGGTCACGCTGGGCAACCGCACCGGCTTCATCAAGCACGCCCTGCACCGCAAGCTGCCCATCACCCCGGTCGTGTCGGTCGGCGGCCATGAGACGCTGTTCGTGCTGTGGCGCGGCGGCTGGCTGGCCGAGCGCCTGGGCATCACCCGCCGCTTCCGCGCCGATGTGTTTCCCATCGTCGCCGGTCTGCCGTTTGGCATCTGGCTGGGAGCGCTGATGCCGCACCTGCCGCTGCCGGCCAAGATCACGGTTCAGGTGCTGGCGCCCATCAACATCGTCGCCGCCGCCGAGCAGTTCCTGGGACGCCCTTTTACCGACGACGACCTGGACGATCCGGCCGTGCTCCAGGCCTGCTTCCGCATCGTCCAGACCACCATGCAGGACGCCCTGACCGCCCTGTACGCCGAGCGCAAGTACCCGATCCTGGGCTGACGCCAGTACGACACTAGCTCGACGCTTCGCCCTTGCCCGGCGCCACCACGCACAGCGGCGCCCCGGTCACCAGCGACGTGTCGTCGAGCCGCGCCAGGATTCGCCCGGCGCTCTTGGGCGCTGTGATCGTCACCGTCGCCCGATCCCCGACCGGCTGGATCGAGTACTTGCCCCCTGCCGCCAGCGGCTTGCGCGTGGCCGCGTCGAGCAGCGTGATCCCCACAGCGTGCTGCGGGATATCGGCGCCCTTGAGGATGAGCTCCACCGACTCGCCGGGCCGCACCGCTCCGTGCCGGAAGTAGAGCTGCGCCGTGTCCTCCCAGTCCCCGAGCGCAAACGACAGGCCGCCCGGCTGGCCCGGGTTCAGGTACTGCCTGGCCTGCGGCGCATCCAGCGCCGACTGGAAGATTGCGTCCAGCTTGGCCAGGGTCAGCTTGCCCGCCTTGCCGTCGGTGCGCAGCCCATAGGCACGCTGGAAGGCCACCACCGCCGCAGTGGTCTTGCGCCCCGGCTTGCCGTCGATCTTGCCCGGGTCGGCGCTGATCCACTTGATCAAGAACAGCAGCTTCAGCCGCCGCTGTAGCGACGCAACGTCCTCGGCGCTGGGCGGGGCGGCCGCGACCTGCGCCGCCGCATTCGGGGAGCACGACTCGGAGGCGACCTTGGGCACAAACGGCCCGGGCTGGTCCTGGCCCATGGCGTAGAGCGGGATCTTCGACACATCGACGCCGTGAAAGCGCACCACGGCCAGCCGCTTGATCTTGCGCACCTTGGTCCTGGGCCGCACGCGCAGATCCGTGAGGATCTTGCCGGCCACCGAGTCATCCCACGTGACCCAGGCGCCCTCGCTGACATAGCGCTCATCGTCGGTGAACAGCGGCTTTTTGGTCGCGAAGTACTCCGGCTGCTCGCCTGCGCCGGGGTGCCGCGAGATGATGCCGCCCGCGCCGCTGGCCGTGCCGCCCACCGACACGCCGCCGCCCTGGCCGCCGTTGGGGATGCTGCCGTTTGACGATACGTAGGTGAAGGCGTCGACCTCGCCGCGATCGTTCAGGTGCACGTCCCAGCAGAACACCGCGTGTCCGCCGCCGTTCATCCAGTCGATGTGCACCGCATCGCCGCGCCGCATCTGCTCGGGCTCGACGGCGTAGCCCATGTTGAAGAAGATGACCGGCCGCGGCCACTCGGCATCGGCCAGCGTCATGCCGTACCGCTCCATGAGCGCCTTGTGGGCGCTGCTTGTCGGCCGCAGGGCGCCGTTGCAGGCATGCGAGAAGATCACCGGCAGCACCGAGCCATCGCTGAGCGTCGGCCGGTAGGGCTCATCCTCCGAGGCGCTGAACGCCATGGCCGTGGCCTGCGTCGTAAACGGCGAGCACGTGGTCCCCCGCCCCTTGGAGCGGCCCGAGCTGTGCCCGTCGGCCCAGCCGATCTTGATCAGCCACGTGCTGCTCGGCACGCTCTCGCTGGTGCGGTAGCCGTGGATGTCGAGCTCGCGCAGCCGCTCCCAGCTGGCCAGCAGCCGCTCCAGCGTCGTGGAGGTCGGGTTCGGGTACTTGGGGCTCGGGGTGCGGTAGCGTTGCGTATATCGAGACATGTTGCCCTCACGAGGCTAGGGTCCAGGCTCTACAGCACCACTCGGTAGGCTTCGGGGCTCTGGTCGAGGTCGCGCACCGACAGCGTGTGGACCGCCAGGCTCTTGCCGTCGGCCGACAGCGTGAACACGCCCGCCCCGCAGTCCTCCACCTGAAGCTCGCCGCAGCCATCGGTCACGCCGTGATAGGGCTCGGCCAGGCCGTCGCCGGAGAGCTCGAACGCCAGGCCCGGCCGCGGCTGAAAGTCGGCATCGACGATGCGCACATACACCATCGGCCGCTCCTCGCTCGACGGATCGTAGGGCGAGGCCTCCTCGGGCTGCTGCGCATCCGCCGAGAGATCCAGCGCCGCGTCATCGCCATCGACGTTGCCAAACGCCATCGGCAGGTCATCGCCTTCCAGCATGGTCTCGCTCATCGGGTGCTCGCTTTTCACTTTTCAGGTCCGGGCAGTTTGTGCGGGCCTGAGCCTAGGGAAAGGCCCAAGACGCGTAACTGCATGTGACTACGCATGAAAGTTTACCGGAAAGCAGGCAGCGACGGCACTTGCCGCGAAAAGCGCAGCAATTCCGCCGGTCTGGGTGCGCTTCCGGATGGCGCACACACAGGCTGGCAGCCGCGGCCCAAGACGGGTACCCTTCTCCAAAACCGTGCTCGCCTACGTCTATCTTTTCCTGTCCGTTCTTCTTCTCAGCAACACCATCGGCGTGGTTGCGCCGCGTCGCTACGGGCAGACGCTCGGCATGCTCGGAGCCGTGCCGTTCATCGTGCTCATGATGGGCACCCCGCACATCCTGCTGCTCGGATTCGGGCTGACCGCATGGGTGGCGCTGGTCGGCGCCCTGCACACGCTGCCCGGCCAGCTCGGCCTGGCCCTGCACGTGATCGCGTGGATCCTGCTCATCCGCCACCTGATCGCGATGCAGACCGCCTGCCCGATCGTCGACGGTCACCCGGTCGCGGACACCGGCCCGGTGTTTCCCGAAGAGTCGCACGCCTCCAAGGTCGCGATCTCGTATCTGCCCTACCTGCGCTACCGCACGCCGGCCATGTCCGACGTCATGGTCGAGCGCTCGGTCATCTACCGCGAGGTGAGCGGCCGCCGGCTGCGCGTCGACATCTACCGCCCCCGGCAGAGCCCCGCGCCCCCTGGCGTGCCCCTCCAGTCCATCATCTACATCCACGGCGGCGGCTGGGTGATTGGCACCCGCCAGCAGTCGCGCTTCATGATGTTCGAGCTGGCCGCGGCCGGCTACACCGTCTTTGCCATCCAGTATCGGCTGGCGCCGCGCTTCCCGCTGCCCGCCGCCATCGAGGACGCCAAGGCCGCGGTCGCATGGGTGCGCGAGCACGGCGGCGAGTACGGCGGCACGCCCGATGCCGTGGTGGTGGGCGGCTCGGCCGGCGCGCACCTGGCCTCCATGGTGGCGCTGAGCCCCGGCGAAAAGGCGTTCCAGCCCGGCTTTGAGTCCGCGGACACCAGCGTGCGCGCCGCCATCCTGCTCTACGGCTTCTACGATCTCATCGGCCGCCTGGAGTCGCAGAAGTCGGTCATGCGCTGGCACTGGTTCTTCGAGCGCGTGATCTTCTCGGAGAGCTACAAGAAGCACCCCCAGATGTTCCAGCGCGCGCAGCCCTTCTCGCACGTCTCGCCCCAGGCGCCGCCGACGCTGTTCATCCACGGCCAGAACGACAGCCTGGTGCCCATCACCGACTCGCAGCGGCTGCACCACGAGCTCAAGGGGGTTGGGGCGCGCACGCACCTGTGCGAGGTGCCCCTGGCCCAGCACGCCTTCGAGATCGTGCCGTCCCCGCTGCACCAGCGCACCCTGCGCGTGATGCTCCACTTCCTGCGGACGATTTAGTTCGTGGGGTCGGAGCCGGGGGGCTTGCTGGGCTCGTCGCTCTTGGCGGCGGCGGCGGGAGCGCCCAGATCCTTCAGGAACTTTTCCACGGCGCTCGTCAGATCTTCGGCCAGCCGCCCGATCTTGGAGTCGGCCAGCGCCACGCCCTCCTTGCCCAGGCCGATGAGGTCCCCGAGCTGCTCCATGGCCTCGGGATGCTGGGCCTTGAGGTTCGCGATCTCCTGGTTTACGACCGTGCGCGCCTCGGTCGCCGCCTGATCGATCTCGGCCATCAGCTTGGTCTGGAGCTCGTCGAACTCCCTGGCCAGCGTGTGCAGCTCGGCCGACACCTTCTGGCGCGTCTCGGTAAACTGCGGCCCGTCGAAATAGCGCCGCACCGAGTCGGCCAGCTCGTCCACGATCGGCGTCTCGCTCTGCTGAAGCGCCACCGCCTGCCCCTCGGCCGCCTGCCCCTCGGCTGCCGGCTGCTCGGATGTGGGAGGGGTAGGGGGCGCTGCGCTGCCTGAGTCTGCTGAATCCATCGTTTAATTTTGCCACACTCTGCGCTGCACAACTCTGGTCGCAAGCGGGCGATAATTAGACTGTGGGAGACATCCCACTTTTCGTTTCCATTTTGGCTGGCGGCCCAGCGTCCGGCGGAGTCTGAATGTATCAAGCAGAGAGCAGCGAGAGCCCGGCTGTCAGTCAGCAAAAGCGCGTCTTTGGCCCCGGTCAGGGCGCGCACGGCCCGGCGGCAGGGCCCGCCGCTGCGCACGACGAGGCCGGCGGCCACGCCTTCCCCGACGGCACGGGCCAGGACTCTGCCCACGCCGCCGCCGCCATGTCGCACTGGGGCGACAGCGATCAGGGCGGCGCCGCTGCCGACGCCCAGGCCCCAGCCGGTCCGATCGCCGACGGCGGCCCCCCGCCCGAGTCCGCGGAGGGCAGCTACGCCCGCACCGCCAACGTCGAGACGCGCGCCGCCGCCTTCACCCCGCAGCCGCCCGCCTTTGACCCGAGCCAGAGCCAGCCGTGGAAGGCGCTGCCGCAGGGGGACGACGGCCAGCCCGAGGCAAGTCCGGCCGCGCTGCCCGCCGGCGTGATGGCCAAGCTCAGCTTCTCCGCCCCCGGCGACGCCCACGAAGACGAGGCCGACCACGTCGCGGATCTCGCCACCAGCCACCACCACGAGGACGCCGGCCAGTCGCAGGGCTCCTGCCCCGGCTGCGGCGGCGCCATGCAGGCACCTGCCGGCGGCGGCGAGGCCAGCTGCACAAGCTGCGGCCGGACCGCCTCCGAGGCCGCGGCCCATGCCGCCGAGCAAAAGGCCGACGCCACGGCCGGCGCGCACGCAAAGGGCGCTGCGCTCAGCGCCGTGCCCGATGGCGACACCACGATTCCCATTCCCGACAGCGGCTCGCCGATTCCCAAGAGCATCCAGGATCGCGTGGCCCCCATCGTCGGCGCGGATCTCAGCGATGTGCGCGTCCACACCAGCGACGCCGCGCAGCGCATGGCCCGCGACTTTGGCTCGCGCGCCTTCACGCACGGCAAGCACGTGTGGATGGGCGCCGGCGAGTCCATGAACGACATGCGCCTCATGGCCCACGAGCTCGCGCACGTCAAGCAGCAGGGCGCAGCCGGCCACATGGTGCATCGCCTGGGCATCGGCGATCTCATCCCCGACAGCATCCTGGGCCCCATCAAGTCGCTGGTCAGTCAGGTGACCGGCGCCGGCTCGCAGATTGGCTCGCAGGCCGACAGCGCCGCGGGCCAGGCGCAGGGCGAGGCCGATGCAGCCGGCGCGCAGGCCGAGCAGGGCGTGAGCGGCGAGGTCTCGCGGCAGCAGCAGCAGGGCGGCGCCGCCGCGCAGCAGGCCGAGCAGGGCGGCCAGCAGGCGCAGAGCGTGGCCGCGCAGGCGCAGCAGAGCGGCGCCGCCGAAGCGAGCAAGCTCGAAGGCGGCGTGGCGCTGGGCGACTACGCTTCCGACCCCGCCCGTCCCGAGGTCGAGCCCGCCCCGCAGGTGCAGCTCCCCGCCCCGCAGACCGGCGGCGGCTCCAGCACCGCGGCGGGCCAGTCGGCCGCCCAGAACGCCGTGCAGGGCGCCCAGGGCGGCGGCGGCGGCTGGAACTGCGATGTCGCCTCGATCCTGTCGCAGGTCTCCAGCATCGGCCGCAGCGTCATCCAGAGCATGACCCAGGCGGTCAAGCGCATCCTGCCGCCCGAGCTGCTGGCGTGGGCCTCGCAGAAGGCCAACCAGATCCGCACGGCGATTAGCAACATCAAGAATCGCGTGAACGCCGCCAAGGACGCGGTCGCCAAGTACATCGAGGACAAGCTCAAGCCCATCAAAGAGAAGCTCCAGCAGCTGGAGCAGATGGTGACCAAGAAGATCGAAGAGGTGAAGGCCGCCATCACCAAGAAGGTGACCGAGCTCGTCGATCAGGCGCGGCAGAAGTGGGAGGCGCTCAAGAGCCGCGTCAGCACCACGGTGAACGGCATCATCGAGCGCGTCAAGGGCAGCGTCGACGGCATCGTCAAGCGCGCCAAGGAGCTGGCCGGTCGCTTCTGGAACATGCTGCCGGGCTTCATCAAGGATGCGCTCGCGGGCGCGGCCACGGCCCTGGCGGCCCCCATCGCGCTCGCCTACAAGGCGGCCGAGAAGCTCGGGCAGTACGTGACCGAAAAGGCCACCGAGCTCGGCAAGAAGCTCCAGGGCGCCGCCGACCGGGCGACGCAGTGGGTGGCCGAGCGCTACAAGTCCGTCAAGGCCGTCATGACCCAGGCGGGCCAGTGGATCGGCAAGGGCGTGGACTTTGTCCGCACCAAGGCCACCGAGCTCGGTCAGAAGGTCTACGCCAAGGTCGACAGCCTGAGCGGCGGGCGCCTGAGCAAGCTCCAGGCCGCGGTGTCCAAGAAGGCCGCCGAGCTCAAGGGCGAGGCGTGCGCGATCGCGGGCGATGTCGCCGGGCCGTGCGTGGATCGCCTGCTGCCGCCGCCGCAGGGTGGCGAGGGCAGCAAGAGCTTCGCGACGTTTGCGACCAAGGGCGAGCTCTCCGTGATCGTGGAGGGCATCCCGGTCAAGGTCTCGGCCGGCGCCTCGGTGCAGATCAACCGCACCGCGGACAAGTACAACGCCGTGCTGTCCGGCGAGGGCTTCCTCGGCCTGGGCGTCAAGCTCGCGGGCGGCGGCGGCAGCAGCGGCGGCGGTGGCTCGGTCAGCGTGGAGGGCACGCTGCCCAACAAGGCGCTGGGCATGATGGCCCTGGGCAGCGGCGGCGGCGGCATGCCGGCGATCCCGATTCCGTTTGGCGGCGGCCAGAGCACCGGCACAGGCACGCAGCCCACCGGCCAGGGCGCGCAGCCCACCGGCCAGGGCGCACAGCCCACCGGCCAGGCCACGCAGCCCGCCGGCCAGAGCACCCAGCCTGCCGGTCAGCAGCAGGGTCAGCAGGGCCAGCAAGGTCAGCAGCCCGGCGCCGGCGGCGGGTTCAGCGCCAGCGCCGAGGTCGGCAAGAAGGTCGCGGTCTCCATGACCTACACCTTCGACGCCGCCGGCACCAAGAAGAACACCTGCGATGGCCTCGGCGGTCTCGCCGCCTTCATGGCCTCGCAGGGCGCGGCCGGCATGCTGCCGCCGCCGTTCAACAGCATCGCCGGGGCCGTGGGCACCTCGATGTTTGCCGACAAGCTGACCTCCGCCAAGATCACCTACGCCGACACCGGCCAGGTCGCGGCCGAGCTTGCGGGCGGAGCGGGCAAGGTCAGCGGCGCCATCAAGGGCGAGCAGGGCGTGTCGCTCGAAGCGAGCGTGCAGGAAAACAAGGTCACGGACCCCAACGGCCAGAGCCACGTCGAGCGCGAGCGCATCCTCACCGCGACCCTGTACCAGAACGGCAGCGGCGAGGTCTCGGCTTCGCTGGCGCCATCGAGCCTCCCGCTCGGCAGCATCGGCGGCAGCCTGGCCGGCTCCACCGAGGCGTCGCTGACCTACAGCATCTCCAAGGACAAGCTCAACGCCGGCCTCAAGCAGGCGCTGACCGCGACCGTCACGCTGGGCTCGTTCCCCGGCGTGCTGAACTCGCTGCCCGAGCCGGCGCGCGGCATGATCCAGTCGCGGCTCGGCGGCATCCCGCAGGCGCACCAGGGCTCGGTCAGCCTGGAGATCGCGCGCAACATGCAGGACCTGGCCTCGCTGGGCAGCGCCCTGGATGCCGAGCTTGAGAAGGGCTCGGGCGCCACGGCCGCCGGCGTGTGGAACGCCATCAAGGCCTACCTCAACAACCCCGCCGCCGTGAACACCACGCTCACCGTCAAGGCGACCATCACCGAGACCATCCTCGGCATCAAGGGCAGCATCTCGGAAACCGAGGTCAACGCCGGCGCCGAGATCAACGTCTCCCGCGGCCAGGAAATCGTCCTCTACACCGGCAAGCTCTGACCAGCGCCGCCTGCCCCGTGCCTTCTCAAGAAGCCGCCCTGCAGCTGCCTGCGGTTGGTGGTAGAGTGGCACTTGACATGGAGCGACGCCCAGCACAAGCCGCCCAGGAGACCGCTCGCCTGAAGACCGCCCTTGAGCTTCAGCGGTTTGGCATAGCGATGATGCGACAAAATCTGCGGCGGCGCTTCCCCAGCGAAAGCGATGTCGAGATTGGCCATCGGCTGAGCGAGTGGCTGCGGGAGCGGCCGGGTGCGGAGTTTGGCGATGGTGTCGGTCGGCCAGTTGCGTGGCCTCGAACCCCTCGATGATTGCCGTCGAGAACCTGCTCCGTCAGCTTGCGCTATTTTTTGTAGACTCAGGGCGTCGCTGGGCACTCGTCGGCGGCGTGGCTGTCTCGGCCAGGTCCAAGCCGCGCTTTACGAACGATCTGGACCTGGCGGTCGCCGTTGCAACCGATCAGGAAGCCGAGGCGCTGATCTACGCCTTGACCCTCCAAAGCTACAAGGTGCTGACCTGCCTGGAACACGAGGTGCAGTCGCGGTTATCGACCGTCCGGCTGCTTCCGCCGGGTCAGGACGAAGACGGCTTTGTTGTCGATCTTCTCTTCGCATCGTCCGGCATTGAGCCCGAGCTAGCGGCAGCTGCCACCGAGCTTGAAGTACTACCTGGTGTCTACGTCCCGGTTGCTACAATCGGCCACCTGCTCGCGCTCAAAGTGCTGGCGATGGATGATGCCACTCGCCCGCAAGACCGCATCGACATCCTCGCCCTGCTGGAGTACGCCGATGAGTCGGAAGTTGCTCGTGCGCAGGAGTCCATCGCGCTGATCACTGCGCGCGGTTTCAATCGGTCCAAGAATCTCAGCGAGCGACTGCAAGCGTTCGCAGCAATGCAGAAGCGCTGAAGCGTACAAAGGCCGGGAGTGCGGGAATTTGTGATTTACACAGGTATCAGTGGGGCGGGAGCGCGGGAATTTTGACTTACACAGGTGTAAGTGGGGCGGGAGCGCGGGAATTTCGACTTACACAGGTGTAAGCGGGGCGGGAGCGCGGAAAAGGCGATTTACACCGGTGTAGATGGGTCGGGGAGCGCGGGCGGGGCGACTTGCACCGGTGTGAATGGGGCTGGGAGCGCGGAAAAGGCGATTTACACCGGTGTAAGCGGGCCGGGGAGCGCGGAAAAGCGACTTGCACAGGTGCAAGCGGGCCGGGGAGCGCGGGAAGGTCGACTTGCACGTGTGAAAATTTCCTGGGAGCGCGGGAAGGTCGACTTGCACCTGTGCAAGTCAGCTGGGGCGCGCTGGAGGGGGATTTGTACCGACTTGCGGTCGGCAAAGCTGCGCGCGCGGGGCCGGCTCAGCCCTTGGAGAGGGCGCGCACCGTAAAGACGTCATCGCCCAGACCGGTGTCGAGCTGGCTCTTCTGGAGGCGCAGCTCGGTCTCGTGGTTGTTGCGCACGTGGTCGATGAAGCGCAGCAGGAACGGCGACATGTGCTTGGGGCTGTCGGCGCGGTAGTCGTCGCGGATCTGCGTGCGCGTCTTCTTGCCGGTGGCGTCGTAGTACTCGACCTGCGAGATCAGCGCCTTGGCCGGATCGACCCACATCTTGAGGCGCGTGCTGGTCGACTTCTGGCCCGGCTTCAGCGTCAGCTCCAGGATCGTCTTGCCGTTCTCGCTGCCGATGATCTTGGGCGTGTAGGCCGCCCCGTACTTGGTGAGCGCCATGTCATCGCTGCTCATGTCCGAGCCCATGAAGTTGCCGCCCATCTGGTGGGTGGCGACGCGGCGCACGCGGTTTCCAAACTGCGGCAAGAGCGCATACATCACGTCGGCGCTCTCGATGAGGAAGCCCATGCCCTTGATGTCCGCAGGCGCCAGGAACGTGACCAGCCGCTTCTCGTTGCCCTTCTGCTTGGTCAGAAACGCGACCTCGCGCGGGCCGCTCGACTCCTTGATGATCATCTTGAACTCGAAGATGGCGTCCTTGAACGACGAGTTGCCGCCATCGACGCGCGCCAGCAGCTGATCGGCGCTCTCGGCGGCGGCTGCGGGAGCCTGGGCCGCGGGCGCCGCGGGCGCTGCCGGTGCCGCGGGCGCTGCGGGCGCCTGGGCGAGGGCGGGGCCGGTCGCAAGCTGGCTCGCAAAGAGGCCCCCGACAAGGGCGGGAAGCAGAAAACGACGGCCGATTTTCATGGTCATGCGGACTCCTTGGGTAGACGAAGCAGCGCCGGGACAAGCAGGAACGTAAAGGCGGCGGACAGCAGCATGCCTGCGCACGCGAGCCCTCCGAACAGCCGGATGGGCGGCGCTCCACCGAGCATCATCACGCCCATCCCCACCCCGAGCAGCGCTGCGGTTGTGAAGATCACAGGTCCCACGGTGGGCACGACCTCACGGGTCGGGGCGCGCCGCAGGTACCAGATGTAGTGCATCGCGAAGTCGGCGCCCGAGCTGGTCACGATCGAGCCGACCAGAGAGGTGCCAAGATCAATGGGCTGACCGATGGCGCCCAGCGTTCCAAAGACCACCATGAGCGACATCACCGCGGGCAGGAGCGACAAGAGCGCGGCCCACAGCGACCGCTGCGCGATGAGCAGCGCCACGAGCACCGCGCCAAGCGCCACGCCCAGGCTCAGCCACTGGTTGCGCTCCACCGCGCGCGAGAAGCCGCGGTCGAGCATGGGCTCGCCGGTCAGCCGCCCGCGCAGGAAGCCGCCGCCCGCACCGGTAGTATCGGCTGCATCCGCGGGCGGCGCGCCGGGCGCCGGCTCTGCGGGCGGCTGGAGGATGGTGGCCGCCAGCAGCTCGACCTCGGTGCGGTGCACGGTCGCGGTCTCGGTGCCGCTGCCGGTGAGCGCGGTCATGAGGATGTCGCTGGCCGCCTTCTGCGCCGCCTTGCTGCGCCTCATCTCGGCGGCCTCGGCCTGATCGTCCACGACCGGAACGTCGGCATCGGCAGAGCCTGCGGCCGGCGGCGGCGGTGGGGCTGGCGCGGGGCCGCCCAGGTTCAGGCCCTGCTGGCCGATCCGCTGCACGGCGTCGCGCACTGCGGCCTGCCGGCCGGCGCGCTCGCCTGCGGGCAAGAGCCAGCAGAGCTCCTCGGCCAGATCCTCGGGCGTGGGGCGGTGGAGCTTGAATGGCCAGCGCCCGTTCAGGTACTCCTCCACCTTGGCCAGGATCGGAGCGGCGTCGCCCTGCACGCGAATGTGCAGGAGCGCGGCCTTGCGATCCGGGGTCATGAGCGTGCGCAGCGAGGGCTCGCCCTCCATGAAAAAGAGCAGCGTGCTCACCTGGCCGCGCAGGGCCGGCAGCCCGCGCAGACCGGCCATGGCCTCGCCCACAAGCGAGATCGGATCCACGATCGACTGCACCTGCGTGACGTTCGGCAGCGACCGCGCATAGGTGGTCAGGCGCCGCACTTCGGACAGGGCTCGCGGATCGATGATGTCGCCTTCGATGAGCACCTGCGCGAAGTGCGCCCCGCCGAACGAGCGGTCCATGAACTTCTCGGCCAGCTCGGGCTCGGAGCCGGGGCGGAAGAACGCGCTCGGGTTCATGCGCACCTCCACGCGCGTCATGCCGCCGCCGCACAGCACCGCCAAGAGCACGGTGCCCGCGACCACCAGCACGCGATGGCGGCGGGAAAACTCGAACACGCCGAGCAGGCGGTTGCCCAGGCCCGCGAAGTGCTGGCGCTCGCCGTGCGCGGCTGCGGCCGGCTCCCAGCGCGCAACCACGGCCGGCAGCACGGTCAGGGCGAACAGCAGGCAGAACAGCACGCCGAAGCTGCACGCAAAGCCGAAGGTGCGCATGGCGTGGATGTTCATGACCGAAAACGACAGGAAGCCCAGGCAGCAGTTCACCGCGGCGACCGTCACCGGTGGTCCCGCGATGCGCAGCGCCTCGACCGCAGCCGCGATGCGGGTGCCGCCGCCGGCAGAGTGCTGAGCATCGCGCACCAGATAGTAGCGGCCGAGGATGTGGATCGCGTACTGGCTGCCCGAGGCAAACAGGATGAGCGGCAGCGTGCCGGTGACGACCGTGAACGCCTCGCCCCAGAGGCCCATGCCGCCGAGCACCAGCACGCCCGCCAGCCCGACCGTGGCAACGGTCAGCACCACCGGCAGCCAGCCGCGGAACGCCAGCAGCACGATGACGAAGAACAGCAGCATCGCCAGCGGCGTGAGGCGGCGCACGTCGTGCTGGGTGTCGTCGTAGATCGCCTGACCCGCAAACGGGGCGCCGCCAAAGTAGACGTTGGCCACGGGTCCAAGCTCGGCAATCGCCAGGGCGCGCGCCTTTTCCGCCAGCGGCTGCGTCTTGGTGCCCTCGGCTAAAAAGACCAGCAAGAGCGCCGACTTGCCGTCGGCCGAGATCACGTTGCCGCGCACCTGCGGCAGCTCCAGCGCGTGCGCCTTGAGGCGCTGAAGCTCGGCCGCATCCGTGGGCAGCGGCGACGGAAGCAGCGGCCGGATGTCGACGCCGCCTTCGCTCGGCCGCAGATCGGTCATGGTGGTCAGCGACACCACGCGGTCCACCCCGGTGGTGTTCTTGAGCGCTTCGGAGAGCCGGCCGATGCGCTCCAGCACCTCGGACGAGAACAGCTCGCCGCCGCCGGGGGCGCCGGGGCGCGGCTGCATGCCGATGAGCGCCACGCGCATGGCGCCGAACTTGCGCGCCACCTCCTTGAAGGTCACGACCTCGGGCTCGCCCTCGGGCAGAAAGACCAGCACATCTTCTTCGTTGCGCAGCTTGCTCATGCCAAAGGCGCCCACCGCAGCGATGAGCAGCGTCGCCAGCAGCAGCAGCTTGGGCATCGTCAGCAGCCGCCACAGGCCGCGCACGGGGTTGTCGGATGATTTCACAGAGTCTCCCTATCGAACATTACCGACGAAGACAGCGTCGCAACCTACCCCAGCTTTCCGCCAGGGGGAAGAGGCCAATATACTGATCACATGTCGATCTGGAGGCGCGTTCGCACGCTGCTCGGCCTGGGTCAGCCCAATATTGTAGAGACGGAGGACGGGCGTGACCATTCCCAGCTGAACCAGCCCGACGCCCCGTCCCCAGAGCCGGGCGACCCGGGTGGATCCCCTGTATCCCCTCTCCCGCCAGCGGGAGAGGGTCAGGGTGAGGGTCCTCACGACGGCGCTTCGCCCTCACCCGGCCTCTCCCGCGAGCGGGAGAGGGGGGCGGCGGCCACGGGGGCGCAGCCGGCGGGGCCGGTGGTGCCGCTCATGCAGGTGAACCGCGACAGCGAGGTGGAAAAGGCGGCGCGGCTGCGCATCCAGCAGGTGCAGCGCGCCCTGCGCGGGGCCGCGGGCGAGGCGAGCAGCGACGAGACGGCCGAGACGCCGGGCGCCGAGCCGCCGTGGGCCCGGGGCAAGAACCGGCCCGGCCGCCTGCCCTCGGGACCGGGACGGCCGCAGGATGCCTTCTTCGTGCTGACCGTGGTGCTGGCGAGCGACCTGCCCGACGACGGCGAGGCGCTGGCGCGCCTGCTGGTGGGGCCGCTCTGGCCCGAGCCGCGGGTGCGGCTGATCCCGCTCGTGCGCAACGGCGTCGCCGAGCCCGGCTACTCGGCCGAGGTCACGTGCGGCGAGCGCCGCGCCTTCATGCTCTACCGCAAGCAGCCCTACGGCGAGGCCGGCGGCGCTGGCCACGTGGGGCTGTTCATCGGCGGACCGGCGGTGCCGGCGGGGGAGGGCGAGCTTCCGCCGGCGCTGGTGCAGCGCCGCCTGGAAGAGGGGCGCCTGCTCGGGGCGCTGGCGCGGGCGCTGCTGGAGTCGCAGCCCGACGCCCTGGGCCTTTACGAGAACCGATCGGGCAAGGCCTGGAAGCCGCGCCAGCAGGCCTTGGACGAAATGGCAGCAGAGAAGCCGACAGACGCAGCACCTCCCACCGGCTAGCTGGGCGGAACGGCTCAGCTATTTTACCGTCGGAAGTTCAGCTTGTTCGGGCCGCGGCTTCCCTCTTATCGTTTGTATGTGTGGCGACGGCTCCATCGCCAACGATTACGGCCTGCCCGGGGGAGATTCCCCAGGCGGGACAACTACTTATCGCGAGGACGGCATGATCATTGTCAGCACCTGGAAGTTTCTCGGACTCAACCTGGATACGATTCGCTTCATGCGCGGCACCATCCAGCGCAACGTCGGACACGCTGCGCTGCAGGTCACGTCTGGCCCCAACAAGGGCGTGTACCTGAGCTGGTGGCCGGGCGGCGGCTGGACTCCGGACAACAAAGAGCGCTACGCCAGCCCCAACTCGATCAAGGAGGACATGTCCTCTGAGGCCGAGAACCGCCGCGGCAACATCTCGGCGGAGTTCCAGCAGTTCCTGGACGCCGTCCAGAAGATCGCGGACGGCACCACCAAGGACGCCGACAAGGCGCGCGAGATCTACGAAGCCGCGATGCTCGGCGACAGCGAGGGCGTGGAGCGCGTGAAGTTCCGGCCCGCAGATGAGTTCTACCACATCCCCAGCCTCGCCGATGGAGCGCTGCACGGCCTGGATGACACCGCAATCGTCGAGTGGTGGACCGACATGAACGTGCAGCTGAAGAAGGCCATCGACAAGGGCGAGTACAACAAGAAC
>Ga0075163_10003122_pt1 | contig 22327 bp, 19 predicted proteins | sample JI1023141ADNA_FD_71478 | JGI IMG/M metagenome (GOLD analysis project Ga0075163, IMG submission 71478) | Wastewater effluent complex algal communities from Wisconsin, to seasonally profile nutrient transformation and Carbon sequestration -... | ecosystem: Engineered > WWTP > Effluent > Algae... | reverse complement strand
CTGAACCCCGACGAGCACGTCTGGGCGCATCTGAAGAGCCACAAACTGGGTCGCAGCATCATCAAGGGGCCCGAGCAGATGAAGAAGCTTGCGCTGCGCTTCATGCGCTCGCTGCAGAAAGCTCCCGGCATCGTTCGAGCATTTTTCAGGCATCCGAGTACCCGCTACGCGGCCGAATAGAATGTACGGTAACTAACGCACTTTTTAGTAACTTGATCAATGGGGATATTTCTACTCACCCTGCTGATTCAACTTGGCCCGATTGCTCTACAATATGCTGGCCTTAACCGCAGGCTCGCTGGTCACCCTCGAACGGCAAATTCGACGTGCGGTGGAGGTTCATGAATGTCATAACTGATAAGGTCGCGTGATGACCGCCATTCCACGAAGCAGGCTGCCAATCAGCGGGTCGAGTGGGTTTTGAAGGCCTTCTGTATTTGATTTCCTGCATGCGAATAGTCCCACGCGTTTCAGGCATTTCAAGAAGCGACTTTCGTCGCTATTTCCTTCGCGCCAATCGGCCCGTAGTCGTCTTGGACGGTCTCTTCGACAGTGTGTCGATACGCCACTGGCACCTCGGGCTTTTCCGGCAGCGTTTCGGGGACCTTCCGGTGGCCATTTCACGCGATTTCTTCTCTCCCGCTGCTGTGATGAAGCTGGCCGACTTCATTGATATGGTAGAGTATATTGAGCTCACCGGACGTGCTGAGGTTCCCGCACCCTATCTACGCCTCGCCTATCCTGAGTTTGGTGGCGTTGACTTCACTGCCGTCTTCTTTGATGCGTTGAAGCACGAATGGCAGCAGCCCTACTTTCTGCCCCGGCGCTTGTACGCAGTTCCGTTCACCCTCATCGGCCAAGCCCCAAACCTGAAGAGATTCCCCGAATGGGGCCTCTTCATATCGCCGCGCGGCGGTGTGACGGCCATTCATATCGATCGCACGAACGACAACACCATTCTCGCAGCCACCTCCGGAAAGAAGGTGGGCTTCCTCTTTGAACCGATGCCGCCGGTGTTGGACTTCCTTGCACGTGAGCATCATGCGCGCGAACAAGGTCAATCCAGCTCCGCTAAGTTTCGTGCCGAAGCTGCACTACGCGGTGAACTCCCTAACTACCCCGGACTAGAAGCCCATTACTTCGAGCTGGGTCCGGGTGAAGTACTTTTCATTCCCAAGCGCTGGGCACACGAGGTTTTCACAGTCAGTGCATGCATCAGCTTCACCTACAATTTCATCCACCTTTCCGACATCGATCTGTTGTACCTGCGCCATCGCTTGTTCGGTGTTGGCTTCCATTGAGTCGGTTTTAGTAGATCACGTTAACAAAATACAATTTCTGGTTCAGGATGGACCGCTCGGATCGTGACAGTATTATTAACTCGGCCCTTAAATACGCCTCCAGTGCTACGATTAGCGCATGGAGAAAATCGATGCACGCAAACTTGGGGCAGAGGGCCGGGAGACGCTCCGGAAGATGGTGATTCGCCTGCGCACGCAATCGGGCATGAAGGCGGTTGAGTTGGCAGCTGTTGCCGGCGTGCACGTCCGGACGGTGGAAGGCTGGCTGAGAAAAGCGCGTGCGGCAGGCGCGGGTGCCTTGGTGGAGAAGACCCACGGGCGCCAGCCTGGCATGTGCCGGAAGATGACGATGGCGCAGGAAGTGTGGATTCGCCAACGTATCGTCGGCGCGCTGCCCGCGCAGATGTCGTTGCCTTTCGCGCTGTGGACGCGGCGGGCGATTCAGGCGTTGATCAAGGCCCAGTTCAACGTCGAGCTGTCCGACCGGCTGGTGGGGAAATACCTCGCCCGCTGGGGCTACACCGCACAACGCCCGGTCAAGCGCGCGCCGGAGCAGCGTCCTGAGTTGATCGACACCTGGCTTCGCGAGACCTATCCCGCGATTGCCGCCCCCGCCAAGGCCGAAGGGGCCGCGATCTACTGGGCCGACGAGACGGCGGTCAAGGAGGATGCGAACTGGATTCGCGGATTTGCGCCCGCCGGGCGCACCCCGGTGCTGGACATGCCGGCTCGCTGGGGCAAGCTGTCGATGATCTCGGCCATCACCAACCGTGGCGAGATCAGTTTCCAGATCGTCGAAGGCACGATCAATGCCGAGCGTTTCATCGATTTTCTGGCGCATCTTCTTGAGGATGCGACGGCCAAGATCTTCCTGATCGTCGACAACCTGCGGGTCCATCACGCCAAAATTGTCCGGGAGTGGGCAGAGCCCCTCAAGGACAAGATCGAACTGTTCTACCTGCCGCCCTACGCCCCTGAATCCAACCCTGACGAGTACCTGAACCACGATTTCAAGACGTCCCTGCGCCTGGAGCCGACCAGCGACAACGACAGCGACCTGATGCAGAAGGCGATGCGGATCATGAAGCGCATCGCCCAGATCCCCGGGCGGGTTTAGTCTTACTTCCGCCACCCCCTTGCCGCCTACGCAGCATAGACAGGCTATTTAGTCGGTCCTGAACAATCAGCCCGCACCTTTCCTGACGCGGGCTGATCGCTTCTGAAGGCTTGCCGAATCTTTCAGTTTCTCGTGCAATGGCGTTCAATTTCTGGGAGATGGGAGCATAGTTTTCCGATGACAACGCCCGATTTTTTCCGGGCCCGCCTGGACGCGATGATCGATCTGCGTCACCCGCTGGCCGTATTGGCAACCCGCATGCCGTGGGCCGAGATCGAGTTCGCACTGGCCCCGTGCTTTATTCGCCAGGATCGCAAAGGGTGTGTGCTCGAAGGGCTGGACCTGTTCGGCCCGACGCTGCAGGTGGCCGGTGCGGGGGTAAGCCGGGCCGGGCGCCCACGGCTGCCAATCCGGCTGATGGTCGGGCTGCTGTATCTGAAGCACGCGTTCGGCGAGAGCGACGAGAGCGTGGTGCAGAAGTGGTCGGAGAACCCGTATTGGCAATACTTTTGCGGCGGCGAGTATTTTGAAACCCGGCTGCCCTGCGACCCGAGTGGCCTGACGCACTTTCGGCGGGCGCTGGGTGAAGCGGGGGTGGAGGAACTCCTGGCCAAGACCATTGAGGCGGCCGTCTCGATGAAGGCGATTGCGCCCAAGGATCTGGAGCGGGTGATCGTCGATTCCACGGTGCAGGAGAAGGCCATCGCCTTTCCCACCGACAGCCGGTTGCTCGACGTGGCCCGGCGCAAGCTGGTGCTGCTCGCCCGGCGGGCCGGACTGGTGCTGCGCCAGACCTTCGAGAAGGAAGGTCGCAGCCTCAAGCGACGAGCCGGTGGCTACGCCCATGCCAAACAGTATCGGCGGATGCGAAAGGTGCTCAAGCGCCAGCGCACGATCCTGGGCCGGGTGATGCGGGACCTGGAAGGTCGTCTGCCGGAAATGGCCGAGGGCATGAAGCCCATCGCCGCTTTGTGGCTGGAACGGGCCAGGCGCATTCACACCCAGCGCCCCAAGGACACGCACAAGCTGTATGCCCTGCACGCACCGGAAGTGGAGTGCATCGGCAAGGGCAAAGCTCGGCAGCCCTACGAATTCGGGGTGAAGGTGGGCATTGCCACCACCGAGAAAGGCAATCTGATCGTCTGCGCCCGGGCCTTTCCCGGCAATCCCTACGACGGCCATACCCTTGCCGAACAGATCGAGCAGGCAGCGATCCTGATGCAGGACGTCAAAGGCACCCCGAAGCCCCACACCGCTCTTGTCGATCTGGGCTATCGGGGTGTCGAAGTGCCTGGGGTCGAGATCATCCACCGCGGCCGGATCAAGAGCCTGACCACCAAGGCCCGCCGCCTGCTCAAACGACGCCAGGCCGTCGAACCGGTGTCGGACACCTGAAAGACGATTGCGGCCTACGGCGGAACTGGCTGAAAGGCTCCGAAGGGGATGTATTGCACCCGGTGCTGTGTGCGGCCGGCTACAACCTGCGCTGGTTGATGGGAGCGATTACCCGCCTGGGGCTGAAAGCCCTTTATGTGCTTTGGCTTCTGGTTGGGATGCTTGGGCACAGGCCCAGTCATCACGGCTCGCAGCTCACCAGGGGATGGCTGGCCGCAGTGGAGTGAATATTTCAGGGCCTACTATTTAAGGGCCGGGTTAATAGCTCAGGCGCGTCGAGCAAGCAGACGTCCAGTCAGTGCGCAGCGCAATCTCCACAGCTGACCGCTGGCTATCCCAATAGCCTGGATTGAGCAGCGTGCCCGCCGCCGAGGAGAATGCGGCCAGCATGCGGTCGGGCAACGGTGTTTGAGGGGGCGAGCGTGCCAGCCACGCCTGATACGCTGGGTCCCGGGCCAGTCCAACGAGGGCTGTTCCGTCGTGACATTGATCGAATCGAGTCAGCGCATCCATCAGCACAGCGGGTACGCCATGGAGAACCGGCGGATCCAAGCTAACCGGATGACCCGGATGCTGCTTCGGCGTTACCCATGACAAGTGAATTCTAGGCCACAGGGCGGGATCCACGCCCGCTATGACTGCAGCGAGGGACGTCAACGAGATGGGCGATACATGTCCCTCCGCGTGAAACAATCCTAGCAGCGTATTTTCCTTCACCCTGCACGGAAACAGTACCACGGAATCGGCACCCAGCATAAATGACTCATGCACCGACGCCGTGGCGTCCCTTATCGCTTCGATCTCACTGAGCATCGGCATGCCAACCATGATGTTAAAGCAGCAGGCAGCGCCGCCATCCCTGGCACAGGCGACGGCTCTGCTTAGCTCCTTTCCATCGAAGTCCTTGCCGAAGCCCCATGTCCGAACGAAATCGCTAGTGCTCTCGACCCCGAGTTCAACAATAAAGCGCTTTCCAGGGAGCGCGGCAACGCAGTCTGCTATCGCCTCGGGCGTAATTGTTCGCGGATGGCTCTCGGTGAAGACTACCTGGCAGCCCGTCTGCGCGATCATCGCCAAGATTCGTCGCCGAACCGACGGATGTACCTCGCGCGGGTGAAGGAAATTGAAACTAGAGACCCAGAGCGCTGCGGGCATCGTGTCGAGGGCGGCCAAGCCCAGTGCCACGGCTGCCACCATCTCATCGTGGTTGGGTCGGAAGGGATGACCAAAGTTGCAAGCGAAGCAATGACCTGACAGATCCCAAGCGCAACCAGCTGACGGTAGCCAAATCTCCGCGAGATCCTTGCCCTGCTTCAACCAAAACGGTGGTGGCGTGAACCGGACGCGGTCGCGTCTCGCCGCACGCGTGAGTGTCCTCAGGAACTGCTGGGCTGACGATCTGGCACCGAATGCCATTGAAGGGCCGCGCCCTTGCATATCAAGGAAGCTGGCTGACCGGTATCGCGACGTCCGTGACCGGAACTCCATCCTCACTCGGGCCGCGATAAAATTCGATGATGGGGCCACCAGCGTGAACCAACCCCATCGCAGGCAACTTCACGTACATCATCGCGCGAGCGACGCTCGCCAATTCCGCATAGGGCCCTGTATGGGTCAGCATTGCATAGAGACCCGGCGGGGTAGTTTCCACAGATACATCGCTATCAATCGCCGCCAAATCAACAAAGGTCTGATGGGCGCTGACTGACCGCGCAGCGGCATCTCCGATGAACAAGCATTGCTTGAAAGCCGACATCACCGCCTCCGGCTTGGTGTAGTCGCCGTAAACCAAGGCACCGGTTCGCACGTTTTCCCCGCTGGGAGACCTGACACCCTCGAACGAAAGCGCCCGCGGAACGTCCGAGATCATCAACTCCACAAACTTCTTGTGGATGGGATGGACGTCCTGCGCTGAGGCCATAGTGCCAGCGACTGCCGCAACGCGCAGGGCCGGTATGTCCATGAGCCTCACGTCCAACTGCGTTGCCGCGACTGTTTGATCCGTCATTTATTTCTCCAGTGGCTCGAAATGCAGTTTCACCCAAACTCGCGAAGTCCCGAACTGATACTCATTGCGGCTTTTCGTCGCAAGTACCATGCTAAATCATCTAGTTGATCCCAATCTCCATCGGATGAACGGAACACTGAGAAATATTTCAGGGTCGGCGGAGCTGATCACGTGATTGCAAGAAAAACCGCCTAAGGAGATCCAAAAGTCCTTTCATCCTGAATCTCCTGTAACTCTTTGCCCGAACCTGTTTCTCGCCGCCTTTCATGGAATTGGCATACAGTAAGGCGTCACATTACATGCCCAGATGAAGGACGAACTCAACCCTAGAGCGCAATCCACCTATAGCGTAGCAGATGACCAGCGGCGCGCAAGAACAACTCGTCGAGCTCCCCACGCCAGCCAGTGTTCAACACAGCCTGTGCCAATTGGAGTTGCCTTGCCCGCAGTAGCTGCACTTGTGATAAAGGTGGTCTTGCCCAATGGGCGTACTGAGCTACTGGCCGCATCATTGACCGATACGCAGCGACACCCATTCAGCATTAACCATGCCTCTAGCAGGGTGATGCAAAAGTAGAAATCCGGGCCCGAAAAATATGACGACCTCTCAGAACGGCCTGTATGCCATTTTTTTCGGGGCGGTAGGGGTGAAGAGACCCCCGAAAACATCGTCTATGACGGCGCAAAATAGTTTTGCATCACCGTGCTAGTGCGTTCCATGAGCATTTTTTCAACGACCTGCTAACATAGCAACAATGGATATATTCAGTAGAGATGACGCTGCAGTGGAATTATTTTCATGAATTCAGCACTTTATAGCATACTGTCCTCTGAATTCCCTTCGTTGCCAAGCGACTTGTCACCGACAGCTAGGATCCGGGACGACTTGTGCCTAGATTCCATGGACTTGGTACGACTGATGATCGCACTGGAGGATCACCTCGGCATTCGATTCGATCCGAGCTCCCAGGATCTCGCAGCTGTCTTTATGACGGTTGGAGGTCTCGATGAGTTTCTGGGCGCACAGCTGCGCGATGAGGGGCGAAGCTATGGCTGATCATGCCTACAGCAACCCGCTGCTGTCGAAAGTAATGGCGGTCATCCGGTCGGATCGGCCTCTACTGCCAGTCGATCAGCCTTTTTTCAATCGCATTGAGCATGTTCCTGCGGGACGCTATGCGGAGCTCTGGTTTCGCACCGCCGGCTGCACCTGGGACAAGCAGGGCGGCTGCACGATGTGCAACTATGGCGCCAGCCAGCGACCATCGACTGAAAGTGCCATCGCCTCGGTGAGGGCCGGTCTGGCGGAACTTCCGGACCCCATCGAGGAATTGATGATCTCCCCCTCCGGCAGCTTGCTGGATCCGGTGGAGGTCGACCCCGCCGTGCGTCGCGAGGTCTATGCGCTGGCCGCGCGCCGGCAGGTAGGGCGCTTCCTACTGGAGACGCGCTCGGAGTATGTGACGGACGAAACAATGGCGGAGCTGCGCGACAGCCAGCCATCGGGGCGGGCCCTGGCGATCGAGATCGGGCTGGAGTCCTCCGACCCGTGGAAGCTGCGCTACTGCGTCAACAAGGGCCACGGCCCCGAGGACTTCGTCCGTGCCGTGGAGGTCGCCCGGCGGCATGGGGTCGAGGTCTATGCCAACGTCTGCTTGGGCACTGCCTTCTTGTCTCCGCTGGAGGCACTGGAGGACGCGCACGACAGCACGCTGTGGGCCCTGAACCATGGCGCCAGTCACGTCGTTCTGTTCCCCCTCCATGTCAAGCCCTATACATTGCTGGACAACCTGTCGCAGGAGGGGCGCTACAGCACGGTGTCATTGTGGTCGCTGGTGGAGATCCTTCATCGCCTAGACCCCGCGCTGCTGCCGCGCGTGGAGATCGCCTGGTATCGCAGCTATTACGACACCGCCGCCAAGATCCGCACCTCCCCAGGCACCTGCCCGCATTGCCATGCCCGCGTGGTGACGATGCTGGACGACTACCGGGCACACCAGACACGCGCCTCGGTGGATGAATTAATGACATTGGCGTGTGACTGCCGTGAGATCTGGCGAGCCAGCCTGGTGCGGCCGGAGGAACCCTTGGCGTCGAGAGTCGAGCGTGAATACCAGGCGCTGGCCGCATCCCAAGGGCTCTCCGAATGGTTGGTGAAGCGCCAGCTTGAGCTGTCGGATCGGGGCGCTGGACTATGATGTATCTGACGGCACCCACGGTGCTGAGGGTCCGCCCCGGAACCCTCGCGCGGGATGAGCGTTTCGACTTCAATCTCGCAAACGCCGAGGCCGCTCACGGCGTTCGACGGAGAAGTCCCCAATGGCAGCTGCCACCGCGTAGCGACAGTGCCCTGGACATCGAGACTCACGGCGCGGCGGCCCTGCGCATGGCCCGTGCCGGCATGGACCGTGTGCCTTGCATCCTGTTTGACTGCCGGTCGGGACACCTCATCAGCGGCCCCGCGCCTTCCTACAAACTCGCCGTACGGGCCGGCCTCCAAAGGACCCCGCCAGTGCTTCTGCATGGACAGGGCGGGCTGGAACCGCTGCAGGCGATGCGCTTCTTCGCCGGGATGGGATCTTCAGCCGAGGTGGGTGCGCTGGCCATGGCCAGCTCTTCCGGCGGCATCGTGGTCAGCGCCTGCTTTGTGAGTCGTCAACCCTTTGTCGGTCGGCAGCTCCGGGTGCATGGCCTGGCGTTGGCGCGTGACGCGTCGGACCCCGAGGCCGCGTTGGTGAGTGCCATGACCACGCTCATGCGCCAGAGCGACTCCATGCCCCCCACCTGGCGCCTGACCCCGCACGGGTTCGACGACATCGATATCCGCCATCGGCGAGGTGTTGCGGCGTTACCTGCGTTGTCACCATCGGTGCCGGATGCCTCGCGCGAACGAGATGCGCTGCAGGTGCTCGCAGGACTGGCCGGCCAGGTACAGCCTTCAGACGGTGCCGGCTTGTTGGTATTCATGGGCTCCGCCGGGAGCGTGGGGGGCCTGGTGGTCTCGCTGATCGATATGACGGAGGTACCCGCATGAACATGACCCAAGCGGCAGCTGGCGACGAGGCTGATCGCATCATTGAGGCCCTGCGGACATGGCTGGGGATAGGGCTCCGCGCGGTTGTCGGACTCTCCGGCGGACTGGATTCCGACGTGGTGGCGCGACTGGTGGTCCACGCCATTGGCCGAGAGCGTCTCAAGGTCTTTACCGTCATCCAGGACGACATGGAAGCCCGCCACCTGCGGCAGGCCAGGGAGACTGCGGAAGACCTGGGATTGAGGCTGGCGGAGATCAACCTCACTGGCTACCCGGAGCGATTCATCACGGCAATGAACAACGCCGATCCCGACGAGGGCTTCCAGCCGGGGGGGCTGCTCGACCCTGCCCGCGCCAAGTGCTCGCTGCGCACCCCCATCTTCAGCACCTACCAGGACCGCGGCTACTGTGTGATGGGCACCTCCAACCGCACCGAGATCGAGACCGGATTCTTCCTTCCGCTGGGAGATGCCGTGTGGCATTTCGGCCCCATTGCGCATCTCTACAAATCGCAGGTCATGGCCGTCGCCCGCGTCGTTGGCACGAGCGACGCCGTGCTGAGCCAGCCGCCTTCGGCAGGCTTCTGGTCCGGGCAGGAGGATCTCGAGGACCTGTCGTACTGGCTGCTCAATGCCGGCCCCATAGGCCGAGAGCGGGAGTTCACCGACGAGGACGTGGCACAGGTCGAGCAGATCCGCACGGAACTCACGATTGAGCGGGTGGATCGCGCGCTGCTCGCGCTGGTACGGGGCCTTGGCGATGTGCAGGTCGCCGCCGCCAGCGATCTTCCTCTATCGCTCGTCGAGCGGCTGAGGGCCCTGACGCTCAATGCGGCACGGCTCAAGCGCCGCGCGTTGGGCACCCGTCTTCCCAACCTCTCCTGAGCCCAAGGATCAAGATGGACATGAATGTGGCCTATCTGGACGACCTGTTGGCGCGGGGGGCCAGCACCACGCCAGACGCGGTCCTGCTGGAGTCGGAGGACCGCCAGTGGACCTACGCCCAGGTGGAGCGGCTGGCGGAACGCGGTGCGCGCTGGCTGGAAGAGGCCGGCGTCCTCCCGGGCGACCGTGTGCTGGTGATGGGCGACAACAGCGATGGCTTCTTGGTGGGCGTGCTGGCGGTGCTGCGCGCGGGCGCGGTGGCCATCCCGGTGTCACCCCATGTGGCGCAGGACCTGCTGCCCGTCATCGTCGCATCGACCACACCGACGGCTGTGTTTGCCGCTCCGCGGGAGCTGCATCGCTGGTCGGCCACGCTGACCGGCCTGGCGCGCCGCGGCTTTCCAGAGCTGCTGTCGGGCGAGGGGCGTGGTGCCCCCCCTCGGCGGAGAGCACGCGGCGAGGCGGCCTGCATCATCTTCACGTCGGGCTCCACCGGCGTGGCACGGGGCGTCACCTGCACCCACGCCGCGATCCTGGCGGCCGTCGGCGGCATCAATCGGGTGCTGGGACAGCGGCAGGAAGACCGCATCCTGTGCGCGCTGCCGTTCTCCTTCGATTACGGTCTCTACCAGGTCTTCCTGGCTATGGCCTGCGGGGCCGCCGTTGTGGTGGCGGCGCCCGCCGCCGCGATCACCGGCCTGCCTCGGCTGCTGGCTGATCGACGGATCACGGTGCTGCCGCTCGTTCCAGGCCTATCCGTGCTGTTGCTGCGTTCCCGGATGTTGGAGCGGCTGACGCCCAGGACGCTACGGATGGTGACCAGCACCGGCGATTTGCTGCCAAGCGCGCAGGTAGACCGCTGGCGGTCGCTGCTGCCGAATGCCTGCGTCGTACCCATGTATGGCCTGACCGAGTGCAAGCGCGTGGCGATCATGCCACCGCACCTCGGACCCGCGGCACCTTCGGGTTCGGTGGGCTTGCCGCTGCCCGGGACGAAGGTTCACCTGCGGCCCTCGGGCGCCCAGGCCAGCGACACGACGTGGGGAGAGTTGTGGGTGATGGGCCCGCATCTCATGGCGGGTTACTGGGGCGACGCGGAAGCCACCCGCCAGCGCTTTCCCATGGACCCTGAAACTGGCGCGCGGCAACTGCGGTCGGGCGACGCCTTCACCCGGGATGCCGACGGCTTTCTTCGCTTTCTGGGCCGAATGGATGCGCTCGGCCACTGGCGAGGTCAGTGGCTCTTCACCGCACCGCTTGAAGATCGGCTGGCCCGGTTGCCACCGGTGGATCAGGCCGCGGTGGTCCTCCAGCGTGAGTCCGGCGAGGTGCGGCAAATCCACGCCTTCCTGAGCACGACGGCCGACGCGGAGGTCCTGAAGGCCGAGGCACGTTCCCTGATCGCGGACACCTGGTCGCAGCCCCCCGCTATCGACGTGATCTGCCGACCCAAGCTACCATACACGGCTAACGGCAAGATCGACCGAGCCGCGTTGCTGGCCAGCGTGAGTGAAAGGGCCTTGCCATGAATCGGCCGCTGGCAACCGCGGCGAGCCTGTTCCGGGGCCAGGCGCTGGGCTGCCACACGGTGGCCGCGCTGCATGCCTTCCTGCCGCATTACGAGACCGAGCAGGCGCTATGTTTCGAGGCGCTGACAGGCGTTCCGTTCGGCACCACCAGCCGTGCGGGAGATCCCAACCGTCTCATTGCGCCCATCCTCGATCCCGACCTCGGCCTGGACCGTGCGTTCACGCTGATCGGCCTGCCGCTGGAGACCCGCTGGTTTGAACCGACCGAGGGTGCGTGGGCGCTGGCGCTGCTGACGAGCTGGTTGCAAGAGTCTCCCGTGTTACTGGGCCCGTTGGATATGGGCGGGCTTTCCTATCTGCCCCACCCAGAGCTGTTCAGCGGCTGCGACCACTACGTGGTGGCGCTGGACCTGGAGCAGCAAGGCCTTTGGCTTCTCGACGGGGAGGGGGCCTTTCCGGCGCTCATGCCAGCTGCCGAGTTCATGAACGCCTGGTCCGCCACGGAGATTCCCGAAGGGCGGGGAGCCTTCATGATGCGGCGCGGCGCGGGTCGGACCGCCAGCGTGCCCGGTGCGGATTCGCTGCTGGCGGGCGTGCGCCAGGCGGCGCGGTTGACCGCCCAGGCCGGCGGTGCCAGTGCGGAGGTCTACCGCGCACTGGCGGATCGCGAGGCACAGATCCTCGCTTGCCCTAGCGAGCGCCGTGGCCTGGAGTTCCTGCTTCCCGTGCGCGCACAACGCAACCTCGCCGCGATGGCCTTGATCGAGGGAGCCTGTGCGATGGGCGTCAGCGGCACATGGGAGCGATGCCTGAAGGCCATGCGCGATGAATGGCTGGTGCAGTGCCTGGCCGTGGGCCGTTGTGTGGCCGGTCTCCTGGCGCGCGAACCGGGCTGCTTGCAGGCATTGCGCGAGTTCGCCGCCAGCGAGGACATCCTAACGACGCTGTTTCATGACCTGGAGGACCAATGACGAGCATGGGATTCGAACACCTCGAGATGGTGGTTCCCGCGACGTCCCGATCGGTCTTTTCTCTGTTGGACTCCACCGCCGATACCACTGCCGAACGGGAACTGCTTGAACGCAACGGCCTCTCACGTGTTCCCGTCGCCACCGGGTCGAGCACCGCGGCGCTGATGAGTGAGGCCATCTCCCGGGTCCTGGAGCATGTCGCGACGCCGTGCGAGCGGGTGGGACTGGTGATGCTCGTCCATTCATTGCCGTTTCCTGTGGCGCCCGGGGCGGATTTCATCACCGCCTGCCTGGATTGTCATGGCCTGGACCGTGTCCCAGCCATCGCGGTCAGCGGCCAGCCATGCGCGATCCTCCATCAGGCGGTTGCACTCGCCGGCGGCCTCCTGCGCGATGCACCGCGAGAGGGTGTGCTCGTGGTGGGCGCGGACGTAGCCAACCACGACGACGAACGCTTGTTCTTCGGCTCCGCGATGGGCGATGCCGCGATCGCCGGTCTGCTGGTGGCAAACTCCTCCCGGCACCAGGTGCTGGCCACGTTCACCGACACCGATATCCAGGCATGGGAGGGGGAGCTGTCACCACCGGAAGCCATTGATCGCTTCCGCGCCGCCAATCCCCAGGCCATCCGCACCGCCATCCTGAGCTGTGTCGCCTCCGCCGGGCTGCACCTCGGCGAGCTGGCCATGATCGTTCCGCATACACCCAACCGCCTGATCTGGGATGCCGTGGCGGCGCTGCTGAGAGTGCCCCGCGACTTCATCAGGGATGACGGCATATCCCAGACCGGCCACCTCAACGCCAGCGACGCCTTCATCCATTACCTCCGATCACACCAGGCCGGGGATCTGAAGCAGGGCGACATCGCGCTTCTCGTCAATCCCGGCTTCGGCGGCACCAGAGGCTGCACGCTGATGCGGTGCTGATTCATGCGCCGCGCACCCACTATCTAATTCCCGAGGAGAGAACCACGTGGAAGCACTCGCCATACACATGTACCTGACGACCGTCTGCAATCTCAATTGCACCCATTGCTACTATGACGCTCGACGGGTTGGGGACGATCCCGGCCTGATGCTGAACACGGAGGAGGTTGCCAGGGTGATCACCCACCTGTGCGGACGCTTCGAAGCCGACCTCCATGTGGAAGGCGGCGAGTTGTTCCTGCGTGATGACATCGACGACATCCTGACGCTTGTTCCGCCAGAGCATCACCGGTCGCTCACATTCACCACAAGCGGAACCGTGCCCATCCGCGTGTCGACGGAGCGCCTGAAGGGGATCGGCGAGCTGCGCATCTCCGTCGAGGGCCATACGGACGTCTTGCAGCAGCGCATGAGGCCCGCCAACCTGAGCCGGGTGCGTCGGACCATCGACGAGCTCCGGGACAAGAGCGTGGACTTCACGCTGCGGGTCACGCTGTTCCGCGACAACGCCCGCCTGTTGAAGGAGATGGTGGAAGCGTTCTCGGCGTGGGGGGTGAAGCGGCTCAGCCTGTTCGAGTTCCAGCCGGTGGGGCGCGGGGGCCTGCATATCAACGATTACGCCTTGACGGACGAGGACTTCGAGCACGTCGTCGTCGATCTCCTGGAGATGCGGATGCCGCCGGACATCGAGCTGCTGAAGCTCAATCTGAGCCCGCGACGCACCGCGTTCGCGCAAGCCCTGCGTTCGCGTTTCGAGGACCGTGGTTATCGATTCCTGTCCCTCGGCGCCATTGCGAACTTGACCATCAACGCGAACGGCGACCTCGGCATCAGCCCATGGCTGGCAACCGCCGCGCGGCTTGGCGACAAATTTGCCAACCTGCACGAGGTCGATTTCGGCGAGGAACTGGATCGCCGGTTCGCCGCTGGCGATCTGTCCGCGCCGTGTGCCTACACCTCCGCACTGCAGGTGCGGTATAGCCACGTCTAGCGGGAGCAGCGCATGGCAGGCCTAACACGCCTGCGGCCTATGGCCGCTTACGGCATCGGTGCCACGGCTCTGGTGGCGGCGCGTGGTTTTTGCCCGGACGGGCAGCTGCTCATCAAGCGGGAAACCTCCAATCTAGGCGGAAGTATCAAGGCCCGGACTGCCTATTTCATTCTGCAGGACCTGTGCCAGCGCGTCGGGGACCTTGCAGGCCGGACCCTGATCGAGTCCACCTCCGGCAACCTGGGCATTGCGTTGGCCCGACTCGGGAGCGACTTGGGGCTGCGGGTGATCTGCGCGGTGGATCCTACGGTGGCCGAGGAAAAGCTGGCGATCATCGAGGCGGCTGGCGGCGAGGTCTGCGTCGTCGACCCAGCCGGCTGCCCGGACTTCCGTGCCGCGCGCATCGCGTATGTGAAGCGGACCGCGGAGGAACTGGGCCATTTCTGGCCCAATCAGTATGCCAACGAGGCCGGCATGCGCGCTCATGCCGACTCCACCGGCCCCGAGATCTGGGCCGCCACGGGCGGACAGGTGGACACGGTGGTGTCGGCCGTCGGCACCGGCGGGACGATCTGCGGGCTCGGACAGTTCTTCCGGCAGACCGGCCGGCCGGTGTCCATCGTCGGCGTGGAACCTGTGGGATCGACGATCTTTGGCGGCAGCACGGGGCCCTACCTGTCATCGGGGTCGGGGCTTGATGGACCGTCGGCGCTGGTGCGGCGCCATGGCGGTGTGATCGATCTCTTTGCCAAGGTGTCCGACGCGGCGGCGATCGCCGCCTGTCTGGAGTTCTCCAACCGGGAAGACTTCGACGTGGGCCTGACGGGTGCGGCAGCGGCCCTGGTCGGGCGGCACCTAGCCAGCCGCCACCCCGACAAGCGTGTGGTGGTGATCGCCGCCGATGGCGCGGACAACTATCGGTCGGCACTGGCCGGAAACAACGCCGGGGTGCCTGCGGATGCCGCGCAGTCGCTGGTGCTCGAACAGCCGCCCTGGACGTTCGCGCTCAGTCCGACATGAGTACCGACGCGACGGTCTCCCCAGTCCCGCTGGCCACGCGCCTGCGTCCACAGCGGCTGTCGGACGTGCTGGGGCAGCCCCATCTGTTGGGGCCACGCGGCGCCTTGACGCTGATGGTGGAACATGGGCACTTGCCGTCCCTGATACTCTGGGGCCCGCCGGGGATAGGGAAGACCACGATCTCCCGCCTGCTCGCGGATGCGGTGGGCCGACGATTCGTGGGGATCAGCGGGGCGGGCGAGGGCGTGTCCGCCTTGCGGTCCATCGTCAAGGTGATCCGCGAAGACCGTGGCGCGGGCATCCACACCGCGGTGTTCATCGACGAATGCCACCGTTGGAATCGCGCGCAACAGGATCTGTTCCTTCCCTTGGTAGAGGACGGAGAAATAACCTTGATCGGAGCGACGACGGAGAACCCATCCTACGAGTTGAATGCCGCGTTGAGGTCACGGTGCCGGCTGTTCCGCCTTCGTCCGCTGGCCGCCGCGGACATGTTGCGCCTGATCGAACGGGGTGAGGCCGAGCTGGGCCGGAGGCCCCTCGTTCAGGACGATGCCCGGGCGTTCCTCTGCGATGCCGCTGGCGGCGATGCGCGCCATCTCCTGAACATGCTGGAGGACCTTGCTGCGCTGTCTGCGCCAGCGCCGCTGTCGGTTGCCGACATCAAGGGCCTGATCGCGGACGCCATGCCGGCCTTCGACAAGGGCGGCACCATGTACAAGTTGCTGTTGAGCGCGCTCCACAAGTCCATCCGGGGATCGGACGTAGACGCCGCGCTCTACTGGATAGCCCGGCTGGTCCAAGGCGGTGCCCCGCTCCCGGTGATCGCACGGCGTCTGGTGGCCGCGGCGCTGGAAGACGTCGGACTCGCGGATCCCGATGCCGTGCGCCATGCGCTGCTGGCTCGCGAGACGGTTGAATTCATGGGGCCGGACGGAGAGCTGGCCCTGGCCCACTGCGCCGCCATGCTGGGCGCCGCGCCCAAGTCGACCGCCATTGCTGATGCGCTGGCCCAGGCCCATGAGCTGGCGGCCGCCTCCGGCACCGAACTGCCTCATTATCCGCCGCGGCGTCCCCCCGCCGATGTGCCCAATACGGCGCATGCGGAAGATCACTTCCCACCGGGCATCGGCCGCCGGGTGTTCTATGTGCCGCACGAGACGGGTTACGAGCGCGAGCTGGCTCGGCGCCTTCGCTACTGGAACAAGATCAGGGAGATTTTATGAGCGACATTGCCGTCAAGATGATTGGCCGCATCGGCATCGCGGTCAAAAGGGACCGGGAACGGTTCTGGGACGCGCACGATTACTTCATCCGGCAAGGACCCAGACAGGGGCTGCGCGAGGCGCTAATCTTCTTTCGGACCCGTGGCTGCAGGCATGACGCCAAGGGCGGCTGCACCATGTGCGACTACAGCGCCGGCCCGGAGACCAGCGCCGATGCGATGGTGGACAGCGTGCGGCGCGCGCTGCTGGAGCTTCCAGCGGGCGTGGATGCCGTACTGGTGTCACCCTCCGGCAGCCTATTGGACACATGGGAGGTGCCGGTGGCCGCCAGGGAGGGGATTCTTCAGCTGCTTTCGGACGCTGGCATTCCGCGCGTCGCCTTCGAGACGCGCGCCGAGACCCTCGACGCCGCCTCGACGGCCCGGTGCCGCGAATTGCTTGGCGACAAACCGGTGCGGGTGTATGTTGGGTTGGAGTCGGCTGATCCGTGGGTATCGAGGTACGCGATCAACAAGGCCTTGGATGCATCCGCCTTCCGCCTTGCCATGCAGGCGCTCAACGGGCAATCGATGACGGGCGTGGCCAACATCCTGCTCGGCGCGCCTTTCCTTGATCCTAGGGAGGCCATCGAGGACACTGTGGCGACAGCCCGATGGGCCTTGGACAACGGAGCCCGGGAGGTCTGCCTGTTTCCCTGCCATGTGAAGCGATGGACGCAGGTGCATGTGTTACATGGGCATGGACTGTACAACCCTCCTTCGCTGTGGTCGATGGTGGAGGTGCTGGACCGCCTGGGTGAAGGCTTCGCGGACAGGATCGAACTGGCTTGGCTGACCGCCCTGGGGGCATTCAACGTGGTGGCCTCGCCAAGTGTGTGCCCGCGGTGCCTGGACTGTGTCCTGGGGGGACTCGAGGGCTTTTCCTCGTCGGGCCGCTGGGGGGATCTCGACGGATTGTGGGACATCAACTGCGATTGCAGGCAGGAATGGCGTCAATTACTGGGCAGCCCCGTCGATCCGACAGCCCGGGTCCGGCGGGCGGTGCAGGCATACCGAGCCATTGGCGAGACAACGATGAACCTCTGGTGGTCCAAGAACGGCACACAAGTGCTTGCCACGCTGGCGGGGCGTGAGGAAGGAACCCACCCGAACGTCGATCCGGTTGTCCAGGCCACATTGGAAGGGCGCGTCGAGTGAGCCGCGAGACCACGGGAACCGAGCGTTCCTTCATCAGGATCCGGGGCGCCCGCGAGAACAACCTTCGGAATGTTAACGTCGACATTCCGCGCCGGCAACTGGTGGTGGTGACGGGTGTGTCCGGGTCGGGCAAGACCTCGCTGGTGTTCGATACAATCTTCAAGGCGGCACAGGCGGAGCTGCTGGAGCTGATCGGCAGCTACTCGCGCCAGACCATGCCCCGGGTAGAGCGCCCCAAGCTGGACAGCATCTCCGGCTTGTCGCCCGCCGTATCCATCCGGCAGGCGGCGCTGGCCGGCAATCCCAGATCCACGGTGGGAACGGCCTCGGATATCTACAGCTACATCCGGCTGCTGTTCTCCCGCGTGGGCATGCCGGCGCTGTCCGCAGCCGACTTCTCGTTCAACACGCCCAAAGGGGCTTGCGAAGGCTGTTCAGGTTTGGGTAGGACCCTGCAGGTGGAGGAGTCCCTGCTGCTCAACGAAGAGAAGTCCCTGCGGCAGGGCGCCATCCGCCACCGCACCTGGAAAGTGGGCGGCAGGTACTGGAACATCATTGTCGCCGTCGACCGGTTTGACCTGGACAAGCCGCTGCACCTCTTCACCGAGGAAGAGCGATATGCCTTGCTGTACCAGCCCCCCACGGACTTCCAGAACCGTACCTCGGGCTTCGTGCAGTCGTTCAGCTACGAAGGCGTGATCAGCCGGATCCTGAAACGGGCAACGGACAGTCGTGGCGGCAAGGAGTACGATGACCAGTTCCTTGTCCAGCGGCCGTGTCCGGACTGCCGTGGCACGCGCCTGAACGCACGCAGCCGCGAAGTGTCTGTCGATGGCAGGGGTGTGGTGGACATCCTCGACATGGACCTTGCCGGGCTGCGCGCGTTCCTGAAATCGTTGACGGGCGATGTGGCGGAGACCATCGCAGCCTCCGTGGTTCACCGGCTGGAGGCACTTGAGAAGGTCGGACTGGGATACCTGTCACTCAACCGGTCCACGGACACCCTGTCCGGTGGTGAGGTCCAGCGCCTGAAGCTTGCGCGCCAGCTGGGCAGCCCGTTCGAGGACATCATCTACCTGATGGACGAGCCGTCCCAGGGCTTGCACCCGGCCGACGCGATGCACCTGATCGGATTGCTGCGTTCGCTTGCAGATCGCTCCAACAGCGTGATCGTCGTGGAGCATGACGCCCGGGCGATGGAGCGCGCGGACCTCATCATCGACATGGGGCCCGGCGCCGGCGAGCATGGGGGCCGTGTTGTCCAGATGGGATCACCCGACGCGCTCCGGGCCGGTTCCACGCCGACCAGTCTGCTGCTGGCGGGCCACCAATTCACGCCGCTGCCCACCGTGCGAAGGCCGCTGGGCCGCACGATACGGGTGGTTGGCGCCTCATTGAACAATCTCACCGGCTTGGACATCAGATTTCACGCTGGCGTCCTGAATTGCGTCACCGGTGTTTCCGGCTCCGGAAAGAGCTCCTTGATCCGGGTATTCCTGGGCCAGCATCCTGGGGCGGTCGTCATTGACCAGAGTCCCATCGGGAACTCGTCGCGCTCCATCGTCGCCACCTACGTCGAGGCCTTTGACCGGATTCGCGCCGAGTTCGCGAGGGCGGCCGGCTGCGCCGCTTCGTTGCTGGTCTTCAACGGCGGAGGGGCCTGTCCGGTCTGCAACGGACTGGGCTATCTGCAGATGGACATGCATTTCCTGGGTGACGTTCGTGAAACCTGCGAGACCTGCGGCGGCACACGCTATGCACCGGAGGCCCTGAGCTATCGCTACCAGGGACTGAACATCGCGCAGGTGCTTGATCTGTCGCTCGATGAGGCAGTGCTCTTCTTCGCCGATCCTGATGTCCGGTCCCGGCTCCAGCTACTGAATGACACCGGGCTGGGTTATCTCAAGCTCGGTCAATCCCTGTCCGACCTCTCCGGCGGCGAACGGCAACGCCTCCGTATCGTCGAGCGCCTGAGCAAGCGGGGACAGATCTATGTGCTGGACGAGCCCACCCGCGGACTGCATGCGGCCGACATCGGGACTCTTATGCATGTGCTGGACCGGCTCATCGAGGCCGGCAACACACTGGTTGTTGTGGAGCACGACCTGGATGTGATCAAGAGCGCTGATTACATCGTCGACCTGGGCCCTGGCGGCGGCGCGAAAGGCGGCCGGATCATGGCATCAGGACGTCCGGAAGAGGTCGCGCGGCAACCCGAATCGCTGACCGGACAGGCTCTGCGGGCAGTACTCCGAACGGAATCGAAGGGCTCGGCATGAACCTGGCCTACGACAGGCTGGCTGACGTGTACGACCAGTGGATCACCGGTGATCCGGCTTGTGAGTCGTGTCTGGACTTTTATCTGCGGCGCTTGGCGGATACCGTCGGCCGAATCGTGGATGGAGGCGTGGGCACAGGGCGCTTGGCTGTCGAGCTGGCGCGGCGGGGCAGAGCGGTGTTGGGGATTGACGAGTCCTTGCCGATGCTGGAGCGCGCGCGTCACCGGGCTCGCCAGCTTCCCGGCGATGCCTCCCTCGGTCTGTGCCAGATGGACCTGCTGTCCCTGGGGCTGCGGGGTGTCGATGTCTTCGTCCTGCCGTTTCGCACCATTGGGCACTTCGTGACGCTGGACGCGCGGAAGCGCCTGCTCCGGCAGGTGTTCGAGAGCCTGGAACCGGGGGGGCGTTTCATATTCGACCATTACGTCCCGGATCTCGAGTGGGCGCAGGTGCATCATGCGCGTCCGCTGAAGATGTTTGACGAAGAGTCCAACGAAATACACATCGAAATTTGGGACACCTACGAATTTGACCTGAAACTTGGCCTGATGCACTGTTCAGTGGACATTCGCCGTCAAGCTGTTGCCGCCTTGAAGGGGCCACGGAAGGCCAATCACGAAAATATTAATTTCACGTTCGCGTGGGTCTATCCCGATGAGGTGCCTAGACTAGCTGCCGCTACCGGGTTTGAGGTAGAAAGGGTGTACGGTGACTTCAACGGTGGCGCCTTCAGTGCGCAGGCCCAACAACAGATATGGGAGCTGCGCAAACCACTGAAGGGCGTGGGCTAGTGCGCGGAGGGACAGGCCTAGCCTGGAGGAGCACCGCAGAGCACCGACGTTGGTGCTACGTCGGCAAGGAGATCGATGGTAGCGGAAGCGCGCTGGCCATGCTTCTGGCCACTGAAGGGGTCACAGGAGTGCCTGCCCAGCTCATGACAGGCCGTGCCGCCGTCGCGCAAGTGCCACCTGAGCAAATTCGCGATTGGTTGACGCCTGTGGTTTCACCGATCGACGGCATCGTTCAAGCATTGCGCCTGTGTGGATTTGTGCCGCGCTGGGATCCCTTGGCAGGGCCCTTAAAGGAAAAGTGCGATATGTTCCGCCAACTTCACTCAAAGACATCTGGTGCTCCGATGCTCTGTGGCCCGCTGGACCGTGGGCAACTCTGGGACAGACACGAGAACCGATACTTCGCGGCTGGCGGACACTTGGTGCTAGTTTTGGGACTGGATGACACAGACGCCGTCACGTTCCATGATCCTGAGGGGCTGCCATTTGCCCGGCGCTCCTTGTGCAGCTTGCTGGATACGCTAACCGATGTGGGTGGCTTAGTCTCCATCGAAGGCCGGGTTGCAACGCCGACTCGGGAAGAAATGCTGTTGTCCGGGCTCCAACGGGTGGCGATGCTGCGGCAGCAGTATTTCGGCCATCCATGGATGTCTGGCCCAGGTCTGCGTGGCTTGGTTGCGGCAATAGCAGGTCGCGCCCCTATGGGCTCCAAGCGAGAGGTCTTGTGGGCGGGGTTGAGCGCCCGTGGACGGGCGGCTACCGGGTTGGCCGAGCTGTCGGCCAAGGTCCGGGCGGAACCAATGCTCTGCATATCGTTGAGGGCGCTAGCTCTCACGTCAGCAACCGCGTTGCATGCGTTGCGACGGGATGATGCAAAGGGCATCGCGGATGCAATCAGTGAGATGGCGCGATGGGAAGACGAGTTGGACCATGTGTTCGTACGCCCACTGGGTCAGACTGAAGATCCACATCTCCCTCCCAAATGGGAAATGATCGATTCAGATAATCGTTAGTAGGTTGATGCAAAGCCCCGAGAATCCATGCCAGTCCTACCTTTCGCTGTCTGATTTCTCATGACTTCATTCCCGGAATTGGATTCCCAATCCCGTTTTGATGCCCATCGAATGGGCCGGGGAATGGGTTTTCACCCGATTTCGGATGCTGCATCATGCCGCGCTCCCCGCAGACTGCAATTTCGCGATCCGCAGCAGGTTGTACGTGTACCGGCTAGGTTTGTCTGGACACGGTTTTGCAACTCAGGCTGCCTTTCGCATGGCATAAGCCTGACGGGCTTCGTGGGGTGACATGAAGCCCAGTTTTTCGAGACGCCAATGGCGATCGTAGTGGTCCTTGAACGCTGTCACGGCGGCACGGACTTCCTCAACATTCTTGAAGACACGACCGTGGATGGCCTGCTCCTTGGGCGTCCGGTTGAAGCGTTCAGCGACGCCATTGGTCTGCGGCTGGGCAACGAAGGCGAAGCTTGGGGCGATGCCCCAGAACTTGACTTGGTTGAGGAACTCATCGGCCGTGTATTGGGTGCCGTGATCCATGCGCAGCGCCAGACCGCGCCCGGCATCGGCGCCGGTGGCGCCGAATTGGGCGTGGAGCCCCTGGGCAATCGGCTGCAAGGCCGCGAAACGGTTGCCCGTCTTGACG
>Ga0075163_10003121_pt1 | contig 22327 bp, 19 predicted proteins | sample JI1023141ADNA_FD_71478 | JGI IMG/M metagenome (GOLD analysis project Ga0075163, IMG submission 71478) | Wastewater effluent complex algal communities from Wisconsin, to seasonally profile nutrient transformation and Carbon sequestration -... | ecosystem: Engineered > WWTP > Effluent > Algae... | reverse complement strand
CAAAGCCCACCAACTCGCCGAACTCGTGCAAACCCCCCGCGCCGTCGCCGCGACGGACTCACTCCTCTACCTCTGGAACCTCCGCACCGATCTCCTCGCCGCACAAGCCCGCGCCGAAGCGATGCTCACCCTCATCGAACTCTCCCGCCCCTCCCGCGGCAACACCCCAGAACTCACCCGCCGCGCCGCCATGGCCGTCCTCAAACACAAACCACTCACACCCCGTGGCACAGGCTTCCAGCCTGTGCAAACCAATCCGACGCCCCCACCAAGTCTTGAGCCACCGACCTCCGTCGCTCCGACTGCTCCATCCACTCACGCCTCAGGCCTTGCCCGTCGCCCCTCCAACTCCGAGGCAACGCCAATCAACTCCCTGCATCCCACCTGCTCTTCCTCCCGTACCCTTCCTCAATGCTCGTCCTCACCGTCATCCAGGGCCCCGACAAGGGCAAAAAGTTCGAACTCCCCGCCAACGAACCCCAACTCATCGGGCGCAGCAGCGAAGCGCTCCCCAACACCGACAACGCCATGTCGCGCCGGCACGCCGAACTCACGCCCGACGATGGGCAGTGGTTCATCCGCGACCTCCAGAGCCAGAACGGCACCTACGTCAATGGCCTCAAAATTACCGACCGCACACGCCTCCGCCCCGGTGACCAGATCCGCGTCGGACAAACCCTCCTCGTCTTCGGCAAGACCGAAGCCGCCGACCCCGACGTTGTCCGTGTCGTCGGCCCCAGCAAACTCGACGCCGCCGTGGAGAAAACCCTCGCGAGCGCGGGCCTCACCGCCGGTCTTGGCGATTCACTCTCGGGCGTCGCCAACCCCCTCGCCGATCCGCTCGCAGACTCGATGAGCGACTCGCTCATCCTCGCCGAGCCCGAGCCGCGCGCCGCCGCCGTCGATCACCTGCGCGTGATCTATCGCCTCAGCACGCTCCTGACCACACAGGTCATGGACCGCACCCAACTGCTCAAGAGCGTGCTCGATCTTGTCTTCGCCGAGTTCTCCCCCGAGCGTGGCTGCATCATGCTCATGAACAGCGCGATGGACGCCAACCCCACGCCCGTCGCCATCAAATACAAATCGCCACCCAAGGATCCCGACGAAGAAAAAATCCACGTCTCGCGCACCATCCTCTTCCACGCCCTCAGCAAGAGCGAGGGCGTCCTCTCCACCAACGCCATGGCCGACCCACGCTTCGCCAGTGGCGACAGCGTCCAGCGCGCCCACGTGCGCAGCGCGATCTGCTCCCCCATCCGCTTCCGCGATCGCATGTTCGGCGCCATCTACATCGACAGCACCGTCGCCAACTACACCTTCACGCAAGGCCAACTCGCGCTCTTGAACGCCATCGGCCAGCACGCCGGCCTCGCCCTCGCCAACGCCGAACTCTACCAGCAAAAACTCCAGTCCGAACGCCTCGCGGCCATGGGCGAGACCGTCGCGATGCTCAGCCACTCCATCAAGAACATTCTGCAAGGCCTCCGTGGCGGCGCCGACGTCGTCGAGATGGGCCTCAAGCGCAGCGACCTCAAAATCACCAGTGGCGGCTGGGCCATCCTCAAGCGCAACCTCGATCGCATCATCAGCCTCACCATGAACATGCTCGCCTTCTCGCGCCAGCGCGCGGTCGAGCCCGACCTCACGCCCATCGCGCCGCTCATCGAAGACTGCGCTCAGTTGCTCGAAGGCCTCTGCTCCGCGCGCCAAGTCGCACTCCTCCTCGACGTCGACAGCGAAGTCCCGCCAATCCCGCTCGACGCCTCACTCGTGCACCAGGCGCTCATGAACCTCCTGACCAACGGCGTCGAAGCCGTGGATCCGGGCCGAGGCGTCGTCACCGTCCGCGCCATGTACCGCGCACAAGGCGGCGTGCTCCCTCCACCAAAGCACGTCCTGCCCGACGCCGCCAAAGCGCCGCGCCCGGAGATCGAAATCGCCGTCATCGACAACGGCCCGGGCATTCCCAAATCCAAACAACCCTGGGTCTTCGATCCGTTCAATACCACCAAGGGCGTCAAGGGCACAGGCCTGGGCCTCGCCGTCGCCAAGCGCGTCGCCGAAGACCACGGCGGCGTCATCCTCCTCGAATCCACCGAGCACAAAGGCGCCACCTTCCGCTTCATCCTCCCCGCCGACGCATCCCACCACCCAGACCCAAGCGCCACTCAAGCCGAACGCCAGAGTTCATCATCCCAAGCCCCCTTCGGCGTCAGCGGCGCCGAAAGCGTGTGAGCCCTTCTTGCTTACGGGGAGCGGGGCTTCCAGCCCCGCCCTCCTCATCTCCTCGGCGCCAAATGCACGAACGCATTCGGCTGCACCTGAAAACACTCGCCAACCAGCGTGCTCTTCTCCCCCCACTCCTTCAGGAAGTTCACCGCGAACGACACCGCCGACGACGCCACGCCCATGAACTCATCACACCGCGCCGCGAGCAGCGCATCGATCAACACCTCTTCGCCCAGCACGCGCCCGCTCTTTGCTCCAAGATAGTGCACGCCAGTCGTCGACGCGGTGCGCTCCGCCGCGGTGCAGAACACGCGCCCCGGAAGACTCCTCATCAGCAACTCATTCGCCGGCTCCCAATCCGTCAGCAGAAACAGCCGCCAGTCATTCCCGCGCAGCCGTTCGTCCGCCATCACAACCAACCGTCGGATGTCCTGCTCCAGCGCACGGTTCTCCGTCGCCTTGTCACTCCCGCGGATGTGCACCGCCAGCGTCCTGCCGGGCGCGATCAACTCCTTCGCCAGCGCATCCACGCGTGCCACGATCTCCGGCGTCGGCTTCAGGTACTTCCGCGCCAGCCATCGATACGCCGCGATGACATCCGCCGCGCGCGTGGGGTCCAAGCCATGCAACTCGTGCCCTTCGCGCGCCCAGGGCAGCACCGACACCACGCCCATGTGCAAGTCGCTCACGCACACGGGCTCAGGCCGCGTGAGCATCTCGACGAAACCCACGCGCTCCTCGGGTTCGCGCCGCATCGGATCGAGCGCGATCGCGCTCGGCACGGGCGACCACGCCGCCGGAAAGACGTCGCCGCCGACCTCCGCCACATTCATCGCTGAAACGGGCTCAAAGAAATGCCGCCATGCATCCCGCGAACCATCATCCGAGAACAAACTCTCCGCGCCCCAGTGCACGACCGGCGTCCGTCCCGCGACCTCTGCCGCGAGCAGCGAACTGAGCACATGGTCCACGTCCGACCATAACCCGCGCCGCCACGCTCGGATGATCAGCACTCGATCACGCGAAGCGCGTGGCGTGGCGCCGTGCGCGGCGTCGCAGGCACGCAGACCGCTTCGGGCGGGCTCCCACGTCGCATCGACGGCCAGCGCTCGCTGGAATCGCTTTCGAGCAAGATCGCTGCCCCCTGCGGCCCGCGCCACCTCGCCCAGCACGCACCACGTCCGCGCGTCGCCCGCCCCCTGCATCACGCGCATCTGCCCAAGCACCTCTGCGAGCGACAGGCGTCCCTCGCGCAGCACGCGCTCGGCACCTTCCAGCACACCCATCGGCCTTGCATCCATCGCGCCTCCGCCGGCACCCTATCGAAACACCCGCGCGGGCGTGGGTCTTTTCATTGAGGAGCAACACTCTACGACCGGGATCTTCTGCGCACCATCGCTTCTTCTTCACTTCTCTATGCCATAATCCCCCATCACCCGGAGCGAAGTTCCATGGCCAAGAAGGTCACCAAGAAGTCCACCAAATCCGCCACCAAAAAGCCCGCCGCCAAGGCCGCGGCGAAGTCCAGCAAGAAGGCATCGGCGCCCAAGAAGTCGGCCTCAAAGTCCTTGAGCGCGGCATCCAAGTCGCTCGCCAAGAAGCCAATCACGGCGAAGGCCAGTTCCTCGAAGGCCAAGCCGGCAAAGGCGAAGCCCACAACGAAGGATGCAAAGGTCGCTGCGCCGAAGCCCGCGGCGACGACCAAGTCCAAAGCCGCGCCGACTCCGAAGCCCGCGAAGGCCGTAGCCGCCAAAGTTGCCAAGCGCCCCGCGTCGGTGGCGGTGGCAACCAAGCCGTCCACTCCCGCGAAACAGCCTGCATCCGCCGCGGTCGAGGCGAAACCTTCGACAAAACTGCCCACCAAACCGGCCGCGGTTGACTTGCCGCTGTATCCGATCGCGCCCGCGTCGGGGCAGCGTGACGTCGATCTCGCGACCGCGATCCAGAAATCCCGCATGTTCTTCGCGACCCATGGCCTGGGCGCGCTCGCGAGCGCGATCCCGACGGCGAGCGATTTCCCTCAGGAAGCACACGCTGCGATTGAGGATGCGCACGCCGTGGGCCTTGACGATGTGTTTGTTTTTCCACCCGTCGCGCTGCAGCGCACGAGTTTGGATCACCTCGTGCACAAACTGGCGGCCGCACATTGCGATCGGCTCGAGTCCGACCAGCAGTACTCACAGCCATGGATCTATCAGCCCGAGGCGCTCAAGACCTTTGACGTGCTCGGCCGACCTGCGGGCGCATATGCGCTGTGCTTCCACTCGAGCCCCTTCGCCGCCGCCACGCTGGGGAAGGATGCGGACGAACTCCGCGAGTGGCTGACGCAGCGGCGCAGCGCCTCGCTGACGGCGTACGAGTACCTCGTGCTCCAGCGCCTCAAGGCCGAGCAGCACGCCGACCACCGGTTTGACCTCAACGCCAAGTCTCCCACGTCGCAGTGGCACTGGCTGCTGGATCAGTCTCTGGGCCATGGCAAAGACGCGAAGGTCCCGATGGCGGGCTGGAACCCCCGACTCCGGCGGATCGACCTGGGGTGGTGTGGTCCTCGCGATACGGACCCGGCCAAGGGGACGGCCGCCACCCGAATCGTTCCAGCCTTGGTCGCGGCCCCCGCCCCAGCCGCGTCCAACCAGCCCACGGTGTAGCCAGCACTGCAAGTCCTTGCGCAGAAAGTGCTTGCCTTGAGCGACGATTCCGAATACTGTTGAAACAGATACACGGAGTGCGGACGTGCCCACCAGCCTGGCGCAGGAAATCTTCAAACGCGATCCGTTCAACTCGCTTGAACAGGAGGCGTTCCTGAATGTCATGCGCACGCAGGCGCAACTGACGGCCGACGTCGAGGAAGTCCTGAAGACACAAGGACTTTCGGTAGCCACGTACAACGTTTTGCGGATTTTGCGTGGGGCCGGCAAGGACGGCCGGATGTGCCACGAGATCGGCAAACACATGGTGACCCGCGTCCCGGATGTGACCCGCCTTGTGGATCGCCTTGAAAAGTCTGGACTCGCGACGCGCGAGCGGTGCAGCAAGGACCGCCGCGTGGTGCACGTGCGCATTTCCCCCAAGGGCGAGGAGGTCCTGGGGGTGCTGGATGAGCCCGTCATGCAAGTGCACAAGGACCACTTGGGGCACATGACGGCCAGCCAGTTGCGCGAGTTGTGCGATCTCCTGACGATCGCGCGGCACAAGCCGGTGTCAACCGAGACGTCACAGTTATAGGACTATAAAACGCTGAATTTGGGTTGTTTCTCGCGAACCAAATAGTTGTTTCAACAGTAATAGGAGTGGCGGGATTTGGGTTGTGTCGCGGCCGGGATGGTCCGGTCGCCTGCGGCCTTCGGCCCGCCTGGAAGCGGAAGAGGAATCACCAATGCTCACGGTTCGCAAGTCACAAGATCGCGGGTTCGCCGACCATGGCTGGCTGAAGGCGCGGCACACGTTTTCGTTTGCTCGGTACGTCGATCGACGACACATGCACTTCCGAGCACTGCGGGTCATCAACGAGGATGTCGTTGCGCCGGGGGCGGGGTTTGGCGAGCACCCGCACGACAACATGGAGATCGTGACGTACATCCTGTCGGGGACGCTGGCGCACAAGGACTCGATGGGGAACGTTGCGACGATCGTGCCCGGCGAGGTGCAGCGCATGAGCGCGGGGTCTGGGCTCACGCACAGCGAGTTCAACCATTCCAAGAGCGAGCCGGTGCACCTGATGCAGATCTGGCTCTTCCCGGAGCGCGAGGACATCACGCCCGGGTATGAGCAGAAGAAGTTCAGCGAGGCAGAGCGGCGCGATGCGCTGCGGCCAATCGTGACGCCCGATGCGCGCGAGGGATCGCTCAGAATCTACCAGGACACGAGCATCTATGCGAGTCTGTTGTCGAAGGGCGCGACGGTGACGCACGCGATCAGGCCCGGGCGGCACGCGTGGCTGCAACTCGCGAAGGGCGCGGTCACGGTGAACGGCGTGGCGCTCCAGGCGGGTGACGGCGCGGCGGTTTCGGAGGAGGCGCCGCTTGAGATTCGCGGCGATGCGGAGAGTGAGTTTCTGTTGTTTGATTTGGCGTGATGAATCGCGAGAGCGTTCTCGAAAGAGAGCACTCTCGATTACGAGTTGTGTCGTCAGCGCGATGGCACCTCCCCCACCTCGAAGACTCGGCACCCCCTCCGGAGGCCCGGAGGGGGATCATAGAGAAGAATGGGGCTGGAAGCCCCATACCCCGGCAGAGAAGAGCGGCTCGCTCTACGATGGCTTCATGAGTGTTGGACGACGCTTTGATGCCGTGATTTGCGATATTGACGGGTGCCTGGGCCCAGAGTCTGCGGCTCCGTTTGACACGCCACTCTTGCTGAAAGTGGCGGAGCACAACATCGCGGCGGCGACGAAGGGCGATCGGCCGGTGCTGACGGTGTGTTCGGGAAGACCACAGCCGTTTGCGGAGGCGATGTGCCGGTTTTTGGCGAACGCGAGTTTGCCTTGCGTGGCGGAGAATGGTGTGTGGCTGTATGACCCGCGGACGAATCGGTTCATCATTGATCCGGCGATCACGGCGGAAGATCGAAAGGCGGTGCGCGAGGCGACGGCGTGGATTGAGCGGGAGTTGCTGCCGAGCGGCGTGATTATCCAGCCGGGGAAGACGGCGTCGATCTCGTTGTGGCACCCCGACACGAAGTACTTGATGGGTCTGATGCCGTCGATTCGCGAGCGGTTCGCGAGCGAGGGGTGGAAGATCCGCGTGTCGAACACGGTGGCGTGGATCAACTGCGACCTTGAGCACGTGAGCAAGGGGAGCGGGATTCGGCGATTGGTTGAGTTGTGCGGGCTGTCGCGCGAGCGGCTCGCGGGGATCGGGGATCAGTTGAGCGACATGGCGATCCGCGAGAACGTCGCGTTCTTTGGATGCCCGAGCAATGCAGACCCGGCGCTGGCGGCGAAGGCTGATTTTGTCTCGAAGGAGGCGGAGGTGCGCGGGGTGTTGGACATTCTGGCGCGGGTGTAAGCGGATTTCGAGCGAGGCGTCGCGCGCGGGTTCCCGGTGGTATCATGGGGTCGTTGTTGCACGCACGCTTTGTTTGGAGTGAGTTATGCCCGAGTTGTTGAAGGGGACGGCGGTCATTGGTCAGTCTGGCGGGCCGACCGCTGTGATCAATCAGTCGTTGGTGGGTGTTGTGGAGGGGCTGCGCGATGGGCTCTTTGCGGCGGGCGCTGTGACGCGCGTGCTGGGGATGCGCAACGGCGTGCGCGGCATGACGAAGGACGATTTCATTGACCTGACGGGCGTGCACCAGGATCGGCTGGACCGGCTCGCGACGACGCCTTCGGCGGGGCTGGGCAGCACGCGCGACAAGCCTGATCAGGCGTACTGCGAGAAGGTGCTGGCGTCGTGCAAGAAGAACGATGTGCGGTATTTCTTTTACATTGGTGGCAATGACAGCAGCGATACGTGCCGAATTGTGAGCGAGATGGCCAAGAGCACGGGGTATGCGATGCGATGCGTGCACGTGCCGAAGACGGTTGATAATGACTTGATGGAGAACGATCACACGCCGGGGTTTGCGTCGGCGGCGCGGTTTGTCGCGATGGCGTGCATGGCAGACTTCATGGACAACATCTCGCTGCCGGGGATCAAGATCAACGTGATCATGGGGCGGCATGCGGGGTTCCTGACGGCGGCGTCGGCACTCGCGCGGCGTGCGGACAAGCATGGCGTGAAGGGTGACACGGAGAGCACGGACGGCCCGCAGTTGATCTACTTGCCTGAGGTGCCGTTTGACATGGATCGGTTTGTGGCGGATGTGGAGTGGTGGTACTCGCGGAAGGGGCGCTGCCACATCGCGGTGTCGGAGGGGATTTGTGATAAGGACCACAAGGAGATCGGCGCGACGCTGATCAAGGGCGGACAGGTCGATGCGCACGGGAACGTGCAGTTGTCGGGCTCTGGCGCGCTGGGCGATGCGCTGGCGGACTTCCTCAAGGCGAAGTTGACGCCCGCTGGGGGCAAGGCGCCGCGCGTGCGGTCTGACACGTTTGGATATGTGCAGCGGTGCTGGCCTGATCCCAGCCCGATCGATGCGGCGGAGGCGCGGCGCGCGGGGCGGTTTGGCGCGCGGCTGGCTTTGCAGGGGCAGGTCGACGGGCACGTGGATGGCAGTGTTGCGATCGTGCGCACGGGCAAGGGGCACAGCGGCGAAGCGTATGTGAGCGATTACAAGCGCGTGGAACTGTCGGCGATCGCGGCGAAGACGCGGAAGATGCCAGCGGAGTTCATCAAGGGGCACAACGACGTGTCGGATGCGTTCTTGAACTATTGCAGGCCGCTGGTGGGTGAGTTGCCGACGTTTGAGCGGTTTTGAGTGCGAAGGGGAAGACACGCCGCGGAGCGGCGTGCCACCCAAGAGTGTTGCTCAAATGCACAACGCCCCGGCGTGTGTTTGCCGGGGCGGTGCGCGGAGCGTCATGAGACTTGAGAATCGCTCGAAGAGCGATCAGTTGCGGGGTTCGTTCTCGCTCGCGGTGCGCTGCGCGTCCAACTGCTTGGACGTGACCTCGACGTCGACGCCCTTGTACACGTAGACGGTGCGGAAAATGGGCGCGGCGGGCGCGGCGGGCGTCGGGCTCGACTGGGAAGTTGCCTGTGCAGTGGTCTGCGCGGTGTTGGCCGACGTTGTGGACGCGGTGTTCCAGATCTTGCTGTTCGTGCTGCTCGCGGTCGTGGCGTTGGTGTCACGCGTGAACGTGATGGTCATGACGGGCGTGCTGTTCTTTGCTGAGTCGATGCTCATCAGGGCGAGGGTGAAGGTGTTGTTGTCAACGAAGGTCGTGACGCTGCGCTGGATGGTGGTGTTGCCTTCGCCATCGTCGATCTGGCCATCGATGGTGAAGGTGGTGCCTTCGGCGTTGGCGGAGCCGTTGTTGAAGGTGATGCCGGTGGAGTTGTTGTCGATCCAGGTGGTTTCGAAGGCGTTGGTGCTGGTGTTGAAGCCCCAGGTCTGGACGGCTTCGAAGGGCTGGCCCATGATCTCGCCATTGAAGGTGGAGGTGAGGTAACGGCCGAAGGTCAGCGTGCTGGTGCAGTTGATGGTGCTGCTTTGATTCTCGCCCTCGAAGCCATGGAGGACGGCGTTGCCCTTCCAGGAGCCGGTGAAGCGGTTGAAGAAGTTGGTGGAGTGGTTGGTGGAGTCGGTGGTGACGAAGGACTCAGAGTCGCCGTCATTGAAGTTCGTCGTTGACGGAGTCATCGTGCTCGTCGTGGTGTTGGTGGTCGCCGGCGTCGTCGTGCGCTGGATCGCCTGCGAGGGTGACTGCGTCTGGGCCTGAGCCAACGCGATGGTGGCAAAGGCGAGGAGGGCGAGCGTCGAAGCGGATGTGGTGCGGGCGTTCATGGCGAGTCTCCGTGTGCGGTGTGTACCGGATGTGCCGCGACGTGCGGCGTCTCCCGGGTTTGAGGGGCTGGCCCCCACACTCGGCATCGGCGGATGTGGCCCGCATATTCGGTCTAGGCCGGAGATTCAGACAAAATCGGGATTTGTTCGATGATCTGGAGGCCGAACGCGTCCAGATTGGGGATGGTTTTGCGCGAGTTGGTGAGGAGGCGGAGGCGCGAGAGGCCCAGATCGCGCAGGATCTGGCTGCCTATGCCATATTCACGCATGACGGGGGAAGCGCTCGCGAAAGACGAGCCCGTGAGGGAGGATGGGTGCGCGAGGCGCGGATCATCGCCGCCTTTTTCGGGAGCGGCGACGCGGCCTGACTGGAGGCGGCTTTCCAACTCGCTGTCGTCATCACCAGTGTGTTGCGTGCGCAGGTAGACGATCGCGCCGCGGCCTTCGTTCGCGATCATCTGCATGGACTGGCGAAGGACATCGCCGGACGATTCGCCGTGGGCGCTGGAGAGTTCGCCGAAGACATCGCCCAGGAGGTGGCGGCGGTGCATGCGGACGAGCGTTGGCTGGTCGGAAGCGTTCGGCGTGTCCATGCCCTTGGTGAGCACGAGGTGTGGAAGCGTGTCGACCTTGCTCTCGTAGACGATTGCCTGGAACGTGCCGAACTTGGTGTGGAAAGGCTGGCCGTTTGTTGGCGCGACGCGGCGGACGAGGCTCTCGCTTCGGAGGCGGTGCTCGATGACTTGCGCGACGGAGCAGATCTTGATGTTGTGCTTGGCGGCGATCTTTTCGAGGTCGGGGAGGCGGGCCATTTCGCCATCGTCGCGCATGACCTCGATGATGGCGCACGCGGGGTAAAGGCCCGCGAGGCGGCAGAGGTCGACGGAGCCCTCGGTCTGGCCCGTGCGCACGAGCGTGCCGCCGTTGCGTGAGCGGAGTGGGTTGATGTGACCGGGGCGGACGAAGTCGGTCGCGCCGAGTTTCGGATCGATCATCATCTGGATGCACTTTGAGCGTTCCTTGGCGGAGACGCCGGTGGTGAAGCCGTGCTTTGGGTGGCCGTCGATGGAGATGGTGAAGGCGGTGCCACGGGCGGAGGTGTTGACGGCGGTCTGGGGGGAGAGTTCGAGGCGGTCGCAGTCGGCCTCGGTCATGGAGAGGCAGAGGTAGCCCCGGGCGACGGTGAGCATGAAGGTGACGGCCTCGGGCGTGCAGAACTGGGCGGGGCAGATGAGATCGCCCTCGTTCTCGCGGTCTTCGTCGTCGGTGAGGATGACCATTTTGCCGGCCCGGAGGTCGGCGAGCACGTCTTCGATCGGGGCAAAGGGCATGGGGAATGGTAGTGCGTGCTTGGGGGCCAGTTCCGGCCCTGCGGACGGCTCATCCCTTGACGGGTGCGACCACGATCACGCGTTCGTGCCCGGTGACGACGACGCCGCCCGGCTTCTCGATGGTGACGGCGATGACGGCCGGGTCACGCACGAGGAGTTTGGGGTTCATGGGGATGATGACCTCGCCGGTACCTGAGGCGTTGAAGACGCCGCCATCGACGGGGAAGTTCTTGTCGCGCGTGGCGTCGACCATCCAGAGTTGGTACTGCTCGACGGTGGGGTCGTTCTGGCGGAGGCCCTTGAAGCGGAGGAAGCCCTTCTGGAGGCGCGTGTTCCACACCACTTCGCCCGAGACGCCTGCGGAGACTGGATCGGTCTGGGGCTTCCAGGGGATGACGGCGGTGTCGGGCTCGTTCTTGAGGAGGGCGTCGGCCTGCTGCGCGAGGGTGAGGGCCGGTGGTGCCGGTGGAGTCGCAGGGCGCAGCCAGCCGATGGCGGCGATCGCGATGGCGGCAGCGGCGACGAGCCATCCGCTCCAGAGGCGCCAGGGCGAGTTGGTGCCACCACGGTCGGGCGAGCCGCCCGAGGTGTTCTTGCCTGCAACGATCGTGGCACCGCGCGCGAGCAGGGTGCTGCGGAGATTGGCCGGGAGCGGGGCGTCGTCGGCCTTGGACCAGGAGGCGACCAACGAGCCGAGGGCCTGGCCGAGCGTGTCTTCGGTGACGGGGCGGCCTTGCTCATCGGTGATGGGTGGCACGCGCGAGAGGAGCGCGTCGAGTTCGGCGCTGTCCTGTTCGGCGAGGTTGCCCGTGGCGCGATCGCCCAGGAGGTCCAAAAGTCGCTGCAGTTCGGGGTGAGATTGTTGGCTCATCGCCTCTCCCCCTTTCCACGCGACGCGGCGGTGTTCACGTGCTCATCCTTCAATAGAACCCGCAATCGCGCCAGTCCTTGGCGGATGTGCGTCTTGACGGTGCCCAGCGGCTTTGACAGCACGCGCGAGATGTTCTCGTGCGTCATGCCGTGGCGGAGGCTGAGCCACAGGGCTTCGCGTTCCTCTTCGAGCAGGTTGGCAAAGGCCGCGTCGATAGCGGCGGATTCCTCTCGTCGGGCGGGCATGCCGTCGAGGCTTTGGGGCGTGGCGACGAGGGCGACGGTCGCACGGGAGGAATGGCGTCGCCTGCGGTCGATGAGGCGGCGGTGGGCGATGGTGGCAATGAACGCTGCCTCCGAACCTCTCGACGGATCGAATCGGGCGGCGTTTTGCCAGACTTCGACGAAGATCTCCTGGACGGCGTCTTCTGCGTCGCCGCCGACGGGTGAGAGGTATCGCTTGGCGAGGCCCCAGACCATGCCGCCGTATTCGTCCAGGCATGCAGCCACCGCGGCCGAGTCGCCTTGGGCGATGCGTTGGAGGATGGTGGCCGCGTCGGGGATTCGTGAGGCCTTTCGAGGTTCGGGCGGCGCTAGATGGGAATCTCGCCAAACAGTCCATCGGAACCAGTGCCAACAAAACTTGCGACATTCCTCTCGCTTTTCCATCCATGAGGCTTGGGCGCTGCGAAAGACGGATGTTCTGGGGTGGAGACCAGAGCGTGGGGGAGGGTTTCCTTCGCCACTTCAACACAGGTACTTCCGAAAGAGAGAGGAGTTTTCGATGGTTACTCGATCGATGGCTATCGCCTGCGCGCTTCTTGTTGGGACTTCGGCGGCTCAGGCCGAAACGGTGTTTGGCGTGACCCTTGACCAGACCCTGATCAGTTGGGACAGCGCCACGCCTGGCACGCTGACCTCGGGCAGTCCGATCTCGGGCATGCTCGCGAATGAGGTGATCCGCGGGATCGACTTCCGCCCGGCGACGGGGCAGTTGATGGCCCTGGGCAGTTTCAGCCGCGTGTATTCGGTCAATCCGGCGACTGGTGCGGCGACGCTTGTCTCGACGCTCTCGTCGAACCTGAGCGGGTCGTCCTTTGGCGTGGACTTCAACCCGACGGTGGATCGCATGCGTGTGGTCAGCGATACCGACCAGAACCTGCGGATCAATGTGGGCACGGGTGCGGTGACTGTTGATACGACACTCGCGTTTGCGGCGGGCGATGCGAACTTCGGCGTCAACCCGAACATCACGGGCGCGGCGTACACGAACAACTTCGCCGGAGCGACCACAACGACGCTGTACGTGGTGGACACGGCCCTCGACATCCTCGCGATTCAGAGCCCGCCCAACAATGGCACGCTGAACACGGTCGGTGCGGTCGGCACGGACCTGACCGATCTGGCCGGGTTTGATATCTCGGGAGCGACGGGGATCGCGTACATGGGTGTTCGCGACTCGCTCCTGAGCAAGAGCACGTTCTGGCAGATCAACCTCGCGACGGGCGCGGGCTCGTTCGTGGGTGACGTTGGTGGTGGCGCGATCCTGACCGCGATCACCGTGGTGCCCGCGCCGGGAGCGATTGGTGTGCTTGGTATCGCGGGGCTCTTTGCCGCTCGTCGTTCGCGGCGTTCCTGAATGGTCCTTTGAATGGAGCGGCTCTGACCGGCCGCGACCTCACACGCCCCGCCGCTGAACCTCGCGTCCTCCTCTCTCAAGCGGACAAGGGGAATCTGTGCAAGGCCGAGCACTTTCGGGGGCTCGGCCTTGTTTCTTGCGCGGTGCGAGCCTGACCAACGTGTCACAAGCGACTGTTGGCAGAAGTCACTTTGTACTCTTCACGAGGACACTCTGTTGCGCGTCATAGCGGCGTGCCCGCGTCGTGGTCCCGCCAATACACCCTGTAGGAAAATGACCACTCTTCGTCGTTGGTTAGGACGATCATGAATCGCACGAATCGCGCGGCGATGCGACGCTGGGCCCGGTTCAAGAGTGCGAGTTTCTCTTCCTTGAACTTGCTGGTGATGGCGAAGGGGTTGCCGGCGCTAGCGCAGAAGCCCAAACGCAGACACCGGATCATGAATGGTGCCAGGTAGTAGCGAGTTCCGATCTCGTCGAGGAACGGCCATTGTCCAATGGTGCGGTCGGGGATCCAGTCGGCATCCTCAGCCAACTCCTGCCACCGTGCCTCTATGTCCAGTTTCGCGGCTTCGGCGATGGCGTTTTCATCGTCCCAGTGGAAGTCCAATGCCTCGGCCTGATTCCAGGAGATACCGCCCTCGCGGGTTACGCCCGCGAACGTGCGGCGGATCTCGGCTTCGATAGCCGCCTGTTCTGCTTCGTGCTTTCTCGCGGTGCCTCCGTCCATGGGTCATTGTTATCCGGGCTGTCTCGATGGCTCTTGAGATTCCTGATATGCTGGGACCATGAAACCACGCATCTCGGCGGCCGTCGTTCTTCTCATCGGTCTTCTCGCCGCACCATTCGCACGGGCTCAGGGCTGGGTCGTTGCGGAGGGGGGTGGGCTGAGCGGGTCTGAGACGTACATGCACGATCTCTTCTCGTTCATGGTTGAGAAATGCGGGAAGGAGAAGCCCAAGGTCGCGATCATCGGGGCGGTGCCGCTGGAGAAGGATGAGCGCGTCGAGGCGTTCCAGAAGGCGGGCGCGGGGGAGGTGGTGTGCCTCATCATTACCGAGGCGAACGCGGACACGCAGGAGATCTACGACACGCTGTCTACGGCGAGCATCGTGTTCATTCGCGGCGGCGATCAGGGACGGTACGTGAACTGGTGGCGCGGGAAGAAGACGGAGGCCGCGATCAGGGCTGTGTTCGCGAAGGGCGGCGTGATCTCCGGCTCGTCGGCCGGGTGCGCGATTATGGGCGAGTGGACGTACGACGCGGTGAAGGATGGGTTGTCGCCACGCGAGGCGCTGCGCGATGCGAGGCATGAGAACCTGACGATCACGCATGGGTTTCTGGGATTGGTGCCGAACGTGCTGTTTGATACGCACTTCACGGAGCGGGGGAGGCTGCCGCGGACGGTGGTGATGCTGGGGCGGATTGCGAGTGTGAGGCATAGCGGATGGAAGGCCGGCGACACGGAAGGGATGACTGCGTCGATGGCGCAGAAGGTCCGTGATACGGCCGCGCCCATTGAGTATGAAGCGAATAAGGGCAAGCCGCCATCTGTTGGCGTGTTCTCTCCGCTCGGCATCGGCGTCGATCCGCGCACGGCGGTATGCGTGGGGCCGGATGGTGTCGCGATCGTCAAGGGTGAGGGGACGGCGACGTTGTTGAAGTTGTCTGAGGTTTCCTCTGTTGTGTCTGTTTCTGGCAAGCCACCAAGCGTGACGAACGTGCGTTATTCGCTGCTGTTGCCGGAGACGACGTTCAGCACGAAGACGGGCGAGGTGATTTCGATGCCGAAGGGTGTTGCCAGCCCAATGCCCAAGCCCCCCACTTCACCCGCGGTGATCACACCCTTCACGATCGACGGTGGCGTGGCGGATGACGCGAAGGTCGGCTCGCTCGCGATTGCCAACGCCGAGCGGCGGGAGGCGGAGCGCAAGGAAGACGCTGGAGACCAGCGCGCGGACGCGTCGGTTGTCGCGGGGCTCAACAAGGTGCCTTGCCTTGTCACGACGCTCGCGTGGTCGAAGCGGCATCCGCAGTGGGTGTTTGCGATGTCGCAGAAGGCGCTCGCGACACATCCGGGGTCGATGGCGTTGTTCCTTGATGAGGGATGCCGCGTGGATGTGGATGAGAAGGGCGCGTTCCACGTGAAGGGCGAGGGGAAGAACCCGATGTCGCTGGTGGTGCTGGATGCACGCCGTGCGGCGCATGTGGGAACGCAGGACGCGCGGCCGCCGCGGTCGCACATTGATGGTGCGGTGGTTCACATCGTCGCGCCTGGGCAGACGTTTGATCCGACGACGGGGGATGTGAAGGACTGAGACTACTTTAGTGCGCGGGCGGTCGTTCAGGGTTTCGCCGACGGCGCGGTCGGCATGGCGGGCTTTGGCTCCGGTGCCTTCGGCCCCGCGAGTTCCCAGACTGCGCCCGCGATGCCTTGTGCCACGAGCGTGAGGCGGCGGGTGTCGAGCGTCTCGAAGGTGTCCGTCGGCTTGTGGTAGTTCGCGTTGCGGAAGTTCGCGGTGTCCGTCACCATGAACGAGGGGACGCCCGCGAACATGAACGGGGCATGGTCGCTGCGCATGAGGTCGGGGAGCGGCAGTGGGCTGAAGTCGGCGCGGAAGATCTTGAGTGAGGGCGCGGCGGCGAGCATCTTTGCAGCAAGGTCCTTGCTCACGTTCTGGTGCTTTGCGAGCGTGACGAGGACGATGTTGTCCGCGACGGTGGGCGGCTCGAAAACGCCAGGGATTGGTTTGAAGGGGGACTGCTGGCTGTTCGGGGCGTCGCTGAAGAAGCCGATGCACTCGAGGCTGAGCATGAGGGTGAGACGTTCGGGGAGTTCGGGTTCGGATGGAACGGCGCGGTGCTCGATGGTGTTGACGCCGCGGCCCGCGCCGAGGTCGATGATGACATCCTCGCCGAGTTCTCCGGGCGCTTTGCGTTTCAGTCTCGCTTCGAGCGCTTCCTTTGCGATGCGAGTGCGTTCGGCGTTTGCGATGCGCCACTGGGCAACGTGCCGACCCGAGCCGACGAGGCCCACTTCCTCAAGATTGAAGAAGACGAGGCGGATGGTGGTGTCGTGCGTCCAGCCTGCGGCGTGCATCGTTTGGAACGCACGAGCGAGTTCGAGGAGGGCGGCCGTTCCCGAGCCGTTGTCGTCGGCGCCGGGCGCGAGGGGTACGGCGTCAAAGTGCGCGCCGACGACGATGACCTGGCGATAAGACGGCTCGTGCGGGAGGTCGTTCATGCCGCCGACCTTCATATCGAGAACTTCGTCTGTGCCGGTGAAGTCCACGATGATGTTGTTCCACTCACGTGGCTCGGGGCGTTTGTTTTCTTCGCTCGGACGGATCGGCGGGGCCCAGCGGACGGGCTCGAGTTTGGGCGTGAGGCCCATGGCTTTGAGGCGCTCGATGAGTAAGGCTTCGGTCGCGATCAACCCATCCGCGTGTTCCTGATCTGCGTTGGGTGAACGCTTGGTGGGAAGGGCCTTGATCGTCTCGATGATGTTGGCTTCGAGGATGAGGGACTGGGGTGATTGCGGTGGCCGGGGCGCGGCAGTTGGCGCTGACTGCGCCGCTGGTGGAGCCGAGGGAGTGGCGGGTTGCGTGAAGAGCGAGGCCGCGAGGGCGACGTGGGAGATGAGGGCGCACATGGGCATGGATGGTCCTCCGGCGTTGGCGAACGGTAGGAATCCCGTGTCGCGGCTCTCGCCCCCCTGCTTTCTGGGGTGGGGGCGGATTGTGCCAAGCGCAGTTCTCGCCGTATGTGGTAAGGGCTGCGCTGTGCCGTGGGGGCGAAACGCGCAACCTTCAGCGATTCTTGACAAATCCGCTGGAAATGAAGAGCCGTGCTGTCTTGTAACCGGTTATTGACCGATACCGAAGTGAAGACCCGGCGCGCCGGTTGCGGTGCGTCGGCACAGTTCAAGATTGTTTTCACGGAGGTTCGCATGTCCTCATCGATCAACGGCTTCAGCAACGCGTCGTTCCGCATGCTCACTCAGCAGTTCTCACGCGGGCTGCAGGAGCGAGCCGCCAATCGCGAAGGCGTTCGCGAGAGCACGGGTTCGAACGGCGGAACTTCCACGGGCGTGAATGAACGCAACCTTGGGCGGGCGGAGCGCGACTTTGCGTTGTCTCTGCGTGGTGTTGAGCGTGAAACGACGCGAGCCCTGGATCTGCTCGGTGGCAACGCCGACGGGGCCGAGAAGGCACAGACACTCGCGAAGGAGTTCGAGCAGTCGATGACGGCTCGGTATGAGACGTTTGTGAAGAATGGCGGACAGGACTACATGTCGTTTGCGGAAGAGACCGCGGCGGCGAGGCGCGACTTCCGTGCGCAACTGCGTGACCTGACGCGTGGGATCGAAGAGCCAAGCACACGTCCTGCGACGAATCCAACGCCAACGCGCGGGCAGGACGTGGTTGAGATTGAAGACGCTATTCGTGGGCAACGCGGCGAACGCGGGGAGCGAGGGGAACGAGGCGAGCGGGGCGAACGTGGTGAGCGGGGCGGTCGCCGTGATCCGGTCGAGCGAGCCGAGCGCGACGTGAATGCGATCTTGCGTGGGCTGGATCGGCAGACGAAGCGGTTCGAGCGCCGCTTGGGCGACAACGCCGAGGCGATGGACAAGTACACGACGATGCGCGACACATTTGCCGCATCGGTGCAGAAGGAGTTTGAGACGTTCAAGAGCGAGGGCGGGAACTACATGGAGTTTGTGGAGCGCGTCGCGCAAATGCGGCAGGCGTTCCGCAGCGAAGTCCGCTCGACGTTTGGTGACCTGCTGCGTGGTCGTGGAGATGGGCCTCGCGGTGAGGAGCCGTCGGGCGAGCCCGCTACGCAGCCGGTCGAGGAAGCAACCAAGGGCGATCTCGCGAAGGGCTCTGAAGGAGCGTTGGACGCGGGCGGCTCGCTTGCCGAGGCCCCTGTCACGGGAACCGAGCCGACCGTTCCGCCCGCAGTGAATCAGACCAACCTTGACCGCGCGAAGCGCGATGTGGACGTCCTGATGTCGTGGCTGGATCGCAGCGCGGGCAAACTGATGGAAGCGTTCGGCGATACCGAGAAGGGCAAGCAGGTCGAGGAGAGCGCTTCGGCGTTCCGGTCGATGGTCGAGGAGAAGTTCAAGGCCTTCACGGAGTCGGGCGGTTCGGGCAGTTACCTGGACTTCATCGGTGAGATCGCGTCTGCCCGGCAGAGCCTTGGGCGTCGCTTTGACTCGATGTCGGGTTCTGGCTTTGACGGGATCGGCTGAGGTCCTCGCGAACGATATAGTGGAAAGCCGCCCTGTCGCGCTGTGACTCCGGGTGGGCGCGTGGAGCGAGTGCGTGGCCGATTCGAAGGAAGCACGACCAGTTCGTGTGGTGGTTCAGCAGATCGCGCTGCCCAAGTATCGCGTGCCGGTGCTTCGTGCGCTGGCGGAGCGGCCGGGGATCGACCTGACGCTCGTTTACTCTGAATATCCGGGCTTGCCCAGCGTGGAGGCGAAAGGGTTCAAGGCATTGAAACTGCCTCTGCGGCGGTTTCTGTTCGGCCGGCAGGAGTTCTGGTGGCACAAGGGCCAGTGGAACTTTGTCTCTCGATCGCACGCGGATGTTGTGATCCTGTCGTGGAACACGCGGTACCTGAGTTTGGTCCCCGGGCTCCTTCGAGCACGCCTGCTGGGTATTCCGGCGATCGTGTGGGGGCATGGCCTGTCCAAGACGGAGAAGGCGTGGACGTTTGCCGCTCGCAAGATGGTGGCGCGCCTGGCGAAGGCAGTTCTGTTCTACGGGGATGCGGCGGCGGAACTGTTCATCGCGCGAGGCATGAACAAGGATCGCGTCTTCGTGGCGATCAACAGCCTTGACCAGTCGGCGATCTCGGCGTCGTATGACCATTGGAAGGGCCATCCCGACGAGCTCGCTTCGTTTCAGAAGGAACAGTCGCTTGAGGGGCGTCGCTGCGTGCTCTTTGTCTCACGCCTGGATCCGGCGAATCGGGTGGCGTTGCTGATCAACGCGATCTCGCGGGTGCGGGAGCGCGACCCAAGCGTGCTGGCGCTGATCGTGGGATCGGGTGAGGACATGGAGGCTCTCAAGCGTCAGGTTGCGGAACTGAACCTTGGGGAGCACGTTCGATTCTTGGGCTCGATTTACGACGAACGTGCCATTGGGGCGTACTACTGCTCGTCCAAGGTGTTCTGCTATCCGCGGAACATCGGGCTGTCGCTGCTGCACGCGTTTGGGTATGGGCTGCCAGTGGTCACGGGCGACGACATCCAGAGCCACAATCCGGAGATCGAGGCGTTTCGCGATGGCGAGAATGGTCTTTTCTACAAGGACGGGGATGTGGCGTCGCTCGCGAGTGTGCTCGAGAGGCTGCTGAACGACGAGTCGCTGCGATCCCGCCTTGGCGTGGAAGCGAAGCGGACGGTCGTCGAGAAGTTCTCGCTCGAGAAGATGGTCGATGGCTTCGAGGCGGCGATCCGGTATTGTGTGGACGGCAAGGGAAAGTAGATTGCACCAGCGCATTTACACCGATGGGACATCGGATGCTGCTGCGCTGAATCGCCCCGCGGGGGTGTGCGAAACGGAAGCACCACGATTCGGCGGACCTCATCGTGGGCGTGGCATTGAGGGGCGCCTTTCGGCGCGTCGTGTCTGGATCACGCCCGCGCGAGGCGTTTGCCCATCTCGCCGGCGTATTTCTTCATCGCGTTGCGGGTGTCCACGACCAGTTTCGCGTGCTTGGCGATCATGCCATAGTCGAACGAACTGTGGTTCGTCGAGACGAGCACGCAGTCAAACTTCGCGATGTTCTCCGGCGTGAGCGCGACCGATTCCAGTTTCAAGTCGTACTTGCGGACCTTGGTCGTGCGCGCGAGGTATGGATCGCTGTACTGAGCGTCGGCGCCCATGGTGTGCAAGAGTTCGAGCAACTCGAAACTCGGGCTCTCGCGCGTGTCGGCGATGTCGGGCTTGTACGCCAGACCCAGCACCAGCACCTTCGAGCCCTTGACCGCTTTGCCCTGGTTGTTGAGATTCTCGGCCACCTTGTGCACGACGTAGTGCGGCATGGAGGTGTTCACCTCGCCCGCGAGTTCGATGAAGCGGGCGGTCTTGCCCACTTCCTTCGCCTTCCACGTGAGGTAGAACGGATCGATCGGGATGCAGTGCCCGCCGAGGCCCGGGCCGGGGTAGAACGGCATGAAGCCGAAGGGCTTGGTGCTGGCGGCCTCGATCACTTCCCAGACGTTGATGTTCATCGCGTCGAGGACGACCTTGAGTTCGTTCACCATCGCGATGTTCACGCAACGGAAGATGTTCTCGAGCAACTTTGCGGTTTCGGCGACTTCGGCGCTGGAGGTGCGAACGACCGTCTCGATGCCGTGCTTGTAGAGGGCGCAGGCGAGGTCGGTCGAGGGCTCGTCGAGCCCGCCCACCAACTTTGGAATGGTCTTCGTATTGTGGCTCTTGCGGCCCGGGTCTTCGCGCTCGGGGCTGAAGGCGACGAAGAAGTCCTCGCCACTCTTGAGTTTCTTCGTGCTCGTCTTGAGCATCGCGGGGAGCATGTCGTCACGCGTGGTGCCGGGGTAGGTCGAACTTTCGAGGACGATCAACTGCCCGGGGCGCAGGGTCTTGCCGATGGCTTCTGCGGTCGTGATGATGTAGGACAGGTCGGGCTCCATATGCGTGCCGAGCGGCGTCGGAACGCAGACGAGGATCGCGTCGGCCTCGCCCAAGCGGGAAAGATCGCTGGTGACGTCGAACTTGGTCTTGCTCTGCATGCGACCCTTGAGCAGGTCGTCGCCCAGGTGGGGCAGGTAGTTCTGGCCCTTCTTGATGAGGACGATTTTTTCGGGATCGATGTCGTAGCCGATCACGGGGCAGCCGGCGTCGTGGAACGCGGTCAGCAGCGGGAGGCCGACGTACCCCAGCCCCATGATGCCGACGACGGCGGTCTTGTTCTCGATCTTGGCCTTGAGGGCCTGGTAGTGTGCGTTGCTGGTCATCGAATCGTGCTCCGTGGCAGGGTGAGGCGGGATGGCGACGGGGCATCCGCCCCGGGGCGTGCCCGCGTCCATCTGGTTATCGGTTCGGCAAGTCGCCGGGTCGAGCAAGCATAGTTCTTTGGGGCAAGTGTTCCTGCAAGAGCCACTTATTCAGCCACGGGAGTGGGCAAGAGGCCGATCGTTCAAGGTTTCACTGACGAGGCTCGGCAAAACTTGCCGACTCGTTGAGCCGAGCGATCTGCGCTACGTCCGCTTCAAGACCTCGGCACGCGCGAGTGCCTGGCGCAGGCCGTTGACCGGATCGGCCCGTTGGCGGAACTCGAGGCTGATTCGCCTTGACTCATTCTTCATGCGGGCGAGGGAGGCCTCGTCTCCCGAGACCTTGAGCATTGCCGCCGCAAGTCGCGGGACGTCGCGGGGTGGGACCTGGAAGCCATTCACGCCTTCAAAGACAAAGTCGGACGCCGCCCCCACTACGTCGCTCGCGATGATCGCCATGCCTGCGGCGGCGGCTTCGAGCAGGACGACGCCCCACGCCTCGGAGTAGCCGGGATGGACGAGCACGTCGCAGGTTCGCTCAATCGCGGCGGTGGTCGCCTGATCGGTCGTGAAGCCCGTGAAGATGACGCGGGACTTGAGAGACGCCGGCACGAGCGACTCGGCGACAGGACGGAGGGGTCCATCGCCCACGATGACAAGGTCCCAGTCGGGGCGCTGCGGCGCGATCTCGATGAATGCGCGCACGAGGTTATCGGTGGACTTGAGCGGGATCAGGCGTGCGCAGTGCATGAAGCGACGGCGCTGGGGAGAGAGGCCAAAGCGTGTGCGAACGTCAGCGACTCGTTCGACGGGACAGTTCTCGATGAGTGA
>Ga0075163_10003120_pt1 | contig 22328 bp, 23 predicted proteins | sample JI1023141ADNA_FD_71478 | JGI IMG/M metagenome (GOLD analysis project Ga0075163, IMG submission 71478) | Wastewater effluent complex algal communities from Wisconsin, to seasonally profile nutrient transformation and Carbon sequestration -... | ecosystem: Engineered > WWTP > Effluent > Algae... | reverse complement strand
AGCGGCAGACGCGCCCCATTTGCGGCCACAACAGCCCCCTTGCTGACGGTACCCTTGATCAAGTTCATCGACGGAGAGCCGATGAAGGCGGCGACAAAGAGATTGGCGGGATGGTCATAGACCTCCAGCGGCGAACCTTCCTGCTCGATGATGCCGTCGCGCAGGATGACGATCTTGTCAGCCATGGTCATGGCTTCGATCTGGTCATGGGTCACGTAGACCGTGGTGGTCTTCAGCCGCTCATGCAAGTCCTTGATTTCGGTGCGCATCTGCACCCGCAGCTTTGCATCAAGGTTGGAGAGCGGTTCGTCGAAGAGAAACACTGCCGGATCGCGCACGATGGCGCGGCCCATGGCCACACGTTGGCGCTGGCCGCCCGAAAGCTCGCGCGGGAAGCGCGCCATGTAGGGTTCGAGATTGAGGATCTTGGCGGCCCAGCCGGTCTTCTCGTCGATCTCGCTCTGCGACCGCTTCGCCAGCTTCAGCGAAAAGCTCATGTTGTCCTTGACGTTCATGTGGGCATAGAGCGCGTAATTCTGGAACACCATGGCGATGTCGCGGTCTTTCGGGTGCACGTCGTTGACGCGCCTCCCACCGATTTCAATGTCACCCGAAGTGATTGTCTCAAGCCCCGCGATGGAGCGCAACAGGGTGGACTTGCCGCAACCGGAAGGCCCAAGAAGCACGACAAAGGCGCCGTCCTCGATGGTGAGGTTGACGCCATGGATCACTTCCAGGTCGCCATAGTTCTTGCGGATATCACGGAGGGTAACGGAAGCCATTGTGTCGTTCCTATTGCGGATCGTTTGTGAGAAATTCGTCGAGAAGCCCGGCATCATCCGCAAGATCCAGGAAGGACCAGCGGTTGCGCACATCACGGGCATGTTTCATGGACTTGCGCCAGACCGAAAGTGGCAGGCCAAGTTCAGCGGCAGTGGTGGGACCGCCAGCAGACCGGATGATCGCCGCCATTTCGTCGGGGTCCATCATCATCGCCTTCAGTTCGACGCGCAGCTCCGGCCAGACCTCTTCCAGCCTGCGGTTGAACACGGCAGCGCCATCAACATCAAAGGACTTCTTCACCGCCTCGCCATACATCATCCGGCCTATGCCTTCGCCATAGCGGCGCACGAAATCGGTCTCGGAAATCTTGGTGGGCTTGATCTTAGGTGCCCTGTCGAGTGCCAGCAGGGCCTTGTGCAAACGCGCCAATGCAATGGCCGCCACCCCGACTTGCTGGCCGTGGGTTGAGCCGGGATGGGCGGGCCCGGCAAACATGTCGATCCAGTGCGACACCTGATGCTCGCCCATGGAGCCGGAGTGGGACGAGCCCACAATGTTGTTGCCGAAACTTGCCAGCACCAGCACGCGATAGAGATAACCCTGCGCGGCAATCGACTGTTTGGCATAGTCGGGCGCCGTCTTGATCATCTGATTTTCATCATCTTCGATGTGGAAGAGATCAAAAGGCGTGGTGGTGTAGGCTGTGTCGAGCAGGCGGTGGGCTGCCCACCATTCCACTTGCGCCGTTGGGCGGCAGAGGCTGTCGCCCAGTCCCGCAGCTGCCAGCCAGCTTGGTGCTGCCGCATTGACGGCGAGATCGACAAACACGGCGCGTGGCGCATGGGCCGAAACACTGGTCTTGTAGCCATTGGCGAGTGTGACGGAGGCCGTGCCCGCACCATAACCGTTCATCGAGCCAGAGGTGGCAAAGCTCACATATTTGCGGCCGTCCTTGAAGGTGGCGAATTTCACCGTGTCGGAGAGAGAACCGGATCCCACGACAACGCAGCCATCGCAATGCCGCGTCTTTTCCATCATCCTGGCGATGGTCGGTTCATCGCAGTGCGTGTCACCGGGGAAGACGATTTCTTCCACATCGGTCCAACCCTTGAGTTCCTTGGCCACGCGGCGGCCCATGGCTTCTACCGTGTTGGTGTCGGAGACAACCGCGAGCTTGCGGCCAATCTTGAGTGGCGCGACCAGATCAGCTGCACCGCCATCCAATGTCTCCTCAAGTCGGATCGTCTCGAAGGGAACCACACAGGCACTGCCGGTGGCGGGATCACGCCAGTCTCCAGCAATCACCTCGCGGATCAGGCTGTTCCAATCTTTCTTCGCTGCAACAGGTGTAACCGCGTTCATGTGCCCTGCCTCCGCGCGAAATCCTGCATGCGGGCATTCCATGTGCTCATTTGCGGCCAAAGGTCCTGATAGATTGAGAGAAGTTCAGCATAGGCCTTGGCCTCTTTCGTCCGTGGACGGAAGGTTTTGACTGGCTTGCCACTCATGGCGGCAGAGGCGGCGGCAACAGACTTGAACCACCCCGCTCCCTTGGCAGCGGCCATGGCGGCACCGAGGGCGGAGGCTTCCGGCGTTTCCAGCCGTTTCACATCGCGGCCCGAGGCATCGGCAACAATCTGGCACCAAAGGTCAGACTTGGACCCGCCACCAACAATGGCAAAATGGTCGATAGGTGAGGTGACGGCGGCGACCCGGTTGGTCATCATCGCCTGCTCCAGCGCGATGCCTTCCATCAGCGCCCGATAAAGGTCGCCACGGGTGTGGCTGCCAGACAAACCGGCAAACACACCGCGCCCGTCCGTGTCCCAATAGGGAGTCATGATGCCGGAGAAATAGGGAATGAGAATGAGGCCGCGCGAGCCAATGGGAACGTTCTTCGCTTCCGCTTCCAGCTCGGCGAAGATCTTGGGGTTCTTCGCCGGGTTCTGGTGGAAGATCCGCTCGACGAGCCAGGTCACCAGATAGGTGCCGGTGCGGATTGCCGTTTCGTAGCTGTACCCCGTCTCACCCACCGCCACGAGGCTGCGGAACGAGCGGTCCACCGCATAGGTCTCGCCATAGCTACCAGAGACGGCGGCTGTGCCAAGATTGAGATAGGCACGCCCCATCTGGAACGTGTTGGCACCAGCACCGGCACATTGCCCATCGCCACCACCAGCCACCACCAGTGTGCCCGCCTTGAGGCCGGTGAGCTTCGCCGCTTGCGCCGTCACTTCGCCCATGACCTCGCCAGACGCCACCAGTTCCGGCAACATGTCACGCGTCAGGCGTGACGCCTTCATCAGGACATCAGACCAGTCATAGGTCTTGGCATCCAGCAACCCCATGGGGCTCGCCGAAGAGGTGGAGGTCTTCCATTGCCCGGTGAGGAAGTGGGCGACAACGCCGTGCACCTCCGCCGTCTTGGCGGTCTTCTTCCATACCTTGGGTTCGTTCTTGGCCAACCACAGGCAGCGCGTGCGACAGGGTGTGACATCATTGGGAATGCCGGAGATCTGGTGCAGGCGCTCCAGCCCCACTTCGTTGGCAATGTCCTTTACTTCCACATGCGCGCGCTCGTCCAGCCACAGGCTGCCGGGTCGCAGGGCTTTGTTCTGGGCATCAAATTGCGCAAAACTTTCGCGCTGGTTTGAGATCGACACCGCTGCGATGCGGTCTTTGGAAACTTTCTTGGTCAGTTGCTTGAGCGAGCTGGCAACCGAGGCGGTCCAATCCTCGACCTTCTGCTCAAACCAGCCCATGCGCGGATTGGACAGCGGCACCGAGGCGCGGCCTTCGGCAACGATGTGTCCACGCCGGTCAAAGGCAATGGCCTTCGTCGCTGTGGTGGACTGGTCGATGCCAATGATGAGATCGGGTTTCATGTGCGGAGTCAAAAAAGAGGAGACAGCCCCAAACGAGAAATGGGGCTGCCTCCCCGATTGCGTTAGCCGAGACCGGATTCAGTGACGGCAGCGTCGATCGCAGCGGCGATCGTATCCATGCAGGCCTTGGCGTCGCCGCCAAAGTCCTGGCCCGTCAGCAACTTGCCGAGGTTCACCGGAATCTCGTTGTTCGAGAAGCCAGCCCACAGCGGCATGTCGGGTTCGGACGCCATGTCGTTGTCGATGATTTCCTTCACGACCGGCAAGTGGCGGGTTGTGCCGGGACCGACAACTTGTTTGGCCACCACGCGGGCATCAGCGAAGGACGACAGGCGCATCGGGGCGAAACCGCCGCCCAAGGTGCAACGTGTCATGATGTCCTTCGAGCAGGCCCACTGCATGAAGATCCAGGCAGCGTCGAGGTTCTTCGAATACTTGGACAGGCCAAGGATCGAGCCACCCTGGTGCGCTGCACCGGGGATTTCGCCGAAGCCTGCTTCCGCAGCCGTTGCATACTTCGCACCACGGATCGGACGCTTGGCTTCCCACAGGCCCTGCACCTTGGAATCGGCAGCGTCCCAACCTGGGAAGAATTCATCCCATGAGTTGATGAGTGCAACCTGGCCCGAAGCACCCATCTGCCACTGACCATCCCACGTGGAGTTGGTCGATTCAGCAGGCGAGTTTGCAAGCCATTCCTGGTAGGTCTTGAGACCGCGCACAGCAGCTTCGCTGTTGCCCGAGAACTTCTTGTCGGCACCGAAAATGGTGGCGCCTTCGTTCCAGACCATCTGCGTCCAATCGCAGTTCAGCGAGTAGTGGCCGGACTTGGCCTGCAGACCCGTACCGAAGATGCCATTGGCCTTTTCGGCTTCGGTGATCAGCTTCACGGCAGCCGTGAATTCCTCAACCGTGTTCGGCGGAGCAATCTTGTGCTTTTCCAGGATGTCCTTGCGGTACATCGTGGTCATGATCGGAATGTCGAAGGGAATGCCGACCCACTTGCCTTCATAGAGGGCAAGGCCGTTCACCAGTGTCTTGGAGAAGTCGTCCCAATCCATGCCGGGCAGCGCCAGCTCGGGCTTGTCCTTGTAGTAGGCAATCGGGTCAACCGTGTCCTGGCTGAACGTCGCAACCCATGACTGGTCGAGATAGTAGATGTCATAGGAACCGAGCTGGCCCTGCACGTCCTGCGTGGCCTTGGCGAGAACCTGTTCCAGCGGAACGATTTCGATTTCGACTTCGATGCCGGTGAGAGCGGTGAATTCGCCCTTCAGCTTGTCGAGAACAACCGTCGGAGGTGTTGCTTCCGAGGTGTAGCGGATCTTGGTGCCCTTGAACTTGGAGCCAACTTCCTTGAGCCAGGCATTGACGGCTGCATCGCCCATATCGTCGGCGAAAGCAGGTGAGCCGATCAGGCTGCTGCGGTCCTTGCGCAGATTGCCGAGCAGACCGAGGTTGAAGGCCGAGAAGCCCACACCGGCCATGGCCGACTTTTTCAGAAACGAACGCTTCGAGATGCGGCGTGCCGTGAAATCATTGGCAGCGTCGATCAGAAAGGTCTTCTTGTCATGTTCTTTGAAACTCATTTTGGTTTTCCTCCCAAGGGTTGCTGAGTTTGCATTCTCTCGTCGCTACGGCTTCACTCTTTCAGGGATCCAAGAGTGAGGCCGCGGACCAGATGGCGTTGCACCAGCAGGATGAAGATGAAGCTTGGTATGGCGGCGGCTGTGCCGAGCGCCGTGATGAAGCCCCACTCGTTACCGGTGGATGTGACAAAGGTTGAAATCTTGACGGGGATGGTGCGGATTTCCGTGGTCAGGAAGAGCGACAGCAGGAACTCCGTCCAGGAGAAGATAAAGCACAGGACCGCAGCGGCCGCGATGCCGCCCTTGACCATGGGCAGCACGATGAGCCGGAAGCTCTGCCAGCGCGTTGCGCCGTCAATCATGGCGGCCTGGTCAACATCCTTCGGCACGTCGTCAAAGAACGACTTCAACAGCAGCAGCGCGATCGGCAGGTTCATCAGGGCATAGATCATGATGATGCCGACATATCCGAGGAAATGATTCTGGTTGTCGCGCATGCCAAGGCCAGCGTAAATCGTGACGAGAGGCACGATGATGGCAATGGGCGGCATGAAGCGTTGGCCCAGCACCCAGTTGAGAAAGCTGTCGCGGCCCTTGAAGGTCATGCGCGACAAGGCATAGGCCGCAAGTACCGCCACAATCATGGTGATGGCCGTGGCACCCAGCGAAATGATGATCGTATCCACGATGGATTGGCGGGAATCATAGGTGCCAGCACCGGCCACACCCATACCGAGGCCGTCATCAATGGCCATCTGCGAACGCGAACGGCCAAACAGGGTGACGGCGTAGTTAATCAGCGTCGGGGTAAAGTCGAACCACACCACCCGGTCCTTGTCGAACACCGCAGAGATCGGCTTGATCGAGGTCAGGCCCCACCAGAAAATCGGGAACATGAAGATTGCCGTGACGAACACCGCCACCGCATCGCGCAGAAACTGCCAGCCGCGTGAAAGTTCCATCAGAGTTTCACCTTGAAAATGCGCATGAACAGCGTCGAGGTGAGAATGACCAGAACCAGCGTCAGCAGCGAAATCGTTGATGCGTAAGGAAAGTCGGCGTTGCCGAAATAGATGCGGCCCGCATAGCTCGTCATGGTTTCCGTCGCCGTGCCGGGACCGCTGTCGGTCATCACCTTCACATAGTCAAAAGCCCGCATCAGGTCGATGCCGCGGATCAAAACGGCAATGGCAATCACCTTGCTCATCATCGGCAAGGTGAGCTTGAAGAAAGCTTGTACCGGCGTGGCACCATCAATGGCAGCGGCCTCGAAGGGTTCCTTGGGCAGCGAGCGCAGGCCCGCCAGCATGATCAGCACCATGAAGGGCGTCCATTGCCAGATCTCGGCCACCAACACGCCTGCCATGGCGGTGGAGGCATTGCCGAGGATGGGAAAGCCTGCTGGCAGGATGCCAAGCCCAATCAACCCTTGCGCCAACACGCCGAAGGAACCGTTGAGCATCAGCAGGAACATCATGGCGGTAACGGAGGGCGGAATGACCAGCGGCAACGTCATCATGGCGCGCATCAGGCCATAGCCCTTGCGGTCCGAGTCCAGCAACAACGCGATCAGCATGCCCAGCACCAGTTGGAAAAACAGGGCCACACCAGTGTAGAACAGCGTGTTGTAAAGCGCGTTCCAGACGCGCTCGTCGTAGAATACCTTGGTCCAGTTGAAATCCGGATCGAAGATCATTTTCCGGGTGGCGGCATTCTTTTTGTAAAGCGAAGTCTCGATCGCCTTGTAGAGCGGGTAGAGCCCGAACACGACCATCAGCGCCGAGGCGGGGAACAGCCACGGGAAAGGATGCTCACTGGTCAGCCACCTCGGCAACCACGGGCGCTTGGCCTCTGCCACCACTCCAACTCCCATGCCGTCTCACTCTTTATGCGTTGGGAGGCCCGAAAGCACTCCGTGAACTTTTGTAAATTCGAAAATACATTTGTATCCGGCGAGACTAGAGTCGCTTTGCCTCACCTGTCAACAAAAGCCGCAAATGTTATCTCGCACTGCAACACGCACTGTCGGGCCAGCAGGGTCAGAACGTCTTCTTCTTCAGCTTCTTCGCTGCTTTTGCAGGTCCGCCAACATCATCCCCGCGCCGCACCGGCATCATCACGGCGAGTTGCGAAGGGTCGACGCCCTGCAGGTCGGCAGCCTGTTTGCCGTAGCTCTTGAAGCGCCTGAGCACGCTGGCCATCTGCGTCTCATCCAGCACCACGGGCTTGCCCGCCAGCAGCGCTGCCCAATATTGGTGGCAGGTGCTTTCGATCTCCCCCGCCAGCCACAGGGCCTTTTCCAGATTGGGCCCGAAACAGATCTGCCCATGGTTGGCCAGCAGGCAGGCGGAGCGGCCCTCCATCGCCTTCAACATCACGGTTGAAAGCTCGGGCGTGCCGAATTCCGCATAGTCGGAACAGCGCAGGCTTGCCCCTCCGGTGACGCCAATCATGTAGTGGAAGGCCGGAACCTCCTTGCGCAGGCAGGCCAGCGCCGTCGCATAGGTCGAGTGCGTGTGCACGATTGCCTTGGCCTCGGGGCGGTTCTTGAAAATGTCGAGATGCATGCGCCACTCCGTCGACGGCAGGAAGTCACCGCGATACCCCCCTTCAAGATCCATTTCCACCACATGATGCGGCTTCATCTTCTTGTAGGGAATGCCCGACGCCGTGATCAGGAAGCCCTCCTCGGTGCGCACACTGACATTGCCGGAGGTGCCCTGGTTGATGCCCTCCTCATTCATGGCGAGGCAGGTTTCGATCACCTGCTTGCGCAGATCCTTATGCTTCAGCTTGCTCATCGTGCACTCCCGGGGTTTGTTGCAGCTAACAGCGTCACAGCCGTTGCGTCCAGTCCTGCACATTGCATAGACTGCATGACATGAACACAACGAACACCATCACAACACCCCGCGGCATTGCCGTCGTCGATGTCGGCTACACTAACAGCAAGGTCATTCTCTATGATGCATCGCTCAACCTTTTGGGCGAACGCAAGATGGAGAGTCCCCATCATCAGGGTGCGCTCTACCGCGAGATCGACGTGGGGCCGATCATCGCCTTTGCCGCGCGAGCACTGGGCGAGCTTGATGGCATCCTGCCCATCGACCGCATCGTCACCTCGGCCCACGGCGCCTGCATCGTCTGCATTGATCAGGATGGCAAACCCTCGGTCCCTGTCATGGACTACATGTCGGAGCCACCAGCCGAGATGACTGCGGCCTATCACGCCATCATGCCGGCATTTGCCGAGAGTTATTCACCAGCCCTTCCCATGGCGCTGATGCACGGCATGCAGTTGTTCTGGCAGCAGCGGACCATGCCGAAAAATTTCGCCCGCACCGCGGCCATCCTGCCACTGATGCAATATGTGGGCTTTGCGCTCGGAGGCCGCGCCGTCACCGAAGTGTCCTCCATGTCCTGCCAAAGCCACCTCGTGGACATGCGCGATGGCGCGCCCTCGAGCCTTGCCCGGCGCCTCGGCTGGGACAGGCTCTATGCTCCAGAGGCGAAGGCGTGGGATGTGATCGGCACGCTGAAGCCTGTCCTGCGCGTGCCAGGCTTCCGGGGCCACGGTGAGATCTGCGCCGGGGTTCATGATTCCAACGCCAACCTGTTGCGCTATCTCGCGGGCGGGCAGCGCCATTTCTCGCTGCTCTCCACCGGCACGTGGATCATCGGCTTTGATACAGACGCAGAAATGAGCGCGCTTGATCCGACCCGCGACATCGTCGCCAACAAGAATGTCTTCGGCAAAACCATTGCCTCCTGCCGTTTCTTCGGTGGCAAGGAGTTTGAAATCCTTGCGGGTGATGCACCGGGCAATGCGGCTACACTCGCAGCCGTTCAGGGCTTCATCTCTGGCGGCACTTTTGCTCTTCCTTCTTTCAGTGATTCCGGCGGACCGATGCCCGGCACCGGCGGCAAGGGCCGCATCACCGGGCCCCTCACGGACAGTGCCGAGGCCCGCGCCGCACTGGCCTCCCTCTATTGCGCCCTCATGGTGGCAGAATCACTCGATGCCATCCACAGCAAGGCCGATGTCATCGTCGATGGTCCGTTCTCGCAGAACGACGTGTTTTTGGCCGTGCTCGCAGGGCTTCGCCCCAGGCAGACAGTATTTGCCTCAGAGGCCCGCGACGGCACTGCTGCAGGGGCAGCCTGCCTTGCACTGATGCAGGACGGCAAACTGCCCCACATTGACATTGCCATGCGAAAGGTGACGCCTCCGCTGCTGGAAGGGCTGGCGGCCTATCAGGAGAACTGGCGCCGATCGGCCTCTTAACCATATGGCAAGCACCCGGGCGCACACTCGCCCTCAGTTTGTTGTGTGTGGGGGTGCGTTATGCCCGATGGTTTGCGTCATCATGTCCTGAGCCGGCTTCTGGAGCGGACCGAAATCCTCTCTTGTCCGCCACTCCAGGCCGGAGGCCTTGCCAGTGACATCCGGGCGAGGGGCAATGTCCCGGTCGCCGTTGGTGCGGCTTGCATGTTTGAGCTCACCCCCGACGACATCCGCGAGACATGGGAATCGACCTGCGCCCTCAAGGAACAGGTTGCAGGCGCCATGGTGGCTGAAATCAGTCATCGCTTGTGCGCCGAACTTTCCGACGAGGCAGAAGACGAAGCCATGATTGCGAGCGACGCTGCCGCCTGCCTCTTCCTCGCGCTGCGCCACCACAATCTGCCGATCACCCAGGCCCTGCAGGGATGCCGCATCCTTTGGGACGACCAGACCCGCGCCGAAGCGGTGGAATATCTCGCCTGACGGCAAGTGGTCTGGACCGCTTCACGCTGGCGTGGTGAAGTGCAGATATGTCCAGTGATACTTCCCAAGATACGCCCATGTCCGGCGCCGACTATGGCCGCACCCTCCGCGGCCTCGGCTTCAACCTGATCGTCAGCGATGTCACCTCATCCATTCACTTCGCCACTGAAGTGCTTGGCGCCACTGTGTTTTTCCGCACTGATGCATTCGCCGCCATGAAGCTGCATGGGGCTGATTTCATGTTCCATGTGCCGTCGAGCTATCGCGGCAATGAACTCCACGCCACACTGGTGAGCGACGCACCGCGCGGTGTCGGCGTCGAACTGCGCTGCTATCACAGTGATCCCGATGTGGCGGAAGCCAAGGCGCGGCAGCATGGTTACACCGTGCTGGCGGGGTCCCTCGACAAACCTCACGGCTTGCGCGAATGCATGCTCCTCGACAATGATGGCTACGTCTGGATTCCCTCCCGCCATCTGCAGAAGTAACACATGCCCGTTCTCGATCTGCCCAACGCCTATTATGATCTCCCCCACGGCAAGCTCGCCAATGTCGTGACCTGCCTGGAAATGCTGGCCCCGCCACAGCGCGCCCTCTCGCCCTTCCCGGCTGATCTTGAACTCCGACGCTTCGCCGTCACGGAACTCGAATCATTCCGCGCTCTTTTCCGCGCCGTGGGCCAGGACCTCATGTGGTTCTCGCGCCTGATCATGAAGGACGAGGACCTTGCAGCAATCCTCGGCAATCCGGCGATTGAGACATACGCCCTGTTGCGCGATGGACGGGCGCTTGGCCTTCTCGAACTGAACTTCGCTGACCTGCCCAACTGCGAACTTGCCTTCTACGGCTTGGTGCCCTCTGCCATCGGCAAGGGCCTCGGCCGCGCCCTGATGGACGAATCGATCCGCCGCGCCTGGGCAAAACCCATCACCCGTTATTGGGTCCACACTTGCACCTTCGATGCCCCACAGGCCCTGCCCTTCTACATCCGCTCCGGATTCACGCCCTATGCCCGGATGGTCGAGATCCATGACGACCCGCGTCTGATTGGCAAATTGGCACGCGATGCAAGCCCGCAGGTGCCGTTGCTGGGGTGAGGCTCAGGAGAACCGCCACTCCATGTGATTGCGGTACAGTTCGCCCGGTCGCAGGATGGATGAGGGGAAAGCCGTATGGTTGGGCGCGTCCGCCACATTCTGTGGTTCGATGGCGAGCGCATGTGAGCGTTGCAGTGGCCCACGGTGACCGATGATCGAGGGTTGCCAGTGGATGGCCGTATAGGTCTGCATGCAGCCTTCTGTCGTCCAGACATCCAGTTGCCGACCTGAAGAGGGATCGCGCAGCGTGAGGCCGTGTTTTATTTCGCCGCGCGTGCCATGCAGTTTCGTGCAGAAGTCATGGTCCTCGGCGATGCGGCGCGGCGCGCGGAAATCATGCGGTGTGCCTGCCGTATTCTCGATTACGCCCTTGGGCAACAGGAACTCACCCAAGGGAAAATGCTTGTCACCCATGATCTGCAACTCGTGGTCCAGCACCGTGCCGCCACCGGCGAGATTCCAATAGGCGTGATTGGTGATGTTGCAGAGGGTAGGTTTGGTGGTGCGGGCTTCGATCTTGAGTGAGAGCGTGTCACCGCGCAGCTCATAAACACCCGTGACAGCGAGATCGCCGGGGAAACCCTCTTCGCCATCAATGGAGTTGAGATAGAAGGTGACACGGTTGCCGTCCTGCAGCCAGTCCCAGCGCCGCGCATGAAAGCCGTTCACGCCGCCATGTAACTGGTGCTCACCCATGTTGGGTGTGAGTTGGACGGCCGAACCGTCCAGCGGAAACCGTGAGTTGGTGATGCGTCCGGCATGGCGGCCACAGATGACGCCGGAATAGAGATCCCCTGCCGCCAGATTGTCTTCACTGCCGGTACCGAAGCAGGTTTCAATGCCATCCACAACGCAGGATGCGATGCGCGCACCCTGGGGATGAAGGCCGACGGTGATGCGAGGTGAGGTGAGTGTGATCATCCCAACAGCAAACCAGTTTACGCCAGCGCCTGCAACGCTTTCAGAATCGCATCACCCATCTGGGTTGTCGTGGCGTTGGCGGGAGCAGTCTCGCTGGCGATGTCCCTGGTGCGCAGGCCCTGGGCCAGCACGGCGGAGATGGCGGCGTCGAGCTTGTCGGCCCACTCGCCCATGCCGAGCGAATAGCGCAGCGCCATGCCAAAGGAAGCGATCATGGCAATGGGGTTGGCAGCACCCGTGCCGGCAATGTCAGGAGCCGAGCCATGCACTGGCTCGTAGAGCGACTTGCGGCGCTTCGTTTTGGCGTCAGGCGCTCCCAGTGAGGCGGATGGCAACATGCCGAGCGAGCCCGTGAGCATCGCCGCCACATCGGAGAGCACATCGCCGAACAGATTGTCGGTGACGATCACATCATACTGCTTGGGCCAGCGCACCAGCTGCATGGCGCAGTTGTCAGCGAGTACGTGCTCCAACTGGGCCGTGGGATATTCCTGGGCATGAATGCGCGTCACCACTTCGTTCCACAAAACGCCGGTCTTCATGACATTGCGCTTTTCGGCCGATGACACCTTGTTCTTGCGGGTGGCGGCAAGGTCGAAGGCCACACGGGCAATACGTTCGATTTCGAAGGTGTCATAGACCTGCGTGTCGATGCCGCGCTTCTGGCCATTGCCGAGGTCGGTGATGGTTTTGGGTTCACCGAAATAAACGCCGCCCGTCAATTCGCGGACGATGAGAATATCCAGGCCTTCAACAACGTTCTGCTTGAGCGATGAGGCATCGGCCAGCGCCGGATAACAGATGGCAGGGCGCAGGTTGGCGAAAAGGCCGAGATCCTTGCGCAGGCGCAGCAGACCGGCTTCCGGGCGTACATCATAGGGCACTTTGTCCCACTTCGGCCCGCCAACGGCACCGAACAAGACGGCGTCAGCAGACTGTGCCTTGTTCATGTCAGTGTCTGAGACGGCCTTGCCATGGGCGTCATAGGCGGAGCCGCCAACCAGACCCTGGTCGGTTTCAAATTTGGCGATGCCCTGTTGGCCCATCCAGGCCACGACCTTCTTCACTTCGGCCATGACTTCAGGGCCGATGCCGTCACCGGGGAGATAGAGGAGATTGAAAGAGGCCATGGGGTCGCTCGCGAAATGAGGGTTGTTTTCGAGGGCGCTGGGTAGCGGGTTCAGAGGCCCCTGACAACTGCCTTGCGCGGCGTCATGCCACTTTCAAGACTTGTACGACCTTGTAGGCGATCAACTCGTCGTCCTCCCGTACCGAGACATATTCCCCCACCTTGAAGACGTGGTCGCCGAAGCGGTATCCCGCTTCATCCTCTTCGTCATCCGAGTGGATGTCATAGTGGAAGGCCCAGCTGCCACCCGGCTTGCGCAGGAGATGGCCGATGTCGTCCTCTTCCTTCGGGCGGAAGCGGCGCACCCGGCAATGGTCACGCTGCGCGACCCAGCCTTCAGCATCGATATGGCCATCGTCCTTCAAGGGCGCAGCGAACTCGTAGCCGATATCGTGCGCCCCATCCGGATGTTCCTTGCAGCGCGCCAGTTCCAGTCTGATTTTCGACAGTGACATTCTAGACCTCACACTACTCAATGCGACATCAGCACGGGGCGATCGAGGTTCTGGATGACATGACGCGTTGCCCCACCGAAGACAAACTCGGTGAAACGGCTGTGTCCGTAGGCTCCCATCACCAGCAGGCCAGACCCCTGGTCATTGGCAGCGCGCAGCAAGGCCGCACCCGCACTCAGGCCATCGGAACTGACACCCAGGATCTCGATCTTGATCTTGTGACGGGCCAGACCTTCGGCAATATCGGCCCCGCCCATTTGTCCGCGTGGTGCTTCGTCGACACGGGCGAGTTTCACCCGCTTGGCCTTCTTCAACAGCGGCACGGCATCGAAGGCGGCCCGGGCTGCTTCGCGGCCACCGTCCCAGCCGACCATGGCTTCGGTATAGTTGAGTGCGGCATTGCCCTTGCGCGGCAACACGAGGACCGGCCGCCCGGCGGCCATGACAAGGCGTTGCACGAAGTCATATTCCGCCCCCAGCGACTCATCCGGATTGACAGAAGAGACGACCAGCAAGTCGGCACTGCGGCATTGGTCAAGCACAGCCGAAGAGAGCAAGGGCGTTGTGGCATCCACCTCCTGGAAGGCAAAGGACAAGCCATCCGCCTTCATCCCCTCCTCAAAAGCTTTTTTCACGTCGGCCTTGTTGGCGATATAGTGCTTGCGGTTGCCATCGTAGACATCCGGCACGGCAGCAAGGCCTGCATTGGGATAAACCTGAATGCCGGGGATGATATAAAGCCCCGTCACATGGGCATCATGATCAGCGCCCAATTTGCGGCCCGCCGCAATGAGTTCTGGCACCCGGTCAATTTCGGTGAGGCAGAGCAGAATGGTTTTATAGGCCATGGCAGTCCTCCATCAGACACAATCCCCGGCTCGCCCGTTGCTATAACACAGGCCGTGGGGGAATTCACGCGAACAATATCGCGCTTCTGACGTGGTGCGGCCTTGATCTGAGACAAGGGGATGCGACGGAAATGCCGCAGGGTCTAATCGCGCAGGTCTGGTTTTTCCGGTAGCACCTTTTGGGTGGTGAGGAGATCAATCACCCGGTTAACCTCGCCCCCCAGGATCAGCACCAGCGCAGCGAGGTACAGAAAGAACATCGCCGCAAAGAGGCCGGAAAGCGAGGCGTAGGTGGAGGCGAAGGAGTTGAACTCCAGCAGCCACCAGGAAAAGCCGATCGCCAGAATCCCCCAGACCAGGACCGTAAGCAGCACGCCCGGCAGGATCTTGAGAACAGGCAGGCGCCGCGCTGGCAAAGCGAGGTGGGCCGACAGCACACCAACAAGCAGGACACCGGCCGCCAGCAAATAGCGAAATTGTTCCAGCGAGGCGAAGCGGCCCGCCGTTTCGATGCCATGGGCGGCGGCGAATTTCAGCGCCAACGGCAGGAAAACAATAAGGAACGAAAAGGCGAGAAAAAAGACCGCCGCCGCGACAACAAACAGAATGTCGATGAGATAGGTGAGCCAGCCGGGACGGGTATCCTTGAGGTCATAGGCACGGTTCAATCCCACACGCACCGAGTCCACCCCCGCCATGGCGCTCCAGATAGTCAGCAAGGCGGCGACACTGAGAAGATCCGCACGCGGCACCGTGAGGATGGAGGTAATCTCACCGGCGAGCGGCCTCACCAGCGTTTCCGGAGCGACCGAGATGAGAAAATCCACCGCTGCCCTGGCCTGCTCCTCTGTGCCGACAAAACCCGCGATGGCCGTGAGGAAGATCAGAAACGGAAAAATCGAGAACAGCGTGCGAAACGCGATGTTCCCGGCCAGAGGCACGGCCTCATCAGCAAACAGCCGTTTCAAGCTCTCCGCCAGAAGCCGGATCACATTCACCTTCGCGATATCATCAGCCGCCATGTAGACGGGATAACCCGGACCTGCCGTTACGCCAAGGCCTTCGTCGTTTCCTGTTCCACTGTCGCCTTGAGGCCAGGGTCGAGCTTGAGGCGGGCCGCCAGCATGGCGAGATAGGCCTGCTCGGAGGGATCATCCGCCTCAATGGCAAGCACGGAGGCCGCATAGATTTCCACCGCGCGCTCCGGCGAGGTGGCATCCGCCACCACCGCATCGATGTTGAGGGGCTTGCGCATCTCGTCGATGACAAAGGCCTTGGCCTCAGTGTCGAGGTCTGCCGTATCGAGCCTGGTAAAAATTTTCTGCTGTTCGGCGGCATCAATATGTCCGTCGGCCTTGGCGGCGGAAATCATGGCGCGCAGCAGAACAAGGCTCAGATCATCGCGCGCTGCCGCTGCTGTGGGCAGGAACACCGTGCCCTGCGGATCGGTTGAAGTCGGGGCAGCGGTAGCGGACTGGTTCTGCTGCCAGGTTTGATATGCCTTGTAGGCGAGCCCCGCGAGGGCCGCCGTGCCACCCACCTTCAGGGCCGTCTTGGCGAGTTTCTTGCCGGACTTGGAGCCAAGCAGGATGGATGCGAGACCACCTGCGGCGGCACCGCCTGCCAGACCTTTCAGCAGGTCCGGCGAGAGACCGCCTTTGCCGCCACTGCCCGATGCCCCACCCAAGACTTGTTCAAGGAGTTTCTGGGGATCAAACATGGGCCTTGCTTTCTTTCAAATTGGGTCTCGATTTCAACAGCAAAGGGGGGCAAGGAACACGGCCATGAAGTCACCCTCCATCCGCGTCCTGATTGCCGCAGCACCCCTGTTGTTTGTGGCTATGTGGGCGACAGGCTTCGTGGTTGCAAGGCTCTCGGCGCCACATGTCGAACCTTTCACCTTTCTCGCCATTCGCTTTCCCATTGCCGGGGTGATTTTCGCCGTCATTGCATTGCTGGTGAAGGCGCCCTGGCCGGGCCGCCGTCTCGCCTTCCATGCAGCGGTGGCAGGCACCTTGATGCATGCGGCCTATCTGGCACCCGTCTATTGGGCGGTGGCCCATGGCATGCCGGCGGGCGTGGCCGCCTTGATCATCGGGTTGCAACCCCTGCTGACGGCGATTCTTGCGGCACTGATCCTCAGCGAGGCCATTGGGCCGCGCCACTGGCTGGGTCTTGCGGTCGGCATTGCCGGGGTGGCACTGGTGGTGTCACCCAAACTCTCTCTGGCAGCGATCAACGGCATCACCCCACTCACCACAGTTGTCAATCTGGCGGGGGCCTTTGGCATTGCGTTGGGCACTGTTTACCAAAAGCGTTTTGCCTCCGGCCTGCATCTCGCCAGCGGCGGTGCCTGGCAATATTCCGGTGCCAGCGTGGTGATGATCATTGCTGCGCTGTTATTTGAAGACCTGCGCTTTGACGGCAGTTTCAACGCCTGGTTCGCGCTGGGCTGGTCGGTGATTGTCCTGTCCCTCGTCGCCATCACCCTGCTGATGGTGCTGATCCGCGAGGGTGCTGTTGGCAAGGTGGCGGGGCTGATCTTTCTTGTGCCCGGCGTCGCCGCACTGATGGCCTATGTACTTTATGGCGAGACGCTGAATGGGCTGCAGCTTGTCGGCATGGTGGTGTGTGCCGCTGCCGTGCTGATCGTCAATCGGCCACAGGTTTCCCGGCCCTGAGACTGTCAAGAGTTACGCGGGCCTTGTCCCTGTGACCTTGAGTAATGTGATTGCGCATCAGCGTCACAGCCGTCACCAGCACCGCCATGTCATCGGTGAAACCAAGGCCAAGGATGACATCTGGAATGACATCGAAGGGCAGGACAAAATAGGCCAATGCGCCAAACAGCGTGGCCTTGACCTTGAGGGGTGTTGCCGTGTCGGTGGCGCAATACCAAGCGGCCAGCGCCTCGTCGGCAAAGGGTACGCGGGCGACATTGCGGACGATCTTGGGCCAAAACCCCTCGCGCACAATCTCTTCGTCAGATGAAGCAGCCATTGGCAGTTCTCCCCGTCTCAAAGGAACAGCCAAAAGATGGGAAGAGTTGCGGCGGTTTCAAGTGCCGCGCTGGGCGATCCACAGGCCGAGCATCAGGATGATGATGGCAACAAATTGCAGGATGACGCGCCAGCGCATGAAGGTCTGCGACTTGTTGGCAGAGCCGCCGCGCATCATGTTGATCAGGCCGAGGAGAAGCACCACCGCAACGGCGGCGACGGCGACATAGCTGAGAATATTGGCAAAGGTCATGGGGCGTTCCTAGCCGAGCGGGCTATCAAATCCAATCGCAAGTTTATGGCGCTCATGTTTACGCCACTAGGCACTGTTCCGGTCTGCAAAGATGTCCAGCAGGCGCGGCGGCAGGATACGGCGCAGGAAGGCAACGACATGGGTCGGCGTTGTCACATAGTAGTGCGGCTTGGGATTGGGCCTCTCCAATGCCAGGACGAGCTTGTCGAGAACTGATGTTGCAGGCAGTTTGAAGCGTGCGTTGCCACCCCGGTCCAGCCGCGCTTTCTGGGCCGCAAACTCCGCCTTGTAATGGGACTGGCTCATGTCAACGTTGCGCTCAAAGGCGGCGCGGGCATTCTTCACGAAGTCGCTGGTGATGGGGCCGGGATTGATCGTGACAACCTTGATGCCGGTGCCGCGCAGTTCCAGGCGCAACGTATCGGTCAAGCCTTCCAACGCGAACTTGGAGGCGTTATAGGGCCCGCGCCATTTCAGGGCGAGAAGTCCCAACACAGAGGAGCACTGGACAATCCGCCCCTCGCCCAGCTTGCGCATCATCGGCAGGCACAGCGTGGTGAGCTGGTGCCAGCCAAAAAAATTGGCGGCGAATTGTTCTTCCAGCACGGCCCGCGTGATGTCTTCCACGGCGCCCGGTTGGCCATAGGCACCGTTGTTGAAAAGGCCATACAAGGTTCCGCCGGTGCGGCGAGAGACCTCGGCAGCGCAGGCTTCGACACTTTCAGGAAGACGGTAATCGAGTTGAATGGCCTCAAGGCCTTCAGCTTCAAGCCGCTTCAGGTCTGCCTCTGTTCGGGCAGTGGCGAAAACGCGGTAGCCACGGGCCTTCAGTCCAACGGCACAGACATGGCCAATGCCGGTGGAGCAGCCGGTGATCAGAATCGTTTTTGCGGTCATGCCTCAGTTTGCGCCATCAAGGAGGCGGCGTGCAATGACTTGTGCCTGGATCTCGGCCGCACCCTCAAAGATATTGAGGATGCGGGCGTCGCAAAGGACGCGGCTGATCTGGTATTCCAGCGCAAAACCATTGCCGCCATGGATCTGCAGGGCGTTGTCGGCATTGGCCCAGGCCACGCGCGCGCCGAGCAACTTGGCCATGCCGGCCTCCACGTCGCAGCGCCGTCCCTCGTCCTTGGCAGCAGCGGCGCGATAGGTGAGCAGGCGCGCGCCGTGGGTTTCCGCCGCCATGAGTGCCAGTTTGTCGGCGACGCGCGGGAAGTGGATCAGTGACTTGCCGAACTGCACCCGGTCGAGCGCATATTTCAAACCGAGATCCAGCGCGTTCTGGGCCACACCGACAGCCCGCGCCGCCGTCTGGATGCGGGCCGATTCAAAGGTCTGCATCAACTGCTTGAAGCCCTGGCCTTCCTCGCCACCCAACAGGTTTTCGGCCTTCACCTCAAAATCCTCGAAGCGGATTTCATATTCCTTCATGCCGCGATAGCCGAGCACCTCGATCTCACCGCCAGACATGCCGCGTGCCGGAAATGGATTGGCGTCATTGCCACGCGGCTTTTCGGCAAGCAGCATGGAAAGACCCTTGTAGCCGGGCTCATTGGGGTTGGTGCGGGCGAGCAGCATCATAAGATCGGCGCGCACCGGATGGGTGATCCAGGTCTTGTTGCCAGTGACCTTGTAGATGTCGCCATCGCGCACGGCGCGGGTCTTGAGCGAGCCGAGGTCGGAACCCGTGTTGGGTTCAGTGAACACCGCCGTTGTCAGGATTTCGCCCGAGGCGATGCGGGGCAGCCACTTCTGTTTCTGCTCTTCCGTGCCCCCACACAGGATCAGTTCGCTGGCGATTTCGGCGCGGGTCCCAAGAGAACCCACCGCGATCCAGCCGCGTGACAACTCCTCGGAAACAACACACATGGATTGCTTGGACAGGCCGAGCCCGCCAAATTCTTCCGGCAGCGTAAGGGCAAAGACTCCAAGCTCCGCCAGCTCGGAAATGATCTCCAGCGGCACATAAGCATTCTTGCGGTGCCAGTCATGGGCATGCGGCGCGACCTTGTCAGCGACAAAACGGGCCATCGAGGTGCGCATCTCTTCCAGCGCGGAATCAAGTCCCGAGGTGCCAAGGATTTGCCCCGGGGCCTGTGCCTTCAGCGCCTCGGCCAGTGCAGCACGGGTTTCAGATGTGTTGCCGCTGCGGAACAGGGGCAATGCCCGGATGCCAGCGAGTACTGCATCATCCAGCCCCAACTCGTGCGGCCGGATCACCTCCTGCTGGTTCAAGGCGATGCCACCAACGATCTGGTTGAGGTAGTCGCCCGCCAGCACCTGCGCCAGAAGCGCGTCTGTCTCAGAATATGATCCTCGTGCCATCTGTGCCTCGGCGTGGTCAGCCAACGCCGCAAAGGTTTCGGCATAGGTGGCGAGCCAGGCAATGCCATGGGCGAGATGCTGCTCACGGTCGAAGGCTTCACCTTTGCCGCTGCCAAGTTTCGTCCGCAAGTGGCCAAGAGCGACGGGCAAGAGGGACGAAACAAGAGTTTGGGCAACACGCAACGGGGCGGCAAGGGTCAAGATTGTTCTCCGGGATGGTCGTCCCGGAAAGACTAGGAGTCCAAATGTTGCGCCGCAACATCTCCTTTCGTCGGGAAATCCTGCATTGCCGCATTTGGGCCGGAATTTTCGGCTCTAGCCGGAGCAACCGGTGGCAGGATCATCCACCCCGGACAACATGCCGCTCCGTTACCCCGTCGTTACTTTGTGTTAACGGATTGGCTTTTATGGTTAACAAATGATGATGCGTGGCATTTTTCCAGCTTTATTGATTCTTGCGGCCAATTGCGGGGCAGCCTTTGCTGCGGGCGAAGAGCCCCAGAAACTCGGCAGCTTCAAGGATTGGCAGGCCTTCACTTACAAGGCGCCTGATTCGAAGGTCTGCTTTGCCTTTTCCGAGCCCAAGAGCAGCAAGTCCAGCCGCGAGGCCAAACGCGGGCCCATCCGCTTCATCGTAACCAATTACCCAAGCCGCAAGGTGGCGGGGCAGATCTCCACCATCATCGGCTACCCCTTCAAGGAGGGAACACAGGTCAAGCTGGAAATCGACGACAAGAGCTTCACTCTCTTCCCTGTGGGTGATACCGCCTGGGCGGAAAAGGAAGATGCCGCCATCGTCGAGGCCATGAAGGCGGGCACCTCGCTCAAGGTTTCCGGTACGTCATGGAAGGGCACCGAAACGACAGACAGCTATTCCCTCGCGGGCATTTCCGCTGCGATCGACGAGATCGACAGCGCCTGCAAGTAGGTAGTCTTGTTGCGGCGGTTTTTCAGTTCGATTTTTCTGGTGTTATCTGTCTGGGCCGCGCCGGCCTTCGCGGCATGCGAGAATCTGGATCACGAAGACCGCAGCTATGCCGTATGCCGTTTTGATCCGGCGCGCGATCAACTCGCCCTGTTCAATCTTGATGCCGCTGGCGAACCGATTGCGACCTTCGGCAATCTTGCGCGCCAGTTGGCCGGCGAAGGCAAGCAGCTGACCTTTGCCATGAATGCCGGCATGTTCGACGACAAGCTGAAACCCATTGGCCTCTACGTCGAAAATGGCGAATTGCGGAAGAAGCTCAACCGCAGGAATGGTTACGGCAATTTCCACCTGAAACCCAACGGTGTTTTCTGGATCGACAACGGCAAGGCCGCTGTCATGGAGACCGAAGCCTTTGCGAAGTCCGGCCGCAAGCCCGCCTACGCCACCCAGTCCGGCCCCATGCTCGTGATCAACGGCAAGATCCACCCCAAATTCTCTGAAACGGGCACCTCCGCCAAGGTGCGCAACGGTGTGGGCGTCACCAAGTCGGGCGAGGTGGTGTTTGTGCTCTCCGATGGCTTTGTGACCTTTCACCAGTTTGCCCGGTTGTTCCGGGATGAACTGGAAACGCCCAATGCCCTGTTCCTCGACGGGTCGATCTCCAGCCTCTATTCCACCGATCTTGGCCGCAATGACGGCTTCCTGCCGTTGGGACCTATGGTCGGGGCCTACGAAGTGAAGTAAAGGGGCCTCACAATGGCGACCCTCATCAACGCACTGCCCACCCGCTACATCCAGAACGACCTGCGTCCCACGCTGGTCGGGCTCAACCGTGAAGCACTTGCAGAACTGCTGGGGTCAATTGGTGTTCCCGAAAAGCAGCGCAAGATGCGGGCCAACCAGCTGTGGCACTGGATCTACCACAAGGGCACCACCGATTTTGCCGCCATGAGCAACATCGCCAAGGAGCTGCGCCTGAAACTGGAAGAGGCCTTCCAGATCACCCGGCCCGAAATCGTGGCCGAGCAGAAGTCGAACGACGGCACCATCAAGTGGCTTCTGCGATTGGCTCCCGATGACCGCGGCCAGCGCCACGAGATCGAAACCGTTTACATCCCGGAAGCCGATCGCGGCACACTCTGCATTTCATCGCAGGTGGGCTGCACGCTCACCTGTTCCTTCTGCCACACCGGCACGCAGACCCTGGTGCGCAATCTGACGGCCGAAGAAATCATCGGCCAAGTCATGCTGGCCCGCGACCGCGTCAAGGACTGGCCCGACGATCTCGCCGCCAATCCGCAGCCACCCTCCTCCGGCCGCTACATCACCAATGTGGTGCTGATGG
>Ga0075163_10003119_pt1 | contig 22330 bp, 26 predicted proteins | sample JI1023141ADNA_FD_71478 | JGI IMG/M metagenome (GOLD analysis project Ga0075163, IMG submission 71478) | Wastewater effluent complex algal communities from Wisconsin, to seasonally profile nutrient transformation and Carbon sequestration -... | ecosystem: Engineered > WWTP > Effluent > Algae... | reverse complement strand
AAGTTTTATTGAAGGAGATTCAAAAGGTGAGTCAACACGATTTAAAAGTATTGATCAACACTATACATGGAAACGTGGTGAACTTAATGTTATGGGAGGAATACCAAATCATGGGAAAGCACTTCACGTTGATTCTAAATTAGTTACACCCGATGGATGGAAAACGATGGGCGAGATTCAGGTGGGTGATCAAGTATATGATGAACAAGGAAATGTATGCAATGTCACTTTTGTAACTGATGTAATGTATGGAAGACCATGTTATAAATTAATATTTAATGATGGTACTGAAATAATAGCAGACGAAGAACATCTTTGGTTCACTGAGACTTCACAATCAAGAAGAAGTGAACGTACTGCACAAAAAAATAATAGAATAGAAGAACGAGAAATTAAAAAATTCGGCACCGATCAATCACATAAAAGAACTTATGGCTCTGTTAAAACAACAAAGCAAATATCTGAAACTATGCATGGTGATAGTAAAGGAAATGGTAAATATGAATTTAATCATTCTATTCCTTTATCAAAACCAATTCAATTACCGGAAAAGGATTTATTAATTTCTCCATACTCATTAGGTTGCTGGTTAGGAGATGGAGATAGTTCGGGAGGAAGAATAACATGTAATGAAGGTGAGATCATTGAACATGTAGAAGAAGATGGATTTACAATAACAAAAAATAAAACAAAATTACGATATGGAATTTTGGGATTAAAAATCCAACTAAGAGAATTAAATCTAATTAATAATAAACATATTCCTATAGAATATCTCCGGTCTTCGGTCGAACAACGTATTGAATTATTAAAAGGGTTAATGGATACAGATGGTTCTATTGATAAAACAAGTATCTGTGAATATACATCTGTTAATAAACAACTGGCAGATGATGTTTATGAACTAGTGACTTCATTGGGAATGAAATGTGTAATCTATGAAGGTGATGCAACATTATATGGAAGAGTAACGAATCGTAAATATCGTGTAACATTTAAACCTAATTTTAATCCATTTAAGTTAAAACGAAAATCATTAAGACATCATAATAAAAGAAAAAATGATCATCGATTTATTGTTTCATGTGAGCCCGTAGAATCAGTACCGGTCAAATGTATACAGGTGGATAGTCCGAGTAAATTGTATTTATGTACAAAATCATTTATTCCTACACACAACACCACACTTATGTTACAATTATGTTTAATAAGATCAGTACGAGAAGGATTAAGATGGGGAGTGTTCAGTCCGGAACAAAATCCTCCAATTGATTTTTACAAAGATTTAATTCATACATACATCGGCAAAAGCACTGAAAAATATCACAAAAATCAAATGTCTGCAGAGGAATTTGAAAAAGGTATGGATTTCATGAACGAACATTTTTTCTTTATTTATCCTAAAGATGAATCACCAACCCCGGAGTATATAAATGAAAGATTCGGAGAATTAATTGTCAAACATAAAATTGATGGTTGTATTACTGATCCATTTAATCAACTTGATAATGACTGGGGTAAAAATGGCCGCGATGATCATTATATTTCAGCATATCTTTCAAAAGAAAAAAGATTTGCATTGGATAATAATATTTATAAAATAATTATTGCACATCCTAAAAATAATCTTGAAAAAATTAAAGGAACAAATAATTATGAATGTCCGACTGAATATAATCTTGCCGGTGGCGCAATGTGGGCCAATAAATGTGACAATATTTTGGCAACCTACAGACCTTTTTATGGAGAAGATAAAAGTAATCCATCTGTTCAATTTAGATCACAAAAAATAAAGAAACAAAAATATGTAGGTATTCCCGGTACCGTTCCTTTGTCGTTTGACATTTTCTCCAATCGTTATATTGAATTTGCAGAACAACAAAGCGTGACTGAAAACGGATATACATTTAATAAATGGGTTGGTTTATCACCTTTTGAAGATGATTATGAAATTGAATACGAAAGAATGATGGCAGCTAAAGCAATTGAGAATGGAAGTCTTGTTGGATTAAAAGGATTAAAAGAAGATAGTATTGTAGGTCAAGTTAAAAAGAAATATGAAGCACCACCGGAAATATTCGAAGACCCAATGTTTTCTACCGAGGAATTCAATAATTAATTATAACTGACTGTAATCCAATTACAAATAATTTTATTCAAATACAGGGTTTAAGAAAATTGTGATTTATTTATAGAACCAATTAATTAAATGATTAAAAATCTGTGCACAAAAATTAATTATGTAATTGATTATTAATTAATTATAAAAAACAAAATATATAAAAAAATAAACAATAATGAATAAAGAATTAATATTAAATGAAGAAAAAATAATGATCAAATATACATTTGAAGAGGTTAAAGTTGCAGCTATCAATTATTTTGATGGAGATGAAATGGCAGCTGATGTTTGGATTAATAAATATGCGCTTAAAGATTCAGAAGGTAATATTTATGAACTGACTCCGGATGACATGCATAAAAGATTAGCAAAAGAATTTGCAAGAATTGAATTAAATCATCCTAATCCAATTACGGAAATTGAAATTTATAATTTATTCAAAAATTTCAAATATATTGTACCACAAGGTAGTCCCATGGCAGGTGTTGGCAATAATTTCCAAGTATCTTCATTATCAAATTGCTTTGTAATTGGTAATGACGGTGATTTTGATTCATATGGAGGAATACTCAAATTAGATCAAGAATTAGTTCAACTAATGAAAAGACGTGCCGGAGTTGGAATGGATTTGTCTTTCATAAGACCAAGTGGTAGTCCCGTCAAGAATTCAGCGCTTACTTCAACTGGCGTGGTACCTTATATGGAAAGATATTCCAACTCTACACGGGAAGTGGCTCAGGATGGACGTAGAGGAGCTTTAATGGAATCTATTTCAATAATTCATCCGGATTCAGGAGATTTTATTGATGCAAAAATGGATGAAACAAAAGTTACAGGAGCCAATGTCTCAGTTCGAATTTCTGATGGTTTTATGAATGCTGTTGTAAATAAAACACCTTTTAATCAACAATATCCTGTAGAATCCTTGACTCCTTCTGTTGTAAAAACAATAAATGCAAATGATCTGTGGAATAAAATTACATACAATGCATGGTTTAAAGCTGAGCCAGGAATATTATTCTGGGATACAATAATTAAAGAATCTATTCCAGATTGCTATGCAAGTTTAGGATTTAAAACGATTTCAACAAACCCATGTGGTGAAATAACATTATGTAGTAATGATAGCTGCCGATTATTAATATTGAATTTATATTCATACGTTATAAATCCATTTACAGATAAAGCAAAATTTGATTTTAAATTATTTGAAAAACATGTGCAGATTGCACAACGTTTAATGGACGATCTTATTGATCTAGAATTAGAAAAGATTGATAAAATTTTAGAAAAAATTGAGATGGACCCAGAACCAGAAATTATCAAAGCAGCTGAAAAACAATTATGGCTTAATATTAAAGATAAATGTATTAAAGGAAGAAGAACCGGTCTTGGCATTACGGCAGAAGGTGATATGCTGGCTGCTCTTGGAATACGATATGGTACAGAAGAAGGAAATGACTTTTCTGAAAATATTCATAAAATATTAAAATTAAATGCATATCGATCATCTGTTAATTTAGCGATGGAGCGTGGCGCATTTGAAATATATGATTGGAAAAAAGAACAAAATAATCCATTCATCAACCGAATTAAATCGGAAGACAATGAATTATATGAATTAATGAAAAAAAATGGAAGAAGAAATATTGCATTATTAACCATTGCACCAACTGGTTCTGTAAGTATATTAACTCAAACTTCTTCAGGAATCGAACCTGCATTCTTAATTTCATATATGAGAAGAAGAAAAATTAATCCTAATGATAATGATGGCAGAGTTGATTTCGTTGATAAAGTAGGTGATTCATGGATGAATTATCCCGTATTTCATCATAAATTTATTGATTATTTAAAAGCCAATAATTATGATCTTCCATCAATATATGCTATGAATGAAGAACAAATTAAGCAAATAATTGAACAATCTCCATATCATAAAGCCACGGCAAACGATGTGGATTGGGTTAAAAAAGTGGAAATGCAAGGTAGGGTTCAAAAACATGTAGATCATTCAATTTCAGTAACTGTTAACTTGCCTGAAACTGTTAGTCAAGAATTGGTTGCTCAAGTTTATGAAATGGGATGGAAATCCGGGTGTAAAGGAATCACGGTTTATAGAGATAAGTGTAGAAGTGGAGTTTTAGTTTCTAAAGAAGATAAAAAAATTTCTGATGATGAAATTGTAATTACCAATGCTCCTAAACGTCCAAAATCTTTACCGTGCGATATTTATCATGTAACTGCAAATGGTGAAAAATGGATTGTTATTGTCGGGTTGAAAGGTGAAAAAAAACAACCTTATGAAGTGTTTGCTTTTAAACCAAAAGCAATTCATATTCCAACAAGAGTAGAAAAAGGAAATATGATCAGAATTAAAAAAGGAGTTTACAATCTTGAAATTGATGGATTTGTTATTGAAGATATAGGAAGTCATTTTGATAAAGATGAGCATGAGGTAATAACAAGACTTGCTTCCGGAAATCTTCGCCATGGAATGAATATAAAATATTTAGTTGATCAATTAAATAAATCAGAAGGAACTATTGTTTCATTTAGTAAAGCAATTGCAAGAACTTTGAAAAAATATATTGATGAAGATTCAGCATCTGGAGAAGAATGCCCTAATTGTAACGAAAAATCACTTGTTTTTCAAGAGGGTTGTTTAACTTGTAAGAATTGTGGAATGGCAAAATGTGGCTAATTATTTATTTAAGATTTTTAATGTATTATATTTATTGATACATTAAAAATCTTAAATTATGGAACAAAATCAAAAAAAGGTAATTACAACAACTACAACAACTGTCGTTACAGAAGAAGTTGTTGAATCAAAAAAATCTGTAGAAACTCATTATTTACTTATTGTAGACGAAAGTGGTTCAATGAGTACTGTTCATCAAGCGACAATTAATACTGTAAATGAACAAATCCAAACACTAAAATCATTGGAAAAAAAGTTTCCGGATCAGAAATATTATATTTCACTGATCGCATTTAATACAAATGCTCGCGAAGTATTTATGAATATTCCCGCATCTGAAGCAAAAGAAATTACTTCCAAAGATTATGAACCCAATGGAGGAACAGCTCTTTTAGACGCAATGGGGCTGGGTTTAACTAGATTAGAAGATAAAGTTAGACCTCTTATGACTGATCCAAATAAAATTGCTACAGCAGTAGTTGTGGTAATTACTGACGGAGAAGAAAATTCTTCTCATGAATGGAAAGGTGACAAAATTAAGATTCTTGTAGAACGTCTAAATAAAGATGATAAATGGACGATTTCTTACGTTGGCGCCAATCAAGATGCAATTATGGCAAGTAGTAAATTGGGTATTTATGCCGGCAATTCGGTTAATTATAATTCTACATCTAGAGGAGTTGATTCTGTAAATGCTGCTTTGTATACTACAATGTCCATGAGAGCGAGTGGAATTTCGAATGGAGCGTATAGTTTTGTTGGTGGAGGAATTTCGAATTCATCTTTCCTGGCTGACTATGGAGGAACTATTGATGAAAATCAAGAATTGCCAAAAACTGACGATCAAACGAATGATCAAATTATTCCATAATAATTAATTACTTAAATAATAAAAGCCGGTATATAAAATTACCGGCTTTTCTGTTTTAAAATCTATTTATTTTTAATTAACTGAATACAATGGACAATAAATTAAGGAAATATATACAGGATATTTTACGCGAAATTTTTGATAATAAACTATCAGAAAATCCGGAAGTTATGCCGCAGCCTGTGACTAAACCACAGGTGAAACCAACTCCTGCCCCTGTTAAAACACCAGCACCACAACCTAGAAGAATTTTAAAACCTTCCATACATCCCGGTGCTGATCCAGCGCCTAAAGCTAAAAGTGATAAGCCGGAACCTGGTTATAAAAAAAAAATTGAAGTAGGTAAATTAAATGAAGCAAAATTTTTGGGTGAGAAATTAAGATATCAAAAACTAATTTCTGAATCTCCTTTAGGAAATGGTGATACCAATTTTGGTAGTGGTCCCAATCCTCACATTTCAAAGTCAATTAATACTAATCAAAATCATCCATACAAAGACATTCCTATTTTTCATAAGGATACGAATGGAAAAAAAACAATACAGAAAATTGGTCAGGAAGAATTTGATGACGTAAAAACCAGTGCAGATCAAAATGGAATGGATGGAAAAAGTGCTTATTCTATGATCACGCAGTTTCAGGAAATGACTAAAATAGAACAAGTCAACAGAAGAAAACTGGAGGCTTTGGCAAAAAATACTGTACAGAAATATTTTGGAGTACCAGATGAGGTAATGGAAAATATACTCGCTATACTTCAGGCGCCCGGTAATGTTGATGGAAGAGGAATGGATGATGATGGCGATGATGATGAAATGTCTGAAGAAGATTTGATTCAGGATTTTACACCAGAAGAACAAAATTTAATTAAACAGCATGTTGATAAGCGAATCATTACAAATGCTCTTATTATGGGAGCAGGATTTAAATCACATAATTTATTAGACAAAATTCAAAATGAATTAAATGCGATCAGTCCAAAATTATTTCCTCTTTACAAAAAAATAATGTCCGGTGCCAATTTACAATTTTGGCAAACAGCCCCAAAAACTGATATGAAGGTCAATAAAGATGATCCTAATCAAAAAAACATAGCCAATGTAATGTTGGGAGGAAAAGCTGAGTTAATTATTGGTGAAGACAACAATGGTGATGGAATACGAGAAGTAGAAGGTGCAAAAGCAGAAGCTATTATTTTTCCAGTTTTATTACATGAAGTGGTTAAAGCTGTTCTTGAATATATTTTCGCCAATGGTCTTCCACAATTTACAACGAATATAAACAGAGCAATTATGTCCAAAACAGAAAAATTGCACTATGAACACTGGCACAAACTACTTGGTCCTCGTCTTTGGAAATATTTACACGATGCCATTGATTACATTGTACATGACCGTGAAGCAGATTATACAATTGTTGCTTATTTACTTCAGGAAATTTCTGTTTTACCTCCAAATAAATTCATTCAACTTATTGATTACATTCTTCATGATGGACAAAAAGCAATTGAAATACTTACAAAAATGCTGGATGGAATTGAAGATGATATGCAAAACGGTGAGGCGCCAGAGTCAACAGAGCCTAATTTTGCACACGTAGATGATATGATGGATCAAATACAGGCTTTACTGAATAAACCTGTTGGTGATCAATCACCTATATTTAATCATAAACCATTCAATGAAATGACAAATGATGAATTAATGGCTTATAATACGATGGCATTGGATCAGGGTGAATACGATAAAGCTGCTGAGGCACGTGATGAAATGGAAAATAGAGGTATGAATTAATATTTACTTTATTAAATCAAATTTATACTTTTAATTATTATGAAAAAACACAAATTAGATGTTACTTATTTTAATGAAAATAGTAACAAATACGAGGATGTTTGCATAGAATTAAATCAACGATTTTTGACATACGATGATCATAATTATCGAATTGCGTATATGCCGGATGAAAAAAGAACAATTCTGTGTCGAAAGATATTAACATCATGTAGTACGAGGGGAGAAATATTAACCAATGATTATAAAAAATTAATTGAATTAATTTCAAATTGCTCTTCTGTAGGTGTTATTTTAACTCCCACATTTTTATTTGATGACAAAGCTTATGTTTGTCAAACTATTAAAATAACTGTTAAGGAATTTATTAAAAAATTTAAATCAGATCATAATAAATTTGAAAACAGAACTGAATTAATGAATAATGTATCCACTCTTATATATACATTTGCTATATTAAATGATGACGTCTATCTGAGATTTTATAATTTAAATCGTCACGCAGAAGGGATAAATAAACTGTAAAACAATAATTAATCATATGAGAAAACCAAATTCAAGTGTAAAAGCCCGTAGAGCGGCCATAGCGAGAGGAAAAAAAAGAACTGATCGCGCTAAACGTACAAAGTCTGAACGCAACCTAAGAAATGAAAAGGTAAAAATGGAAAAAGCCAAATCTGCCAGACAATTTCAGGAATATTTAAATACTCTGATGCCGCAATAAATACAGAACCACCTCTAGTCCGGGTGGTTTTTTGTTTTTAAAATCTATTTATTAATAATGAACAAATTATCTCTTAAAGACATAGATAAACTTATTGAAAGTGCATTGACCAATATGACTCCAATGAGTAGTCAGTCAATTGCAGCACCACAGGATGGTATTACAGATATTAATAAGCCGGTTATTGACTTTTTAGATAAATCAGAAAAAGAAGCTAGTGATAATATCAATTACACTAATAAAGTCAAGGGTGTAATTACTGATCCAGATGCAAGAAGAATAAAAGATAAACAAATAGCACAAAGTAAATTACGTGTTCAAAACATTAAAAAATTAAAAGCAGATTATTTGTTAAAACAAAAAGAATTAGAACAACAACAATTGCAACAAAGAATGGAAACTCAAAAATCGGATTTAGAAAAACAAAATATGCAACAACTGATCAAACAACAAATTGGTCAAGCTGTACAGGAAGCTTTTCAGGCTCCAAGTAATGATGCTACAGCACTACCAGTGATCAAAAGAGAATTTCCACATCTTCAACAAGAAGCTCCCGACTTACCGGCACAGCCTGCTCCTATGGCGCCATCAGTTGGAATTAATTCAACTCCTAATAAACAAACGATAAGAGTAAAATTTGATACAAAAACAGATCATCCGTTTGAAGCAGTCTTTAGTGAAAGAGGTTTTTTAATTGGTAACACCCGGTTAAGCTTTGAAGTTATTGAGACTGCTTTGTCTAAAAATTTCAGTATTACTCTTGATGGAGGTCAGGGACTTGTTTTAGATGCGATCAGAATGCAAAAACTATTAAAATACAAAGATAAGGTTTAATATAAATTTATTAGGTGGAGGAATATGATTATCCCATTCCATATCCACCTTTTTCCATAGCGTTATTATGCCTATCGCTTGCGTCAATCCTTAATTCATGATTTATTGCTTTGACAGATTGTTCAAAAGTATAAAACAAATTTTTATTATTTAAAATATAATCAAGAGCATCGCTAAAATCAAAGCGGTTCTTTTCTTCTTTTTTATTTTCGTCATTGTATAAATATATTTCGATTTCTTCATCGTTTATAAAATAAATCATAATTTCAATATTTCCATTACATCTGATGAAATATTCACTGCCATCAAATGTCTCAAGAAGTATGTCATTTTGCTCCAACATATCTTTAAGTTCTTTTCTGATATCAAAATGATCATTATCATTAAATTCATCATAATCTGGCTCCGAAGGTTCGCTATAATCCATATATTGTTGATGTGTCATATTTGGTTCACCAGCATCGTTAAAAACGCCACTCTCTTTAATAATTTGTCTAACAAGAATTCTAAGTTCGTTTATTGCAGTTTTCTTAGTTGCCATTTTTCATATATTTTAATATAAATATTTACATATTAACAAAAGCCGGACATAAAATAAATTCTAATTATAATTTTAAAAATGCTTCCATTTATCAAAAAACTTTTATAATTTTGAATTATTAATTAAACATAAAAATATAAATAATATAAATGGAAACTCTAGGATATACCTACAAAAAACCAACTACAACTAAAAACGGAAAATGGAATTATATTGATCTTTCTTATAATTCTTCTGAAGACTTCAATGAAGCAACTTCTAAATTGGTAAATATTTTATATCATTCATCCGGAACCAGCGATGGTAAATGTCTTATATTGGACAATAAGGGAAGTAAGTATGTTGTTGAATTAATTCATGCTACTTTTGATGTTGAGAATAATAGCGTCAGAGTATTGCCGCATGATTGTAGGGCAATTAACTTTGAAACAAGATCGACTGATCGGAAACCAATTTCAAAAACAAATACGAAATTAAGTAATTGATAATCAGTGATATATAAATTCTAATTAGATTAAATAGAATGGAAAAGCGATAGAAATTAGAATCTATCGCTTTTTTGTTTTATTTTTGTACTTAGAATGAAACTGCTCAAAAAAATAGACCTATTTAAAGATAGACCACTCAGTCAAATGGAAAAGACTCTGCATATCTTTGACATGGATGATACAATCCTTGAAACTCCCACTTTTGGGATGTTTGTTGGCGTGGATCATAACCAGGTTGTTGATATTTCTGCGCATTTTCCTCAATATTTTGAAAAGGTCAAAGCTGTTATTATGCAAGTCCTGCTTAAAGATGTATATTTTAAGCGTATGCATGACTTCATTGTTCCAATTAGTTCGTTGACGGATCAACCATTTGATCAGAATGCGTTTCACTATTTTAGTGATACAGAATTTCAAAAAATGTTTGAAGTTCGTAATGACATATTAGTTCTTAGGACCTTCCAGGGCTTCCATAGAGACCCTGACACAATCGGACTCATTGTTAATGAACCTATATTCTCAATTTACGAGAGTGTGAGCAATAAGATGATATTAACCGGGCGTGATGAAGAATTGAGATCGAAGATCATGTATATTTTTAATTTTATTGGAATGCCATTTCCAAATTATGGATTAAAATTATTCCGTCCAAGTCGTTCAAAAAATATTGAACAATTTAAAATCAATTCTATATTGGATTCAATTAAAGAATTCGGTTGGACGGAGATTCATTTCTATGAAGATCGTAAAGATTGGTTAGAAAATGCAATGGCAGCCTGTAAAGCTACTTATCCGGATGTAATATTTCATCCACATCTGATTACTAATATTAAGGAGAAAATGAAATTACTGTAGATTAATATAATTGGATTCCGATTATAAAAATCGGCTGGGATACTTCACTTTCTCAGCCGATTTTTTTATGTTTAATAAATTATAAATACGAGTACAATGGGAAAAAGAATGAACAAAGATTATTTCGCTGATCTTCGAAAAAAAAGCGCAGTTTTATATGGTGAAATTCCTAGTTTAAATTGGGGAGAAATGACTGATGGAAAATATGTAATGACTAATCGCTATGAATACAAATGGAGATTTGCTTCAGGACCAACCAAGTCATTAATACCATTACCTACTGATTTGCAAACGTATATAAATAACTTCAAGTTAGAATGTGAAATGGCTGGGCGTAATGTATCTGCTTTTGTAGGTACAGATTCACAAAATCATCTTTCTTATACAAGATTTGTAACAGCAATTTGCCTACAGGTCGAACGTAATGGTATTCATGTGCTTGTTTCAAGAATGGATATTCCTAAAATTTATGATTATAGGTATCGCTTGTTAAAAGAAGCTGATATATCAGCTGAATTTGCTCGCAATCATAAAGATTACTTTAAAAATATTGGTATGTCATTAGAAATACATGGAGATTATAATTCTATGACCAATCATAAATCTAACGGTGTAGTAACTGAAGCTACAAACTATTTAAAAACACATGGATTTAATTTGATTATAAAGCCAAAATCCTGGAGTGCGAGTTATGCAGCCGATCATTTTTGTTAATTTCTGAAATAAAGCCGGCTAATCACCGGCTTTATTTATGAGCTTATATGAAATTTTTGAATATTTATGATTAATGAACATCCGGAATTATATTCGTACTATTTTATTGGAGACCTTGGGTCAAGCTGAAAAAGCATATTTTAGAACTGGCCGGCTAACCGAAAGAGATAAAAAGATCATTTTACACATTACAGGCGGAGATGCTTACACGAAGTTAATCTCTGATTTTTATTTTGTAGAAGCCCAACAAAATATGAAAACAGGCAAATGGGCATTATCAGCTTTTGATGATAAAGAATATGAAATAAACCATGATGTTGAAGAACCAGCTAAAGATGGCGCATTACAGATTGAAAAATTACGTGAGATAAAACAATTATACCTTCAATTGAAATCTTACAATAAAAATGTATTTCCAATAAAGAATCTTAATATCAATGGTGGTGGCACAATACATCAGACGTGGGATATTATTAGTGGTTTAAAACAAAGAGCACGTATTTTAGAAAACATTAAAACACTTCCTTCGGTTGCGATCCGTAATATGAAAGAAGATATCAGACAAGAACGCGATGGCGCTGAATTACAGGAATACAATCGGTTGTTGGAATATTTTTTAATGGAATATGCTAAACTAGATAATAGAGATGATAAATTACGCAAAGTAATTGAAAGAAAAATGTTCCGGGCAAATATTACTTTAAAGGAATTATTGAATTTTACAGATGAAAAAAGTAATTTATTAGGTGGATTTAAATTTACTAAAAATGCAATTAAAAAAATTGTTGAAGAAAACTACGATTGCTTGGAAATAGTATATGAAAAAAACAACATCATGGTCATTGATGTAACACACGCAGAAGGTATACAGGCTATTGGTTGTAATTCTTTATGGTGTTTTACGTATGGTAGTGGACATAATGATTTTAGTAAATATTCTACAAATGGACACGTGTATGCTATAGTAAATTTTAAAAAAAGCTCAGACTCCGAAGATTTTATGTATGTTTTAATTAAACCACTTGATTACAATTCTGTACCAACCGATAATAATGGAGATGAAGGAAATCATCACAAGCTTTATACCATGTCAAACGATATGATCGATAGTCCTTTACCACATATTGATCATTTAGTTGGATTGGATCAGGCTCCGGCTATTTTCCATTTTGATATTCCTTATACAGGCCCTACAAGTCAATGGCCCTATCAAGACCCGAATCAACTTAAGTTGGATTTACAGGAAATTCGTAGATTGATCAGAAAAAAGCTTATTAGTTTATAAGCTGATCAACCAATTCAATTACCCAATGTGGAGGTTCTTCTTCAATAGAATTTGTATTATACTTTGATCCTCTGATCCATAATGCAATTTCACTGATATCGTTCCAGTCAATATCCTTCGATAATTTACCGTTATCTATCCATTTTTCCCATGTAGGTTCATAACCAATCGTTGTCATGTCGCGCAAAAAATCAGCTACAATCGGATGCTTTATAGATATAGAATTAATAATTTCTGGCTGCAGATGTTTGTTAATATGCTCTTCATAATTAAAATTGTACAACTTATCTAACTTTTGACGCATCTTCCAACCATCTTCAGTAAATGATCCACGTTCTATGTTTTCATAACCGTATTCTTTGGCCAGGTATTGCATCAAAAGACTTCCATATCCTTTACCTTTTTCTAAAGATTCAATGTATTTTATTTGAATTTTATTGTTATAAATTGAATAATCAGCATAAGCTATTTTTATTCTATCTTTTAGCATGTCAACATGCATATCAGATTGCTGATGGTGATAACCTAAATGTTCAGTATTAAATGTAAATCCTTGAAATGTATCAGATGTAAATTCTAAAAGAATGCTTTTTAATTTTTGATTAATAATTTTTCTTATAACATTTTCTTGTAAATGATTTTTAAACACATTTAAAAAGTTTGGATCATCGGTTTTTTCTCTATAATCTTCTCTGGAAGTTACAATTGCTGACGGAACTAAATTAACACCACTTTCTTTATAAGCAATAAAACGGTGATGCCCATCCATTATTCCAAAATTGTATTTTTCTCCCGTTTTTACAACAGAAGTAAAACCTAGAATGACCGGAGGTAATTCAGTATTTTCTAATATTAATTTTTTTAATTTATCAATATACTCTCTGTCTTTTTGATTTAATGGTTCAGAGTTTATAATATTATTTATTGGAACAAACTTAAAACATTCAATACTAGAATCGTGTGGCAGTGACTGAATGCTAAAATCATCAGACGCTGTATTGTCAGATGGAGTGAAATCTTTTAATAAAGGTAAAATGTCATCAGGATGATAATGAAAATATTTTGTCATAATTACATACTATCTGAAGAGTTGGAATTATCAAATGGCTTTTTTGATTTTCTTATTGATTGTTTTTTAACAGGGACCGGTTTCGGTGATGGTGTAACTGATGGTGTAGAAGGATTACTAATTGGTTGTTCAGCCGGACGTTCACCAGTATCTTTAAACAAGTTTACAATATTTTTTGCTTTTTGAAGCTTATCTTTTTCTGGAGACGTCTGATTGTATTGATCTTGAAAACGAATGATCTCATCACCTTTGGCCTGGACATCAATAGATATCATTCCCCCATCTCCTGATTCATTATAAAGCGGCAGAGGCAATCTAAAGAAATTACCAGTAAACCACATGGATTTTATATTTGATGCTTTAAACAGGCGCCAAACTTGTTCTACTTCAGCTGATCGTTTATCTTGAGCGATGGCTGCAGATTCTGATTGTCCATATTTATGAAAACCTCTGATTACTAAATTACCTTTCTGATTGGTCCCCATCGCTACCGGGTAAATTACCCTCCATTTAGCCACTGGCATTTTGTATTTTTCATTATTACTTTGAAAAGACATACCTAATTCATGACCTTCACGAATTGCTTTTGCCATCATCTCTTTATTAAAGGGCACACGTTGTTCACTACCGGCATAATCTTTAGACACATTTTCAAATTCCAGTATAATTCCGGCTAATTCTTGTAAACGATTTTTGTACCCTTCAGAGATGATCACTTTCATGGTTATAAATAGTTCAATAAATCAAAAAAAATTCCTATTTATACTTATGATCAATAAGATAAGAATTTTAATAAGAGAATCACTTAGAAACATGCTTGAGGCAGAACCAACAATACATTCTGATCAGCGAGTGGAGGATCGTATTAATAAATTACATGTTCCGGAGGATAAAAAAACGGAGATTGATTATAAACTAGGTCTTTTAAATAAAATCAATTTCAGGCCAATTGCTAAAAAGACTAATTCAGATTTATTTGCAGTACATATTTCAACTTTCAAGGTTCCTCAACAAGACCTTCCTCATACTACATATGATGATTATGAAAAAAAATTTTATTACGTATACTACGACAAACGAAATAATCCATCCATAGGAGATCAGATATGGGCTATAGTTAGCAAGGAAAATAATATTGTTACGATTATGCTTCGTAAATCATCACAAGGTACTGATATAAATTATATAAAGAGAAAAACAGGAGCAGATATGGTTATTAAAGATTTAACCAAACTACTCCCTCAAAATTTAAAATAATTATTGTTGTGGTGCAACTTGAGAATTGTTTGTCGGTTGTGGACTTTGATTTCTTTCTGCAATAGCATCTATTCTTTCAATAATAAATCGTGATACTTTAGAAATAATATTTAAATTTTCCTGTATTTTATCACGATTCGCTTTCCACATCGCTAAATAAGTAGCCTGGTGTTGTACCGGTAAGTTATAATGTTTACATACGGTATAAGAAACAGCCTCAGCTTGCAATTCTTTTAAATGTTTAGGATTTCCAGTTGTTCCTTCTAGAGAATAATATAAACTAGATTCTTTTCTATGCATTAATTCGTGTGCCAATTCATGGACAGCAACAGAAAATTGCCCCACTCCGGCTACATCGGATGATAAATTAATATGGTTTCCTGCACTATATCCCTTTTCTCCACTTTTTGAATCATCGCGTGTAACTTGAATACCCAATTCTTGAGAGAGTTCAATTATGTAATTGGTTAATTGATCTGCAGTTTCTGATGGTGTATTGTTGTCAAACCAATCTGGTACTTGCGGAATTTCACCACGTTCATCAATAGCTGTTGTATCACTTATATCAAATACATAAACTGCTTTAAAACCGTATATTCTTTTTTCATCAGATGCATTGTCTACCTGAACTTCATCGTTTTTTCCTCCTTTGGAAATAAGTGGAGCAAAGATCATAATTCCTTTAGCACCTTTATTTACTCTTCTGTGGTATTTTTCTTCCCATTGTCTGAATCCTGCTACACGTGAGGCATCTGGTCTTTGAAGCCAGATCAAAATTGTATTTGTAAAACTATGCCCTTTGAATTTGGCAAAGAAATTTAAATATTGTTTGATTTTGGCATCTGCTGCTTTTTCATCCGTTGCATTAGCCAGGTCATCAATGAATAATTTAATTCGATCACCCAAATTAGCTTTATTAGGAGCATCAGAGGAAGCTATCATTTCTTCCACATCCTCCAGTTTATTTATGAATGCTTCTTTTTTATTAATTGCATTTAATCTAGAAAGAGCATTTGTAAAATTAGATACATCAGTTGTCCAATAACCATTTTCCCACCTAAAAAGATCATCTTTTTTAAGCGCTTCTTTATTCTTAAATGTTTCAGAACTGGCAGCTTTAGCGTCCGGAAGATCAGAAACAGCCATTAATTTACCTGCTTCTGTGTTTTTCTTTAATACCAATGCCTCGCGCATTAAATGACGAATATAATTACGTAAATTATCCATATTTTTATTAATTATTTAGAAGGTTCAATTGAACTATTCCCATTTTCTATTGAAGTAGAAGTAGTTGTGGTTGTAGTTGTGCTATCATTTGCTGTTTTATTTTTAGAAGACGACATCATAATTTTTATAACTTCCAAACCTTTATTTCCAAAAACATATCCTGCCATTAATAAAATTGCCCATTGTTCGGCTTCAATAACCTGATTAATAGCGTTCATGTCTACGCCTAAATTTGGTTTTAATGATTTACCAAACAGTAATGCCAATGTAGTAAAATATGCAATTATAGATATAAATAAATATATGCGCCCCTGAGAATACACAAAACCTTTAGGGGTATTTTCTTTTAAAATATCATTTAATAGTTTACATCTGTAAAATAAATTACAAACAAAAAACTTACCAATTAAAAATATTATTAATATAATTGAGGCAATTATAATTAATTTAGTTATCATAAATATTATTATTTTATTATAAATAGTTTCTTTTTTATTATAAATAGTTTCTTTTTTATATTAATTTATATACATTTATCCCATGAATATAAATGAAAATAAGGATATCGAATATCTGGCATTAAAAGCTTTAAATGAAGATAAAATACATATTTCATTCAGTGAATTTACTAAATTCCAGAGTTGCGGACATAAACACCTTTTAGAAAAGTATCTTAATATTGCAATAGAACCACCAACCATACATTTAATATTTGGTAATTCCATACATAAAGCTATAGAAAATGGAATAAAGAGTTCGTGTGATGTTAATGAGCGGGTAAAAATATTCCGGGAAGATTTTACAAAGGAAATGATGGACAAAATGAATACTCACCCTGATTTTAGAGACATGGAAAATTTCAGAGAACAAGGGGAGAATATTATCAGATATCTTTCTACGGAAAAACTGATCCAAAAATATGAGATTATTGGAGTAGAGCTTGCATTGTACGAACCATTATATGGACCATTTCATTTTAAAGGATTTATTGATCTGGTTGTAAGAGACAGAAAAACGGGCCGATATGTTATTATAGATTGGAAAACATCCAGTCAAGAATGGGTTGTTCCGAAAAAGAAAAAAGATAAAATATTTTTGGCTCAAATGAGATTCTATAAATATTTTTATTCTAAAAAAGCAAATATTCCTATGGAAGAAATTGACTGCAGGTATGTTGTATTGAACAGGCTTGTTGATAAAAATGCTCCACAGATGGGATTTGGTAAATTACAAAAAGTTGATATTTATTCTAGTGTAGAGGATATTGAAGAGTCACTTAAACTCCTTGCTCAATCTGTTAAACAAATACATATTGAAAATACTTTTGAAAAAGCAAAGTTGATTGTTGGTAAAAAAGGCAATTGTTTCTTTTGTCCTCACAAAAACAATATCGGTCTTTGCAATAGTGATCCGACACAATACAAACAAATACTGAAAGAAAGTAGACAATCTAAGCTTTCATAAACAGAATATAGAATTATTTAAACTATTTAAGGGTTAATCCGCAAGGGTTAGCCCTTGACTTTTATATACCTAGGTCTACATTTAAATAAATTAAAATTATCAAAATTTCTATGCATAAACGTAAAGAAATAATTTCAAATCAATTGCAGTTTAAGGAAGAAATAACCAAATTTTTGAGGGCAGAATATTCTGATCTCAAAAAAGAGATTAAAGGAATCAAGAGTAAAGACCCTGATATTGTTGCCGGCAAGAATAGTTTGATCTCCAAATCCAAAAAATTAAACATCAATGAGCAAATAAATAAATTATTTATCTCCTATAAAAATATTCGTCCTGAATATTATGCATGGTGGGATGAAATTGGAGAACAAGTTCTTAAATTAAAATATACTGATAAATAAAATATGAAGAAAGAAAGACAAGGCACCCAGGTGGTGCTTATAGATTTACAATACCACGATTCATTGAATGCATTTGAATGTTTTTACGGAGATCACATTTCATATCAAGAAATAGAACAGAAAAGTTATATCGAGTTTAAAGATATTATGTTTACTGAAATTTGTAGAGACATAAAATTCCGTAAACATGAACGAATTGGTCAGGTTTTAACTGTTAAGGCTGACATGCTCAAAAAAGAGATAGAAGCATTTAAGTATTTGTTGGAAAATGATAAAATAAAACTTGTACATGACTGGATGGTGTCAAATGTAATTCTTATTAAAGATGGAGAAAAGTTTGAAAAAACCAAAAAAGTAAAACCAAGTGATGACGATGATGGAGAAGAACCCGCATATTCTGGTGATGAATCAGAGGAATTTTAACCTATTTATATAAAATAATAATTATGGAAATTAATTTAAATGACGTTAACGGTCTATTGAATGAAGAGCAACAGGTACCGCCAACTGAAGAATACAAAGGTCATATGGCACAGCGTTTTCAGAACATGAATATTCCTCTTCCAATTCCGAAAAATCAAATTAGTGCATCCGTTGCAAATGGCGGATCAGAGAAATTCAAAAAAATTGAACAAATAAGACGTGGACTTGCCAAACAAGACATGTCCAAATTTATTCAAAAAGAAGGAACTTCTAAAAAAGTTCATACTGATATTCCTGTAAATAAACCAAAAGGAAACGGGCTGCAAGGTGGTGAAAAAATTACCAACCATGTTCCATTAGCTGGTTTCGATGCAGCTCCTGTAGCTGAAGCATCAATGCTTGAATCAATGTTCAATGTTGGACCAAGTACAAAAACAATTGTAAACAATCGAGAACAATTACAATTAGAGCAAGTTTCACCTGATGATACAGGAAGAGCTTTTACAGAAAGTATGAGATTAAAATTTAACAGCAGCATGAATGCCAAAGGTGTTCAGGGAAGTATGCCGCCTCCTGCTCCTGCTAATCATAATCAAAATTTTAATCCTAATCAAAATTTAAATCAAGGCTTTCCAACACAAAATCCAGTTCATGGATACCCGGTGATTCCTTCCGGTTCAATAGTAATGAATGAAGAAGATTTAAAGAAGAAGATCATTAGTATTTCAAAACTGGTAGCTGAGCAAATGATTAAAAAAGTACTTGCTGAGTATTCAAAATTACAAGAATCAAGAGACATTAAAACAGTTGCAAAACCAGCTGCAAAACCGGTTATTGCTGCGTCAGCACCTAATCCTAATACTGTAGAAGTAGTAGGTGAAGGTCTTATAAAAGTAAATGACGTTTATTATAAAAAAGTACAAGTTAAAAAAGTTAACGAATAATGTATAAACAAGAATTAAAACATAAGGTATTAACAGAGATCAGAAATGATTTTCCTTTTATTAAGATCGGACTCAAATTTAAGGATTTGTTTACTGAAGATACTTATGTTTTAGTTTCAGATGGTAAAATAAAAAATATAAAACACATTCCTTTTTCGCTTTTTAAAAATAACGAGCCATTAAAGGAGTGTGTTTTAATTAATGGAGACATTGATCAACTCCTTGAAAAAGCTTTTTCAGATATTGAAGATCACGATTTAAAACAAATTTTTTTCGCCCAACATAAAGAACGCATTACTGATGAAGTAATAAATTTTATGAAAGAGTATGAACAAGTAATAATTTTAAATGAAATAACATTAGAAGGCGAGCTTCGAAGAATGAAACAAGTTGCCGGTATGTCAAAGAAACTACTTGTGTAAATTCTGATCTATTTATGTTAAACATAATTAGATCAATTTATGAAAAACATAAAGAGTGGCGACAATGGTCCGGAAGTTTTAGAACTTCAACAAAAATTAAATCAATTGCATTATTGCCTTGACGAAGATTCATCTTTTGGAAATCAGTGTTTTACAGCAGTTAATGAGTTTCAAAAAAGAAATAAATTACCTGTTACCGGCATTGTTGATGACACTACCTACAATTCAATTTTAAATGATATTACAGTTAATTCTTCTATTGATAAACCATCAATGGATCGAATAAAAGTTTTACATCCAAAAATAAGATCAGAAATATTGCACCTTGTAAAACTTTCATATAAAGCCGGTGTATCAATCAGAATAGTTCAGGGATACAGAACATTTGATGAACAAGCCGCTTTGTACGCACAAGGAAGAAGTAAACCAGGCCCTATTGTAACCAATGCTCCTGCAGGCTTTTCAAATCATAATTATTCATTGGCCATTGATTTTTGTTTATTAAAAAATGGTGGAGCCATTTCTTGGTCACAAGTGGAAGATAATGATCACGATGGTCAAAAGGACTGGATGGAAGTAATTGCAATTTTTAAAGCTGCCGGTTATGATGCAGGAATTGACTGGAAATTTAAAGATGCTCCTCATTTGGAAAAGATGTTTGGATATACAATCCGTCAACTTTTGAAATTAAAAAATGATGGTAAAGTAGATAAAAATGGTTATGTCATAGTTTAACGTTTTTCTACCTATTTATTATAAATGCATAAAAATCAATTATCAGAGGTAAAAGTAGCAGATATGACCAGGGAAGATTTAAAATCTTTCATTAAAGATATATTTGCAGATGAAACGGATAAAGGAAAGAAATTCTTGTCAAAAGAAGACGTGCGTATAATCGTCCGGGAAATGCTGAGAAAATATTTCAAACAAATGTATGTTAATGCTCCATTATATCTTGATAAATTATAATTATGACTACAAAGGAATTACATAAATTAATTGAAGATGCAGTAGCTGAAGCCATTGCTGAACCTTTACGTGAACCACAAGTTTACCGGGCTCCTAAACCTGTCTATAGACCAGTTTTAAAAACAGAGCTTGAGATTGATGATGCCATATTTTATGGAGGAAATCGTCCGAAAGAAGAACAAAAATAAATTATAAGAAATTGGAAAATACAAATAAACCACAAGTAACAACTCAGGAAATTAAAGACTGGGAAAATAAATTTCGCGAATCCGTATCTACACAAGTTCAATTTGATGTAGATCAAAACGGAGAACCTTCTATGAAATTGTACAACGGAGAAAGTGGCGTAGAAGCTTCATGGGCCGGAACAATTTTATTAGGTTCCGATAATTACATTAAATGGAGTTTTTCAATTCAAAATGGAATATTTATTGAATCTAAATTAACTTTAGATGATCAAAATATATTATTGTATAAAAAAACTTATGATTTTTACAACAGCTGGAAAGAGGAATGGTCTAAACAATTAACTATTCCTGATGAAAACAGAGACGATACAGATATGCAAACCGATGGTGGACCAGCCTCTGCTGCACCGGCACCTGCAACAGCGCCTATGGGTGACGATTTAGGATTGGGAGGAAATCTTCCACCAGTGAATAATCCTGTAAATGAAAACAAAAGAAACAAACAAACCATCATTAATGAATCAAGAGAAAGAATGATGCGTCTAGCGCAAGTGTGGAAAAAATAAATTAGTAATTACTATTTTCTGCTGCTTGATAAATTTGATCCCAAGAAATATTATTTAATTTACAATAAGAATCTTTTAATTTTTTGGTTTGATTATATTTAAAATGGTTAAAACCAAATATATTATAATAATCAAGTAAGCTTCCTACGTCTATTCCGATCACTTGCTCATAGTAATTAAGATCATCATATCCATAAGCTTCTATATCAGCCTCCATTAAGTCAATAAATTTAAAAAACTGAATAGAATCTAAAGACAATACCTTTTTAAAAGCATCATTTAAAGGCAAACTTCCGGCATCTCCTTCATTTATTTTAGAAATGCCTGCAAGATCACCTAATCTTGATTTATAATTTTCTGAAAGTTTTAATCTATTCATAATGGTTATTTATTTTTAATAACTTTCCAACTTAATAATGAATTAGATTCATAACGAATACCGGCTTCACGGAAAATACTAAATGAAAAT
>Ga0075163_10003118_pt1 | contig 22331 bp, 20 predicted proteins | sample JI1023141ADNA_FD_71478 | JGI IMG/M metagenome (GOLD analysis project Ga0075163, IMG submission 71478) | Wastewater effluent complex algal communities from Wisconsin, to seasonally profile nutrient transformation and Carbon sequestration -... | ecosystem: Engineered > WWTP > Effluent > Algae... | reverse complement strand
GGGGCGCGAGTTCTTCTTCGTGGTCCCGCTCAATCAAGCGCCGAGCCCGGCGAGCGACGTTCTGCCTTTCACGACCCGCATCCAGGCGGCCGACGTCGCCTTCGTGATGGATACCACCGGGTCCATGAGCCTCGCCATCGGCGCGCTGAAGACCCAGCTCACGGCGTCGCTGCTGGGCCGCCTGCAGGCGGCGATTCCTTCGGTAGGGCTCGCGGTGGTGAGCCATCGCGACGAGAGCGACGACGCGGAGCTGGTCTCCGTGAAGCAGCCGGTGACCACGGTCCTCGCTGACGCGCAGGCGGCGGTGAAGCTGCTCGGGGCGGGCGGCGGCGGCGACGAGCCGGAAGGGCAGATCGCAGCCATGTTCCACGTTCTGACCGGGGCCGGCGTCGGTGTGGTGCCCAAGCACGTGGCACCTGCGCCGCGACGAGGCGGCGCGGACTTTCGCCCGGGGGCGCTGCCGGTCATCGTGCTCATCTCCGACGCGAGCTGGCACGACCCGAGCGGAGGTCAGACCGCGGCAACGTTGGCGAGCGCCTTCAGCGCCGCCAGCGCGCGGTTCGTGGCGCTCACGCCGCGAGACCAGCCCCAAGCAGAAGCCCTCGCCGACGCTACGCGTTCCCTCGTCCCTCCGAAGGCCTTCGTCGGGTGCGCTACGGGCCAGTGCTGCACCGGCATCGGGGGCGCCCCTCGCCGGCCAACCGGGCCCGGCGGCACCTGTCGTCTCGAGTTCATCTACGACGAAGGTGCGCCGGTCATCGGTCCGCAGGTCGCCGATGCCATCACCGCCATTGCCACCAGTTCGATGTCCGACATCTCGGCCCGGCCCAGAAACGACCCCACGAACCCGGACCGGGTCGACGCGACCTCGTTCATCCGCGCGCTGCGCGCCATGGACGGCGGAGACGCAACGCAAGGATGCCCGCCGCTGGCGGCCAAGGACACCGACAAGGACGGCATCAAGGACACGTTCATCGAGGCACCGGTCGGCACGCGCGTGTGCTTCGAGGTGCTTCCGGCGGTGAACACCCGGGTGGTGTCGCAGGACAAGCCGCGCTTCTTCAAGGCCTTCATCGACGTACAGGCGGGGTCCGGCGGCGTGAGCCTCGACACCCACGCGGTGCGCTTCATGGTGCCTCCGAAGCCACTCGGCGCGAACTGACGGTCAGCCGATCTCCATGGCGTGCTTGGGGCTCGTGAGCACGAGCTCGCGCACCGCGTCCGGCAAGGATGCATTCTGCCAGGCCCGCTCGGGCTCCACCGGACAGCCCATCAGACGGAGCGCCTTGCGCGCATACATGGCCGAGCCGATGGCGTGGTCCGCCATGTGCGCAGTGGCCACCGCGTGCCCCACCGCGCGGGCCACCGCAACGGCCACCGGTGATGCTGCATCCCGCGCCGCGGCGTGGGCCAGGACCGCAGCCTTCTGCGCTGCCCCCACCGAGGCTTCCCCCGCTTCCCACGCCGCACCTACCCGGAGCGCATCGCGCAGTCGCGGGTCGATGTCGCCTTCGAGGAGTGGGAGCACACGCATCGCGCACGCGAGCGCCCACGCCATGAGGAGCCTGTGCTGCTCCTCTTCGAGCGGTCCCCCGCGATGCTTCGCCACGAAGCGGCGATCACGCACGTCGGGCGCCTCGCTTCTCGCGGCGCTTCCACCAGTCGTGCATGGTCGTGAACATGGCGGTGAGATCCAGCGCGTCCTCGGTGGCCGTATACTCCACACGCGGGGGTACCTCCGGGAACACCTTGCGGCGCACGAGGCCGTCTTGCTCCAGCGCGCGCAGCTGGCTGGTCAGCATGGTCTGGGTGATGCCGGTGATGGCGCGCTTGAGCGAACCGAACCGCTGCGTCCCCTCGAAGATGAGAATCTGCAGGATCCAGAGCTTCCACTTTCCGCCGAGCATGGCGAACGCGAGGGGGGCCGGGCACTCCGGCGCAGGGGCATGCTTGGTTCGGGCCATGGGAAGTACCTAGAATAGCGCAATAGTATGCTTTTCGTACCTAGATAAGAAATTGTTGCCTACTTGGATTCGGAGACCGTTCTCTCTAGGTTTCCGTGCACCCATGAAGCACTCGATCTCCGCCACCTGCCACTGCGGCGCGTTCACGCTGCGCGCCGAGGGCCCGCCGATCGTCACCACCGCCTGTTACTGCAAGAGCTGCCAGGCCGCGGCGGGCGCGCTCCCCGCCGGTGAGAGTGGATCGCTCCTCGAAGGCGACGGCGGTACCCTGTGCACGCTCTTCCGGAAGGACCGCGTCCGCTGGGCCTCGAGTGCGCTCCGCGAGCATCGGCTGACGCCGACCAGCAAAACACGCCGCGTGGTGGCGGGCTGCTGCAACACGCCCATGTTCATGGAATTCACCAACGGCCACTGGCTCAGCCTGTACACCCGACGGTTCCCGCGCGCGGACCAGCCTCCACTGGAAACGCGCGTCATGACCCGCGACGCGCCGGAAGGAACGCGCTTCCCGGGCGATGTGCCCGCCGCCGCGGGCCACTCCTTCGGCTTCTTCGTTCGGCTACTCTGGGCCTGGGCCCGCATGGGATTTCGCGCACCGACCATCGACCTCACCGGGAGCACGCACGATGCCGTCTGACCCCACCAAGATCGAGCTGGAGAACATTGCGTCGCCGGGCCGAACCTACCGCGTGGATCGCGCCAAGTACGAGGCCATGCGGAAGGCGCTCCTCGCGGTGCTGCCCAAGACTTCACCGGGCCTGACCGTGGCCGAGGCCAAGGCGAAGGTCTTGCCCCGCCTCCCGCAGACCCTCTTTCCCGGCGGCGACAAGGCCGGATGGTGGCTCAAGGCCGCGCAGCTCGATCTCGAGGCGAAGGGCGTTATCCAGCGCGAGGCCACCAAGCCGCTGCGCTTGCGACGATCTTGACCGCTACCACGCCTCGCCTGTCTCGCCGATGGGATCATCGGCGAGCGCGCCCGCCTCGAAGGATCGCAATCCCGGCGCCTCAGCGCATGCAGGTCATCCGATAGTCGTCGGAGCCGGGGATTCGGATCAGGAAGCCCAGGGTGGTGTTGGCGGGGCAACGAATCGACCCTCTGTCCGGGTCGAGGATGCCGCCCGACGTGGTCGGGTCCCACGAGAGCCACGAGAGGTTGGGCGTCATGTCGAACGTCGCGCGCTCCCCCGGGCCCAGACGAAACGGGCCGAAGCCTCCACCACGGCCAATCTCCACCACGTGGTCGGCGTCGCCGAACTCACCCACCATCGCGCTGCCGATCGCGACCGGTCCACCCTTGATCGAGAACGCTTGATTCGAGCCTCCGCCGCACGGAAAGAGCTGCAGCCGCTCGCCGCCGTTGGCCGTCCCCCCGCGGAGATCGAGGCACAGCGCGCTTCCGCTGGCGACGATCCGTGAACCGAGAGCGACCGTCCCGGGTGTCATCGTCGTCTCGAACGCTCCGCCGTTCGCGAATACGTGAAAGAGCTGATTGCTCCCGCCGTGACACGTGAAGGTGTTCACGTTGACGCCCGTCGCAGGCGAACCCTCGACATCGAGACATCGGCTATTGCCCGCGTTCCTGACGGTAGCGCCCCCAGCTCCCGCGGTCGTGGCCCAACGCTGCATCGGATTGCCAATCGCGCAGCGCGCCTGCAAGACGTTTGCGTTCGGCTGGGCTTCGAGGCAGAGCCCGTTGCCGACCTGAATCGTGTAGCCGGGGGCGCCCCCCTTCACGAACGTCACGGAGGACGTGAAGAGCTCGCTCGAGACGGTCCCCGTCGAGTCGGAGGCTTCGGGCTCTCCTGTCGAGACCGGGGCGGCACATGCGCCGAGCACGAGGGCTCCGGCGACGGTCGCGAGGTGCTGCACGAAGATGGAAGAAGGGCGATGGAAATGGCGCATGAAGTCCTCCCGAGCGCGCCGAGCGGCGCGCGCGATGGTTGTGGTGCGGCGCGCTTGGAGCGACGCCGCTGATTGCCTAAACCTAGTGCGCGGGAGCGCCGTCGCTACTCGCATGCGCCGCGGGCCGCTTCTCGACGGAATCACTGTGCAAATACCATGGCGCCAGTGGAGCGCTCAGCTTCGCGTCAAAAAGGACGCTGTCACGGCTCCACTTGCGGTGCCGCCGCGGCGACCATCGCTCCACGCGGCGACTGCAATGCACATGCGAATCCGGCGCGCATGTCTCGCAGTAGCGTTAGGCGAGATGCCAGTGGTCGGCGTTCTCGATCTTGCCCACGAGTCGGTGGCGTAGCACCACGGCGCCACCATCGACCAAGCCCGCTGCGCGCGCCACGTCGAGGAACTTCGTCGCGGGAGCGTCCGTGACGCGAGAGTAGTCGTCGAATCCGTAGAGCAACGGCGGGGCGCCGAGCTCGGCGACTTTGGGTGGGGGAAGGCGACCGCGCACGATGCCTCCTCCTCCCGACGCTTGCCAATAGAGGAAGTGATCGAAGTCCGCGACGGCGTGGGCCTCGCCGTCGTGCACGTGCACCGTCGGAAAGAAGAGAGCGTCGAAGCGCGAGGGGAACGTCAGCGACATCGGTCGAATCGTCCGTCTTCTCCCCATGCGGAACAGGCGCTCGAAGAAGCCTCTTTGCGCGACGTTCGCGAGGGTGAAAACCGCGAAGCCCCAGTCGGCGTACGTGGGGAGCTCGTTCCAGACCGTGGGGGCGAGTCGGAAGCGGGGGTCGAGCCGATCGAAGTCGCCAATGCTCGGAACGAACGACGCGATGAAGTCACCGCTCTTGTGGACGGGGAGCCGGGGCCGCGCCGTATGCACACCACCTCCTCCCCCTCCGCCTCTCGCCGCCGGCATGTGCACGACGACCGCGGGAAACCCGGCGTTCAGGTCGACGAAGAACTGCGGGTACCTCATGTCGACGAACCGCACCGCATCGTCGGCGGACCCGGGCCCGAGCGGCAGCGGGAGCACCATGGCGAGGGGCTCCTCGGCCTCGATGTTCATTCCGTAGACGAGGGCCTGCGAACCGTCGGGCATCCATCGACAAAAGATGTTCGTGGAGCTCAACTTGGGCTTCGACTTGTAGCTCGACGGTCCTCCGCTCAACATACACATGGGATTCGGAGCATAGCCCGAACGCTCGTCCTACCAGCAATCGAACGTTCACGAGCTCCAGCACACTGCCGTGCTTGCTCGATGAATACGAGGCGAAGGGCGTGATCCAGCGCGAGGCCACCAAGCCGCTGCGCTTGCGACGACCGTGACCGCTACCAGATGTGCGAGAGCGATTCCCGGAGCGTGAGCAAGGCCGGCGCATCGAGCGACTTCACGATGGGCTCGGACACCGAGACGTAGGGCGCGAGCTTCTCGATGCGCTGCGCCACCTTCGCGCGATCGGCCTGCGGCACCACTTCCGCGCGGACGCCATACAGCGCGAGAACGTGGTAGTGACGCGCCCGAAGGGGTCTACATGTACGTTCAAGCTGGCGCCTGCCGGGTGGACGCCAGTCATAGCGCCCGCCTCCACCGGCACCAGGACGCCCGTGCTGCGCAGCCAGCGTCGATACCGCAGCTGTATGGTCTCCCGGAAGATGCGTGATAGCACCGTCAGCACTGCCGGACGCGTGGCGCCGAGGCCCAATAGTTCGTACGGCACCGCCAGCACGTACTGCCGCGACGGCACCGCCGGCAGCACGCACTCCACCAGGTGCACCGCTGTCCCCACCATCCGGCAGCCCGCGCAGCTCGGACACACGCCGCGCACCGTGCAGAAGAAGGCGACGGGCAAGTCGTAGCCGCAGTGGTCGCATCGGATGTGGACGAAGCCCTGGGCAACGTCGGCGCACGCAAGGTACTTGTGAAACTCCTGGATCACGTAGCGTGGGAGCGGCGCTTCGTACGCCTCCCGCGCATGCGCGAGGGAGTCCGCCAGGTGCGCTTGCACCAGCTGGAACAGCGACGTCTCCTGAGGAAGACGCGGCGCACGCGCTGCAGCAAGGCGCGGCAAGGGCGCTTCCACTTGCCCAGCCTCAGCGCACCTGATTGCGGGCACTTGCACGGTCTTCGCCCTGGCCCACGACGCTCGAGGCACGTCGCAAGACACCGACGACGTGGCACGCGTGGCACTCCAGAGTGCCATGCATGCCGCTCGTAGGTCCTCAGTCTCCCCGGAAACGCGCGTCATGACGCGCGCTCTCGGACATGGGCGAGCTTCACGGGCAACGTACCACGCGCCGCTGGCCACTCCCTCGGCTTCTTCGTCCGTCTGCTCAGGGCCTGGGCCCGCATGGGCGCAGCTCGATCTCGAGACGATGGGCGTCGTCCAGCACGAGGCCACCATGCCGATTCGCTTGCGCCGATCCTGAGCGCTACCAGATCGAGACACGCCGTGCTCTTCTCGCCAATACCCATGGACGCGCGGGCATAAACACGGCAGGACGCGGGTGCGAGGGGGACCGGCCACGATTTGGCCCGTATGGTGCAGGGGCAAGGTCACCAGGGGGTTGGCTTGCTCGGACGGGCATGCTCTTCTCTCGACGCATGATCTACGGCATCCTCGTTCTCGTCGTCGTCGCTGTCATTCTCGTCCTCAATCGCCGAAAGCCCACTTCGGACCTCGGTCCGAGCCGCTTTCCTCCGGGGACGCGTGCGTTCGAGGCCGAGCTCTCCATTCCGCTCCTCGCGCGCCTCATTGAGGCCCGCGAGGTTGCACTCGCCTCGGCCGACGAAGCCGAGCGCGCCAAGCTCGCGAAACAAATCGAAAACCTGAAAGCCCAAGCCTCCATCCATCAGGCCACGATCGACGCCGGAGACGTCTCGCCCGGCAAGATGTCCATCGGCGCCAATCCCGACTCTCCTACGGTGGATTGACGGTCTGCCGGGCCTCTCCGCTGAGGGCCACGGGGCATGAGCCCACAAGACAGAACAGTCGAGGCCCCCCCCCGAGAGCAACATGGGCACCTCCGCAACGCACCCAGCGAAGGTCCGCTTCAACAAGAGCGCCCAATCCAGTCGAGACGTGGGCGCGTAGAGCTCGCCGTCCAGCAGGCGTTGCGAGAGGGAGAAGGCAAGCACGTGACCGCTGACGCGTTCGGCGTCGCCGCTCAGCGCTGTGCTGGGCACGGCCGGCGCGAAGACCGCACTGTCGTCGCCAAACGGCCGCGAGGCAGGTACGCTCGGCTCGCCTTTCGGGCGCGCGCAGAGGGCACGCGCGACCGGCGGACGCGGCACGACGATGCGCGCCGCGGGTCAGCCTCCCTGGAAACGCGCGTCATGAGGCGCGATGCATCTCGAGGCGAAGGGGCGTGATCCAGCGCAAGGCCACCAAGCCGCTGCGCTTGCGACGATCCTGAGCGCTACCAGATGTGCGAGAGCGATTTTCGGAGCGTGAGGAGCGCCGGCGCATCGAGCGATTTCAAGACGGGCTCGGGCACCGAGACGTAGGGCGCCAGCTTCTCGATGCGCTGCGCCACCTTCGCGCGATCGGCCTCGGGCACCCGCTGGAGCACGTGCCATAGCGAGAGCGTGTCCGGTGTGTCGGCCTCGCGCAGCACCGGCTCGAGCGCGCCCTGCTCCCAGTCGAACGCGACGAGCGCCGCGTGAAAGGCCGGCGTGCTGTCCGTCCAGCTGGGCGTGCCCGGTCCCCGTCCTTTGCGCGTCACGCACTCGGCGCCGGCGGGAACCCACGCCTCGCGACCGTTGCCCTCGAGCGAGACCTGCCCGGTGTCCACGTGCAGGAGCGAAGAGCCGTCATCGCGCACGACCAGGTGGTACGCGCACCCGAGATCCACCGCCGACACCGACGGCGTGTCGACCACGAAGAGCCGGGGTGGCGCGTTGACCACCGCATCGATGCGACCGCGGTCGAGGGCCAATCGATGCTCACGTTCGCCGGTCCGGACGATGCGAACCTTGGAGTCCGGCGACACCCGCACGTTCCCGATGTCCGCCACCCGGATGTTGGCGCGCGAATCGGCGTCGGTCTCGAGCCAGGTGCCCTCGTGCAGATCGCCGCTGCCGACGAGGCGGGCGCCGCCGATGGTGGGCGCGCCGGTCTCGCGGACCACCCGGAACGACGGCCCGCTCACGGCCGCGACCGGCGCCTGCGCGGCACGCCAGTGGTACACCATGAGCACCACCGCTGCCGCCAGCGCGAGAATCGCAGCAGCGCGGACGGGCCAGCTCGCCTTCGCGCGCACCTTGGTCGCCACCGCGTGCTCGCGCTCCCGATAGGCCAGCGGACGCAGCGCCTTCTCGAGGGCTTCCACCTCGCGGTCGACGGGACCGCTGCCATCGAAGAGATAGTCCTGTTCGTCGTTCATAGCGCTTCCCTCAGGAGCTTCATTCCTCGGTGCAAGTTGACCCGCACGGAGTCGGGGGTGAGCCCCACTTGCTCGGCGATCTCCGGCCCGGTCAGGCCCTCCACCAGGCGGAGCACGAGCGTCTCCCGGTAGGCCTCCGGGAGCGCCTGGATCTTGCCGAGGATCCGCCGCGCCTCGGCGGCGTCCTCGGGGCCACACGGGGTGCCGGACGGCTCGACGTCGCTCTCCTGCGGGCTCCGCCGTCTTCGCCGAAGCACGTCGTGGGCGCGGTTGCGGGCGATCTGCGCGAGCCATCCGCCGACGGCATCGACGTGGGCGAGCGCGTGGAGGTTCTCCATGGCGGCCAGGAACACGTCCTGCACCAGATCGTCGGCCTCCGCGGGCGTCACACGCGACAGACCGATTCCGTGCACCATGCGCGCATATTTTCGGAACACGACGGCGAATGCCGCGGCATCGAGCGGGGCGGCGGCGTTGCCTTCCACACGCGCCACCACCGCGAGCTCGCCACCGGGCCGCGTCACGCGTTCTCGCCGGTCTTCTCGGGTCGCATCCCCGGAGTCTCGCACGAGCACGGCGGCGGCGGAAAAATGCCGAAGGCGGAAAGGGGCTCCCACACCCGCTGCTCCATGGCGCGGTCGAGGGTGGCCACGTAGCGCGTGGGCTCCGCGAAGCCGGCGTCGGACATCTCCTGCGCGATCTCCTTCGGCACCTGCTGTGCGGCGACCCGCGCGCGGTCGGCCCGGTAGGAGACGATCGATGCTTCTGCGGCCACCGCGAGACGCGCGCGGTCGACTTCCGTGAGGCGATCGCCCGCCCACTCGAGCACCAGGAGCCCCAGCGCCGCGTGCGGCCCCTCGTCGCGGGCGAGCTTGGCGAGGACCGCGTGCGTCAAGGGGTGCCGCGAGGCGCGGGAGACCTCGGCGAGGATGGGCACCGTCAAGGCCTCGGCGACGCCGATGCGCAGCGCGAGCTCCACCGCCGTGTGAAACGGCGAGAGGCCCGGCGTGCAGGCGGGCACCAGGTCCGAGAGATCGACGAGCCTGGGCGCGGCGCCGCCGAACGCCATGGCCATCCGGGCGTTGAGCTCCACGTGCAGCATCTCGTCGGCCACGAAGTCGCCCACCATGCCCACGAGATCGATGGGCGCGCCCGCTTCGAGGAGCGCGCGCGACACCGCCGCGAAGGTTGCCCCCGAGCAGTACTCGAAGAACGCGCCCTCGGTCCACGAGGCCTGCGCCGCCTGGATCACCTCTGGGCGGTAGGCGGCGAGGTCGACCGCCTCCCACGGGAAGTCGTCCACCTGTTGCCGCTTCCGCCGTGCGCGAAAGTGCCGCTCGGCGGTGCCACCGGCCCACGACAGCTCGAACGGGGTCACGACGCGGGCTTCCGGTCTCCCTTGCCGGAGGGTTCGTGTCGCTTCTCCTTGGGCGTGCAGACCTTCACGTCTTTGCTGGCCTTCCCGTTCCCCACCCGCTTCACCAGGCACACGTATCCGGGCGGGTCCGGCTTGTCGGCATCGATGGTGATTGCCGAGTCGGCCCGGGCCAGGCCGGTCGCCAGGGTGAGCGACAGCGACGTACAGAACAGCAGCGATTTTCTCATGGTCCAAAGACGCGCGAGGCCCCGCGACCGTTAGCGCACGTCGCGCATTTTCCGATCCGCCTCAATCGAAGGGCGGGCGTCCGCTCTTTCCGTACCGCGTTGCGTCAGCGAGCCTTCGGACGGCCGCGACGTCGACCTTCGGGTTGATCTTCGCCAGCGCCGCGTCCTGCAACACGCCGTGGGCGAACAGCGTCGCGATGGGCTCCTGCGGCACCATTTGTCCGTAGTAGTCGGACGCCCAATCCGCAAAATGGCGAGGCCCACCGCCGAGGGACGCGAGCATCCAATGCGACCCGTCACCCGGCATCTCGTCGTAGTCCGCGGGGAACTTGGTGACGCCGACGACCCACTTGGCGAGGCCATAGCCGTGGGCAATGCAAAACGTGACTTCGCGGGGCTCCGGCACGACCCGGGGATCGTCCAGTAGCTCGCGCATCGACCGCGGGACCGCGTCGTACATCCCGGGCCAGGGCTTTCCGCCTTCGAGCTGGTACGGGCTCATGCGAGAGGTGTGATCGAACCCGCGGATCAAGACGCCCGCCTTGACGAAGGCGATGGTGTAGTTGTCGCCCGCGCCGTTCTCGCGCGTGAAGATGGCTCCCTTTTCCCACGCCGGATCGAGCCGGTAGTGCCGATACTCGGAGCCAATCGCCAGGTCCACCAGCGCCAGGCTCACGCAGCGCTTCCAGAGGGTCTCGGGGTCCGGCATCGCGCGCAGGTTCTTGGTAGATGGTGTGCCGCTCATGGGTGTCCATCCTAACCCGAGGATCGCGCGCTACAAGAACTGCACCGGGTCGATGTCCACGGTGGCGTGCACTTTCCGCGGGAGATCGGCCATCGCCGCGTACACCGCCCGGGCCACGTCGCGCAGGTGCTTGCGACTCTGCCCGCGGAGCATGAGGCGGAAACGGAAGCGCGCCTTGAGCCGGGTGAGCGGCGCCGGCGCCGGGCCCACCACCTCGACCGCGTTGCCGGCCACGCGCCGGGCGACCTCGGCGAGAAGACGCGCGGCGCCCAGTGTCTCCGCTTCGTCGGGTCCGTCTACGCGCACCAGGACGAGCCGCGCGTAGGGCGGATAGAGGAGCTCCTTGCGAGCCTCCATCTCGCGCTCCGTGAAGGCGCGCACGTCGTGGCGCACGGCAGCCTTGATGGCCGGGTGATCGGGATCGTAGGTCTGGATGAGCACGCGGCCCTTGGCGTCGCCGCGGCCGGCGCGACCGGCCACCTGCACCATCAGGTGGAACGCGCGTTCCGCCGCGCGGAAATCGGGGATCGAGAGCGCAGCGTCGGCGTTGATGACGCCCACCAGCGTCACCGCCGGCAGATCGTGCCCCTTGGTGACCATCTGCGTGCCCACCAGAATGTCGACCTCACGATTGCGTACGCGCGTGAGGATCTTCTCCACTTCTTTTCCGCTGGCCACGTCACGATCGAGCCGGGCCACCCGCGCCGTGGGAAAGGCCGCCGAGAGCGTCTCTTCTAGCCGCTCGGTGCCGATGCCTTCGAGGGCGATCTCGCCGCTCCCGCAGTGCGTGCAGTTTGCAAGCATCGGAATCTCGTAGTCGCAATAGTGGCAGCGCAGGGTGCTTCCACGGCGCTTGTGGTAGGTGAGCGCCACCGAGCAGTTGGGGCACTCGGCGTGCTTGCCGCAGGCCTCGCAGCGGGCGCTCGGGGAGAAGCCGCGGCGGTTCAGGAAGAGAATGCTCTGCTCACCGCGGGCAAGCGCGTCTTCCAGGGCCCGATGGAGCGGGAGCGAGATGCGCTTGTCGCCGGTGGGGCCGGGGCCGGTCTTGCGGAGATCGATCACCCGCACCTCGGGGAGCTCCTGCGCGCGGGCGCGGGTCGGCAATTCGAGCACCCGCGCCTTGCCCTCGATCACCAGGTACTCGGTCTCGAGCGAGGGCGTCGCGCTCCCCAGGATCGCCACTGCGTTCCCGCGGTGCGCCCGGAGAATGGCCATGTCACGCGCCTGATAGCGCACGCCCTCTTCTTGCTTGAAGGAGGGATCGTGCTCCTCGTCCACCACCAGGAGGCCGAGCTTCGCCACCGGCGCGAAGAGCGCGCTGCGGGCGCCGATGACCACGTCGACCTGGCCGCTGCGGAGGCGGCTCCACATGCCGAGCCTCTCCTTCGGCGTGAGCCCCGAGTGGAGCACCGCCACGTCGTCGCCGAAGCGACCGCGAAAGCGAGCCACCAGCTGCGGCGTGAGGGCAATCTCCGGCACCAGCACGATGGTGCTGCGGCCGCTGGCCTTGGCGTCCTCGATGGCGCGGAAGTACACCTCGGTCTTGCCGGAGCCGGTGACGCCCCGCAGGAGGAACGTGTGGCCCTTGCCGTCGGCGATGGCCCCACGAATCGCCTGCGCCGCCGCGTCCTGCGCTGCGGTGAGCGTGGGCACCGCTTCCTTCTCGGCGCCCTCGCGGAAGAACGGATCGTCCGGCCGCTCTCGCTCTTCGAAGCGCAGGAGCCCGAGCTCCACCAGCTTGGCCGTCGCCGCCCGCGCGCTCTTCCAGGTTTGCTCGAGCCGCGCCACCTGCGACGCGCCCACGCTGCGCACGTGGGCCAGCACACCGGCCTGCTGCGCCGAGAGCTTGAGGTCCGCCGGAGGCGCGCCGTCGGTGGGAAGCACCCACTGCACCTTGCGCGGAGCCACGCCGCGGGTCGCGTCGGGAAAGAGCGAGGGCTCCTGCAGCGCCTGCTCGGTCACGCGATCCATGGGCGGAAGCGCCAGCCGCACCACCTCGCCGATGGGCGCCAGGTAGTAGCCGGCAATGTCCCGGAGAAAGTCGACCAGATCCTCCGGGAGCGAAGGCTCGCCCAGCACCTGGGCAATGGACTTCAGCTTGGGGTCTGGCACCTCTTCTTCGCGCAGCGCCACCACCACGCCCACCAGCTTCTTGGAGCGGAACGGGCACACGCAGCGCACGCCCTTCTGCACCCGCGCCACCAGGTGCGGCGGGACCACGTAGCTGAAGGTGTGCGCGAGCGGAACCGGCAACGCCAGCTCGGCAATGAGCACCGGGTGCCCTAAGTTCGTGAGGGATTCTGGTCGAGGCGCCTGGCCGCCGAGGCGCGACGAGGGCGCAGGCATGGGTCCTGAAACCGAGGAGCAACGATGGGGGCCAGGATGGATCGGCCGGAAGGTGCGCGAACTTAGGGCACCCGGTGCGAAGATCATTGTTTGAGCGCGAAGTATCCGGCGGCGAGGAGCGCGAGCACGCCGATGGCGATGAACATCCACGCGCGGCTCGGCGCCGCTGGCTCCGCGACGGTGGCCGCGCTCTCGGTGGGCGCGCCCACGATCTCCACCTGCGGCTCCGGCGCATCTACGGGCGCCTTGGGCTCGGCGCGGGCCAGCTCCTTGAACGCGCGCATCGCGCCGGGTGAGGGGATCATCGCCCCGACCAGCGGAGCTTTGCGTGGCTTGGGCGGCGACGCGGGGGCAGAAGGCATGGGCGCAGTGACCTCCACCGGCGGCGGCTCGGCGGCCTTGGTCTCACGCGGGAGCGGCAGTGTCGTCTCTTCGGTGGGCAAATCGCGCACGACGATGGGCGCCACGCCGCGGCTCAGATCCTTGGCGATGGCGACGTGGCCGCTCGGGGTGAGCACCTGCTCCCTCGCCCGGCGATCGTCGACGGTGACGGTGCCGAAGCTCGAGACCAGCCACTCGCCGAACTTGATGGAGCTCGCCAGCAGCCGTTGCTCGTCGAACCATCCCTCGAGCTCCCGCAGCATGCCGGCGGCCGACTCGAAGCGATCGGTCTTGTCCTTGGCCAGGGCCTTGGCCACGATGGCGTGCAGGTGCTCTTCGCCCGCCACCCCGCGCTTCGGGAGCTCCGGCACATCGGCGCGGCGCGCTTGCTCGATCAGCGAGACGTCGCCACCGGACTTGTACATGCGCCGTCCGGCCAAGAGCTCCCACAACACGATGCCCGCTGCGAACACGTCGGCGCGCGCGTCGAGGGCCTCGCCGCGCGCGTGCTCCGGGCTCATGTAGCCGGCCTTGCCCTTGATGGCCTCGTCGACTTTGGCGTCGGGCTTCTGCACCAGGTCGTTGGCGTGCGCGATGCCGAAGTCGCAGACCTTCACCTCGCCCTCGAGGGACACGAGAAGGTTCGAAGGCGAGACGTCGCGGTGCACGATGCCCAGTCGGTGCCCGGCATCGTCCTCACGACGGTGGGCGTAGTCGAGGCCACGCAACGCCTCCATGACGATGTGCACCGCGAACTCCAGCGGCATCGCCACCTTGCGCTTGGTGCACTCGCGCAGGAGCGCGTTGAGGTCGTAGCCCTCCACGTATTCCATGGCGATGTAGAGGCGGTCCTCGGCGCGGCCCAGGTCGAACACCTGGACGATGTTGGCGTGCGAGAGCCGCGCCGCGAGCTTGGCCTCGAAGATGAGCATGTCCGCGAACTCGGCGTCGTTGGCCAGGTGCGGAAGGATCTCCTTCACCACGCACAAACGCGTCGCGCCCAGCTCCGTCTCGGCGCGCGCGAGGAAGATCTCCGCCATGCCGCCCTTCCCGATGAAGTCGAACAGCGCGTAGCGGCCGAAGCGCCGCGGGAGGTCGTTTACTTCGGCGGCCATGTGGGCAGCGTCGTGGGGAGACTGGTGGGAATCTTGAGCCCGGTGGGAATGGTGGTGGGGAAACCAGTGGGCACGGCGGGAGGCTTGATGGTCGGCGTCGGCACCCCGGCAGCGTCACTCTTGGGCGCAGCGCCGGCGTCGGTGAACACCAGACCGCCGTCGACCACCAGCGGCTTGCCAGCGTCGGTGAGCACCACGCGCGGCACCGGCACCACCGCCTTGGTGCTGGAGAGGCCGGTCGGCGCCGGGCCCGGATCCGGCTGCGTCGCCGGATCGGTGGGTGCGGTCGTGGTGACCACGGCCACGGTGGGCGCGGCACCTGCGTCTTCGGTTTTCTTCCCGATGAGGTTGCACCCGAGGGGCAGCGCGAGGGGAGCGATGACGAGAGCCGTGAAGGCGAGAGCGCGTGTCATGGGGGGCGCAGTGTACCCCAACCGGGCCTACCCACGACGCGGATTCGCTCGATTCTCGCGCCCGGCGGTAGTGCTATGCTCTCTGCCATGAGCCCTCCCAAGCCACCGCTGCCAGAATCGCCTGGGGGAGCTGGGCCGCGGCAGCCGAGCGACGTGGCGCTGGGCGACGACGACGCGCGCCCGGACGCGCCGCCCACGTCGCGCTGGGGTCGCCTCGCGCGCCTCGGTGCGCTGGCGCCCAAGGCTCTTCCGTTGGCGGGGGCCGCCATGAAGCGCGCCATGGGGTTCAAGCCCTCGGAAGACGACGATCGCAAGATCCGCGAAGCGGCCATGCAGAACGCCAAGAGCACCGCCGAGGCGATGCTGAAGACCTTGGGCGAGATGAAGGGATTGCCGCTGAAGTTCGGGCAGATGGCCTCGTACATCGACGGCCTCGCCCCGCCCGGCTACGAAGAAAAATTCCAGGAGGTCCTGAAGAAGCTCCAGGCCAAGGCTCCTCCCCTCTCGCGCGACGCCGCCGACCAGGTGATTCGCGAAGAGCTGGGTGCCGCGCCGGAGGAGATCTTCGGCACCTGGGAGGCCGACCCCTTCGCCGCCGCCAGCATCGGCCAGGTGCACCGCGCCACCACCAAGGGCGGAGTACGCCTCGCGGTGAAGGTGCAGTATCCCGGCATCGACAAGGCCATCCAGAACGACCTGAAGAGCCTGGGCATGCTCGAGCAAATGATCGCGCCCATCGGCCGCCGCTACCACACCAAGGAGACGCTCGACGAAGTCCGCGCGGTCTTCCTGGCGGAGCTCGACTACGCCCGCGAAGCCACGCGGCTCGAAGCGTTCCGCGTCATCCACGCAGGCGATCCGCAGATCGTCATTCCCCGGGTGCACCACTCGCTCACCACGCGGCGGGTCATCACCATGGACTTTCAGGAGGGCGACGACTACGCGACCTTCTGCGCGAACGCCTCCCAGGAGGAGCGCAACGCGGCGGCCGAGACCATCTGGCGCTTCATGTTCCGCTCGCTCTACCGTCACGGCGTGCTCTACGCCGATCCGCACCCCGGCAACTACCGCTTCCTCCGCGAAGGCCAGGTGGCCTTCCTCGACTTCGGCTGCGTGAAGGTGCTCCCGTCGCACCTGGTGGCCGGCATGAAGAGCCTGGTGACCAGCACCATCGACCACGACGAGCCGGAGTTCTTCCGGGTGTGCACCGAGGTACTGGGCTACGACCCCAGCGACGAGCAGGCCTTCGCGATCTATGTAGAGTACACGCGCATGCTCATGCAGCCGTTCTTGCAGGTGCCCTACCGCCACACCCACAAAGCGGCCCGCGAGGCGGTGGCGTTCCTGGTGCGCAACGGCAAGAAGGTGGTCTTCAAGGAGGGCGAGACCCTGCCCAACCTGCCGAAGCCCATCCACATGCCCACCGACCACACCTTCGTGAACCGGCTGCAGTGGGGCCTCTCCAGCGTGATGGCCGGCCTCGACGCCGAAGGCGACTACCGCGCCCTCACCGAACCCTTCGTACGCGGGCCCTACGAGGCGCCCCCGCTGGATCTCTGAGTGTTCGCGACCGACGGAATCACGCGCTCGCTCGCGACCGCCTGCGCGATGCTCTTGTGGGCATCCGCGGGATGCAAGCACGACACAGCCAAGAACCAGGACGGTGACGCCAGCGCGCCCGTCGGTGCGGACGCCGGTCTTCCCCTCTCGGCCGCGACCGGCATGCTCGGCGCAGACGCCGGCCCCGGCGAAAACCCACGCGAGGCCCTGCGAAGGGCGGTTTCGTCGAGCGATTGGCCCGGCGCGGCCAGGCTCTTCGAAGGTCTCCCCGCGGAAACGAAAGCGCGGCCCGAGCTTCGGTACCTCGGCGCCCGCATCGCGGTGGAGCAGAACAAGGACGCCGAGGCGCTGGGGCTGCTCGAGGGGCTGGAGGCAACGTTGCCGCTCCTGTCCGACGCCATCGCGATCTTGCGTGCCGACGTGCAGTCGCGCATCGGCCCCTACGCGACGGCGGGCGCGGTCCTCTCGCGCCAGCGCGACGCGCGCTCGCTGCTCAAGGCCGCACTGGCCTTCGAACGCGCAGGAAAGCCCGACGAGGTGGTCCGGGTCACCGGCCAGCTCCTGCGCGATGCCCGCCGTTCGAAGGCCGAGGAGACGCAGGCGCGCTCGCTTCGCTTGCAGTATACACCGGCCTCCGGATCCCAAGACGACGCCCGCTGGCTCTACGTCCACGCGCCGGAGACGCCGGGCGGCGCTGCGGCGGCGTCGCGACTCGGCCCCAAGCCCGACCTCGACGGCGAGGCGTGGCTCACGCGCGCGCTCGCGTTCGCCGAGGCGGGCAAGCTCGACGAGGCACGGAGCGCGGCCGACCGCGTGCCGCAGGATCACAAGAAGCGCGCCAGCTGCCCCCGCGGCGACGTCCTCTACAAGGCCAAGACCGCTTACACCGAAGCGTTCCAGGCGTACGGCGCCTGCGCGGCGGATCCGGGCCCCAATCAGGCGGAGTACGCGTTTCTCTCGGCCCGCGCTCTCTCCCGCGCCGATCAGGACGAGAAGGCCATCGCCGCCTTCGCCCGCGTCGAGTCGCGGTTTCCCAAGTCGCCCTTCGCCGAGCAAGCGAGCTTTCTGGCGGCTCGCTTGCACCTCTTGCACGGCAAGTGGAAGGAGGCCGCCCGCGCCTTCGACGAGGCCGACCGCCGCTACCCGCGCCCCAAGAACCCGGAAGAGCGGACCCGCGACCGCGCGCTGGCCCACCTGCTCGACAAGGACCCGCGCACGGCCCGCAGGCTCTTCGAGGACCTCGCCGGGAGCCGCGACCCGCTGGAGAGCGCGCGCGCTGCCATGATGGCGGCGCTGGCCGCGCTGGAGGACGGCGAGCGCCTCTTCGCCATCGGTCGCTGGACCGACATCGCCCGCAACTATCCGCTCACCTGGCCGGCGCTGGTGGCGCGCGCACACCTCACGGCCCTCAACGCGCCGCTCCCGCCCACCATCGAGACCGGCGATCCGCGGGCGGTCGCCGATGCGCCACTCACGGTGCGCCTCCCCAGCCCGGTGGACCTGCTCCACGATCTGGGCCTGGACGACGACGCCGAGCGCGCGCTGGTGTCGCGCGAATCGCTCCTGGTCGAAGGCGCTGCCGCACGCGCCCGCTCCACCGAGCTCACCTGTCAGGCCTACGGCACGCTCGATCGCGGCGAGCGAAGACACGAGCTGGTGCCGCAGCTCCCCAAGGACATGCTCGCCTCGGCGCCCGGTCCACGCAACGGATGGGCCTGGCATTGCGCCTACCCCGAGCCCTTCGCCCCCATCGTCGCCGCCGCCGGGCAGGAGCACGGCGTGGCGCCCGCCCTCACCTACGCCATCATGCGCGCCGAGAGCAGCTACCGGCCGGCGGTGCTCTCACCGGTGGGGGCGGTGGGGCTCCTGCAGCTCATGCCCGACACCGCGCGCAAGGTATCGAAGGACGCGCCGCTCGACGGTGACGTGGTGGGCAAGCTGAAGAATCCGCGGCTGAACATCCAGCTCGGCGTGCGCTTTCTTCACGATTTGCAGCGCACGCTCAAGAGCGACGCGCTGGCGGCGGCGGCCTACAACGCCGGCTCCGAGGCGGTGGGGCGCTGGGCCAAGCGCCTGAAGGGCCTCGACCTCGACGTCTTCGTGGAGCTCATCCCCTACGGCGAGACGCGCGTGTATGTTGCACGCGTCATGGGCAACCTGGCGCGCTACGGCTACCTGCAAGCGGGCGAGAGCGGCGTGCCGGCCCTGTCGCTTCCCTTGCCCGACGTCGACGACTGACCCCGCAGCAGCGCGAATCGAGCCGTCAATGAAGGGTGATGACGCGTCGCGACAGCGAACGACGCGTTTTGCTCGCGGGTGTGATATCCACGTACCCGCAAGCCGTGCTCGGACTCCTCGTCGCCTTTTTCTTCATCGTCCTGAACGGCTTCTTCGTCGCCGCGGAGTTTGCGCTCGTCAAGGTGAGCGCGACGTCGCTCTCGACGCGCATGAAGCGGGGCGACAAGAAGGCCAAGCTCGCCCACGAGGTGGTGTCGCGCCTCGATCGGTATCTCTCGGCGACCCAGTTCGGCATCACGCTGGCGAGCCTCGGTCTCGGCTGGCTCGGCGAGCCCGCCATCGAGAAGCTGGTGGACGACGCCACGCGGTCGATCCTGGGTCACGAGCCGGGCAAGGTGCTGCACGGCACCGCCGTGGCCATCGCCTTCAGCATCCTCACCTTCAGCCACGTGCTCTTCGGCGAGCTGGTGCCCAAGCTCATCGCCATCCAGCGCTCGGAGGCCACCGCCATTCGCGTGGCGATGCCCCTCAAGGTCATCTACATCGCCTTCAAGCCGCTACTCTTCATCCTCGAGAAGGCCACCGGCATCATCCTGCGATCCATGGGCATGAAGCCCGACGCGGCCAGCGAGGGCGCCCTCTCCGAGGAAGAGATCCTGGGCATCCTGGTGGCGAACACCGCCAAAACCCAGGACGGCAAGGCCAAGAGCGAGCTGGTGGAGCGGGTGGTTCGCTTCGCCCAGCGCACCGCGCGCAACGCCATGGTGCCCCGGGTCGACGTCACGTCGCTACCGCTGGAGACTCCTGGCCGCGAGGCCCGCGACAAGATCCGTTCGGTGCAGTATTCACGCATCGTCCTCACGCGCGGTCGTAGCCTCGACGAGGTGGCCGGGTACCTCTACGCCAAGGACTTCTTCCTCAAGGACGGCGCCGAGGACCTGCCCAACCTCGAGACCCTGAACCGCGAGGTGCTGTTCGTCCCCGAGACGCAGAGCCTGCTCGACGTGCTGCGGTCCATGCAGAAGGCCCAGGTTCCGTTCGCGGTGGTGGTGGACGAATACGGTGGCTCGAGCGGCATCCTCACCATGGAAGACCTGCTCGAGGAGATCGTCGGCGAGATTCGCGACGAGTTCGACGAGGAGCCGGCCCGGGTGGTCTCGGTGCAGAACCAGCCCAAAACGTGGGACGTGGACGCCCGCGCCACCATGGACGAGCTCCGCGGCCTGGGCGTGCACGTGGAGAACGATCGCGGCGCCGAGGCCATCGGTGCGGTGGTCCTGTCGGAGCTGGGCCGCCTCCCGCGACGCGGGGATCGCGTGGACATTGCACCCAACGCCACCGCCGACGTCACGGCCATCAGTCGACGTCGCATCACCTCCGTGCGGGTGCGAATCAAGGGTCCGCCCGGCGAAGAGAGCTCGCCCTGATCCGAGGTTCGAGGCGCAAGGTTTGCGCCGCCGCCCCTGCATTCTGGTAGTGGGCATCGCACCCGTCCCTGTCTAGACTGGCAGGTTATGGAGTCGGGGGAGTACGACGGAAAGCTCTTCGACGCGCTGCTGCGGTGTAGCACCGAGCCGGTGTTGCTCACGCTGCCGGAGGGTCGCATCCTGCGCGCCAACCCGGCGGCGTGCACGCTGCTCGGACGCTCCGAGAGCGAGCTCCGGACGCTGGGGCGTCAAGGGCTGGTCGTGCCGACACCGGCTCTGGCCACGCTCCTGTCCGAGCGCGACACCCACGCCCACGCCCGCGGCGAGGTGCTGTTTCGTCGACCCGACGGCAGCTCGTTCCCCACCGAGCTCTCCTCCACGATCGTCCACGGTCACGATGGCGAGGCCATGACGCTGGTCGTGTTTCGCGACGTCACGGAGCAGCGACGGCTCGAGGCAGAGCTGCGGAGCAGCGAGGTGCTGTTCCGGGCGGCGTTCCACACCCTACCGGACGGGGTGACCCTCACCGACCAGAACACCGGCTGCTTCGAGGTGGTGAACGCCGGCGCCACCACCGTGACCGGCTACGAAGCGCACGAGATGCTGGGGCAGTCTTCGAACAGCCTTGGGCTCTGGAGCGACGACGATCGTGCGGCGTTCGTCGCGCACCTGCAGCGCGAAGGGTCGGTGCGTGACTTTCCCACGCACCTCCGCCGCAAGGACGGCTCGGTCATCGACGTCGTGCTCTCTGCGCGGCCCGTGGTGGTGGGAGGGCGCTCGCTCATGCTCACGGTGACCCGCGACGTGTCGCTGCAGGTGGCCGCGGAGCGGGCGCGCGACGACCTGGCCGCGCAGCTGTTGCACAGCCAAAAGCTGGAAGCCGTCGGGCAGCTCGCCGGGGGGATCGCCCACGACTTCAACAATCTCCTCACGGTGATCCTCAGCTGCTGCGAGCTCTTGCGCGAGCGTCTGGTAGAGCCGTCGGAGCGCGACGATCTGGAAGAGATACGACGGGCCGGCGAGCGGGCGGCCGATCTCACCCGACAGCTACTCACGTTCGCGCGGCGTCAGTCGACCCGTCGCCAGCGCGTCGACCTCAACGAGCTCGTGGAAGGGAGCGAGAAGATGCTGCGGCGCCTTCTCGGGGAAGACCTCCAGCTCGCGGTGCGCGCCCAGCCCGCGCTCCCGCCCATCTCTGCGGACCGCGCGCAGATGGAACAGGTCGTGATGAACCTCGCGGTCAACGCCCGCGACGCGATGTCGGCCGGCGGGCACCTCACGCTGGAGACCGCCGCCGTGGTGCTCGACGAAGCAGGGGCCGCGCCCTTCCCCGGTGCCGCGCCCGGGGCCTACGTACGCCTCGCGGTGGTCGACGATGGCGCGGGCATGCCGCGCGCGGTGCAGGAGCGCGCCTTCGAGCCGTTCTTCACCACCAAGCCGGTGGGCAAAGGAACCGGCTTGGGGCTCGCCACCGTGCACGGGATCGTGGCCCAGACCGACGGATTCATCCGCATCGAGAGCGAGGAGGGCCGCGGCACCCGCATCGAGATGCTCTTCCCGATCGTGCCGAACGCGACGGAAGAGCGCGTGCGCCAGCCTTCGACCGCGCGCGACACCGGTCGCGAGACGGTCTTGTTCGTGGAGGACGAGGGCCAGGTCCGCGAGGTGATTGCTCGGTACCTGCGCGCGGCCGGCTACCGCGTTCTGGTGGCCTCCACCGGCCGTGCCGCCCTCGAGGTCGCGTCCGGAACCGAGCACATCGATCTGGTCGTGTCGGACGTGGTGATGCCGGAGATGAGCGGCCCCGAAATGCTCGGCCACCTGCGCACCCATCGGCCGCAGTTGCGCGCGCTCTTCATCTCCGGGTACCCGCGCGAGGCCTTGCACCACGTCGGCAGCGATACCGAGCTCCTCTGGAAGCCATTCACGCCCAGCGCGCTCCTGACCCGGCTGCGTGCGGCGCTCGACGCGCCGAGAGCCTCCGTCTAGCCTCCCGGGGCGGAACGACTCGGCGTCGAGGTGCGACAACCGCTCCCGCCAAGTAGATGGAGAGGGAGTGCGCATTTGCTGGGTCTCCGTCGGCTTCGCGATATGCTCGTCCTCTATGGCGAAGACAGGTGGGGCCGAGGGAGACGCGCGCGCGCGTATGAGCGTGGCGGCGCGCGATTTTTTGCGCGACGCCGAGGAGAAGGCCCGACGACTGCAGGCCATGGAGCCGTACTTCATCGACCTTTCGCTGCGCGAGAATCCCT
>Ga0075163_10003117_pt1 | contig 22332 bp, 7 predicted proteins | sample JI1023141ADNA_FD_71478 | JGI IMG/M metagenome (GOLD analysis project Ga0075163, IMG submission 71478) | Wastewater effluent complex algal communities from Wisconsin, to seasonally profile nutrient transformation and Carbon sequestration -... | ecosystem: Engineered > WWTP > Effluent > Algae... | reverse complement strand
AACCTTGCAGGTTGCCCACTTACCCACAGCCTCGACGACGGGCTCAGATTTATTTCCCATTTCCTAAAACCAAAAGCGGACACACCACTTACTACAAACCACCGGACACTTTACTTACTGATGACAGTGCGTTGATGACGCAAGGAGGCTACCTTGATAGGGATGGGGTGCCGGGCCACCATGGACAGTTATGGTTCGTCCAAATCGCAACCAACTCGCGCTCTATCGGTGCGAGTTCGGTGAACAGTGCTAGACCTTCTTGGCTGTCTGGATGCTCCTCCAGATGCTCCATCAACAGCGGGATGTCCTTCTTTTGCGGCCCGCCAAGCCGGTCCAGCTCTGCTCGAGCTAGCTCGGCGGCTGGCCCCCCCCAGAGCACACTTTCAACGAAGGCCCGGCGGACTTCCTCGCGATCCGTGCGGCGGATGATCTCGGCAATGGCTTCTTGTGCCAAACCTGGGATCTTGCTGTCCTCGTCTACCGATTCATCATAGCCAGAAACATTGATGCAATAGGATCTACCGCCGGGATCGGTGAGCAGTGCGCCGAGTACCAGCAGGGCATGCTCGGGATGGCGACCATGTTGCCGCGATGCCTCCAGCACTAACCCATCTAAGGGACGAAAGTCGTAGTATTGGTGCTCATTGGGCCCTGTCTGGACAGAAAAACTGACGGACCCGCCCTGAATGACTCGCGTGATAATTAGTCCATTGTCCTGGATAAATGTCTTGAGGCTTCCGAACCGGCCACCATTGTGGCGAACAGCGGCGTCTGCGAGCAGATGCTTGGCCAGGAGCAACGCATGATGGCGGTTTCCGTGGCAAATGATTCCCCGGATCGCGGCGACTCTGGCGTCTGTCGGCAACGTCATACTGTCGAATCCCCTCGGTGGAGGGCGGTGCCTCAGCATCCACATGCCGTTCAGTCGCTCCATGAAAAGCTCGACTTCTTGCTCCGTCCCGATGGCACTCAACGCGGTGAGCGCCGCTACTGCAACCCGAGCTGCAGGACGAGTGAGCAGCTTCCGAAGTAATCCGACATGTCTAACATTTCCATGTTGCCCGATGATGTGAACGGCGTCTCTCAATGCCAGCTCTGGCATCTCTGGAAAACCTTTGTCCAGAATCTCAGCCCAGGTATCTGCATCCTGCCGTTCACCCAGCGCCGAAAGGACGTGCAGTGCCACCAACTGGGCGATGACCTGTTTAGATTCTTGTGCCGCAACGCGTGCCCACGCCAAAATCTGTGAGCGGACCGCCTCAGAGATGTCCTTGACCGAAGTGCGAAGCCGCCCATCCAAGTACTTCAAGACCACGGCAGAGGTTCTTGCTGGCAGCCGCGCCTGCAGAAGTCGAATGATGCCTTCGAGACCAGCCAGGGCCTCAAACTGGGGCAACCAGACCGGCGGTGTACCTAGAAATAGGCTTGGTTCATCGCTGGTATGGTCTTCCTCTGATTGAACGTCGAGTGAGCCAGCCGCTGCCGCGCTGATGAAGGCGTTGATGGCGCCAGCTGCCAATAATGTACCCTTGCTGATCCGCGCAACCCGAATAGCTGACTTCTCATCGCGAGCCACCAGTGGTAGCAGATCGGCAGCGGGTGGTTCGCTGGTGAGTATCAGCTCGGCATATAGCCCGACTACCGGATGTCCTAAGTCCTTCAGGCAGACTGCTCGATACTGGGACTGATAGAGCGAATGGATCTTCTTCGTGATGGGGCGGAGTCTTTCGAGATTCTGGTGCGCGGCCAGCTCCGCGACATGCTCGATGTGGTCGTACCTGTCGTCCTTGCCCTCATAGTCGACGGTCTGGAACGACTCCAGCTCGACCGGGTGTTCCCGAAGCGCGGCCCACAGCGCTTCAAATGAGGTAAAGGAATCGAGGCTTTTCATGGCGAACGGCTCTCGGCGCTCTGGTTCTTGGTTACGGTTGCGCCCCAGGAGATCGGGGTAGCCATTCACAAGTGAGTGATCCAGCTCCACGACGGGGACCAGACGGGCGGCTGCCGCCATCGCCGATTGCTGCCGCTGCTGAATCCACTGAGCCTCACGCTCCTGCTGCTCCACAATGCGTTTTGCATGAGCCGCGATTGCTGGATCTGAGTCGTGCACAAGGGTCAGTAAGAGCTGCAGTCGTTCTTGCTCGCGATGGTTGCTTGCCAAAACTTCAGCGGCCCAGAGGCGCTGATCGGGACGGTCACCTGACAACAGTGCTGCCAATTCCGAAAGTGGAACTTGGCGATCGGAATACCCCTCCGTCAAAAGCGCCCTGGCGATGACTCCTAACCGTCTACTATCAAGCTGCTGGTACAGGTATTGTCGGTTCTCCTTGGACCGATAGAGCCCCCGTGCCCAGTCGAGCAGTTTGTCTCGTGCCCCATTACCATGCCTTTCGATCGCCAGCTCGCTGGGAGTGCGCGCGGGAGTGTGTCGCTCTGCGTAGGGAATTGATTGCTGCGTGTTCGTCTCTTCGTCGACCAGGAGTTCCACGAGGTATTCAAGTTGTAATAGTTGGCCTTGCTTGATTGCTGCAGCCAGACCAACCCAGCGTTCCTGGGGATTGCTCGAAAGGTAAAACGGTGTTAGTTCCGGTGCCGAGAGATACTCGCCTTGATCCAGAAGAAGCTGTAACGCCTCGATGCGCACGGCTCGATCGGAATCTGCAAGCATGGTCCGGGCCTCTGCCAAGCGGCGCTGTCGAGCCCGCAGAGCCTGCTTCTCCTCGTCGCTGGCGTTTACGTCCTTCTTGTGTAAGCGATAGGATTGAGTCAAGCGCCCACTGCAGAGGTTACGCATGGCGATCAGTGCCCGCCAACGGGCCGCCTCGTTACCGTCACGCAGGAACCGTTCATAGAGTTCTTCTAGGACCGAGCCATCCTCATCCCCCAGTAATCCCGACCGCCATCCCCAGTCCCAGTGATTGAGCCAGACCTCGGCACGGATGGGGGCAATGCTGATCGGCGCGCCCTCTTGCGACCAGAGTCTCGCGTTCATCAAAGACTGGGAATCCTCGGAATTGCGGCCGAACCTAACAATCGAGATGGCCGCCCGCACCAGCGCCTCTTGCTGCTGAAGCGGGGTTCCGCCCTTAAGGACAGCGCCGATGATTTCCTCTCTTCGCTCTTTGAATCGCCCGGGGTGCCATCCGTGGATATAGTCTTGAAGGCAGCTCAGGAGCTCAATGCGACGCGATAGAGGCGCTGCTTTCAGCCAGACATCTTCCGCAACTTCTCGCAAGTACGGCTCCGGCGAGTCAAGGAAAGGTTCGAGTTCCATGAACCAATCGCCGGGGCCGCGCGCAACTAGAATCTCCTTCCCATTGCGAAAGCGGAGGACACTGCGCAAAGGGACTGGTGGCCTTAGGGCCAAGTAGATCTGCTCCGCTATCTCTCGGTGGAGCTTCCAGTTATCTTCGTCGCCGTGCCGCCAGTCAGGTTCCTGGTAGTAGTCACTCTTGAGGGAGTAGTCACCCCGTTGGGTCTGGAAAGCCGGTGGATCTTCTAGCCACCGCTTCACCTCTGGATGACACGCTGAAATAAGTGAATCAGCATGGGGCTTCAAAGCTGACGAGAAGCGCCCCAGTACTTCCCAAAGGCTGCCCGGACGACCAAGGTCGCCCGGAAGGTCTCGACCGGGGAACCAGCTGAGCAGCCGCAGTCGACTGCCGAGTACCGAAGACAGGTCCTCGGCTGCAACTGCGTCAACCTGACACTCAGCCAGTGCTCGGATGGCCAACGACAATGCGGACAATGGGCGGTCGCTAGTTGTCGCAAGTCGACGCAGCCAGGGTGTCACATCTCGGGATAGCACGCACAGGTGCAATACAATTTCTTCCACTCCGGGCTCGCCGATTAGGCTCAATAGCTCATCGTGCAGCAGTGGCTGCGCCAGAAGGAACACAGCAGCGCAGTACTCGGCGAATGACTTATGGCTGAATTCGTAGTGACCAGCTCCAATTGGCTGCACGAAACCGCTCGCCGACAGGACTCTGCTTACAGATCGATACTCTTCGGGAGGCAGCTGTAGCTGAGTGCGCGCCCACCGGAGATCCTCGCTGGTCAACACGGCACGCCCATCCCGCAACATGGACCATGCGGCAGCTCCGATCAGGCCCACTCCGGCCCCTTCAAAAATGAGTCGCTCTTCTTCGGATATCCGCTGATCAGACTCAGCCCGTTCTATCAAGTGTCCGATGCCTTGGCGCAAGAGCTGCGCGCGACCCTCGGGCAATAGTTGCCCTGGCTGCGTCGTCGTCGCTAACAGAGAGATGCCAAGTGGCGTCGTCGAGAGCTCAGTTAGCAGCTGCTGTGCAGGTGGAAGCGGGGCAGGCTCGCGCACGCGCCAACTGACAGCGTCTTTTCGCCGCTCATGTCCGACTGACCAATCCGGTTTGCGAATCGCATCGAGCGCGTCCTGGATATCCTTACGCTGTTCCAGTTCCAGCAGCTTCTTCCGAGTTTCAGCGGTGAGGTCCTTAATCCCAAGCCGTAGAATCCCGGCAAACCGCTCAGTCTGACGCAGCTTTCGCGCCGCAAGGACAAATCGCCCAGGCCATTCCCGTAGGGTTCCCAGCACACTTCGACGTTGGCGCAGTGGCAGCTCGTCGAGGCCATCTAGGAGGAGCCAGATTCCGCCACGCATGCCCGGACCATTCAGTATTTCTGAGATTTGGTCTGCATCCCATTTCTGGGGCCGAAGTTGCCGAGCCAGAGAGTGGGCCCAGGTTTCTCCAACCCGCATTCTTCGGGCGTTGATGAGGATCGCCGGTCCATCAAGCTGCCCGCCTCCCACATTGAGATCGAATAGCAGACGGCGCATCACCATCGATTTGCCAGCCCCCGGACGCCCTGACAAGGCAGCTCCCCGTGTATCGCCATCGTTGGTCAGCCCACCGATGGGAGTGCAGAGGCGTGTTGCCATATCAATGGGACTCAACCGGCTGCGGAGATCAGTAAGAGGATCGTTGCGATCGGGCTTGTGGTCGAGGTCGTGAAGCTGGAGAGGAATGATTTCGGCCGCTCTCTTCTTGATGCCGCGCCAGTCGGTAACATGGCTCGCCTGGGCGCGGATGTCGCGAAAGAGCCGGGTTGCCGGTATGTGCTCTAAGACAATCCCGAAGCGGACAAGCAACTCGGTGATGCTGTGCACAGGGTACAGTCTCTGCCAAACCGTCTCGGGCAACCTGCCCGATGGCTGCATCATACCCTGATGTAGTTTGAAACTATCTCCGAATGCGCGTGGGAGTAACTCCTGTAGCTCTGCCCAGTTGGCGGCTGGCACGAAGCAGGGACCGCTATGGAACTTCGAGATGAAGCGATTCACTTTATCAGTGACTCCCTCCACTGGAAGCAGGTTGCCGTCGGGATCTAGCGTTCCCGTGATACCAATCGAATCCCCGTGCAGCGACTTCGGCAATGCAAGATCGACGATCAGACGCAGCAGCAAACCCGCCATCTGGGAGTCGCCTTCGACCGGTTCCCTCAACCGCCAGACCGGGTGGCCCGAGTGGCGCAGCAGGGTCTGGGCTAATGCGGCGCAGTTCTGGGCTTGGGAAGATTGTGATGCTCCCTGCGGCGGCTCGTCCACTTCTCGGTCCGCCCAGAGAACCCTGGTGGGCTCGCCGCCTTGGACCAGGACGTAGACAGCGGGCGGGCGGACGGTCTCCAGCTCGGCCCGGATAGGACTCTTGTAGCGGAGCTGGTCCGAGTCTGGCTTTGCTACGTTCAGGATTTCAGCCGCCCCTATACACCCAGCGATGAGGGTTGGCCAACCGGTTGCGAGTTCCCAGTCCTTATTCGCCTGAGCCGCCGTCCACAGCCGTCCGCGCAGGGATTGGGCCAGGGCTTGAGCTTCTGGTGCCTGGAGTGCGAACCACTGCTCCGCAGCACGCGGCAGTGCCTGTCCCAGGGCACGCAGCTCGCGCGTCTTCCATGGAAGCTGGCCTGACGTCAGATAATGGGCGACGAGCGCCTGGTCAGCCTTCGCGTTCCGCACCTGGTTCAGGCTCCAACTCCAGCTGGATATGGACACTTTCTAGCTGCTCCACCGTGACACCGAGCGCCTCACGGGCCTGGCCGAGCGACTTGGCCAGCTGCTCTTCCGTCCCCAGGCTCAACCAGACACTGCCTGGCTTCTGAAGATTGACCTGGACCGGCAGGCTGCGGGTACCCTCTGCAGAAAGTAGCGTTAGTTGCGGCGTTCCGCGAAGGCGCTGGCCTGCGGGCAGCTGCACCTGGACGATGAGTTCTGTGCCCACCTGATAGCAGTCGAACCAGCTGCCTTCGAACGGCTCCCCCTTTACTCGCGGTGCCGCTGATTTGGGCCGCAGCGCTTGCATGGCCGACGCCCATTCGAGAAGCGAGATGATTCGCTGCACCACGCCGCCGACCAAGCTCAGCGCGCCGCTGGCAGCATCTGCTTGTGCCACAGTTTGCCAGAGCCCTCGAGCGAACGCCTGGGCAGGCAATACGTCTAGCTGGGCGACGGCCAGTGCGCCCAGATCCCGGACCCGGTCAGGGTACTGCGCCAGCATGGCGACCGCACGCATGGCCACTTGTTGCGCTGCGCTGCCATCACCGCGCAGCTCGCATAGCGCTAGCCAGTCGTCGAGATCAAAAAGGACGTCTTCCAGCGTTCCCTGCGGATCCACAGTGGAGCTGAGTTCTTGTCGCAAGGAAGCGAGCAGCGTCGCTGGCTCCGGCTGCTTTACCTGCTTTTGCAGCGTCGTGGCTACTTGCGCACGCTCGGCCTGATGGAGCAGCGCCCCCAGTTCTGCTGAAGCAGCGGCGACCTGAGCAGCTTGCGCGACTAGAACCAGCAGCCAATACGCATCGTTGGGATCATGAGTACCATTAGCAAATTTGGCAAGAAGCGGCCGTAGCTCGTTGGCAAGAAAGGCCGCTCGGTGCTGTTTGGGGTTCATGTTCGCCTCCTGCGCGCGTGCCGCCTTGCGGCGGAGTACACGGATCATCTCCTTGGCATAATCCTCGTTGCTATTGCGACGGCCACCGCTAGGCGGGTTGCGGTAGGCGGTCGTAACGATTCGGCGGGGTCCAACGATGACCAGCACGCCGTTGCTACCCACGTATCCCGTACAGCCTTTGCGCAGTGGAGCCGATTCCACGAACGTCCGCGCCGCTTCAACGTACGCGGGTGCCATATGGCGGTTATGGTGGATGTAAATCTGGGCTTTGCAGGAGTCGCAGGCACGTTCAAAACGGTTGTGGTTGTCTGGCTCAAGATGCGCCTCAGCGCAGCCCTTGGCCAGAGCCTCCGCACGGCAGTCAGGTAGATCAAGAACGACCAGGTCCCATCGCTCTGAAGAAGCGTACAGATGATCGGTGACGTGAAGATACTGGCTCTTGGGCTCGGCGATGGGCGAGATCGGAGCCGCTAGGTCCGTGCTCATGCGTCTCCCTGTGTTCGGAGTGGATGCGCGACCGCAGGTTCCGAGGAGGACGGAGCGACAATGGAGCGGTAGTGCGACCCCTGGGCCGCAGCGTCCTTTATCGCTTCGAAGCGCTCTAGAACAAGGCGCTTTGAGCGAAATTCACGAAACTCTTTCTCCTCTTTTTTGCGAAGCAGCACGAAAGTATCCAAGATTATTTCTAGTTCACTACGGTCAAGACCAAATACCTGGAGCGCTACGATGGCATCTATCTCTGCCTGTGCTGCACTTCGTAATGTCTCATCCAGCAACGCCTCTCCCGGCACATTGCTGGCTGGGACGGGCTGGCAAAATCCATGTTGAGACATTGAGTTCCAGTAGTCCGTCATCTCCGGAGCTGTGCAAACAAGCCTCAGAACCAGCGGGGCCACCTGCTGGACCCATGGCTCGCTGAGACTGGGTCGTGGAAATGGCAGACTGTCCATCAAAGTGAAGCTCACCTTGGGAGAACTGAGCTTCGCACGCACGAGCCAGTCCATAGCAAACGAGTTGGCAACTGCGAGCCATGGAAGATATGCCCATTCGTAACCAATGCCAAAGTCAATGGTTGGAACTTTGTCTCCACAAATCGTTTTGGGCGGAATAATTGTTGCAATTAAACCCCGTTCATCGCGCGGTTGAGCGACATCGCGAAATGCCAACCTATACAGATTTATCCGATTCCCAACCTTCCCCGGGACTTGGTTTGGCAAAACATGCCATTGAGGACCAATGCGTTTTCGTGGATCGGCAAACCCAATGTCTTCCCATACGGAGCTATGCCCATGGCCGGACATATAAGATTTTGCTCGATGATCATACTGCCATATCATTCGTCCTTCATATAAGGGAAGTCCAGCTAGGGATTGCGAAAACAGGTCACGGTCACCTCCCATGTGAATCTCGCTCTGATAATGTCTCATCGGGACGCCAGCACCTTGGTCGCCAAAACATGGGAAGCGTCCCAAGATTTTCTCCGTGAGTACTACGTCGGCAGCGGTCCGAACGTCAGGAATGGTGTATGTATCAGGCGACTGGTTGCGAATAAAGTCAGCATCGATTTCAACAGGAGCAGCATGGAGGTCGACGGCGCTTTGCATACCGAAATTGGCCAAGAAGGTCGACGTTCGACCGCCTCGCTTCGCCGCGAACACACAGAAACGCGATACATCGACGCCAGCGAACCATCCTCGCCGGCTGTTACTTACGAAAATTCGCATCAAGTCACACTGGTCAAATATTTATTTTCGGATAGCACTTACATTTGCGCCCCCGTAGAAAGTCCCCGGCACTATCTGTGCAACATACCCATCAATGCGGGTGGCATATAAGGCATGCTCGATGAACATCCGGAAGATGTTAATATCGCCCTTCCCTAAATTTCCAGAGGCGAATAAAACGAACCGCCCACTTTGTTTTAGGAAATGTACAATAGTATAGAGTTTCCGACAGTGCTGACTCCATTCAGCAGCGATGGCCGTATCGTTCAATAATTCTGTGAGTGTTTCCTGTTGCTCTTGGGGGGACAGCGCTCGCATTCCTTCGCGGTACTGGCCGAAGAATTCACGCTGATCTGGGCTCAAGGTGTCCCAAGGTGGATTCCCCAGAACTACATCGAATCCCCCGCTCCAGCCCGTAATTTCGTTTCTTTCGCCGCCTCTTCCTTCAGCGAGAAAGACTTGAGGGAACGCGAGGTGCCAATGGAAAAAGGAGTAGTCGCGGGCGAGCCTACGGACCTCGCGTCGGGTCGCAGGCGGCGTCTGGGATACATCTCGTTTGAGGCGCTGCAATAGGTCCTCGGTCGGTGCCACAGTCTCTAACTCGCCGAGCTGCTTTGGCCAGACGAAGGCTGCACACCAGGTATCAGCGAGGAACCAGGCATCACGGAACTCTGGCAAGCGAGTTAGGCGGTCCCAGTGCTCTTCTTTCTTATGGACGGCGCCAATGTCATCGTCGGTATCTCGTTCAACCGCCTGCGCCTCGCTGGCCAGCCTCTGGTAATCTTCCTTGGTGCCACCAGCGGGAGCAGCGAATAGCGGATCAAAGTGAGTCTGCCCCTGGCGCCCCTCCCGGTTGCGCTTCTTCAGACGTCTGGCAACGTCTTTATCATCGCCCTCGATGGATTCAAACGCCTCGTCCGGGATTCCCTTTTCGAGCAGCGCAGGTGTGGTACCGAGTAGTGCGTTGCCTTGCTGGATGTGGCTGTCGAGGAAGCTGAGCGGTTTGCCGGGCTCGATGGCCTCCATCCACAGCGATACCTTGCAGAGCTCGACGGCCATCGGATTTAGATCGACGCCATAGATGCAGTGTCCGACCACATCGCGAAGCGCACGCTGCAGTTCCTTGGGGCTTGGCTCCTCATCACCGCTGCGCACAGATGCCAGGCGCTTGGCAATACGCCGAGCTGCCGCCACCAGAAAGTGGCCAGATCCGCAGGCGGGATCGCAGACCTTCAGATCGAGGATGGCACGCTCTGCCGCCTCTTTAGTGGGCCGCTGGGTCGCTGCATCGAGCACCGGGTCAAGCGCGGAGTCGAGCAGGCAGTCGACAAGAGCAGTTGGAGTGTAGTAGCTGCCGGTCGTCTTACGTTCGTGACCAGCCGCGGTCGTGAGCGAGAAGGTGCCGGCGTCTTTGTGCAGATCCGGATGGAGTTCCAGCAGGCTCTCGTAGATGCTGCCCAGCTCATCGGCACCGACGTTGCGCCAGTTGACGGGGTAGCGCTGCTTGGTGTCCCTGATGAAGCAGAGCTGGTATAGGGCGAGGAGAAGGTCTTCGTTGGCACAGTCAGCCGCCCCAAGGTCTGGCAGCGCCTGCGGGCTCCACAGAAAGCTGCCAAGTGCCGGTAGACCCAGTTCTGGGGAACCATCCCAGAGCTTGCCCATCACCAGGCGCAACCCTTGCCACAGGTCTCCATGCGGGCCACTGCGGCGACGCTCGCAAAGCCGGCGCAGCCGACGAGTGGCGTAGAAACGTCGATATCGGTCTCTCGCAGCATCAGAAGCGCGGGGATCGAGTAGCGCTTCTCGGTCCTCAGCGACAAACAGAAAAATGAGCCGATAGACTAGGCGCAGGAGCTGCCGGTAGTAGTCCTGCTTGTCAAGGGTGCCGTCGCCAAGCTGCTCGCGCAGAGTGGTGTTGGCTCGGTGCTTGAGGAAACCGGTGCCGAGTGCGGTGATTGCGGCCTCGACGTTCTGGCGCAGCTTTTCAAGTGCGCTCACGCCCTCATCGCGGGCCGTTTTCAGCCAGCGCTCTAGCCAGCACTCATCGGGTTTCTCAGCTTCTACGCGGCTCTGGTGGCAGACCAGCCATAGCAGGAAAAATTCGCCGTACTGTTCGCCCTCCATGATGGCTTCGAGGTCGAACTCGACATAGGCTTGCTGGGTCAAGCTGTGGTGGTCGCGAAGCAGGCGCAGGGTCAGGCCGTTGCTAACGAAGCCCCACAGATATTCTTCGGAGCGGTTGAGCAACTCCTGCATCAAGCTGTGCGGCGAGCTGCGCGCCGCACCAGCGACCCCGCGCTCGCGCTGTTCTAGTGAAACTCGGCAGCCGAGGAGATGGATGGGGGCCCGCTGCCAAAGATGCGAGACCGGATAGCTCTTGCCCTCGACTTCCAGCGCAGCGGGGACTTTGGACAGGCGGCCGTAGCCAAGCTCCTGGAACAGCGGCAGCAGCCAGCGCTCGCGGGTGACAGTCGTGGCGGAGTCGTTGTCGGGGAGCTTTTTTAGCGCGTCATGGAAGGAGCGCCAGGCGGAGACCAGGCGACTCCATGAGCGGCTGACCGCCTCGCCGAAGCGCTCGCCGCTGATTAGGTGGTACTCCTCGGGACGAGTGCCTGGAAGCTTGGGGTCAAGGACTGAGATGCGTTGCAAGATGTCGGGCGGCAGCAGACCACCCTCGGTACGTACGGCGTGAAAGCTTAGCAGGGAACGGGCGCGGCTCACGCGGCACCTCCCATCTCGGCAGGTAGATAGACATAGATCCCGAGCACGTCGGCCCGGCCATGATCATCGACAGACAGCGTGCGTAATCCTCCGCGTGCGGCTTTTCGGACCCGACGGTGGGCATCGAGGAGGGCAGCGCCGCGCTGACCAGCAACTTCGCGCAGGTGGGGCTGCAGGACCTCAAAGCGGTCGAGTAGACGACCAAGCTGCGCAGTGGCCAGCTCTGGGGCCATGTTCGTGTGCGGCTCGGCTTGGAGCAGCGCTTCGGCTGCTTCCGGTGATAGCCATTGCGCGCTGTCGGGAGTGCCCATGAACCCCAGCAGCACCTGATCCTCGGCGAGTAGCGGGTGCTCGTGACCGGCTTGGTCCTGGGTGACGATGTGGAAACGCAAGCGGAGGAGCAGCAAGGTGGTTCGCGTGGAAACGGCGCGGGTGCGGATGACGCCGCAGCGTTTGCCCGGTCCACCTAGGGTGCCGTCGAGCGCGGTCTCCAGCACGTAGCTGGCCAGCCCCTCGATGACCGGATGGGTGCGAACCAGCAGCTCTACATCCGAACCAACTCGGCCCCGGAAAACAGCGCGGAAAGTCGAATCCTGGCCGATGGCGTCGCGCGCTGCAGCCGGGCACTCCTTCACATCAATGCTGTGCGGCAGCTGAGTGCCAACGGTTGCACCAAGGGCGCGGAGCACGCTGACCGCAAATCGCTCGACATCATGGTCGCTACCCAGGGCTCGGCGCACCTCGGCCAACTCCTGGACGAGCTCTTGGTTAACCGACTTTTGTAGCTGATGCTGAGCGAACAAGGCACGGCTCCTTTTCTCGCGCTCGACAGCGGCGTCCCACTGCAGCTCCATGTTCTGGCGCTCGGGGAACATGACATCGAAGGACAGCTGGGTCGCGGTGGTCGCCCGGCGCAGTAGAAGCCCTTCCAAGATTGCCTTCTCAACGACCTGGGTGTCCATGGGCACTGGCACCGTAATGCCGAGCTGTTGATGGATGGCCTTGTGCTTGCGCAAAAGAACCTGAATTACAATGCCATCGACGGGATTGTCTTTGCCGTACAGGGTCAGGGTGCGGACGGCTTCTTTTTCCTGACCGTAACGGTCGACGCGGCCTTCCCGCTGTTCGTGGCGGGTCGGGTTCCAGCTGAGGTCGTAGTGGAGGACGGCGTTAAAGTGGTGCTGAAGGTTGATGCCCTCGGAAAGGCAGTCAGTGCAGACCAGGATGCGCTTTTCGTGCTGACCAAGTTCCTCGACGCGGCGCTCGCGCTCCTCAGCAGGCAAGGAACCGCTGATGGCTTCGACGATTACCTTGGGAAATTTCTTGCGCAATGCCTCGGCAACGTAGTCAACAGTGGGAATGAAGCGGCAGAAGACAATGGGCGAGTAGTCGTCATCGAGTAGCTTGCGCAAGAGCTCCTCGGCACGCTGCAGCTTGGCATCACCCTTGCCCGCGAGCTGTTCCACCTCCCGGGCCAGCTCCTGCAACCGACGCCGGCTGGGTGACTCTTCTTCTGCTTCGGTGCCGCTACCCGGCGCGACATCGATCCCTTCGACGGTGTTGTCATCCAGGTCGAGCACGGCGCGGCGGCCCTCTTCCTCGACTGCTTCCAAGGTCTCGGCATCAACGGTGACCGAGCGGTTGCGCAGGGTGGCGGCGGCAGCAGCAGGGCTAGAGGAGATCGAACGAAGAAGCGCCAGCGCCGACCACCAGCGCACGCGCTGGCGGCGACGATCGATAGTGTCATCCAGCACTGTCTCGCGGCAGTAATCGAGAACCTTGTCGAAGAACCGCCGGTATTCGAGCTTGAGGCTGTAGTTGTCCTCTGCTATCTCGCGCTTGGGGAACGGCGTCTCAGCGCCCATGTACGCAGTGAGATCGCCGCGGCGGCGCTGCACGAACTGGCGGGCTAGCTGCTCGCGGTCCTTGCGGTGCTCATCGCCCGACAGGTCTTCAGGGAGGTCACGCAGGGTCGGATCAAGCAGAGCAAGCAGCGAACGGAAGGTCTGCTGGTCTCCACTGTGTGGGGTCGCGGTTACCAGGAGAAGGTGGCGCGACTGATCCCGGGCTAGCGCCTTGAGTAGCTCGTGGCGCTGCTGGGCTGCACCGCGCGCGCCGGGGTCGGCGCATGTGTGGGCCTCGTCTACGACGACGAACTCGGGGCAGGCGCGCAGGAACTCGTGGCGTCGCCGTTCCTGCTTGATGTAGTCGGTGGAGACGACGGTGAAGGGGTGGCGCTCAAAAATCGATTGACCGGGGGTGCCGGCGCGCTCCAGCCGGGCTGCGGTGCCGGCTAGCACTAGAGCTGCGTCGATGTGGAACTGCTCGGCTAGCGCCCGCTGCCACTGCTCAGCAAGATGGGGAGGACAGAGCACGGTGAAGCGCTGTACCTCACCTCGGTCGAGCAGCTCGCGTAGGATCAAGCAGGACTCGATTGTCTTGCCAACGCCGACGTCGTCCGCGATGAGTAGCCGGATGGGATCGAGCTTGAGTGCCATGAGCAGCGGCACCAGCTGATAAGGGCGCGGCTCGACGGCAATCCGAGCGAGCGAACGAAATGGACCAGCGCCCGAGCGAAAACCCAGCCGCACCGCATCGCGCAACAGCCCACACGACAGATGGTTGCCGAGGTCAGTGCGCGGATTGGGGAGGGAGAACTCTGCCGGCCGCACCTCTTCAAATGGCTGCCCTAAGGTGCTGGGGCCGATGTAGATGCCTGTGACTTCGTCCTCGGTGCCACCAAGAGGTCGCAGCACCAGCAGATTTGCTTCTTGCTCCGACTCCGGCAGCACCACCCACTCACGCCCCCGAGCGCGGACTAGCGAGCCAACGGCGAAGGACATTATGCGGTCTCCCGATTCTGGAGCGTCAGTACAAACCGACTTGGTGTGCCGCTCCAGCTCAAATGAAGTTCATCACGAGCGCGGGTCATGGCGACATAGAGCAGTTGGCGCTCGCGCGCCTCAGCGAGTTCGCGGTCAAGTGGGTCGTCGAGCCCCTTAAGCGCGGTAGGATTAGGAAGAGCGCTGGCGCTGCAATCGAGCACGAGGACGGCCTTATATTCCAACCCTTTGGCTCGGTGCATCGTGCCAAGGTGGACGCCATGGCTGTCGTCTTCCCCTCCGTCGGCAAGGAGATGGCTGCTAATACCAACGGCGGTGAGGGCGGTGCGCAGCTCGTCGATGCGCTTGCTCGTGCGGGCAAAGCAAGCCAACTCATCAACTTTGAGGCCACTTTCGAGATGAGCCTTGATCCAGTCGACCGCCCCACCGACCTCGGACTGAGCCGTATCGAACCCTTGGAGCGTCGGCTGCGGCCCGCGCAGCAGGCTGCGAGTACCCTTTCGGCTTTCCTGCTCCCCGTCCAAGTCGTCGGCGTTGGGGCCAAGGAGGCGGTCGGCGAGACGGCGAATCTGCTCGGTGGTGCGGTAGTTAATGCGCAGGACGTGGGACCGTCCGCGTACATCAATGCCCAGCGCGCCAAGGCTGAACCCACCGGGATAGATGCGCTGACCGGCGTCCCCGGCCAACAGCATCTGCCCTGGATGCCCAGCACAGAGGGTGCGCAAAAAGCGTAGCTCGGCCGGCTTCAGATCTTGCGTCTCGTCAATGATGACCGCGTCAAAGGGACTGGCAACGAGGCCCTGGGTCACAATTTGTTCGCCCTTGCGGCAGAGACTGGCCCAGTCGTAGTGGTGGCGCTCAGCCAACCGCGCGTAGGTATCCTCAAAAACGCGCCACAGGTTCTTTCGGTCAGTGACCGATAGTGGTCGTCCGCGGCCGGTGCGCTTTGCGCTGCGGTACTCGGCCCAGGAAATGATTCCTTGGAGCTGGATCACGTTCGACCATTCGCCATGAACAAAGCCGGCATCGAACTCAGGTGCATAGCGCGGCGTGAATTGTTCTAGAAGAGCTTCGATTTCCTGTTCGGTCGCTGGTCTGGCGGTTTCATCCACTCGCCGCACGAGGTCTAGGGCCTGCTTGTGGACGGTTGATACGGTGATATGAGCCAGCTCGGCGGCGGTGCATAGCTTGCGGAGGTTGCGAGCCAGGTTCTCGCAAAGCGTTGAGACAAAGCTGGTCAGCAGCACTCGCTGGCCACGACGGCTCAGGAAGCGAGCGCGGTGCATCGCTACCACCGTTTTGCCGGTTCCCGCAGCACCGGTGACCTTGATTGGGCCCTTGCCCTCTGCCTCGACGATGGCGCGCTGGGCCGGATGAAGAAAAGCGATCCAGCGGTCGAGAGGCGCGGCGAGTGCGGCAGCCAGGCCTTCGGCGTCTTCAACGACGTAAAAGTGGCGGCGGGCTTCGCTGCTGGCGGAAAGCGGCTGGTTTTCAGCCAGTGGTGGCGGCGGGGTGACAAACTCTCCCGCGGCGAGGCTTAGCAATCGCTCACCCACCTCGGCGGGCAGCTTCTCGCTCACGACAAGGAGCTGATCGTCATCGCTGACCATGCGCACAGTTGGCAGCCAATTGGGTGGCACGCCGAGGCTGAGTAGATAGGCATCAGTATGCTCGGCAAACCGAGGTGACGCCGCGGCCTGAGTGGGCACGGCAATGACCTTCTCGACCTCGCGAATGGTCTCGACTGTCTCGACGATTTGCAGAACTCCGGTGACTGGGTGGCGGCCGATGTCACGCCGCTCGGCCCAGCGATAGGCGGGGTCGTGGTGGTCGATGAAGAGCAGCACCCAGGTCTCGCCATCCTTGTACAGGATGACCCGTAGGTCTTGCGTGACTCGCCCCGACCACAGTCCCTTGGATCGGGTCGCATCGATGGGGTGCAGCTGGATGCTCGGCTGCGCCGGGTTGGCGTAGAAGAGGTTGATGAAGTCGACGACCCGTGCTTGCTCGCTAGAGGTCAGACGCGCCATCGCGGAGAAGAAGCCAGGGTCGATCAGGGTCTGTTGGGCCATGTTTGTCCTCAGGCTTCTATCTCAGCTAGGATACGAGCCATCGCATCGGACTGCTCGGGCTGGAGGCGTACAACTAGCTGCCCTTGCGCCTTTAATGCAGCCGCGACAGCGCCTGCCGTTGGGGTGCTCGCGTCAACCAGACGCAAATGCCGCCCGCCCCGCGAAACGGTGGCGACAAAGAGGTCGATGACGCGTCCGCCCTGCATTACCTCTTCGCCGGGTGTCACGCTTATTCCGGGGCAAACGCTTACAGATTGAAGGACGCCATGCCACCGCGGCTCATAGTCCTCAGGGCTGAATGGAGCTGGCAGCGGCTGTGGATCTACAGTCGCCGGGCTCTCCTGGGCAGGGACGTGGGAAATGGGCTCTCCGAATACGCCAGGATAGCGAGCGATGACCGAGTGCCAGTCCGCAGCATGGTGGAAGCGGATGACCGAATAGCCGGTATCCTCGAGCGCATCTTGCTGCTGGGAATCGCGCGTGCGCTGCGCGGCCGTATCGTGGTGTGGCCCATCGATAAAGATGGCGGCGCCCTCTTCCTGATATAGGAAATCGAGGCGGACGTTGCAGCTCGGAATGTGGTTCTGGGCACCTGACGGAAGTTTGAGCCCATGGCGATCGATGAGAGTCAGCCACCGCCGCTCGAGTTCGGAACCGGTCAGCCGCATGAGACGTTCGACCTGCTCAGCGCGAGGACGGACTGCCGGTGAGGTGGCGACGGCCCCGCTCATCCACTGCTGCAGGAGCTTGTTGAGGAGCTTGCGGTCAAGGAACCGGTGGTCGCGCTGGTTGTAGTAGGAGAGCAGGCAGTTGTAGCAGGCGGCCTCGCAGTCTTCGCGGGCGGTCGCAGCGCGGCGGCGATCATCAAGAGTGTCGGGATTGAAATGGCATAGCTCCAGTGCGATGCGCGCCACGCGCGGCAGCTCTCGCGGGTCTTCAACGAGACGACGGAGCACACCGGCCCCACCTTCAGAGGCCTCGTAGATGAGGATTAAGCGGCGGGAAGCGGAACCAGGAAGCGGCTCTGTGGATAGCTCACGATCTTCTAGCTGGAAATGAACCTGCAGCGCCGCTTTGAGCGCGGCCTCCAACGAGGCCATCGTGTCGTTGCTGAGCGACTCACCAGGGCGAAGCAGGATGCAGTTGCGATGGTCTTCAACGTACGGGATGACGCGCTCGACGCGCGGCGACATCGGATCCTCTTGGTCTTCTACGTCGTCGCCGGCCGCCTTATTGCGGGCCCACCAGCCACGTTCCATGTCCAGCATATAGCCGGTCTGATCCTTGTCACTGCGTCGTCGCCAGCCGAGATTCATACGCCACAGTGTTGCCGAGTTGCCATAGGTGAGCGTCGCTAGCACCGTACCGTCTTCGGCAGTGAGTGTTGCTTGACTTGCCGACAGAACACCGCCGCGATTGGCGAAGCGGACGCCGCTCTTGATCTCGTAGCCGAGGCGAAAGCGCTCCTCTTCATCAGAGTTGATGCGGTCGCGGCGGCGGGTTGCGACATTCTGCATCCGATAGAGGTTGTCGTGCAGATGGCGCAATGCGGCACCGCAGCGCTCGCACCGGTCAGGGGCCTGCGTTTCGTATGGATGCAGGTAGCCACAGTCACCGCACTGCGCCGCCTTCCGTTTCAGACTGCGCTCTTCCCCATCGACGGGTAGGATGACCTTGTTGACCTCATAGCGCGAACCCTCATGATAGATGATGCTGCGGGGCCCGAACTCGGAGATCGCCAGGAAGCGGGGGCGGCTGAGGAAGTCGTCGTTTCGTTCTTGACGGCGACGCCCAGGTAGATACGCTGACAGAGGTAAGCGCGGGAAGTTGTAGCCCGGAAGGAATCCCTCGCTGGCGAAGTAGCGGTAGCTGTAGAAATCAGCCTGATGGCGTGGGTTATTCTCAACCAGGAGGCGGAGCTGCGCCTCCGCTTCGTTGCGCAAGCGCTTGGCCTGCTCGCGATCTCGCGGATCTCGGGACGCATCGCGGACTACCTTGGCTTGGAAGATGGACTGACCGAGCGCCGCCCTATACAGGTCTCTCCATCGTCGGCAGGCGTTCTCGAAACTATGCGGAAGTTCGCGCAGTACCCGCTCCAGCCATTCATCCAGACCGCCATCTGGACCTAGCAGCAATTGGATTGCAGGCCCAAGCGCTGCGCGAGCGTGCTCATGGGCCTGCTTTCGTCGGTTAGGATCCTCTAACTTCTCTTTCACCTCAGGCAGAACTTCGAGCGTCGGATTCTCACCGCGGACGTCAAGGATCTCGCCGAGTGAGTCACCCAGCTTGAGCCGGGCAATCCCGAGCCAGACCGCGTGGACGTGAGCACGGAGCAGATCCTCGTTGTTGAGATCTAGGCGCGGTGCGGTGACCACACCGGCCACCATCATCTCCGGGTGCTTGAAAAAATATTGATCGTGTGGGCTGCCGGTGGAGCAGTACGTGAACACGAACGCCGGCTGTCCGCCACGGCCAGCGCGACCGCTCCTCTGAGCATAGTTCGCGGGCGTTGGTGGCACATTGCGCAGATTTACCACGTTGAGTTCGGCGATATCGACGCCCAGCTCCATGGTCGGAGAGCAGTAGAGGATAGGCAGGCGACCTTCACGGAACTTCGTCTCGCGCTCCTTGCGAAGGTCAGAAGGTACCTGTGCGGTGTGCTCCCGGGCCTCCAGCTCGCGCATGTCGTCCGTGTTCTGGCGATAGAACTCGGTGAAGAAGCGATTGGTGCGAAGTCCAGACTCCGGCACGTTTGGCAGACGCACAGGATCGTGGAACGCCTGCTGACCGGTGCCGGCCTTCCAAAGCAGCGCCGAGGCATTGAGCTGGTAGCCGGGTGCGTCGTCCTTGTTCCGCTTCTCCATCACCCGCTGAAGAAGGCCAGGGATGACGAGGGCCTCAAATAACTCACTGACGATCTGCTCCACATCAGCCGTCTTGAGCGGACCGGAGAAGTTGGGCAGCGTCGCCGAGCGCTTGAGGTAGAGTCCAAAGCCGCCGCGTGGTGACAGATAAACAAAGTGCTGTACCGGCGCACGTTCCGAGCCGCGGGAACGCGGGAAGACAACGCGGCTGCGCTCAAGATGTTCCTGGTCATCTAAGGACCATGGGGCAACTAAGTACTGGCTCGATAACTGTCGCAACCCTTCTTGTTCGACCGGGTCGAGAAAACCAACACGGATGGCCAGCTCGCGCCGTAGGTAGTCGAGCAGCACCCGACAGATTTTCTCGCGGTCTTGCGGCGAAGCGGAGCCCAAGGCTGCGTGAAGTTTGCTCCATTTGGCGTTATCGGCACAGAACTGGGGCAACGAGTGGTAGTCGATGTCGAGCAGTCCACACTGCTCCAGGTTAGGTGAGGTGACCCGCCAGCCACGGCGAAGGTCCCGGTAGAGGTAGTACCCGAGAACCTGCCGCAAGGCACGCTCGGTTTCCTCCCGCTGGAAGTACTCGACCTGGGGGTTAACCGCATAATGCGCCAACTGCAGGTCGATGGTCTCAAACACCTTCCGGGTCAGCTCTTCATGGCGGAGGCCAGAGGCACCAGCACCTTGCACTGCGCGCCATAGTGCCGAGCGGAGTAGACCAATCTCGATGAAATCGTTGAAGTGGCCTGCCTGTAGCGAGGCGTCCTGGCGGTTGTCGGTGAAGCTGAGGAGCTTTTGCGCCTCGCGGGCCAGCTCGCGGTCGCGACGCAGTCGACGGATCGCCGACATGGTCATCACCGTTGTAGCTGTGCTCCGCCCTTCAGAACCCAGCGTGGCTAGTTTTCCGAAGTCCGACGTCTGGCGGGCGTTGTAGGTCACCCCGCAGTGCAAACAGAACAGGAAGGGAGGCGCGATGAAATGGGCCCGCTGGTTGCCTGCGCCTTCTACCGCAGTTGCCGATAGGAAGATCTCCCGGGGAAGCCTGTCGCGCTGCGAGCGACGAACGACCTGCAGGCCCTTGGCGATTTCGAGCCAGCTATCGGGAAGCCGCTCGACGATCTGACGGTCCTCTGACGGCCATGGGTCGATCGTGTTGATGTAAAGGTAGCCAGGGGCTCCATCGTCGCCATCGGTGTCGTCACTGGCATCGCTTCTATCGGACAGCTCGCGTTGCTCATAGTAGATGCGACCCTCAGGATCGTACCGCCTTCGGACAACGTAATACTCCTGGCCACACTCACGACAGAAAGCGAGCGGGATTAACCGTCGCTGCCGCTCGCTGTTTGGCACATACTGCTGCGCCTGTAGCGTGATGAAGCGCTGCCCCTCAGGCTCTGGCGACGCGTAGACCGACTCTCCCTTCGAGACAAATTGGTGCAGCCGAAACGCGAAGATCGGGCGTGAATTGTTATCGCGGCAGCGGTAGCCGGCCAGCAGGGTTTGCTGGATCGCCTCGACGCACTTCTTTTCCCAGATGTCGAGCGGCACCGCGATGTCGATCGCGAGCTGTGCTGCGGCACCATACATCCCGCGCAACGGCTTTGGCGGGCAGCGGGTCAGCCGCGCATCGTCCTCGTCCCAGCTCACCCCGAGGTTCGACTCGACCCAACAGGCCACAGGATGGGCAACGAACCGCTGGGCGTCATCTGCGGGTGGGTAGTCGCCCAGCTCGACGCAATCGCGCAACCGGTCGAGGAACGCCAGCTCGTCTACTTCGGGACGGGGCGTCACGCGTCGCAGGGTCTCGCCAATCACGCGCTCTGGCAGCACTTGGGAACCGAACAGGGTAGTGGCGACGCTGGCGACCGCTTGTCGCTGGGCAGTCCATGTCCCGCCACTCGCCATCGTCGCCGAAGTACCAACAGTGAGCAACTCGTTGGCACCGCAGGCCTCACGGACGCGGCGCACGAGCATGGCCACGTCTGCACCCTGTCGGCCTCGATAGGTATGCAGTTCATCCAGCACGAGGAACCGGAGCCCTTGCGCGGCCCTTACGAGTTCATTCTCGAAGGGGCGCGTCAGCACCAGCTCTAGCATCACGTAGTTGGTGAGCAGGATGTCCGGTGGGTTGGCGATGATCTCGTTGCGTTCTGCCTCGCTCTCCTGGCCGGTATAGCAGCGGAAGGTCACGGGCGGCTGCCCCGAATAGCCCCGGCAGAGGTACTTCTCTAGCTCGCCTTGCTGGCTGTTGGCGAGTGAGTTCATCGGGTAGATGACGATGGCCTTGATCGACTTTTCGCGCCGATTGCCCAGCCGGAGCACATGGTCGACGATAGGCACGATGTACGAGAGGCTCTTGCCGGAGCCAGTTCCCGTGGTCAGCACGTAGTTGTCGCCAGCCCGCGCTGCCAGGATACTCTCGACCTGATGACGGTACAGCCTCAGTGGCCCGCTTGACACGCCAGCCGCGTCCTTGACCGAGAGAACATTGAGGCACTCGGGATGCAGGACGCCCGACCGGATTAGGTCGGACAGCGGCTCGCCCGGCTCAAAGGACGGGTTGAGCTGCACCAGCGGCTCGGGCCACAGATAGCCGTCGTCGAGTTCGCGCTGGACCAGCTCTCGAATGCGCTCGTCCCTGACGGCGACAAAGCTGCGGACATAGTCGCTGTAGTCGCCGATAATTTGGGTACGCAGGTCGAAGACGTTCATGGATTTTCCCTGCTGGCAGCAAGACTGGGCGAATTCTGTGGGGTCGGTGCTCGGCTGGCCGCGGCTGGCAGACGTCTTCGACGGGCTGGGGCCCAGGCATCGGCCGCCTCGTCGAGAAGCGAGATGACGCCATCGGTGTGAGCAAATACCTGGGCACGTCTGCGCTGCCAGTCCATTGGTCGCGGAAACATACACGAATCAGCCTCTGCGCCCGGCATACCAAATGCTGTCCAAAGCTCGGACCCGCAGGCCAAAGTCAACCAATCGTGCGGAAACGAGGCGGGACGAACTCTGTCTAAAGGATTCCCGACCACAAGTTGAAGCACTTAGTGCGACCGGAACTCACTGAACACGGAGTATTTTCCGATCGGTACCGATCATGCCGGCGCAACGCGCTTGATTCGGGTGGTCTAGTATTTGCCGCGAGCAGTGGATGAGGGGGCAGGTAAGCAATCTGGCCGGAGGGAAACGTCGAG
>Ga0075163_10003116_pt1 | contig 22333 bp, 17 predicted proteins | sample JI1023141ADNA_FD_71478 | JGI IMG/M metagenome (GOLD analysis project Ga0075163, IMG submission 71478) | Wastewater effluent complex algal communities from Wisconsin, to seasonally profile nutrient transformation and Carbon sequestration -... | ecosystem: Engineered > WWTP > Effluent > Algae... | reverse complement strand
TCCATCCAAACTCGCGCCCGAGATGCTGCCGACCAAGCTGAACAAGCGCGATCTCGATGCCATCACCTCAAGGGCGCTGGCCGAAGAGCCCGCGCTCCGATACCCGAGCGCCGCTGCGCTCGCGGATGATATCCAGCATCATTTGAAGAACGAGCCGGTGAAGGCTGGCGAGCAGTCGTGGACCTATGTGATGGAAAAGTTCACGCGGCGGCATCTGCCGTTCGTGGTGAGCAGCGGGCTGACCTTGCTGGCGATCCTCGGCGGCTTCACCGCGAGCACGGTGCTCTATTTCAAAGAGCAGCGCGCCCGCGCGTCGGCCGAGTCGGCGCAAACAATGGTCGAGCGTCGGCAGGCGGATCTGCTCACCACGCTGAGCCGCGCCGACTTCGCCGCCGCGCAACGCTTCAAGCAGGAGGGCGATTACCAAAGCGCGGTCGCCTGCCTCACGCGCGCGCTGCGGCAGGATGCATCATTCACGGCTGCGGCGGTCGATCTCCAAATGCTGCTGAGCCAGGAAAATTCACCGCAGCCTTCGGAGACATCGATCATGATCGATCCCGCGTGGGGAGAAGTGGTCAACGGATCGGTAGCCGCCAGCGGGCGTGAGCTGGCGGTGCTATTCGAGTCTTCAGCGGGGCAGCGGTTGATGTCTTTTCGGGTTCACGAAGGTGCGTGGCAGCCGCGCGAGATCAAAGCGCGAGGCCCCATCGAGGCGATGTCACTGGCCGCCAGCGGTGATGCGCTTGCCTATGCGGACGCGGCGCACAGCGTGCATGTACTCTCGATGCGAGCCGATGGCCGCGAGCGTGTGTGGCAGGCACCGGAAGCCGTGAAGGCGCTAAGCGTCGCCGTGCAGTCCGGACTCACGGTCGTGGGTTGCGCCGACGGCGGAGTGTGGCTCATGAGCGGCGACAACGATCTACCGCCGAAAAAACTGGGCCAAGTGGCGGGAGCAGCGACGCATTTGATGATCGGGCAGACTGATCCGCTGGTCATCGCCGGTGGATCGGGAGGCGAGGTGTGGAGATTCAATCCCAGAGCTCCCGGCACAGGAGAACGGCTGATGACATTGCCCGCCGCCATCACGGCACTGGCCGCCGCGAATGCGATGGGCATCGTGGCTGCGGGCGATGCCTCTGGGAACGTCAGTTGCGCCAACAACCCAAAGACGATCCCGTTGCCCGTGACCCCGATGCACCAGGGCAGCGTGACGGCGCTGGCATTCAGTGGCATACCGCCCACGCTCATCAGCGCCGGTGGGCACGGCGATCTCCGCGTGCGGTGGACCCAACTCGACACGCGCACGGATCTGAAGCCCCCGCTCGAGTCCGCCGGTCTCGTGCGCGGCATCTGGCCCGTCCGCTCGAGCGATGAGGCTCTCATCATCGCGGCCGACTCGTCCGTGCGCTCGTGGCGTCGGGATGGGGAGGCAAAGGCTGTCACACTGCGCAACCCACAGAACGCGCGCTTCGTGGCCATCAGTCACGCGGGCAATTGCATCGCCGTGCAGCGGGATCAGGCGAAGGCGATCGACACACTGATGCTGTCCGACCGCTTCATGCTCAACATCCAGCTTCAATACGGACCCAAGCTGCGGCAGGGGGTGAATGAGGTGAGCGCCATGGCCTTCTCGTCGGATCGGCGTTCCGTCGTCGTGGCGGATCAATCAACTCGTGCCGCACTCTGGGACACACGGAGCGCGGCGTTTCTCGGAGATGCACGGTGGCCGAGTCCCGCGCTCGCGCTCGGCCGCTCGGCGGGCGCACCCATGCTCGGAGCCTTGAAAGATGGTTCACTCATCGAGATCACGGGCGATGGACGAAACCCCGTCGTGCGTGTGCCAGCCGAGGAAAACGCGGCATGGGAGACTGCCTTCATCTCACCCGATGGTCTCGCCGCGATCTGGGGCACACTGGCCGGCAAGGGGAAATCCCCATCCCGCATGCGCGTGTGGTGGGCGGACGACGACTCGATGCGCACATCAGAGATTGACCGCATTTCCGCTGTGGCGGTGCACGGAGGCAGCAAGTGCATCGCGCTCGGTCTGGCCAACGGTTATGTGCGCATGATCAAACCCGGCAGCGAGGACGGCGTCACAGTGCCGCTGCACCAGACGCGCATCACGTCACTGAGTTTTTCCACCGACGGGCGTGCCCTAATCACGGGCTCGACGGATGGCACCGTCGCCATCTGGGATGCGGAAAGCCTCGCGCCGCTGTCAGATTTTTTTCATCTCAATGGTCCGGTACTCGGCGTCGCATTCAGCGGTGACAATCGGCGATTTGCCAGCGCCGCCGACGGAGAGCTGGTGGCGGGCGATGTGATGGCGCGCGCCTTGATCGGCAGGCCCTTCCGTCTGCGTCGTCTCGACGGTCGGCTGGCCCTGAATGAAGATGGCACGCAACTGGCGGCGGGCATCGTCACGGGTGAGGTGCTCGTGCAGGACATCGCGCCAACACCGACGACGACGGCTCCCGACTGGTTCTTGAAACTGGCCGACGGTTTTGTGTCCCGCCACATGACAGCGCAGGGCACCATCGAGCGCACGAGACATCCCGGACAGGCTGCGCTGAAGCGGCTCATTCCTTCCCCAACCTCCACGGATTCGTGGTCCACGCTCGCGCACTGGCTCTTCGCTCACACCGGCTTGCGACCACTCACGCCTTGGTCGGACCTCACCGTTGACCAATACATCGAAGCGCTCTCCAAACGCCCGGGCAACGGCAAGAACGCGGAAATCAGACGCCTAAAACCCTTCATGTACCGGCAGCCGGTCGAGGCGGAAAAACCGGACCCTTAGGGGTCATCACCGCGTGCCGATGGCGAGGTAGCCACCGAGGATGATGAGAGCAGCTCCGACAGCCTGGGGGAGCGAGAAGGTCTCATCGAAAAGGGCGACGCCGCCGAGTGTGATGCAGAGCGGGACGGCGACTTGGAAAGCACCGCCAGTCGTGACGGGCAGGTGGCGGAACCCTTCCGTCATACCTAGCTGGCCGATGCCTGCGGCGGCGGCCGCGAGGGTGAGCAGAGCGGTCTGGCCCGCGCTGACGTGCATGCCAGAGGCGATGACAAAAGGCAGGGCGAGCAGCGCGGTGTAGATGCACTGCGAGGCAAAGATGGTGGCGCTGCTGTCGGTGCGGGTGAGCTGGCGGATGACGATGACCGTGGCGGCGGCGATGAGCGCGCCAGCGATGGCGATGAACTCATGCAGGGCATGGGTGCCGAGTTCGTGGTGGTCGAGTCCGGTGAGCAAGACCAGGCCTGAGATGGCGACGGTGATGCCGATGAGCTGCCGTTTAACGAGGTGCTCCTTGAGCATGAAGACGGCCATGAGGGCCGACCAGATCACCCAGGTATTGCCAATGAGCGTGGCCTTGCCCGCACCGAGCACGGGCAGAGTGACGTAATAGGCGGCGGTGCCAAAGGCACCCAGCACACCGCGCGAGACGAGCTTCCGGCTGGTGGCGGCGCGGCGCAAATCAAGCGTGCCACGCGCGGCCCGTGGATCGGTGGAGGGCCGCGGTGGAAAGAAGACGCAGACGATGCCAAAGCCGACCACGGCCCTGAAGAGCAAGGCCAGCCAAGGACTGACGCCGTGCGCGGCACCGAGATGCTTGAGTAGGAGTGCGTTGGCTGTGAAACAGACGAGGGACAGGGCCATGCACGCCGCGCCAGTGCGAAACGAGGGCGCAAATCCGTCGGTCCTATTCATGCTCCATCCGTTCTATCTCACACGTCCAATTCATCGACGGCTCTATAAGGCCAATTCATCGCGGGTTCAACGCCGTGACATGACTGCAAAGCAATCGTGCGGCCACGGGTGGTATCCATGACGAGCAGGGTGCGAGCAAAGCGCGTCGGCACCCCGCTGCAGGTGGATCAGGCGGGCCACACGCCTTGCTTCACCAATTGCTTCGTTGCCTCGCCGGCCCAGTCGCGATTGGCGGCGGGACTGGCGGGGCTGGGATGCAGGATGCGGCCGACTTTGAGCTGCGGGAACTTCTCTGCGATGACATCCGCGCGTGCCTCGGCGTAGCCGCCGACACCGATGAGCCACTCGGGCTCGAGTGCCTGGATGACGCGCCGCAGGTGCTCGTCGCAAGCGGCGTTCACAAGCTCCACCTCGCGCGCGGGCAACTTGTCGGGGGTGTAGTTTTTCCCGGAGGCCTCCATGAAGACGAGCGGGCAATAGTTTGCCACGAAGTGATCGGCAAAGAAGGCGTCCGCCGTGCCGAAGCGCGTGGAGAACAATCCCCAAAGGCGGCGGCCGCTGACCTCGGAGTTTGTGCAATCGAAGCCGACGATGCGCCGCTTTGGATGCTCGTTGTCAGGATGCCCGACCGGCGCGCTGATGCCCATCCAATCGCGCACGGCGGCGATCTCACCGAAGGGCACGCCGGTCTGCGCCATGCCGAACGGCCCGGGGTTCATGCCGAGGAGCACGACTTTCTTTTTGGACGCGCCGTAGCGCCGCAGATACATCTGATGCGGCTCCCATGCGTACTCCAGCGGGCAATAAACATGCGTCACGGGCTCGGCAAATCTCAGCGGGCGCAAAGCATCCCGCAATTCCCCCGCTGCTTCGATCAATCGGTCACTGGCACTCATTCGTCTTTGGTCATTCGTCATTCCACCGGCCCATCGTTGCGCATCCGCTTGCCGAGCCATTTCAAAATGTCGGCCACGACGGCCTCGTGCTGCACGTCGTGGAGCAGCAGGTGATAGGAGCGGCTGTACCAGTGCAGCGTCTTTTTCTCGGAGTCGAGCTGCTGAAACAAGGTCTGCACCTGATCGGGCGATGACATGACGTCATTGGGCGAGGCGAGGAAGAGAATGGGGAGGTGGAGGCGCTTGGCGGCCCTCGGGTTCTCGTCCAAGAGATGTCCGATCTCGCCGAGCAGGCGGAGCGTGAAGCTCTCCACATGATGCGGCGTCTTGGCCATCTGACTGCCATGCGTGCTGGTGCTCATGACGCGGATCTTTGCCTCATCCACGCCGGCGAGCTCACCGAGAGTGTAGCGCTGGCGCGGGGCCAGTGTGGCGGCGGTCTTGATGAGCCACTTTCTGAAGTCCGACACCGCCATGCGCAATCCTGCCACAGGAGATGCGAGAATGATGCCATCGGGATCGCGCGAGGTGCGCAGCCGGGAGGTGGTGGTGTGAAATGCGATCAGGCTCCCGAGACTCTCGCCATACCAGAATACCTTTGCCTTTGGGTGCCGCTTCTTCACTAGCAGATGAAACGTCTCCAGGTCACGCAGCCACTGCTTGGAGGATTGAATGTCTCCGCGCGCGTTCACATCGGGATCATTCCCCTGGCCTCGAAGCTCGTAGCCATACACGGCGAACCCGTGCGCCGGCAGCCGCTCATGCAGCAGCCAGAAATCCGACGCGGCACCACTAAGCCCATGCACGGTGATCACCACGCCTTGCAGCTTCGTGCCCTGCGGCGGCAGCGTGGCGTGCCACGGCATGACCTTGCCATCGTAGCTCACCCATTCCTTTTCACCGAGCACGGGTCGCGACTCCTTCGGTCGAAGCTGAGCGCAGCCCGACAAGAGGAGGCCCGCCAGGAAAATCGCGATGGTACAACGGCCACTCATGCAAGCTTCCGAATGGCCGCAGTGATGAACTCACGCTGCGCCGCGACGCGCAGGTCGAGCGAGAACTCGGACGGCGTCTCAAACGTGAGCGTGACCGGGCAGCCCTGCCAATGCAGCACGATGGCCTCGGGCATGCCGGGCAGATCGGCAGGAATCTTGCGGGGCCTGATCACACCCTTCGCGGCAGAGCGGCCATCGATCATGCGGCGCGCATCGAGTGGAATGATGCGGGCGCATGTCTTCAGGATGTCATGGCCAGCCGTCTCGCGTCGCTCGCTCAGCTCATACACATAGGCACCCTCGGCGTCGTAGTCTTCGTGCAGGCAGAGTCCGAGGATCATGTCGCGGCCAGAGATCTCCCGCTGCCACGGCCCGCAGATTTCGTCGTCTTGGAGATGGAAGCGGCGATTGAGATCGAGCCCACGATGATCCACGCGCGTGTTCAAGATCAGGCCGTGCGGATTCAAACACGGGAAAATGAGGAAAGCCCTCTTCTTCAAGGCTGCGACGTTTGCCTCCGCCCAAGCAAGCAATCCACAGGCCGAGCCGGATTCATCGCCGTGGACGCCGGACGACAGATAGATCAACGGCTTCCCCTCCAGCGCGGCGCGAGTCTCCAACACTAGCACCGGAATCATACCCGCCTGCGCAAACTGCCTGACCTCAGCACCGGCGGCCCGCGCCACGCGCCGCCATCGGGAAATGAGATGCTCGTAATCGTGAGACCGATGGTTGGGGAGCCAATTCACGCGCAGGAGTTGAGCAGGGAATCAAGCCCATGCAAGCCGTCCCCAGCGGCGGCCGATGCGATCACTTGAGCCGCTCGATGAGCTTCCCCTGGATGCCGTCAAAGCCGCCGTTGCTGAAGATGATGATCACGTCGCCGCTCTTGCAGCGCTCCTTGAGCTTGTCGATGATGGCGTCCGTCGTCGGCTCGTAATAGGACTCGCGGCCTGCGGCGCTGACCGCCATGACCACGGCGTCGGGATTGAGCCGCGACTCCGGCGCGACCTTCTCGGGCGCATTGATCGCGGCAAGCACGGAGCCATCGGCCTCCTTGAGCGCCTCGATGAGTTCGTATTGCAGCACATTGCGGCGGCTGGTGTTTGAGCGCGGCTCAAACACGGCCCACAAGCGGCGGCCTGGATAGCGCTGGCGCATCCCGCGCAGCGTCTCGCGCAAGGCGGTGGGGTGATGGCCGAAGTCGTCGATGATCGTGATGCCATTCACATCGCCGCGCTCCTGCTGGCGGCGACGCACACCCTTGAAGGACAACATGCCTTTGCGAATCTCGTCGTCGGTCAGGCCGCCAAAGCGCGCCGCACAGACGCACATCGCGGCATTGCGCGCATTGAACTCGCCGATCATGGGCACGGTGAAGGTGTCCGCATTCAGATTGAACGTCGTGCTCTCCGGTGTCATGCCGGTGATGCGAATGCGGAAGTCATTGCCCTCGCCGGTGCCGACCTTCGAGATCGGCGCTGGGCTTTTGTCAATCAAGCGGAGGCAGTTCGCGTCGTCGCCATTGACATAGATGTGGCCGTTCCTCGGCACGAGATTCATGAAGCGCTGGAACGACAGAAGGATCTCGTCGATGTCCTTGAAGATGTCCGCGTGATCGAACTCGATGTTGTTCACGATCGCGCACTCGGGCAGGTAGTGGACGAACTTGGAGCGCTTGTCGAAGTAGGCCGTGTCGTACTCGTCTCCCTCAATCACGAAGATGTCCGAGTCGGTGAAGCGCGCGCCAACCGGGAAATTTTCCGGCACGCCGCCAATCATAAAGCCGGGATTCTTCCCCGCGCTCTCAAAAAGCCAAGCGAGCAGAGATGTAGTCGTTGTTTTCCCATGTGTGCCGCTCACGACAAAGCTGCGCTTGCCCTGAATCACCTCATGCTCCAGCGCCTCAGCCATCGAGGTGTAGCGCAGCTTCCGGTTGAGGAGTTCCTCCAATTCCGCGTTTCCGCGCGAGACAGCATTGCCCACGATGTAGAGGTCGGCATTGGCCGGGAGATTCTCGGGCTTGTAGCCGCTGAACAACTCGATGCCATTGGATTCGAGCAGCGTGGACATCGGCGGATACACCGCGCCATCCGAGCCGGTGATCTTGTGGCCCTGGGCGCGAAGCGCGAGCGCAGTGGAACCCATCGCGGTGCCGCAGATGCCGATGAAATGAAAATGCTTGGTTTTGGACATGGGATGAAGCCTGCCCTCGGGAATCGACAGGAGCGCGCATCATGCCGCGACTCCCGCCCCGCGCAAGGAGTGGAAAGGGAAACTGCCAATGGTCAAAACGCGACTGATCAAGGAAACAACCCGCGCTGCTTCTTCGCCTCCCACACGCGCTTGATGCCGAGCGTAAGAGCGGCCATGCGCATCGAGACCTTGTTCTGCTTGGCGTAACCAGTCGTCTGCGTGAACGCCGTCTCCAGGATGCGGAAGAGCTTGTCCACCACCTCGGCCTCGGTCCAGAAGAAGCTCTGGAGATCCTGCACCCACTCGAAGTAACTGACCACGACACCGCCAGCATTCGCCAGGATGTCAGGGATCACGAAGATCTCGGGCCGCTGGTCGAGAATCAGATCGGCATCGGGCGTTGTGGGGCCGTTTGCTCCCTCCGCGAGGATTCGGCACTGGATGCGCGGCGCATTCTCGGCCGTGATCTGGCGCTCCAGCGCGGCTGGGATCAGCACATCGCATTTCAGTTCGAGCAATTGCGCATTCGTGATGGCATCGGCACCGGCGAAACCGACCACGGAGCGCGTCTTCTCGACGTGTTCGTTGAGTGCATTGAGGTCCAGGCCTTGCGCATTGAACACGCCGCCAAACGCATCACTCACCGCGAGGATCTTCGCGCCGTGCTTTGCCAACGAAGCGGCGGCCACGGAGCCTACGTTCCCGTATCCCTGAACGACCACGGTCGAATCCCGCGTCTCCATTCCCAGCACATCCATCGCGCGCCCGACGAGATAGCCCACACCGCGGCCCGTCGCCTCGCGGCGACCGAGCGAGCCGCCGAGATTCACTGGCTTCCCTGTCACCACGCCCGGCACGCTGTGACCGTGGTGATTCGAGTAGGTGTCCATGATCCAGGCCATCGTCTGCTCGTTCGTGCCAACGTCGGGCGCGGGGATGTCGATCTGAGGGCCGATGAACGAGATCAATTCCTGCGTGAAACGCCGAGTCAGCCGCTCCAACTCGCCGATGGACAGCGCGCGCGGATCACACGCCACGCCGCCCTTTGCACCACCGTATGGCAAGCCCGTCAGCGCGCATTTCCAGCTCATCCACATCGCCAGCGCCGCCACCTCGCCCAATGTCACGTCAGGATGAAAACGCAGCCCGCCCTTCGTGGGCCCGAGCGACAAGTGATGCTGCACGCGATAGCCGGAGAACACCTGCACGCGCCCGTCATCCATCCGCACGGGCACCGCCACGACGAGCGCACGCTTCGGATACTTCACCCGCTCCCGCTCCACCTGCCCGATCTCCAGCCGGTCGGCCACGAGATCAAACTGCTCACACGCCATGTCGAAAGTCGGATGCCGGTAGATGTCCATGGGGAAAGAATAAGCGCAGGTCGTCGCCATGTTTCAAGAACAGACTCGCGGCGGCAGCCCTCTTGAGCGAAGTGTCCCCATCTCATGCCCGACACCCTCACCTCTTCATCTTCGTCCACAGGCTGGCGCTTCGATCATTCGTATGCGCGGCTTCCGGCTGCGTTTCATGTGCGGGTGGATCCCACGCCGGTGCGTGAGCCGAAGATGATCGTGCTGAATCGCCCGCTGGCGGGGTCGTTGGGACTCGATGCGGACTCGCTCGATAATGCCGCGCTGTTTGCAGGCAATGAATGGCCGCCCGAGGCGTTGCCGCTCGCGCAGGCTTACGCGGGGCATCAGTATGCGAACTTCACGATGCTCGGCGATGGACGCGCGATTTTGCTGGGCGAGCACATCTCGCCAACCGGCGAGCGTTTTGACATTCAGCTCAAGGGATCGGGGCCGACGCCGTTCTCGCGTCGAGGCGACGGGCGTGCGGCGCTGGGACCGATGCTTCGCGAATACATCATCAGCGAGGCGATGCACGCACTCAGCATCCCAACCACGCGCAGTCTCGCAGTGGTGACGACCGGTGAGCCGGTGTTTCGTGAGCAGACGTTGCCTGGCGCGGTGCTCACACGTGTCGCGGCCAGTCACATCCGCGTGGGCACTTTTGAATACGCGGCGGCTCGCGATGACAAGGCTGCACTGAAAGCGCTGGCCGATCACACGCTGCGTCGTCACTACTCGGAGATCGTCGATGCCGAGGCACCCTACGCTGCCTTTCTCGAAGCGGTGATGGAGCGCCAGGCGATGCTCATCGCGCAATGGCAGTGCGTTGGCTTCATCCACGGTGTGATGAACACAGACAACATGGCGCTCTCCGGTGAAACCATCGACTATGGGCCATGTGCGTTCATGGATTCGTATGATCCGGCTACTGTGTTCAGTTCCATCGACCGCAACGGCCGCTACGCCTACGGTCGGCAGCCGCACATCGCGCAGTGGAACCTCGCGCGTCTCGCCGAAGCCCTGCTGCCGCTGCTGCACGACGATGCCGAGAAGGCCGTGGAGATCGCGAACGCAGCGATTGCGGGATTCGAGACCCGCTTCAAGCGCCACTGGCTCGCGGGCGTGAGAGCAAAGCTGGGGCTCTTCACCGAAGAAAACGACGACACCGCTTTGATCCAGTCCTTGCTCGATTGGATGCAGCAAGCCCAAGCCGACTTCACCAACACCTTCCGCGTCTTGTCCGGCTCCTCATCCGCCACGCTTTCCCAAGACCCCGCCTACCTCGACTGGCATCAGCGCTGGCAAAGCCGCCTGAGCCGGCAATCGCAGTCTTCGCATGAAGTCACCGAACTAATGCAGCGCCACAATCCCGCCTTCATTCCGCGCAATCACAAAGTCGAAGAGGCGCTGGCCGCAGCGGTTGAAAAGGACGACCTGAGTGTGATGCTGCGACTGCTGGCCGTTTTGGTCAGGCCCTACGGTCACTCGCAGGATCACCCCGAATACAGCTTGCCGTCGAACTCGGAATCGTATCGGACGTTCTGTGGAACCTGAGGTTCGGGCCCCAGCGACGAGTCATTACCTCACAATCGCAAATCCGCGCACACCGGTCAGCGGCGGGATCTTGTTCACGATGCGCTCTTTCACGAGGGAGCCGAGGCTGCTCTGCTGGATGTCTTCGAGGAAGGCCTCCAGCTCTTCTTCATCGGACGCCATGACCTGCATCTCCACGCGGCCGTCTTCGAGATTCTTGACCCAGCCGGTCACGTCGAAGCCGGATGCGATCTGCTTGGTGGAGTAGCGGAAGCCGACGCCTTGCACGCGGCCGGAATAGAAAACCTGTCTTGCTGTCATCGCGCTCTATTTAGCAGGGGTGTCAAACTTCGCAGCCGCCGCTTTCACAAAATCCTCGCTGGCGGCGTCGATCAACAGCACGCCGGTGCCCTGATGATTGATCGTGACGCGGATGAAGCGGTCCTGCGCGGTGAGCGTGAGGACTCCATCGGTGCGTGTGTCGGCGGGTTGATCGTAGCGCTGGAGCATCGAGGTGCGGAGCGCCTTGAAGAACAACTGTGCATCGCCCGCGCCCGACCAGAGTGTCTGCCACACGGCATGGTCGCGCGGCTTGCCTGCGGCGGCGAAGGCGAGGAAGCGGTCGGTGCGCCAGTTCTTCGTCGCGTCGAAGGCGGCTTCATCGGGATTGTGCGCACGCAGGAAAATGGACGCGGCGAAGCGACCGAGTGTGTCGTTCCAATATGGCTGCGAGCCCACGAGCGCGAGGTCAGGCCAGTCGATCTTCATCGTCGGCGGGGGATTCTCGGCGAGATAGATTTCGGGATCGATGACCTCGGCGGTGCTCGCGGGCGGGCGGCTGTAGGCGGCAGTGAGCTGCTTGAAATCTCCCGCGCTGTGCAGCGACTGCGCGAACTCGAAGCCGCCGGTGAAGGCGAACAAGTGAAGCTCGCGCAGGAAAACCGGCAGCGGCACCTGATTGAACGGATGGTCGGGATCGGACGGCGGCAGGTCGCCTGCATTGACGGGCACTGGCTTCTGCAGGCTGTAGAGAAACCGCGTCAGCGCCGCATCACCGCCGATCAGCGCTTCGCGCGCGACCTGCGCGTCGGTGGTCAGACGCTCGCCCGTCTCCGAGAACATCACCTTCTGGTAGTCGCGCATGAGCTGGCCAAACGTCAGCGCCAGCACGGGATCAGTCGGCGGCGGCATCTGGCCGGGAGGAGCCTCGGAATCGACGAGAAAGGCCGTGTCCTTCTCCTCGTCAAACCAGCCGCCAAGCTGCCGCACCATCAGTGCCGCGCGCAGCGGAAGGATGTCCACAGGCTCGGGGATCGCGCCCAGCGCAGCGAGCGCCTTGGATTGCCGCTGGCTCTCGTCACCTGGAAAGCGCCGTTTCAACCACGCGAGCATCATTTTCTCGATCTCCGCCTGCGGAGCGGTCGTGGTCACGATCGGCACCGCGCGCAGCTTGCGCATCGAGAGCAGATCGACACCGAGCGAAACATAATCTGGCGGCTCGTTTTCCTTCAGGCCCGGCGTGCTCGGCTTGTCCGACATCGGCGCACCCTTGAGTCCCAGGTTGCCCATCCGCTCGATGAGCGCGGCGTTCTCGTCCTGCATGGCCTTCACCTGCCCTTGCAAATACTCAACCTGGCCTTCGAGAATGGTGATCTGCTTGCGGAAATCCTCCGCCGTCTCGCCGTCGGGCCCGATGACCGGTGCGGCAGTGATCGCCTGTGCCGAAACCGGAGTCGGCGCGGGTGCCGAGCGCGAGCGCGACCACAGGAGACCGCCGGCGGCGATGCCGAGCGCGACGAGCAGCAGGAGAAACGTTCCGGGTTTGAGCATTGAAGACGGTGTGGGTAGATCGTTGAGGGTGGCGGAGCACGCGCGCGTCCGGCGCGATGCTATCCATCTACCAGCCACAATCCACAATCAACCGCTGCCCACCATCGGCACCATCATTGTGATTGAGCGCCCGACGATCATCCGCATCATGCGGCATGGCAGGCATCTGGCGCATTTGCGGGCGCGACATCGACACATCAAGACGCGGACTGGTGATGGGCATCGTCAATGTGACGCCCGATTCATTCTCCGACGGCGGGAGATTTCTCGACGCCGCCAGCGCCATCGAGTGCGGCGTCAGGCTTGCAGCCGAGGGCGCGGACATCCTCGACATCGGTGGCGAGTCCACGCGCCCCGGCGCCCACCCCGTCGATGCCGATGAAGAGATGCGCCGCGTGCTCCCCGTCATCCGCGCTCTGCGGGAGAAGACGACCGCGTTGCTTTCCATCGACACGATGAAGGCGTCCGTCGCCCGTGCTGCCATCGATGCCGGAGCGCACATCATCAACGACGTCACGGGCCTCTTCGGCGATTCCGCCATGGTCGGCGTCGCCGCAGCCTGCGACGCCGGACTCGTCGTGATGCACATGAAGGGCACGCCCCGCACGATGCAGCAGCAGCCGGAGTATCACGACGTGGTCGCCGAGGTGCGCGAGTTCTTCACCCATCGGCTGGCCGCCTTGCTCGATGCAGGCATCGACTTGAACCGCATCGCGCTCGATCCCGGCTTCGGTTTCGGCAAGACCATCGAGCACAATCTCGCTCTCATGCGAGCGCTGCCCGAACTGCGCGTGCGAGAGCGCCCCTTGCTCATCGGCGTCTCTCGCAAGTCCATGCTCGGCCGCCTCATCGGCAGCGACCAAATGGACGACCGCGACTGGCCGACGGTCGCGCTCACCTCATTCGCCCGTGAGCACGGCGCTGCCATCGTCCGCGTCCACGATGCACGCCCCAATGCCGAGGCGATGAGGATGACGGAGGTCATTCTTTGGCGTAATCACCAGCAGGAGGCGCCGCGTTGATTTTCAGCGCCCGAGACTCCTCATTGCTTCACTTCACGTCGAGCAACGACGGCGTGCTGAGGAGTCCCTTGGTCAGATCCGGCTTCGATGACGCGGCAGGATCAGGGGACTTCAGATAGCGCAGCATGTCGCTGTCCGTAGTGAGAATCAGCATGGTATCAGGGCTCAACGACTTCTTGAGCGTGTCCATCGCCTTGGTGAACTCAAACAGTTTCACCGCCTCGGGCGTGGAGTTGTAAGCCTTGGCGTAGATCTCGGTGGCCTTGGCGTCGGCAGTGCCCTCGATCTCCTGGATCGTCTTGTAAGCCTTGGACTCGATCTCCTTCAACTCCTTGTCACGGTTGCCGAGAATCTCGGCGGCATCACCCGCGCCCTGGGACCGGAACGCCTCCGCAATCTGCTGGCGCTCGGCGATCATTCGCTCATGGATCGGGCCGCTGATGCTGCTGTTGTAGTTGATGCGCTTGAAGCGCACGTCCATCAGCTCGATGCCGAGGTTTTTCACCTTGTTCTTGGCGTTGTCGAAGATTTCCTTCTCCAGGGCCGAGCGGCCAAAGCTGATCTTCGGCAGCGGATTAATCTGCGCGTCCTTGCCGGTGAGGCTGGTGTCACGCGCCGCGACGCGGTCCTTCGTGGTGCGGACGACCTCGATCAGATCGTGCTTGGCCACCACGCTGCGCGTCTCACTGCCGAGGAGGTCGGTCAGGCGTGACTGCGCGGCGCGGGTATCACGCAGCTTCTGCATGAACAGAAGCGCATCCGTGATCCTCCAGCGGCCAAAGGTGTTCACGACAATATAGACCTTGTCCTTGGTCGGCATCTGCGTGGAAGGGCCATCCCACTCCAGCACCTGCTTGGAAAAGCTGTTCGCCGTCTGGATAAACGGCGCCTTGAAATGCAGTCCGGGTTCCGTCACGGGCACGCCCACGACCTTTTGAAACTGCGTGATGACCACCTGCTCGCGCATGTCCACGGTGTAGATCGACGCATTCAGCAGGATGACCCCGCCGATGAGGATGAAAACGAAAAGAAGAGAAGAGATGGCTTTCATCGGGTGGTGGGGACTGGCTGGGCGTTCGGCTGCTGACGCATCTGGAGGAGCGGCAGGAACTGCGGCGCTTTCTCGTCGAGGATGACCTTGTTCGGCAAGTTTGGCAGGATCTCTCCCATCGTTTCGAGGTAGATGCGTTTCATCGTCACCTCGGGCGCCTTCTTGTATTCCGCCAGCAGCGCGGAGAAACGGCCCGCGTTGCCTTCGGCTTCGTTCACGCGCTGGGCGGCGTAGCCCTCGGCGGCGCTGATCTTCATATTCGCCTCACCGGTCGCCTTCGGCACCACCTTGTTGTATTCGCCTTTCGCTTGCTGGATCATCTGCTGCTGTTCCTGCTGGGCGCGGTTCACCTCGTCAAAGCTGGCCTGCACCTCGGGCGGCGGGTTGACGTTGAGCAACTGCACCTGGTCGATCCGCATTCCGAGTGCCAGGGAATCGACGATGCCCTGCAATCTCTCCAGCGCCTTCGACTGCGCCTCCTCGCGGCCCACGGTGATGATCTCATCCACCGTGCGGTCGCCCACGATCTCGCGCATCACGGCCTCAGACAGAGCGCGCAAGGTCGCCGTGGGATCTTCGAACTCGAAGAGAAACTCCTTCGGGTCCGAGACGGTGTATTGCACCACCCACTCGACCGTGGCTGCATTCAGATCACCCGTGACCATTGCCTTCTCCTCCTCGGACTCACGCGAGTCCTGATAGGGATTGGTCGCGCCCGGTGTGGCGTAGCCGAACTCCAGCTTCAACTGGCGGCGCACCGGGATGATCTCGCGCGTGTCGATGCCAAAAGGCAGCTTGAAGCGCAGACCCGGCTCGGCAGTGGAATGGTAATCGCCGAACCGCTGCACGATGGCCACGGAATCCGTCGGCACCTGGTAAAAGCTGGAGAAGAGCCCGAGGAAGCAAATCAGCACGATCAGGCCGAACAAGATTTTCTTCGGATCCCACTCGATGCGGACATTGCCCGGGAAAGGCAGGTTGGGTGGAGAGTTTGAAGGCATGGCAATGGAGAAGGAAAGTTAGACATGGAGACTACCTCGCGGGCGAATGCAGGCAAGACAAGCCTTGGGTATTCGTGCGCCGAGTTCATACGTCCCGATTCGCCTTTTAGCCCATATCTTTATCCATGCGCTGCACACCGCCTTGGGTATCGGGTCTGATGGGCAGGGCAAGCTTCCTGATGCACACCTTGTCAATGTGCTGGCGGTCCATATCGATCACTTCAAAGCGGAAGCCGCCCACCGTGAACGACTCGCCTTCCCTCGGAAGGCGTTCCAGATGGTGAACGATCAAGCCCGCGAGGGTCTGAAAGCTCTCCTCCTCAGCGGTCACCAGAGCCTCCAGTCCGGGAATGGCGGCCGCCACCTCATCGATCTCCATCATGCCGTCCACCATCCAGACATCGGGCTCGGTCTGCCGAATTTGGGAGTCGTCCGGGGCCGGAAGATGGTTCAGGTCACCTACTACCTCCTCCACCAAGTCCTCCAGCGTCACAAGACCGCGCACGATGCCGAACTCATCCGTCACCACGGCGGCATAGAGCGGGGCTTTGCGCAGTTCCTCCAGCAGTGAGAGTGCCGGCTGGTTGTCGGAGACGAAGAGCGGCTCGCGCATCAGCTCACTCACGGGTTTCGTCTCCCCTCGGGCGGCGCTGAGGTAAAGATCACGAAGAGATACCAGCCCCACCACATGGTCACGGGATTCGTCATAGACCGGAAAGATCATCTGGCGCGCATCCTCCAGTCTCGCCGCAGCCGTTGCCGTCGTGTCCGCAATGTGAAGAAAGATCACCTTGGGCTTAGGACGCATGATCTCCTCGGTGCGCAGCTCCCGCAGGTCGAAGACGCCCGCCACCATGTCGCTTTCCTCGCGACGGACACCACCAGTGACGATGCCTTCACGCACCAGCACCTCCACCTCAGCCCGCGTGGGACCGGTCTGTGCTTCCCCCTTGCCGAAGAATCGCATGACCACCCGCGTGCTGATCTCCAGCACCCACACCAGCGGTCTGGCAATGCGCGAGAGCCAGTCCATCGGCGCGGCCATCGCGCAGGCGATGCCTTCCGCATTCCGCAGGGCGAGACTCTTCGGCACCAGCTCACCGATGATGAGCGAGAGGTAGGTGATGAAAGCAACGACGAGCCCGAAAGCTATTTGCGTTGCATAGGGACCAATCAACGAAACCTCGGTCAGCAACGGCACCAGATAGCCAGATAGGCTCGCGCCCCCAAACGCACCCGCCAGCACACCAACTAGGCTGATGCCGATCTGCACCGTGCTCAGGAAGCGCTCCGGATTCTGCGCCAGTCTCAACGCCAGCCTGGCCCCGGCATTGCCACCGTCCGCACGCTCCTGAAGGCGCGCCCGCTTGGCCGATACGATGGCGATCTCCGCCATCGCAAAGACACCGTTGAACACAAGAAGCAGGAGGATGAGGGAAAGTTCGAGCGCGAGCGTCATCGTTGTCCTCAATTAGCGAGAAAGCCGCCTCGTGCCAACCCGTGATTCAGAATGGCGGCTCCCTCACACCACTAGTTCAGCAGGCGTGGAAACAACGTACTGAGTTCAGGCGGCTTCAATTTCCAAACAAGGCAGCGCAGGATGCGAGGACAAGCCGCGGCCCGATGGAGAAATGGCGAGAGGAGAATTGGTACGCGCGCTGTTTTGGAGGGTCTTAAAGACGGAGACTTCCGCGATGTCACAGACAACCCAAGCCCTTGTCCTCATTCGGATTGGCAGTGCGTTACTGGGCGAAGCCGTGGGCGCTGTGATCCTCGCTCCGTGCCATCGCGTGGCGGGAAATGGTTGTGCGCTTCATGATTTGCGTTATCTCGGAAACCACACATGACCGACCTGCTGAAACACCCGCTGTGGCGTGAAGACACGCTTGGCTCCCCGCTCCCTGACGACGAACTCGGCGTCTCGGTCAGCCTACCCTTGTGGCGGCATGTGATCGGCTACGAGGAGAAGGATCCCGCCGTGGTGGGCAAGTTCCGCTCGGGCTATCCCCGTTTCTGCTGCCCGCCAGCCGTGGGCGCGCTCTTTGATGCCGCCACGCGCGAGTGCGCACGGGAAGGCGAGCGCTGCTTGGTTTTCCCAAAGGCCGTCCATGCGGAGCGCTGCGTCGCGTATGTCGAGCGTGCGGGTTTTCCAAACGGGCGCGTCGCGTCGTTCGGCGACGAGTCGCTCGGTGTGGCGGTGTTTCCCGCCGAGGCCTACGATGCCGCTCGCCGCTTCTGGCGCTTCTGCGGTGAGGTGGTCAGCACCCGTCAGGCCTGTCACGCGCTGGGCCGTGCGGTAGATCAGGCGACACCAGCGGAGGGCGCAGCCGCGCAGCGGACGATCCGGGAGCGGCTAGCCGCGCTCTCGGGTCAGAGCGCGGAAGACGCGTTCCTTTTCCCATCCGGCATGGCGGCCACGTTTGCCGTACACCGGATGCTCACGACGCTCTTCCCGAATCGGAAGACGATGCAGCTCGATTTCCCGTATGTGGACGTGCTGAAGCTCCAGCAGCAGTTCGGCAAGGGTGTGCATTTCTTCCCGCTGACGGATGACGGCGAATATGAGGCGGTGCGCGGTGTGCTGAGCGGAGAAAAGATCGCAGGGATATTCTCCGAAGCTCCGAGCAATCCGCTTCTGCGCTGTGTGGACTATGAGCGACTGCAATCCATCGTCGCCCAGACACAACCCGATGTGCCCCTGATCATCGACGACACGATCGCGACGGTGGTGAATGTGGATGCCTTCCGCGTGGCGGACGCGGTGACGACGAGCCTGACGAAGGCATTCTCTGGCACGGGCGATGTCATGGCTGGCAGCGTGATCCTGAACCGCGCCTCAAAGCACCACGCTGCTTTCTCCGCCTTCATGAAGGAGCACGCAGACCATCAGCTCTGGCGCGGTGACGCCATCGCACTGGAGAAAAACTCGCGCGACTTCCCTGAACGCGCCGCCGTGATGAGCCGGAACTCAACCGCGCTCTTTGAGCATTTGCGCACGCACCCGAAAGTAGTGAAGACCTGGCATTCATCCGTGAATGGCGGTGCGGGCTATCGCCACATCCAGCGCGCGGGTGGCGGCCACGGGTGCCTCGTTTCCTTTGTTCTCAAGGATGCGGCCACATCGAGCCCCCCCTTTTATGATGCGCTGCATCTGTGCAAGGGCCCGAGCCTCGGCACGAGCTTCTCCCTCGCGTGCCCCTACACGCTGCTGGCCCACTATGACGAACTCGACTGGGCGGAGAGCTGCGGCGCGGACCGCTACCTCATCCGAGTATCCGCCGGGCTTGAGCCCTTGGCTGATCTCATCGCACGTTTTGACGAAGCGCTCGCCTACGCCTGATCGGCAGGCAGAGGTTCGAAAGGACGCGAAGACGTCATTCGTGCGTGTCAAAAACCACGCGCGCGCAGTTCGGCTTGCCGATCGGATTCCTGCATGACCACAGCCAACGGCGGCGCGTGGGCGTGACGGGGTGCAATCTGCCCTCAATAATGCGCGCCTGACCAAGCAACTCGCCGCCATCATGCACCTCCACGGCGCGCGCGGCCACGGTGCCGGACAGCGTGGCGCGGCTGCCGAGCGTGAGCTGGCCCTCGCAGACGAAGTCGCCCGTGGCGTGCCCCTGCACCACGATTTCCTGCGCGCGCACCTCGTGGAGGAACTGTACCTCGACATTCGGCGCGATCTCCAGCCGACGACAGACGACAGGCTCTGCCACGATAGCGCTGGATTGAAAAATGAACTCGGAGTGGATGGGCCGCGTCTCGGCGGCGCTGACCTGCTGGCTGCGCGTCATCTTCTGAAGGCACACCGGACAGGTGGGCGTGCGGAAATCTCCGGCCGTCGTGATGACATGGAAGAAATCGCTCCGCTCATCGGGCAGAGAGCGCAGGGTCTCGCACAACCGCGCGGCGTCCACGGGCTCGATCTGATGCTCGGCGGCGGCATGCGACGCTGCGGGCGTGAATCCACCGGGCGCGATGAGCACGCCGCGCGCATTCCGCGCTGTCCGCACCTCCTCAGCAAAGGACTCGACAATCTGCGGCGTCGCGCCCCATTCATTCCACGCGACGAGCTTGACCAAGGCGCGCTTGGGCTGCGCGGACTTCGGCTGCTCAAACATGGCAAAGAGAACGGACCCATCCTCAAACACGCGCGATCCGCCCAGCTCACAGCCGGCATTGGCAGCAATGGCGCGCGCCAGCTCGGCAAGCCGCAGCCAGTCGAGACTCGCGATGAGTTCCGGCGACCAGCCGAGAGGCAACTCATCGCCCTCTCCCTGCGAGGAGAAGCCGGACTCTTTCAACGCCGAGAAGGGTTCGAGCATGAGCGGGCCGAGAATAGTCGAGACAGGGACGACATGCAATGTTGGTGAGTCTGGGTGGCTGTCAGGGACGTTGTGAATGACACGAAAGTGAATCAAACTTTCCACATTGCCCCCAGCGGAAAGTGCTGTTTCTTCACACCCACATGGCCAAGAGCATCGGCGAGACGCACACACAATTTTTGGAAGTAGGCTCGGCCGACGAGCCGTTTGTTTTCTCCACTGGAGCCAAGCTGCCAGGCATCACCGTGGCCTATGAGACACACGGGAAACTCAACGCGCGGAAGACGAACGCAATTCTCCTTTTCCACGCGCTGTCCGGCAGCCAGCACGCGGCTGGCGTGACCACCAGCGTCCCCGGCACGGACTCGCGCTGGACGGAGGACTGCCAGACAGGCTGGTGGGATTTGTTTGTCGGTCCCGGCAAGGCGCTGGATACGAACCGCTACTTCGTCATCTGCGCCAACTACCTCGGCGGCTGCTACGGCTCCTCCGGCCCCGCATCGATCAATCCGAAGACCGGCAAGCCCTACGGCGGCAAGTTCCCCGCCGTCAGCTCCAGCGATGTGGTGCGCTCGCAGCTCGCCGTGCTCGACCACCTCGGCATCAAGCAATTGCTCGCCGTCATCGGCGCGTCGGTCGGCGGCTTGCTGGCGATCAATCTCGCCACGCTATTCCCCGAGCGCGTGAAAATAGTGATGCCCATTGCCTCCGGTTGCCGCACCACGGTGCTCGCGCGGCTGACTCTGTTTGAGCAGGTCATGGCCATCGAGAACGACTCCCACTTCCATGGCGGCGACTACTACAAAGGCGAGGCACCCGAGTACGGGCTCGCCCTCGCGCGCATGATCAGTCACAAGACCTTCGTCCACCTCGATGCCATTGAGCGCCGCGCGCGTACGGACATGAAGCAGCCCGACGGCCAGCTCTCTTGGTATCGCGTCGGGCACAACGTCGAGAGCTACATGCTGCACCAGGGGAAGAAATTCGTGAAGCGCTTCGACGCCAACACCTACCTCCGCATCTGCGACATGTGGCTGCGCTACGATCCGATGAAGGATGCCGGCGTGGACAACTACCACGATCTCTTCGCCCGCTCGCGCGATGCCGGCCATCATTACCTCGTCTTCAGCATCGACTCCGACTTCTGTTTCTATCCCGAGGAGCAGGCCGAGCTGATCGGCCATCTCGAGCACGCTGGCGTCTCTTCAATGCACATCACCGTGCATTCGGAGAAAGGGCACGACTCCTTCCTGCTGGAGCCCGAGCTCTACACGCCGCACCTCTGCTACACGCTCGAAGGGCGCTGGAAGAAAAGCTCGCTCGACAGCGTGCCCGAGGTGGAATGACCCCCACGACGTCGGCTCCACTGGCCATTAGCAGTCCCACTGTCCCTCACGTCCTCGCCCGACCCAATGTCCCTCTCTCTCGAAGCAACATCCACCCTCATTCGCAGCCGCCGTACGGTGAAGCCCGCCGACATGGATGCTGCGCGCGCCATTGATCCGGCACTGCTCACGGAACTACTCGAGAACGCAAGCTGGGCACCCACCCACGGCCTCACCGAACCGTGGCGCTTCCATGTCTTCACCGGAGCTGCTCGCGCTCGCCTCGCCACCGACATGCAGCGCATCTACCGCGAGATCACTCCGGCGGACGCCTTCCGCGACGACAAGCATGACAAGCTCGGCAAGAACCCGCTCCTCGCGCCAGTCATCATCGCCGCGATCATGGAAAGGCGCGGCGGAGACAAGATCCCTGAGATCGAAGAGATCGAGGCCGTCGCATGTGCGCTGCAAAATCTCGCGCTCTCCGCTGCGGCTGCGGGGCTTGGTTTCTTCTGGTCTTCACCGCCTCTGATCTACGATCGCAGATTCCATGACTGGCTTGGCATCCGCCCCGAGGACCGGTGCGTCGGTCTCGTCTATCTCGGCTGGCCCAAAGCGGGAGCCGCACAGCCAAAGAGCACACGCACGCCCATCCTGGAGAAAGTCACCTTCACCGATGCTTGAGTGGTGGCACAACGTCTGGAATGCGAGCGCGCACTTCCTTCAATCCGTTCAGTGGGACTGCATCGGCGTTTGGACGCTGACCATCAGTCTGCTCGTCGTCGGCATCATCGGCTCCGTGCTTCCCCTTCTGCCAGGACCGCTGCTCATCTTTCTCGCCGGCGTCATTCACACGCTCCTGCGTCCGGAATCCGCCATGAGTTGGCAAGGGCTCGTTGTACTGGGCTTGCTGCTTGTCGTCGCGTATGTGCTCGACTTCGCCAGTGGCGCAATGGGCGCGAAATGGTTTGGTGCCAGCCGCTGGGGACTCCTCGGAGTCTTCGTCGGCGGCATCGTTGGCCTCTTCTTTTCCCTGCCCGGCCTCATCCTCGGCCCCATCGTCGGCGGGCTGGCATTCGAGCTTTGGTTTGC
>Ga0075163_10003115_pt1 | contig 22336 bp, 11 predicted proteins | sample JI1023141ADNA_FD_71478 | JGI IMG/M metagenome (GOLD analysis project Ga0075163, IMG submission 71478) | Wastewater effluent complex algal communities from Wisconsin, to seasonally profile nutrient transformation and Carbon sequestration -... | ecosystem: Engineered > WWTP > Effluent > Algae... | reverse complement strand
CGAATACTTCCTGCACTTTCGCGCCGGCATCTGCTACCAATTTGTCTTTCTCTGGTGGAATGATTACGTCGGTCAATTTGAACGACAAACCACCCTTGAATGCCCAGTAGTAACCAAGGTCTTTCATATCATCGAGGAATCGCGCTGTGTGGGCAATACCCACGTGTTTCAGGATGTCTCCGATGATATCGCGTAGGGCTTTTTTAGTGAGGAGTTGGTTGATGAAACCTACTTCCTTAGGCACAACACGGTTGAAGATCACACGGCCACATGTTGTATCGATAATGCTAGCATTACCAGCAACATCTGTCCAGCGAACTTTGATATTGGCATGAAGATCAAGTTGACCTTCGTTAAATGCGATTGTTACTTCTTCCTCAGAGTAGTAGGTTTTATTTTCACCTCTTGCAGGGTGCTCAGGAGTTCCTTTGCGTGCTTTGGTAATATAATAAAGACCAAGTACCATGTCCTGAGATGGAACCGTGATCGGCGCACCATTCGCAGGGTTGAGGATGTTGTGTGAAGCGAGCATCAGAAGTTGGGCTTCCAGAATAGCACCGTTGCCAAGTGGCACGTGCACCGCCATCTGGTCACCGTCGAAGTCGGCGTTGAATGCCGTACAAACGAGTGGGTGAAGCTGGATAGCTTTTCCTTCAATCAACTTAGGCTGGAAAGCCTGGATACCTAAACGGTGGAGGGTAGGAGCACGGTTGAGGAGAACTGGATGTCCTTTCAATACGTTTTCCAAAATATCCCAAACCACAGCTTCTTTTTTATCTACGATCTTCTTAGCTGATTTTACTGTCTTTACAATACCTCTTTCGATCATCTTGCGGATGATAAATGGTTTGAAAAGCTCAGCAGCCATATCTTTCGGAAGACCGCACTCATGGAGTTTTAATTCCGGACCTACAACAATTACAGAACGTGCAGAATAATCGACACGTTTACCGAGAAGGTTCTGACGGAAACGTCCTTGCTTACCTTTCAGAGAGTCTGAAAGTGATTTAAGTGGACGGTTGCTTTCAGTCTTAACGGCTGAAGATTTGCGTGAGTTATCGAACAACGAATCCACAGCTTCCTGCAACATACGCTTTTCATTACGCAAGATCACCTCAGGAGCCTTGATTTCTACAAGACGCTTAAGACGGTTGTTGCGGATGATCACACGACGATAAAGGTCATTGAGATCGGATGTAGCAAAACGGCCACCATCGAGAGGCACAAGTGGGCGCAATTCTGGTGGAATCACAGGTACAACTTTGGTCACCATCCATTCCGGACGGTTTACAACGCGTGTGTTCGCATCACGGAAAGCTTCAACAACCTGAAGACGCTTAAGCGCTTCGTTTTTACGCTGTTGAGAAGTTTCAACGTTTGCTTTGTGACGAAGCTCGTATGAAAGCTCATCAAGTTTCACTTTGGCCAACAAATCGTAAAGTGCTTCAGCACCCATTTTCGCTACGAATTTGTTCGGGTCTTTGTCGTCGAGGTATTGGTTTTCCTTCGGAAGTTTCTCCACGATGTCGAGGTATTCTTCTTCAGTGAGGAATTCGTACTCAACGAGTGTTCCGCCGTCAGGACGAGTTGCTGGACCAACGTTTACTACAACATAACGCTCGTAATAAATAATTTGATCTAGTTTTTTCGTTGGAAGACCGAGGAGGTAACCAATTTTGTTAGGAAGTGAGCGGAAGTACCAGATGTGAGCTACCGGCACGCTGAGCGTGATGTGTCCAGTGCGTTCACGACGTACTTTTTTCTCAGTCACCTCTACACCACAACGGTCGCAAACGATACCCTTGTAACGGATACGCTTGTATTTACCGCAGTGGCATTCATAGTCCTTTACAGGACCAAATATTTTTTCACAGAAAAGACCATCACGTTCCGGCTTATAAGTACGGTAGTTGATGGTTTCCGGCTTCAACACCTCACCATGAGAACGTTCCAGAATATCTTCCGGAGACGACAGGCTGATGGTGATCGATCTGAAATCGCTCGTTGGTCGGGCTACTTTTTTTGCTTGAAGCATTGTTATTGTTTTCTTACTGTTTTAATACTCTTTAATAAGCGGGGAGGGGTTTAATCCTCCTTTGACCTTTAGGCAGCAGGGAAGTCAATTTGACTCCCTGCTTGTGGTTGATCAGTTTTGGTTCAACGTAATGTTGAGACCAAGACCGCGCAATTCATGCAGCAATACATTGAAAGATTCAGGAATACCTGGTACAGGCATGTTTTCACCTTTTACAATGCATTCGTAGGCTTTCGCTCTACCCATCACGTCGTCAGATTTCACTGTGAGGATTTCCTGAAGAATGTTCGCAGCACCGAATGCTTCGAGTGCCCAAACCTCCATCTCACCGAAACGCTGACCACCGAACTGAGCTTTACCACCCAACGGCTGTTGAGTAATAAGCGAGTATGGTCCGATAGAACGTGCGTGCATTTTATCATCAACCATGTGGCTTAGTTTGATCATATAGATCACACCCACAGTAGCTGCTTGTTCGAAGCGTTCGCCAGTACCACCATCATAGAGGTAAGTAACACCCCATTCAGGGACACCAGCTTCCTTCATTTCATGCATGATGTTATCCAGAGAAGCTCCATCGAAAATAGGAGTTGCGAAACGCTTGCCTGTTTTCTGACCAGCCCATCCGAGTACAGTTTCGTAAATCTGACCAAGGTTCATACGAGATGGTACCCCGAGCGGATTAAGAACGATGTCAACTGTAGTTCCATCTTCAAGGAATGGCATATCTTCATCGCGAACGATTCGAGCCACAATACCCTTGTTACCGTGACGACCTGCCATCTTATCACCCACACGAAGCTTACGCTTCTGTGCAATATAAACTTTGGCAAGTTTCACAATACCTGCTGGTAGTTCATCACCAACAGTCAATTGGAATTTTTTACGCTTATATGAACCAAGAACTTCGTTGTAGCGCATGTTGAAGTTGTGGATACAACGTTTTACCATTGAGTTGGTAGGTTCGTCTTTTGTCCATCCTTCAGCATTCACAACACTGTAATCAATTGTAGCAAGTGATTTACCGGTGAACTTAGTTCCTTTTTTGATTTGTTCTTCTTTGAAGTAGTTGTAAACTCCCTGACAAGTCTGATCTTTCAAAATGGCGATCAATTTGTCAACGAGAACCTTTTTGAGGTCCATTACTTCTTTTTCGTGTTCTTTATCGAGCGCCTCAACAACCGCTTTTTCGTTGGTTTTTACAGGCTTTTTATCTTTTACAGTGCGTGAGAAGAGCTTTTTATCAATTACAACACCTGAAGCACTTGGTGGTACTTTCAATGATGCATCTTTCACGTCACCGGCTTTATCACCGAAGATAGCGCGAAGGAGTTTTTCTTCAGGAGTTGGATCTGTTTCACCTTTTGGAGTGATTTTACCTATGAGAATATCACCTTCTTTTACTTCAGCACCCACGCGAATGATACCGTTTTCGTCGAGATCTTTAGTAGCATCTTCGCTTACGTTCGGGATATCAGCGGTGAGTTCTTCAACACCACGTTTTGTATCGCGCACCTCAGTAGTGTACTCATCAACGTGGATAGAAGTGAAGATATCGTCACGAACTACACGCTCAGAGATAACGATAGCATCCTCGAAGTTATAACCTTTCCATGGCATGAATGCTACTTTCAGGTTTCTTCCGATAGCAAGTTCACCACCTTTAGTTGAATAACCTTCAACCATGATTTGACCTTTAGTAACACGCTCACCTTTCGTCACAAGCGGACGGAGGTTTACAGTAGTGCTTTGGTTGGTCTTCATGAATTTGCGGATGTTGTAAGATTTCACCGGTGAGTTAAAGCTCACGAGTTCGTCTTCTTCGCTGCGCTTGTAACGCACACGAATTTCTGTAGCATCTACATATTCTATAACACCTTCGCCTTCTGCAGAAAGCAGAACGCGTGAGTCAGCAGCTACGCGGCTTTCGAGACCAGTACCAACAATAGGAGCTTCAGGACGCATCAAAGGCACAGCCTGACGCATCATGTTAGATCCCATAAGTGCACGGTTGGCGTCATCGTGCTCAAGGAAAGGAATCAGCGAAGCTGCGATAGATGCGATCTGGTTCGGAGCAACGTCCATCAGGTGGAGGCTATCCGGAGCAGTCACAGGGAAGTCACCTTCTAGACGAGCCTTTACTGTAGCAGTAAGGAAAAGTCCTTTGTCATCGATTTCAGCATTAGCCTGTGCGATTACTTTGGTATCTTCATCTTCAGCGGTGAGGTAAGTCACAGCGCTGTTATTCATTACCGCTTTACCATTTTCTACTTTGCGGTATGGAGTTTCGATAAATCCGAGTCGGTTGATTTTTGCGTAAACGCAAAGAGAGGAGATCAAACCGATGTTTGGACCCTCAGGTGTCTCAATGGTGCAAAGGCGACCATAGTGCGTGTAGTGTACGTCGCGGACCTCGAATCCGGCACGTTCACGCGAGAGACCGCCGGGACCGAGTGCTGACATACGACGCTTGTGCGTCACCTCTGCCAGTGGGTTGGTTTGGTCCATGAACTGTGATAACTGGTTCGTTCCGAAGAATGAGTTGATCACAGAAGAAAGCGTCTTTGCGTTGATAAGGTCAATAGGAGTGAAGACCTCATTATCACGAACGTTCATACGTTCGCGAATTGTGCGGGCCATACGAGCAAGACCCACAGCGAATTGGTTATACAGCTGTTCACCAACCGTTCTTACGCGACGGTTAGAAAGGTGGTCGATATCATCGACATCAGCTTTCGAGTTCACCAGTTCGATCAAATACTTGATGATCTGGATAATATCGTCTTTTGTAAGCGTGCGGCTTTGAGAGTTGGTATTACCCAATTTGCGGTTGATACGGAATCGACCTACTTCACCGAGGTCATAACGTTGCTCAGAGAAGAACAATTTGTCGATTACGCTGCGCGCAGTTTCCAAATCTGGCGGCTCAGCATTGCGGAGCTGACGGTAGATGTATTCCACCGCTTCTTTTTCAGAGTTGGAAGTATCCTTTTGGAGGGTATTATGAATGAGTGTGAAGTCGGCAGAATTCGATTCTTCCTTGTGGAGGATAATCGATTTTGTGCCACTTTCCACGATGATATCAATGTGTTGATTTTCGAGCACTGTTTCGCGGTCGAGTACAACTTCGTTACGTTCGATAGAAACTACCTCACCGGTATCTTCATCCACGAAGTCTTCGATCCATGTTTTCAGCACACGAGCAGCGAGGCGTCGTCCCAATACACGCTGAATACCGGCTTTAGATACCTTCACTTCTTCCGCGAGGTTGAAGATTTCAAGGATCTGACGGTCACTTTCATAACCGATAGCACGGAGTAGGGTAGTAACTGGAAGCTTTTTCTTACGGTCGATGTATGCATACATGACATTGTTGATGTCTGTAGCGAATTCTATCCATGATCCACGGAAAGGAATGATACGAGCGCTGTAGAGCTTAGTACCATTAGCGTGGCGGCTTTGCCCGAAGAATACACCCGGAGAGCGGTGTAGCTGTGATACTATGACACGTTCAGCGCCATTTATCACAAACGACCCTTGCGGAGTCATATAAGGGATAGTACCGAGGTAAACGTCCTGCACGATTGTTTCGAAATCCTCGTGTTCGGGGTCGGTACAATAGAGTTTTAACTTGGCTTTCAGCGGCACACTGTATGTGAGACCGCGTTCGATACATTCTTCAATAGTGTAGCGTGGAGGATCGATAAAGTAATCGAGGAATTCCAGTACAAATTGGTTACGCGTATCGGTGATAGGGAAGTTCTCTGAGAATACTTTGTAGAGACCTTCGTTGCTTCTGTTCTCAGGGTTCGTTTCAAGTTGAAAGAACTCTTTGAAGGAAGCCAACTGAATTTCCAGGAAATCTGGATATTCATAAAAACTTTTTGTCGATGAGAAGTTATGCCTCTCGTCTGCTTTTTTAAGTGTTGCCAAGTCCTTAAGGTGTTTTTAATTGTTCTTAATTCGCTCAAATACCAAGCGACTTTGCTAATTCTTTGGTTGAGGCTATTTAGCCTATTGGTTTGAAAATAAACTTCTTGCTTGGGTTTACTTCCAGTTCATCATTTCGTCTTTTTCAGAAATGTGAAATGCCTAGGCAATAGCTTCGGCATATAAACAAGTTTAGGCCACCCTTCTACACGGTGTGCAGAAGGGGGCCTTAACTATCTTAGTGCGATGTGAAATTACTTGATTTCAACTTTCGCTCCTGCTTCTTCAAGTTGTGTTTTCAAGGCGTTTGCTTCGTCTTTAGTTACACCAGTCTTGAGAGGAGATGGAGCTTTATCTACAGCATCTTTAGCTTCTTTCAGTCCGAGACCTGTGAGATCTTTCACGAGTTTCACAACTGCAAGTTTGTTTGCACCACCTTCAACGAGAACTACATCAAATGCAGTTTTCTCTTCAGCGGCAGCAGCGCCACCACCGCCACCAGCCATCATAACTGGAGCAGCAGCTGCTGGCTCGATACCATATTCATCTTTTAGGATTGCGGCAAGTTCGTTAACTTCTTTTACTGTGAGGTTAACGAGGCTTTCTGCCATTGCTTTCAAATCAGCCATTTTATTGGAATTTTAAAAGGTTGTTTTTATTGATTAATTTGTTGGTTAGCTCTTTCTTTCCTCTAGAGCTTTAACGAGGCCGGCCACTTTGTTTCCAGCATTGCTTGTAAGCGCTGAAACAACGTTTTTGGCAGGAGACTGAAGAAGTCCAACGATATCTCCGATCAATTCGTTTTTGCTCTTAAGCGCAACGAGTGTGTCGAGTAGATTTTCGCCAACATAGCAGTCATCCTGGATAAAAGCCGCTTTAAATGCGGGTCTTTCGTGTTTCTTCTTGAACTCTTTGATCAGTCTTGCAGGCACATTTCCTACTTCAGCGTACATCACAGCAGTGTTGCCATGGAGTGCTTCATAAAGTGGGCTGTAATCCTTACCGTCAACGCGCTCCATTGCTTTTCTCAGAAGCGTGTTTTTAACGACACGCATTTTGACATTTGCTTTGAAGCATTCGCGACGCAATGAACTGGTAGCCTCAGCGTTCAGAGAAGAAGTGTCTGACAGGTAGAAAATTTCGTAGCTTTTCAGCTCTTCTACTAAGTCAGCGATCTCCTGGTTCTTTTGTTCTTTAGTCATAAAAAGAAATCCTCCGATTAGATTTTACCAGCGAATTAGTTCACTGATCTTGGTTCAACATTTACACCGGGACTCATAGTAGAGCTCATAGAGATGCTTCTAATATAAGTACCTTTTGCAGAAGATGGCTTCAGTTTGACGATAGTCTGAATAAGTTCGTTAGCATTTTCAGCGAGTTTAGTCGCATCAAAAGAAACGCGGCCAACACTTGCGTGCACGATACCGGTTTTATCCACTTTAAAGTCAATGTTACCAGCCTTCTTTTCAGTTACGGCTTTTCCAACATCCATAGTCACAGTACCCGTTTTCGGGTTTGGCATAAGTCCACGTGGTCCGAGAATACGGCCTAGTGCACCTACTTGCCCCATGACGTTGGGTGTGGTGATAATTACATCCACATCGGTCCATCCGCCTTTAATTTTTTCGATGTAGTCGTTAAGTCCTACGTGGTCAGCTCCTGCAGCTTTAGCTTCTGCTTCCTTGTCAGGAGTGCAGAGCACAAGTACACGAACTGTTTTACCAGTACCATGAGGTAGTGACACAGTGCCACGAACCATTTGGTTGGACTTCTTCGGATCTACACCGAGGCGTACAGCGATGTCCACAGATGCGTCAAATTTTGTTGTCGTAATTTTCTTTACGATTGACGCGGCGTCAGCCAGGTTGTATGATTTTTCACCATCATACTTGCTGATTGAGGCTTTTTGATTTTTGCTGAGACTTCCCATTGCTGTTTTCCTCCGAAAAAATTAGAAAGGACGGTTACCGGTTACCTGTAAACCCATGCTTCTTGCTGTTCCTGCTACCATTTTCATGGCAGATTCCATAGTGAAACAATTAAGGTCAGGCATTTTGTCTTCTGCTATGGCCTTCACCTGATCCCAGGTTACTTGGCCAATCTTCTGGCGGTTTGGCTCTGCAGCACCCTTCTTAGCTTTTGAAGCTTCGAGGAGTTGCACAGCGGCCGGTGCCGTTTTGATGACAAAATCAAATGATTTGTCACTGTAAACGGTGATTAATACCGGGCAAACTTTTCCTGCCTTGTCTTGAGTCCTTGCATTAAACTGCTTGCAGAATTCCATGATGTTAACACCTTTGGAACCCAGCGCAGGACCGACTGGAGGCGAGGGGTTTGCAGCACCACCTTTGATTTGCAGCTTGACGAATCCAGCTACTTCTTTCGCCATTTTACTTTGTTATTTATTGGTTTGTGCGTGGATTGCAAAGGGAAGCGAATCGTAACATCTGTTTAATTCATTGCGCACCACACGCTCGTTAATTCAATTATCCGTTCAGTGTGTTTTTGTCGTGAAGTAATCTTTTTACATTCACTCACACTTTCAATTGCCTTTATTCTTTTTCTACCTGCATATACCCCAGTTCTACCGGAGTTTTGCGGCCGAAGATTTTCACCATCACCTTCAACTTCTTCTTCTCTTCGTTAATTTCTTCAATCACACCACCGAAATTATTGAAAGGACCATCAATTACTTTGACGTTTTCACCAACTACGAATGGAATATTCAATTCTTCTCCTGATTCCGCGAGTTCATCCACTTTACCCAAGATGCGGTTTACCTCGGAGAGTCTCAAAGGAATTGGATCTCCTTTTTTCTCAGCTCCGAGAAAGCCTATCACATTGGTGATATTCTTTATGATGTGCGGAATTTCTCCAATCAATGCTGCCTCGATAAGCACGTAACCAGGAAGATAACTTCTTTCCTTGCTAACTTTCTTACCATTGCGCACCTGAAATACTTTTTCGGTAGGGATCAGCACCTGAGCTACAAAATCTTGCAGGCCACGGGCTTTGATCTCGCTCTCGATGTAATCTTTCACTTTCTTTTCCTTACCACTGATGGCGCGGACCACATACCATTTTTTTTCAAAATCGCTCATTTCGCTATTCGGCTATAGGGTATAAAAATCAGGTGAGGAAAGCATAAATGAATCCCACGAGTCCTTTCCAAGTGGAAGTACTATCGCCACTTACTCCGAAAACAAAGTCCATAAGGAAAATGCAAACAGTGAGGATCAAAGTGGTTACAAACACCAATACAGTGCTTTCCTGCAACTCTGCCCAAGTTGGCCAGGTTACTTTTTCAACCAGTTCGTTGTAAGATTCCTCTAAATACGTCTTGATACCAGCCATATTCGTTTTATTATGTCATTCCAACGTCGGAATGATTTGGTTTAATCAGCACGGGCACCTGGACTCGAACCAAGATCAACGGTTTTGGAGACCGCTATTCTGCCATTGAACTATGCCCGTATTTGTAAAGAGCGCCGGTGGAATAACGATCGTATTTTGTTGATCTGCCTCTTTCTGGGAGACTATTCTGCCATTGAACTTTACTCGTTCAATCACGTTTAGTCTTTAAACGTGAAAGTGAAGGTGAAATCTTTTGATCGATTTCACCTTCACTGAGTATTCATGCTTATCGCGATTACGCGATGATTTCAGTTACCTGTCCTGCACCTACGGTACGGCCACCTTCGCGGATAGCGAAACGAAGACCTTTGTCCATAGCGATTGGAGCGATAAGGTTTACTTCGATGGAAACGTTGTCACCAGGAAGAACCATTTCACGACCAGCTTCGAGGTTGATCTCACCTGTCACGTCAGTAGTACGGAAGTAGAACTGTGGACGGTATTTGTTGTGGAAAGGAGTGTGACGACCACCTTCTTCTTTCTTCAACACGTAGATTTCAGCTTTGAACTTAGTGTGAGGAAGGATAGAACCTGGCTTGCAAATTACCATACCACGACGGATATCAGCTTTTTCGATACCACGGAGGAGAAGACCTACGTTATCACCAGCTTCACCGCGATCAAGGATCTTACGGAACATTTCCACACCGGTAACAGTAGACTTCAATTTAGCTTCATTGAAACCAATGATGTCAACCTCTTCACCAGAGTTGATAACACCACGCTCGATACGACCTGTAGCAACTGTACCACGACCAGTGATCGTGAACACGTCTTCAACAGACATCAAGAAAGGCTTTTCAACTTCACGTGGAGGAATTGGAATCCATGTATCAACGGCTTCCATCAATTCCATAATTTTTTCAACCCATTTTGGATCACCATTCAAACCACCGAGTGCAGAGCCACGGATGATTGGAGTGTTGTCACCATCATATTCGTAGAAGCTTAGAAGCTCACGGATTTCCATTTCAACGAGGTCGAGAAGTTCAACGTCATCTACCATGTCCACTTTGTTCATGAACACAACGATACGCGGAACACCTACCTGACGGCCAAGAAGGATGTGCTCACGAGTCTGTGGCATTGGTCCGTCTGTAGCAGCTACCACGAGGATAGCACCGTCCATTTGAGCAGCACCAGTTACCATGTTCTTTACATAGTCGGCGTGACCTGGACAGTCAACGTGAGCATAGTGACGATTTTTCGTCTGGTACTCTACGTGCGCAGTGTTAATAGTGATACCACGCTCTTTCTCTTCAGGAGCGTTGTCGATAGACGCGAAGTCTCTTTTTTCAGAAAGACCAGCCGCAGCCAATACAGTTGTGATGGCAGCAGTCAGAGTGGTCTTTCCGTGGTCAACGTGACCAATTGTTCCAATGTTCACGTGTGGTTTGGAACGATCAAAATTCTCTTTAGCCATTGGCGTTTGTTTTTGTTGTTTTTATCTAGATAAATTAAAAAAATACGTATGTATCGAAATTCGAAGAATTACCTGATTTAAGTCTAAAAAAGCAGAGCCGTTGAGGGGAATTGAACCCCTGACCTCTTCCTTACCAAGGAAGTGCTCTACCTCTGAGCTACAACGGCCTTAAAAATTCGAAAAATGGAATTGAAGGCCATTGTAAAAGTCCATTTTCTGTTGGAGCGGGAGACGAGGCTCGAACTCGCGACATTTAGCTTGGAAGGCTAATGCTCTACCAACTGAGCTACTCCCGCATTAACCGTTGAAGCTTCATTATCGGCTGTTATGCCTTTATCTGAAATTTCATTGGGAATTCTGAAATAGGGGATCATTCTTCTTCGCGGAGCGTATTCGAACGATGGTTGTGCACCATTGCTATCGTTTGATGAGCTGAGGTGGACAATGTGGGGAGTGGTGGATTCGAACCACCGAAGTCGTAAGACAACAGATTTACAGTCTGTCCCATTTGGCCACTCTGGTAACTCCCCTGATTCTCTTGTTTTGGCCACAAAATGTGAGCCGGTGGAGGGATTCGAACCCCCGACCAGCTGATTACAAATCAGCTGCTCTGGCCAGCTGAGCTACACCGGCAGTAAAATCAGGTATTTCAAAGAACTTCGGGCGAACTTATCGCCTGCTGTCATTTTTAACAGGGGCGCAAATGTAGTTAGTTTTTTCTTTCGACCAAGTGTCCAAGAAAAAAAAAACTTGAAATATCAACATTTTCTTCGTTAATATCGATGAGTTTTATTCTCAACTATTGCAATTCAGTGTTTTGTTGAATGGCCCAAAACAAAAAAAATAATGCTATAGGAGATATTTTATTCAAAAAAAAAGCCGGTGCATGATGAAATTTCATCATAAGCACCGGCAAAGTTATTTTTGATTGTGGGGCTTATCAATGATGATGGCCACCTGGTCCATGAACGTGGCCATGCTCCAATTCTTCGGCTGAAGCATCGCGAACATCCATAACCTCAACGTCAAAATGCAATTCAACGCCAGCCAATGGGTGATTTGCATCAACGGTTACCATGTCTCCTTCTACTGCTGTTACGGTCACTATATATTTCCCCTGATCGTTTCCAGCTTGAAACTGCATGCCTACCTGAGGCTGCTGGCCGCCGAAAGCATCTACAGGGACCTGTTGAACATATTCTTCATTGCGCACACCATATCCTTTTTCTGGTGCAACCTGGATTTGAACTTTTTCTCCTTTGATTTTTCCTTCCAAACCTTCTTCCATGCCAGGAATGAGGTTTCCGAAACCTTGCAAGTAATAGAGTGGATCCTTGCCGTCGCTAGTATCGAGGACTTTGCCCGCATTGTCGCGCAGCGTGTAATGAATTGCGACTACTTTTTCTTTAGTGATCTGCATTTTAGTTGAATTATTAAATTGATTTCCGCTATACGCAGGCATTCTCAAATGAATTCAACAATGCTCTCCGGATGCTTTTTTTGCAAATATCGGAAGTTCAATGTGCTTTTTTCGTTTGCTTCATAAAAATGTTCCAAGGATGAATTCTGATTGAGGGAATTTAAATTGAAATAACTAGAATATTTATTCTGCTGTTGCTTTTTTGATTGGAAAAGCATTTTGGTTTCAGGCAGAATCCTTTCGCTGAATGCGGGATATTCACATTTCTATATTTTAGAAAGTCATGGGTTTTTGCACAAAGTGAAATCGCCTTCAAAATCTGATGAGATTTCAGATAATGAAGGCGATTTCAAGAAGACCGTTTTCAACCTTGCGTCAATTGATGGTCCGTTCTTTATAATTGAGAAATCAAAGCTTTACAAATGTTGTATTCACGTGAGCAAAGTTGTTACTTATTACTATAGAGTAGGTTCCTTGTGAAAGTTGGCCACATTCTACAACTGTTGGCGCGTTGCCAGCAACAAAGAAATTGCTTGATACCAATTTACCCATTGCGTCGAAAATGTCGAGTTTTACTTGACCATTTGCTCCCGTTAACATCAAGTTGATGTTCTCTGTAACAGGGTTAGGGTAGACCGATACTTGCCAGTTTGCATTCAGTTCATCAACTGAATCGATAATCTGGCCATCACAATCCTCGTCAATATCATTTCCTACAACTTCAGTAGCGCCTGGGTTTACTGCAGCGTTGGTGTCATCACAATCAGTTGCGTTGGTTACATAACCGGTTGGGGCAGTGCACTCGAAAATTGCTGTGTTTGCATCGCCATAAGTGTCACCGTCTGTATCCGCATAGAAAAGGAAGCCTTGGAATTCATCTATTGTGCCATCACAGTTGTCGTCAATGTCGTTGCATATTTCGGTGCCATTGGGGCTGATAGCGTCGCTCGTGTCGTCGCAATCGCCGTCAATTGTTGTTGAATTCACAGGAGGTGAGCAAAAATCTCCGATTGTAGCGCCACCAAATCCGTCACCATCTAGGTCAAAATAATATGTTACAGTTGGAAGGTTTTCATCGATTGAACCGTCGCAGTTATCATCCATCGAGTTGCAGATCTCTGCGGCATTTGGATTGACTCCGGAATCACTGTCGTTGCAGTCACCGCTAATCAACGAACCGAAAGCTGGAGGAGAGCAGAAAATGCCCATTGGCTCAGCACCAAATCCATCGCCATCAGCGTCAGTATAATAATCAAGATAGATTACATTATTGTCAATTGCTTCATCACAGTTGTCATCAATGCCGTTGCATGATTCGATATTTCCAGGGTAAACATTTGCATTATTGTCGTCGCAGTCACCGCTAAGAGTTGAAGACTGATCAGGAGCAGAGCAAAAATCACCGAGTAATGCTGAACCATATCCATCACCATCGGCATCCGAATAATAGGTAAGTGTTATTAGGCCTTCATCGATATTGCCATCGCAGTTTTCATCTTCATCGTTACAAATTTCGACAGCACCAGGATTGATGCCTGCGTTGTTGTCATCACAATCCCCTGAGAATACAGCGGATTGATCAGGAGCTGTGCAGAAATCTCCCAGCAATTCATTTCCAAAACCATCGCCGTCCATGTCAGCATAATATGTCGTAACAGGAACATTTTCATCAATGTTTCCATCGCAGTTGTCGTCTATATCATTGCAAGTTTCTTCAGTATCAGGATTGATCGCAGCGTCGGTGTCATCACAGTCGCCGGAGTCGGTTGATGAGTTTGCAGGGGCTACGCAGAAGCTTCCCAGGAATTCATCTCCGAATCCATCGCCATCCATGTCAGCGAAATAGTCTTGGTTAATGACACTTTCGTCAATGTTTCCATCACAGTTATCATCTGTATCGTTGCATTGTTCCAATTCAGCAGGGTTGATTGAAGCATTGGTATCATCGCAATCTGTATTGTCAGTTACATACCCATCAGGCTGACTGCACGAAGAAGAAGTCACAAGGGCATTTCCGTAGCCATCTCCATCAGCGTCTTCATAGAAATCGAAAGTCGTCAATTCTTCATCAATCGATAAATCGCAATCATCATCTATGTTGTTGCAAGTTTCTGCTTGCCCAGGATTGATGTTGTTGTTATTATCATCGCAATCACCATTGAGCGTTGACACGAATTCAAGAACAACATCCGGACAATAATCGCCGAGTAGTTCATCGCCATAACCATCACCATCATTGTCGAGGTAGTATGTGATTAAAACAAAACCTTCATCTATAGTACCATTGCAGTTATCATCCTGACCATTGCAAGATTCTGCTGCATTCGGGTTGATAGCAGAGTTGCCATCGTTACAATCTAAGCTGTTGTCTACGAAATCTTCGTTTGGCTCACACATTTGCACTGATTCATTTGGGGAACCGAAGCCATCTCCATCTGAATCGCCGTAATAAGTATTGAGCGTGAATCCTTCATCAATATTGCCATCACAATTGTCGTCAGAGAGGTTACAGGTTTCAGTCGCTCCTGGATTGATTTCGAAGTTATCATCATGACAATCGGTATTGTCAGTAACGTAGCCTTCTGGAATTTCGCAGTTTATAATTGATATTGCAGGGTTGCCGTATCCATCTCCATCGTTGTCTAGATAAAAAGTGTTTTGAGCAAACCCTTCATCGATGTTAGAGTCACAGTTGTCATCAATGTTATTGCAAACTTCAGACGCGGCGGGATTGATAGCCGCGTTGTTGTCGTCACAATCGGAATTGTCTGTCACAATTCCAGCAGAAACAGAACAAGCCAATACTTCTGAGTTTGGATTTCCGTATCCATCGCCATCTAAATCTTGATAGAATGTGATTAGCAAGCCCTCATCTATAGAACCATCACAATTGTCGTCAATACCATTACAAACTTCAGTTGCACCAGGATAAACGTTTGCGTCATTGTTGTTGCAGTCGCCATCACAACCAGAGTATCCGTCGTTGTCATCATCAGTGAATTCACCGAATTGCAGACCACTTTGAATATTGTACGGAGATCCTGGGCCCGCATAATTAGGGAAAACCTGAAGGTTAAAGGTTCCGCATATCGCGCCATCAGTTGTAATTTGAGCTAGCAATACTTTGTTTGAAGATCCTGCTTGACTTGCAGGATTGGTAGGTATTGCAAACCAAATTGCACCAATAGCGGTATTTGCAAACACATCCGAAATTGAACCATAGGGTGTAGTTCCGAACATCTCATCCATCCATTGATAAGCATTATCATCAATGGCATAGAGTTCGAATGCGGCGGCGTCATTATCGCAAGTATATCCAATGGTTATATAGGAGTCATATTCGGATAGAGGTGATAGCTCAATAGCACTGCAATCCAAGGCATCACCTGTAGTGCCGCCTGGTGTGTGGTTCCAAACACCGCTGCCGCCAACTGTTAAAGAAAGTGGCGTAGATAGATCGCCGGTAACACTTGAGATTCTATCTGTACTATTTGTTGTATTGGCATAAATTCTATAAGTGCTATGACCTTCAGGATATCCTGGAATCGAGCCATTGTCTGTATAAAATGTTTCAATCGTTATTGAAGTTACCTGCGAATTCACCGTTTCGAAAAGAAACAAGGGAACAGCGGCTAACATGAGCTTAATCAAGCGGTTTTTCATCTTGTAAAAATTAGTAGTTGCTTTCATGGGTTGTTAGTTTTCATTTATACCAATCATCCACTGGTACAGTCGGCCAAAATATGAAAAAAGTGTCGTTTGCCAAGCCTATTGTTCTGGCAAAGAAATTTTTCCAGTGCTTTGGTTGTGTTTAAGTTGCTTTATATGAGTTATGTCGTTAGAATATATTGAAATGTTGCATGAAGCTGTTCAGAGATTGAAAATATGGTTTTGTAAGCTTCATTAAACACAGAATTCTGTCACTGAATTTGGGTTGAATGTGCAGTGGTTTTTTTGTAAAGAAAAAGGGCTGCCTCTTTCGAAGCAGCCCTTTTGAGAAATTAAATCGAAATCTGAATTAGAACTTCACAAACTTGGTGTGAACTTGTTCGTTTTCATTCATGATTGTTAGAGTATAAGAACCTTGTGCAAGTTCAGAGCAATCAAGCTTAGTTGCAGCTGAAGCTGCGTTGATTTGCGCACTCATAACAACCTTACCAACTGCATCATAAATGATGTAGTTCAACATGCCGTTTGCTCCAGTGATTGTTACTGTGAGATCCTGAGAAACTGGGTTTGGATAAATCGAAACATTCCAGTTTTCAGAAATTTCAGCTACGAGGATGTCAATTTCACCGTCGCAGTCATCATCGATATTGTTATCATCGATTTCAGTAGCACCTGGATTAACAGCATTGTTGCTGTCGTTACAGTCGTCACCGTTTGCAACATAGCCAGCTGGAGGGTTACAAGCCATTACCATAGCAGTAATGTCGCCATAACCGTCAGCATCGTTATCTGCATAGAATGACTCCATAACGTCTTCATCGATGCTGCCATCACAATCATCATCATCACCATTGCAGACTTCAGTGCCACCAGGGTTGATTGATGCATCAGTGTCGTCGCAGTCGGTGTTGTCAGTTGTTGCATTAGCAGGAGGGAAGCAGAATTCACCTAGTAGGTCTCCACCGAATCCGTCACCATCATTATCTGAATAGTAGATTTCAGTGAACAAACCTTCATCGATGTTTCCGTCACAGTTGTCGTCCATGTCGTTGCAGAATTCTGGAGCACCAGGATAGATGCCAGAATCGGTGTCGTCACAGTCTTCATTGTTTGTTGAAGAGTTAACCGGTGGTGAACAGAAGTTGCCCAATAGAGAAGTTCCGTAACCATCACCATCACCATCATAGTAATATGTTGTGAGGTCAAGATCTTCGTCAATTTCACCATTACAGTTGTCATCTTCATTGTTGCAGACTTCAATTGCATTCGGGTTGATGGCGCTGTTTGTATCATCGCAATCACCGGTTACAACAGCACTGTTTATTGGTTGAACACAGAAGTTACCTAACAATGCGTCACCAAAACCATCGCCGTCTTCATCAGCATAGTAGTCGAGGTAAACGACGTTATCATCTACAGTGCCATCGCAGTCATCGTCAAGGTCATTGCATGATTCAGGAGCATTAGGATAAATGCTTGAGTCGTCATCATTACAGTCACCGCTTACCAATGCAGAGTTCGCTGGCATTTCGCAGAGATTTCCGAGGAACGTATCTCCGAATCCATCACCATCAAGGTCTTCATAGTAATCCATATAAACTACGTTGTCGTCTGTTTCGCCATCGCAATCATCGTCAATACTATTGCATTGTTCGATAGCACCTGGGTAGACAGCAGAATTGTTGTCGTCGCAGTCACCTGATACTAGAGACGAGTTAGCTGGAGCTTCGCAGAAATCACCGAGTACGGCATCTCCGAATCCATCACCGTCGTTGTCTGCGTAATAGGTAACAAGTACAACACCTTCATCGATGTTTCCATCACAGTTGTCATCAACATTATTGCAAACTTCTGTACCGTCAGGATTGATGTCAGAATCAGTGTCGTCGCAGTCTGTATCATTAGAAACATAACCGTTTGGTTGATTGCAAGAAAGAACGCTTACATCTGGATTACCATAGCCATCGCCATCGGCATCGATATAGTAAGTTGAAGGTTCAACACCTTCGTCGATGTTGCCATCACAGTTGTCATCAACACCGTTGCAAACTTCAGTTGCAGCTGGATTGATTTCAGAGTCTGTATCATCGCAATCACCGTCTACAGCAGAAGAGTTGGCAGGTTCCACACACAGGTTACCCAAGAATGCGTCACCAAATCCATCACCATCTTCGTCGGCATAGTAGTCAAGATAAACTACGTTATCGTCAATTGATCCATCGCAATCATCATCAATGTCGTTGCACTGTTCAATTGCGGCTGGATTAACTGCTGCGTTTGTATCATCACAATCTCCATCAATTGTAGAAGAATTAGCTGGTGCTTCGCAGAGATCGCCAAGAAGCGCACCTCCGAATCCATCACCATCTTCATCAGCGTAGTATGTCATTGTAACAAGACCTTCGTCGATGTTGCCATCGCAGTTGTCGTCAATGTTGTTGCAAACTTCAACACCAGCAGGATTTACACTGCTATTTGTATCGTCACAATCAGTTGAATCTGTTACATAACCTACAGGCTGAATACATTCTTCAACACTCATAGATGCATTACCATAGCCATCGCCATCAGCATCCGCATAGTAAGTAGATACAACAACGCCTTCGTCGATGTTGCCATCACAGTTGTCGTCGATACCGTTACAAGCTTCAGCAGCACCAGGGTAAATGGTGTCATCGAAATCATCGCAATCGCCATCGCAGTTAGTGATTCCGTCAAGGTCATTGTCGTAGCAACCGCAGATACAATACTGACAGTTTTCGTCTGCAGCGGCTTCACCAGCGCAGATTCCGTCCCATGTATTGGTGCAGCAGAATGAGTCATTTTCGCAAACCGATGTTTGACAAGGACCTGCTTCGTTGTAACCATTTTGGTCACAGCAAGTCTGACACACTTCGTCAGAACCATCACAATCTTCGTCAATTCCGTTGCCACAGATTTCTGCTGCGTCCGGATTGATTCCGCTGTTGGTGTCATCACAATCTGTGTCGTCAGTCACGTATCCTGCAACAGGAGTGCAAGATGTCGTAGACACAGCAGCGTCTCCGAATCCGTCACCATCTGCATCAGCGTAGTATGTTACAGGAGCAGTATCTTCATCAACATCACCATCGCAGTCTTCGTCAATACCGTTGCCACAAACGTCTACAGCATCAGGATTAATTGCGCTATCAGTGTCATCACAATCGCCATCGTTAGATACGTATCCAACTGGAGGAGTGCAAGAAATTGATGTCATAGCTGGATCACCATAACCATCACCATCAGCATCAGCGTAGTATGTTACAGTGCCGCCGCCATCATCAACGTTGCCGTCGCAGTTGTCGTCAAAGCCGTTACATACTTCAGTCATACCAGGGTTAATAGTATTATCGAAGTCATCACAGTCACCGTCGCAGTTGGTGTAACCATCAAGGTCATTGTCGTAACAACCACAGATGCAATATTGACAGTTTTCATCTGCAGCAGCTTCACCGGCACAAACGTTGTCCCAGCTATTTGTACAGCAGAATGAGTCATTTGCGCAAACTGAAGTCTCACAATCACCACCGCCAGTATAACCAGCAACGTCGCAGCATACTCCGCAAGCATCATCCAAAGGATTGCAGTTTTCGTCGATACCGTTGTCGCAAACTTCAGTAGCATCAGGATTGATAGCACTATTGGTGTCATCGCAATCAGTATCGTTAGCAACGTATCCAACAGGAGGAGCGCAAGCTATCTGGCTAATTGAAGCGTCACCGAATCCATCACCATCAGCGTCAGCATAATAAGCGATTGGTGTAGCACCGTCATCAACTAATCCGTTACAGTCATCATCTAGACCATTGCAAACTTCAGCAAATACTGAAGATGTGATCTGAATTGAGAATGTACCTGTAGTGGCTTGGAAGCCACCAGCCTGCACGTAGTAGGTGTTACCGATTGTAAGGTCAGCGCAATCGGCTGTGATTTCAGATAATAAGTTAGGGAATCCGATGTCGTCATTACAAGCGATTTCAGCACCACCACATGCATCATACAATGCAAGTCGAGTATCTGTCAATGTACCACCTACAAAGTCAGTTGTAATGGTTACTGTTCCACCAGTGTATACGAATGAGTACCAAACATCAGCAATTTGAGTAGCACCGCCACAAGAAGGATTTGCTTCATTGTTTAAGGTACCTTCGTTTGTTGATGCTGTTGGTGCTGCGTCTATTGTGAGCATTGTTGCATCAGCGCAAACATCGTTTAGGATACCGTCTTCAAGACTGATACCGTCACAATCGTCATCAATACCGTTGTTAGCGATTTCTGTTGCACCAGGATTAACAAGGTTGTCAGTATCATCACAATCGGTGTCATCAGAAACATAACCTACAGGGGCTGAGCAATCGGCAGTACTTGTTGAAGCATCACCATAACCATCGCCGTCAGCATCTGCATAGTATGTGTTAAGAACGCCTTCATCGATGTTGCCATCGCAGTTGTCGTCGATAGTGTTGCAAGCCTCGGTAGCACCAGGGTTAACGAGGTTGTCAGTATCGTCACAATCTGTGTCATCAGAAACATATCCTACAGGCGCTGAGCAATCGGTAGTGCTCATTGAAGCATCACCATAACCATCGCCATCAGCATCTGCATAGTATGTGTTGAGAACACCTTCATCGATGTTTCCATCGCAGTCGTCGTCTATGGTGTTGCATGTTTCAGCTGCACCAGGGTTAACCGATGGGTCTGCGTCGTCGCAGTCACCGTTGTCCAATGATGAGTTAGCAGGTGCAGAGCAGAAGTTGCCAAGCACTGCATCGCCATAACCGTCGCCATCAAGGTCTTCGTAGTAATCAGCAAAAGCCAATCCTTCGTCAACGCTTCCTGAGCAGTTATCGTCGATGTCGTTACAAACTTCAACAGCAGCTGGATTTACAGCAGCATCAGCATCGTCACAATCACCGTCGTTTACAGCAGAGTTAGCAGGAGCCTGGCAGAAATTGCCGAGGAATGCAACACCGTATCCGTCGCCATCAAGGTCTTCATAGTAGTCAGAGAATGTCAATCCATCGTCAGCATTGCCTGAGCAATCGTCATCGATGCCATTGCAAACTTCTGTCATGCCTGGATTGATTGCATCGTTGTTGTCGTCGCAATCTCCATCACAATCAGTATAACCATCAAGGTCTAAGTCGTAGCAACCGCAAACACAGTATGCACAGGCAGGCTCAGCAGCTGCTTCAGCAGCGCAAACACCATCCCATGAATTAGTGCAGCAGAAAGCATCGAGACCACAGACAGCAGTAGCGCAATCGCCACCACCTGTGAATCCTACGGCATCGCAGCAAAGGTTACAATCGGCATCAGAACCATCACAGTTTTCATCGATACCATTGCCGCAAATTTCTAAACCGTTCGGGTTGATATCAAAGTCTGTGTCATCGCAATCACCGTCTAACAATGATGAGTTAGCTGGTGAACTGCAGAAGCTTCCGAGTAATGTCGCTCCGAAACCGTCACCGTCGAGATCTTCATAGTAGTTTGAGAATGTTAGGCCATCATCAGCAGTGCCTGAACAGTCATCATCAAGTCCATTACAGATTTCAACTGCATCTGGGTTGATTGCGCTATCGTTGTCATCACAGTCGCCTGAGATTGTTGTTGAAACAGGAGGTGTGAAGCAGTAATTACCGAGGTATACACCACCGAAACCGTCGCCGTCAAGGTCTTCGTAATAGTCAGCGAATGCCAGACCATCATCAGCAACACCTGAACAATCATCATCGATGCCATTGCAAGTTTCAACAGCACCTGGATTTACCATGATGTCGCCATCGTTGCAGTCACCATCTAATGTAGATGAGTTAGCAGGAGTTTCGCAAAGGTTACCTAGATAAAGGTCACCATATCCGTCACCATCAAGGTCTTCGTAGTAATCAGCGTATGCCAGACCGTCGTCAGCAACTCCAGAGCAATCATCATCGATGCCATTGCAAGTTTCAACAGCGGCTGGATTAACCAATACATCGCCATCGTTGCAATCACCATTAGTTGTTGATGAATTTGAAGGAGCTTCGCAGAAGTTTCCTAGATAAAGATCACCATAGCCATCGCCATCGAGATCTTCGTAGTAGTCAGCGAAAGCAAGTCCGTCATCTGCAACACCTGAGCAATCGTCATCTATACCATTACAAACTTCAGCAGCGCCTGGGTTGATAGTGTTGTCAAAATCATCACAGTCACCGTCACAATTTGTAAAACCATCGAGGTCATTGTCATAGCATCCGCAGATACAGTACTGGCAAGCTTCATTAGCAGCAGCTTCACCGGCACAAACGCTATCCCAAGAAGTGCTGCAGCAGAATGCATCATTAGCACAAACAGACGCTTCACAAGCGCCACCGCCTGTGTAACCTGCTTGGTCGCAGCATGCACCGCAAGACTCGTCAACACCATCGCAATCTTCATCTAT
>Ga0075163_10003114_pt1 | contig 22336 bp, 19 predicted proteins | sample JI1023141ADNA_FD_71478 | JGI IMG/M metagenome (GOLD analysis project Ga0075163, IMG submission 71478) | Wastewater effluent complex algal communities from Wisconsin, to seasonally profile nutrient transformation and Carbon sequestration -... | ecosystem: Engineered > WWTP > Effluent > Algae... | reverse complement strand
TGGCCGGGCACGACATCAACTACATCGCGCTCACCGGTGCGCTCCATTCCATGGGCAAACGCGGCCAACCGCCCGCACCTCCATTGAATCTCGTTGGCGACTATGGTGGGGGCGCTCTCTATCTCGCGTTTGGTGTCTGCGCCGCGATCATTGAAGCCCGCACCTCGGGCAAAGGGCAGGTAATCGACTGCGCGATGACAGATGGTGCAGCCTCCCTGATGACCATGTTCTACGGCATGCGCCACGCAGGCATCTGGAATGATCAACGTGAGGATAACCTGCTGGATGGCGGCGCGCATTTCTACGACACGTATGAGTGTGCGGATGGGCAGTGGCTTTCTATTGGGTCAATCGAACCGCAATTCCACAGCCTGTTGATAGGGGGCCTGGGCCTTGAGGAGGCGAGCTTTCCGGCGCGGATGAGCCGCGAAGCCTGGCCGGCCTACTCACAACTGATCGCCGACGCTGTGAAAATCCGGACGCGGGACGCGTGGATGAAGGTGTTCGAAGGCACGGATGCTTGCGTCGCACCGGTCCTCACAATGGCGGAGGCTCCAAACCATCCCCACAACGCAGAACGTCAAACTTTCCAAACGGCCTTCGGCGCGATCCAGCCCGGCCCAGCTCCCCGTTTTTCCCGTACGAGGGGAGCGATCCAGGGACCGCCCTCACGTCCGGGATCACATTCGAAAGAGGTTCTGGAGGATTGGGGTGTCGATGCCACCAAGGTTGCGGCGTTGCTGAACAGCGGCGGAGTCGCCGAGGAACAACGTACGCCGAGCGGCGCCTGATTCAGTCTGAAATACGGCGTAGCGTCAGGGCTTTGGCGATATTTTTTCCACCTGAATTCAGGACAACAACCGCCTCAAAGTCCGTTCAGACTCATTCCACTAAACCGAACATATCCGGAGGGGCGCCTTGAAGTCCCTCGATGGTTCTCTCCGGTGTTGTTCCTGTGTACTTGGGCCGGCGTCGCAAGGCGCCGGCCTTTTCCTTTTGGGCGCGCAGCTCACCTGACAGGCGAGCCGGTCCGCCGGCGCCAAAGCGTGCGTAAGGTCGCGGTGACATATCATCGATAATCGCTATGCTCCCGCCCCAGCGCTGGGAGTTGTCCATGAAGCTTAGCTGGTTTGCCGCCGCCGTTCTGGCGACTTCTCTGACGTGCGGGGCCGCGCAGGCAGACGCCAACAAGCAAACAAAGGGTACTTTCGACGACAAGTTCCGTCAGCTGGAGGTCGACCTTCCCAGCCCGAACACCTACCGCACCGCATCGGGTGCGCCGGGCGAGTCCTACTGGCAGCAGGAAGCCGACTACGTCATCAACGCGACCCTTGATGAGCGCACGAAACGGATCGCCGCTACCGGCACAGTGACCTACAAGAACAACTCACCTCATCCGTTGAACTATCTCTGGTTCCAACTCGACCAGAATATCTTCAAGCAGGATTCCGGCGCACGTCGCTCCGCGTGGGCTACGCCTGCAACCGCTGGCGGTGACACGGTCAGCATGACGTCGCTGCGCCAACTACAATCCTATGCCGACAAGCCGCACGGCTACGAGATCCAGTCGGTTACCGACGGAACGGGAGCCAAGCTCGCCTACACGATCAACGACACCATGATGCGGATTGATCTGCCGAAGGCGGTAGCGCCCGGCAAATCGCAGACGATCAAGCTCGGTTGGGCGTTCAACATCGTCGACAATGGCCTGTTCGGTGGCCGCGCTGGATATGAGTATTTCCGCGACAGCAACACCTACACATTCTTCCAGGCGCAGTGGTTCCCACGTCTCGCGGCCTACACCGACTACACGGGTTGGCAGCACAAGCAGTTCCTTGGTTCGGGCGAATTCACATTGGAGTTCGGCAATTACGACGTGTCGATCACCGTTCCTGCCGACCATATCATGGCATCCACCGGCGTTCTTCAGAACCCGTCCCAAGTCCTGACCACTGAGCAACGCTACCGTCTCGCGCAAGCAAAAACCTCGGACAAGCCGATCTACATCGTGACGCCGGAAGAGGCGGCCGCCAACGAGAAGGAAGGCGCGACTGCCACCCGCACCTGGCGGTGGAAGGCCGACAACGTTCGCGATTTCGCTTGGGCGTCGTCGCGCAAGTTCATCTGGGACGCCATGGGCGTGCCCCAGCCGGAAGGGCAGACTGTTCTTGCCCAGTCCTTCTTCCCGAATGAGGCCAACCCGCTCTGGTCGCTCTATTCGACGCGGTCGGTTGCGCACACGATCGACGTCTATTCGGAGTTCTCGTTCCCGTATCCGTATCCCAGCGCCATCTCGGTCAACACATGGGCTGGCGGCGGTATGGAGTATCCGATGATTTCCTTCAACGGCTACCGCCCCGTGAAGGACGAGAAGACGGGCAAGAAGACCTACACACGCGCGGCGAAGAACGGCCTGATCGGGGTCGTGATCCACGAAGTTGGGCACAACTACTTCCCCATGATCGTCAACTCCGACGAGCGCCAGTGGACCTGGATGGACGAGGGGATCAACTCCTTCCTCGAGCACATGGCAGAGCTGCGCTGGGACGCTGAATTCCCTGTGCTCACCAACGGTCCCAATGCCATGGAGTCGATCGGCGAATACATGAAGAGCGAGAACCAGGTTCCGATCATGACCAATTCGGAATCGGTCGTTCAATTCGGCAACAACGGTTACAACAAGCCTGCCACGGCGCTCACAGTGCTGCGGGAAACGGTGCTGGGCCGCGACCTGTTCGACTTTGCGTTCAAGGAGTATTCCCGCCGCTGGCGCTTCAAGCGTCCCACGCCGTCCGACTTCTTCCGCACGATGGAGGACGCCTCAGGCACGGACCTCGACTGGTTCTGGCGCGGCTGGTTCTACACCACGGACCATGTCGACATCGCCCTGAAGGCCGCTCGCGAATACCGCCTCTCGAGCAAGGATCCGGCCATCGAGTCGCCTCTTTCACGGCAACGCCGCGTTGAAACCCGCGAGGAAGCGCCGACCGTCACCAGCAACCGCGAGGACGGCCTCAAGACCTACGTCGAGCGCCATCCCGAGATCATAGACTTCTACGACGCGAACGACGAGTTCGCCGTCTCCAACAAGGATCTCAACGACTATGAGACCTTCAAGGAAGGCATGAAGGAGCCGGACAAGTCGGCGTTCGAACGCGCGCTGCTCGACAATCCTTTCATCTACTTCGTGGATTTCGAAAACATCGGCGGGCTGGTGTCGCCCCTCCCGATGAAGCTGACCTACGAGGACGGGTCGGTGAAAGAGATGATGATCCCTGCCGAAATCTGGCGTCAGAACAACCAGAAGATCACCAAGCTCTTCATCGAGCCAAAGAAGGTTGTGTCATTCGAACTCGACGCCCGGCATCAGATCGCCGACGCTGAGCCCAACAACAACAGCTTCCCGGCCAAAACTGTGCCCAGCCGCATTGATGCGTTCAAAGCCGCCCAACCGCCTGCTGCCCGCAACCAGATGGCAGATGCATTGGTCGAACTGAAGGCCAAGCAACCAGCGGCGGGACCCGCCGCGCCTCTGACACCGCAACAATGACCATCCGGTACCTCTCCGCGACCAGACGTGCGCTGATGGCGGGAGGTTGCGCGCTTCTTGTAACGCCACCGGCGCTGGCGCATCGCTCGCAGTCCGTTCTGACGACGGTGACATGGAATGCGGCAGCCTTGAAACTTGAGGTCACGCATCGCCTGCATGCGCATGACGCGGAAGTAGGCCTCGCAATGGTCACCGGATCAGCAACGGACGTCGACCTGACTATCATCAAGAACCAGGCGCGGCTGATGCTCTATGTCGAGCAGCATTTTTCGCTGACGGGACCGACCGGCGTGATCGCGCTCGATCCCCTGGGGTCTGAGTTCGAGGCGGAACTGATTCTGCTTTATCGCGAGGTGAAACTGCCAACACCGCCGTCGGAACTGATGATCACTGACCAGATCCTGCGCGATGTCTTCAATGGCCAGACCAATCTGGTGAACGTCCGTATGGCGACGCAGACGCGCACGCTGTTGTTCACGGGCAAGGACGGAGCGAAGCGAGCCAAGGATCTGCTTTAGCCAATCGCGCTCCTGCCGCTCCCGCTGGCGCAACGATTTGGCCCCAGTGTAGGATGATCAACGTCTGGAGGCGATCGCGGGACATCGTCCAGCAAATGCAGGGCTCTGCCAATGAAATGGGTTCTAGCCGCCATTCTCGTGCTGGTCTTGGGTGCTGGGGCAGGCGTCGCCCTGTTCCCGATGTCGACGGCGGCGGGTTTCGTCGAGAAGCAATTCCCGGAATTCCGTTTCACCAGCGCAACTGGCAGCGTGTGGGACGGCAAACTCACGCAGGTTGCAGTCGGTCAGCAAGCGCTCGGCGACCTCTCGGTGAGGATCAAACCAGACAAGCTTATTGGCGGTCGCGCTGCGGCGAAGCTCGGCATGTCGCGACCCAACATCTCCGGCGAGGGAGATTTCTCCTACTCTCTGTCGGGCGGGAAGATGGAGCTGGAAAACATCAAGCTGGCGGGCAAGACGGCTGCCATTGTCGGTCTGCCGCCGACCATGCGCCATGCTGATGGCCAGTTCACCGTCGAGGTATCTGACATCGTGTTGGCTGACAATGTCTGCCAGAGCGCCAAGGGCGAGGCATGGACCAACGTCCTGACCCGCCTTGACCTGAAAACGGGTTGGAAGGGGCCTGAGTTGCGGGGCCCGGTTACCTGCAAGGATGGAAGGATAACCATGCAGACCAGCGGCCTGGGCCCCACGGGCGAGACCGTCTCCGCCGACATAACAGTAGGCCGGAATTTGTCGCTTGGGCTGGTGGCTCGGGTCAGCGACCCGTTCCCAACGTCGGGCGACACCCTGACAAGTCTCGGATTTGTCCCGGAAGATGGGGGGTACGTCCTGCGCCGCGAGATCGGCGGCCAGCCTAGGGCACAATAGGAGCAGGTAAGCCCTGAAAGACCTCAGGATCGCGCTTGACCACGGGCGGCGAGGCGCCTAAAGCAACTCCTCCATCGCGCGGGTGTAGCTCAGTTGGTTAGAGTGCCGGCCTGTCACGCCGGAGGTCGCGGGTTCGAGCCCCGTCACTCGCGCCATGGATTTCTAAGGTTTGGCCTTCCACAAGCGGCTAGACTGGCCTGACATCGCCAGACCAGGATATTCCCCAAAATCAGGACGACCGCGTCGCCACCGCTGATCGGTTGCTGTCGGGTCGTGGTCGTTCTGCTTCAGAGCCAGTGGCCGCAACGAAGCTTTATCTGGCAGCGGCGTCCGCAGGCTCGGGGGCCGCCGCGATGCGGCTGGCTGTGTTGGCAGCTGTCGGCGTTGGCCGGGAACCTGACTGGAATGAAGCGCTGGACCATCTGGTCACCGCGGCCAAGCTCTCTCATGAGAGTGCGCTGCTGCTGCTGCTGCTGGTCCTCTCGTGCAATGGCGGCGCGGGACACCCGGCCACTTCTTCCTCTGCAGATTGGCGACAGCTTCGGCAGAGCCTGGATATCAAGGCGTTGCTGACGCCGCCCGCCGTCAAGACCATATCCCCTAAGCCTGCGCAAATGACCATCGAGGCTTTGGCTTCGGCGGCCATGTGCCGCTGGATCATCGCACAGGGCCGCGGACGGCTGGAACGCGGACTGATCAAAGATCTTGCGACCGGGCGGCCAGTCCCAGATCCCATACGAACGGCCCTGGGGGCGCCATTCTCCACTACGCAGACCGATATCGTGACAGTGCTGGTGCAGGAAACGCCTTGCCTGCTCAGCTACGAGTCTGGGCAGCAATATCGGCCGCATTTCGACTTCTTCGACCCTACGAACCCCGCCTTCCAATCTCAGTTGGCGCTGATGGTGCAGCGGGTCGCCACGTGTCTCACGTACCTGAATGACGACTATGAGGGTGGGGAGACCGACTTTCCCGGGCCGGATGGCGCTATCGGGGCAAACCTGGCGATGCGCTTGTCTTCCTCAACGTCACACCGGACTGTCGGACGGACCCGCTGACGCTACATGCGGGGTTGCCCGTCACCCGCGGCCGCAAGTGGCTTTTGTCACAGTGGGTCCGAGATCGGGTCCAGCCCATTCTATGAATATTCGAATTGCGATCTGGTCGCAAAAGACAGCCCGCGTGGGGGCGCCACATGCCCTGATGACGGCCAAAGAAGCTACATTGACGCACGGTGCGGCGCACTCTCTTGCCTGTCACGTCAAAGCGGCTTAGGCCGTCCGCACAACACTCCGAGGGCGCGATGGAAGACGTTCAGACGCTCGTCACAAACTATCTGCCGATCGTGATTTTCCTCATTTTCGCGGCGGCGCTCAGCGTTGGGTTCATTGTCGCGTCCGCACTGATTGCGCCGAAGAAGCCCGACCCCGAGAAGCTGTCCGCCTATGAGTGCGGCTTCAATGCATTCGATGACGCGCGCATGAAGTTCGACGTCCGGTTCTATCTGGTGTCGATTCTCTTCATCATCTTCGATCTGGAGGTCGCCTTCCTGTTTCCGTGGATTTTTCAGGTGGCTGCCGGAAACGTGATGGCCTTCTGGTCAATGATGACATTCCTCGGCGTGCTGACCATCGGATTCATTTATGAATGGCGCCGCGGCGCGCTGGAGTGGCAATAATGGCCGATCCCGCAGCTGTGAAACCCGCGCCGGCGCAGTCGGCGGGTAGGGCGAAGGTCGAAGGCGGCGCGATTATCAAGCCGAACGACCCGTTCTTCAGCGGCCTCTCCAACGAGCTGGCCGACAAAGGTTTTTTGATTGCCCGCGCCGACGACCTGGTCACCTGGGCCCGTACGGGCTCGCTGATGTGGATGACGTTCGGCCTTGCCTGCTGCGCCGTCGAAATGATGCAGGCGTCGATGCCGCGTTATGACGTTGAGCGGTTCGGCTTTGCTCCCCGCGCTTCGCCGCGGCAGTCGGACGTGATGATCGTCGCCGGCACGCTCACCAACAAGATGGCCCCGGCCCTCCGCAAGGTCTACGACCAGATGCCGGAGCCCCGCTACGTCATCTCGATGGGCTCCTGCGCCAATGGCGGCGGCTATTATCATTATTCCTACGCCGTCGTTCGCGGCTGCGACCGGATCGTGCCTGTGGATATCTATGTGCCGGGCTGCCCGCCGACCGCTGAAGCGCTCGTCTACGGCATCCTGCAGCTCCAAAAGAAGATCCGCCGCGAGGGGAGCATCGAACGTTGAGCGCTCTTCCCGATCGCGCGGCTATGACGGCCGAACTGAAGACGCACCTTGGCGATGTCCAGGGCAAGGCGATCACGGGAATGTCCGTGGCGCATGGCGAACTCACGGTCCTGGCGAAGCGCGACGAGATCGTCGGGCTGCTCACCTTCCTGCGCGACGACAGCCAGTGCCGCTTCGAAACTCTGGTTGATATCTGCGGCGCCGATTATCCGACCGAGCCGCAACGCTTCGAGGTTGTCTACCACCTGCTGTCCATGCGCCTGAACCAGCGTATCCGCGTGAAGGTTCGCACCGACGAGCTGACGCCAGTGCCAAGCGTCAACGCCGTCTTCCCCGCCGCCAACTGGAATGAGCGGGAAGCGTTCGACATGTATGGCATCTTCTTCTCCGGCCACCCGGACCTGCGCCGCATCCTCACCGATTACGGCTTCGAGGGTTATCCGCTGCGCAAGGACTTCCCGCTGACCGGGCATGTCGAGGTTCGCTATGACGATACCCAAAAGCGCGTTGTCTACGAACCCGTGAAGCTGATCCAGGAATACCGCAACTTCGACTTCCTCAGCCCGTGGGAAGGAATGCAGGCCAGCATTCCGGGCGACGAAAAGGCTGGGCAATAGGCATGGCTGACGACGCAACCAACATCCCGCTGTCCAAGTCGGCCGAGACTGAACTCGTCGATGACCGCAAGTTCACGATCAACTTCGGGCCTCAGCACCCGGCGGCCCACGGCGTGCTGCGTCTCGTGCTGGATCTCGACGGTGAAGTCGTGGACCGCGTCGACCCGCATATCGGCCTGCTGCATCGCGGCACCGAGAAGCTGATCGAGTACAAGACCTTCCTGCAGGCGTTGCCGTATTTCGACCGCCTCGACTACGTCGCGCCGATGAACCAGGAACATGCCTACTGCCTCGCTCTCGAGCGCCTGGCCGGTATCCAGGTGCCGCGTCGCGCCCAGTTCATTCGCGTCATCTTCTCCGAAATCGGCCGCATCCTCTCACACCTGCTCAACGTCACGACGCAGGCGATGGACGTTGGCGCGCTGACGCCGCCGCTCTGGGGCTTTGAAGAGCGCGAGAAGCTTATGGTGTTCTATGAGCGCGCCTCCGGCTCGCGGATGCACGCGGCTTACTTCCGTCCCGGGGGCGTCCACCAGGACCTGCCGCCCGAACTGATCGAGGACATCGACAAGTTCTGCGATCCGTTCCTGAAAGTACTTGACGACATCGAGCAACTTGTCACCGAGAACCGCATCTTCAAGCAACGCAACGTTGATATCGGCGTCGTGTCGGTGCCGGATGCACTGGCATGGGGCTTCTCCGGCGTCATGGTCCGCGGGTCGGGCCTTGCCTGGGATCTCCGTCGCGCCGAACCCTATGAAATCTACTCCGAACTCGATTTCCAGATTCCGATCGGCAAGAACGGTGACTGCTGGGACCGCTATCTCTGCCGCGTCGAGGAGATGCGGGAATCGATCAAGATCATCAAGCAGTGCATCGACCGCATTCCGGTCGGCCCTGTGCTGCCGGAGAATTCCAAATTCGCGCCGCCGCGCCGTGGCGAGATGAAGACGTCGATGGAAGCGCTGATCCATCACTTCAAGCTCTACACCGAAGGTTTCCACATTGCCGCTGGCGAGATCTACGCCTGCGTTGAAGCGCCAAAGGGTGAGTTCGGCGTCTATCTCGTGACCGACGGCGGCAACCGTCCGTACCGTCTCAAGATCAAGGCCCCTGGCTTCCCGCACCTGCAGGCGATGGACCATCTCTGTCGTGGCCACATGCTGGCTGACGTCTCGGCCATCCTGGGATCGCTGGATATCGTGTTCGGGGAGATCGACCGTTGAGCCATCGCCGTTTCCACGATCCCTCGCACCACGAGGCGTTTGCGTTCACGCAGGCGACTGAAGAAACCATCGCGTGGTGGGAACGCAAATACCCGACCGAGCGTCGTGCGTCCGCCGTTATCCCCGCACTCTGGATCGCCCAGAAGCAGAATGGCGGCTGGCTGTCGGAGCCGGCGCTGCGCGCTGTCGCGGACCGTCTCGGCATGAACTACATCCGCGTGTACGAGATCGCGACTTTCTACACGATGTTCAATCTCGAACCGGTCGGCAAATACCACCTGCAGGTTTGCGGCACGACGCCGTGCGCCCTGCGCGGGGCCGAGAAACTCAAAGGCTTCTGCGAACGCAAGATCGGCCCCAAGGGTGAAGTCTCTTCCGGCGGCACATTCTCGTGGGTCGAAGTGGAATGCCTCGGCGCCTGCGTGAACGCGCCGATGATCCAGATCAACGACTACTATTACGAGGACCTGACGGTCGAAACGCTTGAGCAGATCATCGAGGATCTGGCCGCTGGGAAAGAGCCCAAGCCAGGTCCCTACGTGAAGCGCCAGACCAGCGCGCCTGAAGGCCCGCCGACCTCGCTGACAGACGAAGCCCTCTACGATGGCTCGCGCGCGAAGCCGCTGGCTGCCATACCGAACGCTCCCAAGCCGCCCGTCGAGGGCGAAACGCCGCCGGCGGCCAAATCATGATAGTGATACTCGCGAACCTTTCGATCCGCACAGAGGAGCTGGCACATGCTGCTCGATAAGGATCGCATTTTCACGAACCTCTATGGCCGCCACGACTGGCGCCTCGAAGCTGCGAAACAACGCGGCGCGTGGAACTCCACGAAAGAACTGATGCAGTTCGGCCCAGAGTGGATCTGCGACCAGATCAAGGCGTCGGGTCTGCGTGGACGTGGCGGGGCAGGCTTCCCCACCGGTCTGAAGTGGACATTCATGCCCAAGAAGGTCGGCGACCGTCCGCACTATCTGGTGGTCAATGCCGATGAATCCGAACCTGGCACATGCAAGGACCGGGACATCATGCGCCACGATCCGCATCTGCTGATCGAAGGCTGCCTGATCGCGTCTTTCGCGATGCGCGCCAACAAATGCTACATCTACCTGCGTGGCGAATACATATTCGAGCGCGAGACGCTCGAGACCGCCGTCAAGGAAGCATACGAAGCCGGCCTCGTCGGCAAGAATGCCTGCGGCTCCGGTTGGGACTTTGATATCTACATCCATCATGGCGCCGGCGCTTACATCTGCGGCGAGGAAACTGCGCTGCTCGAGAGCCTTGAAGGCAAGAAGGGCCAGCCGCGCCTGAAGCCGCCATTCCCGGCCAACGCCGGCCTCTATGGCTGCCCGACCACCGTCAACAATGTCGAGTCGATCGCTGTCGCGCCGACGATCCTGCGCCGCGGCGCAGGCTGGTTCGCTGGCTTTGGCCGTCCCAACAACACCGGCACCAAAGTGTTTTGCATCTCCGGCCACGTTGAGCGGCCGTGCAATGTCGAAGAAGAGATGTCGATCCCGCTGAAAACGCTCATCGAAAAGCATTGTGGCGGCGTGCGCGGCGGCTGGGGCAACCTGAAAGCCATCATCCCGGGCGGGTCGTCCGTACCCGTGATCCCCAAGGATATCTGCGACACCGTGCTGATGGATTTCGACGCGCTTCGCGATGTGAAATCCGGTCTCGGCACTGCCGCCGTCATCGTCATGGACAAGTCCACCGACATGGTGAAGGCGATCGCGCGCATCGCATACTTCTACAAGCATGAGAGCTGCGGCCAGTGCACGCCGTGCCGCGAAGGCACGGGCTGGATGTGGCGCGTGCTCGAACGAATGGCGCGCGGCGAATCCGAAACGTCGGAAATCGACACGCTGCTCGACGTCGCGAGTCAGGTTGAAGGTCACACGATCTGCGCTTTGGGCGATGCCGCCGCATGGCCCGTGCAGGGTCTGATCCGTCACTTCCGTCAGGAAATCGAAGACCGCATCACGAACTATCGTCAGGGCCGCCCGCACGTTCAGGGCCACACTCTGGCGGCGGAGTAGGGCATGTCCGACACGTTCAAGCTCGTCGTTGACGGAACCGAGGTTGAGGTTCCCAAGTCCTACACGCTGCTGCAGGCGTGCGAGGCCGCCGGCGCCGAGATTCCGCGCTTCTGCTATCACGAGCGTCTGTCGATCGCCGGCAACTGCCGCATGTGCCTCGTCGATTGGGTCGGCGCGCCTAAACCGATTGCCAGCTGCGCCCAGACTGTCGGCGACATGCGCCCGAACCCGGACGGCACGCCGCCAAAGATCGAGACCCGGTCGCCGCGCGCCATCAAGGCCCGCAACGGCGTCATGGAATTCCTGCTGATCAACCACCCGCTGGATTGCCCGATCTGCGATCAGGGCGGCGAGTGCGACCTGCAGGACCAGGCGATGGGCTATGGCCGCGCCGGCTCGCGCTACACCGAGAACAAGCGCGCCGTCGACGACAAGAACATGGGCCCGCTGGTCAAGACGATCATGACCCGCTGCATCCAGTGCACCCGCTGCGTGCGCTTCGTCTCCGAAGTCGCCGGCGTCGACGAGATCGGTCTCGCAAACCGCGGCGAGGATGCAGAGATCACGACCTATCTGGAAAAATCTCTGACGTCGGAGCTGTCGGGCAACGTTATCGACCTCTGCCCGGTCGGCGCTCTTACGTCCAAACCGTACGCCTTCAACGCGCGTCCGTGGGAGCTCCGCAAAACCGAGAGCATCGATGTGATGGATGCGCTGGGTTCTGCCATCCGTCTGGATGCGCGCGGCCCCGCCGTGATGCGCATCCTTCCGCGCGTCAACGAAGAGATCAACGAAGAGTGGATTTCCGACAAGACGCGCTTCGTGTGGGACGGCCTCGGCCGCCAGCGCCTCGACAAGCCCTATATCCGCGAGAACGGATCTCTCCGCGCGGCGACGTGGGATGAAGCTCTCAAGCGCGCTGCCGAGATGATGAAAGTCCCGGCCGACTCCATCGGCGTCATCGCGGGCGATCTCGCCTGCGCCGAAGGCATGAAAGCGGCGCTGGATCTCGCTGGCTCGCTGGGCGTGAAATCGATCGATTGTCGTCAGGACGGCGCCAAGCTGGGCCTCGCAGCAGATGGATCGAGGCTGCCGCGCGAAAGCTGGCTGTTCAACTCGACCATCATGGGGGTTGATGACGCCGACGCCATACTGCTGATCGGCACAAACCCGCGCAAGGAAGCCGCTGTCCTCAACGCCCGCCTGCGCAAAGCATGGCTGCGCGCTGTTCCGGTTGGGGTTGTGGGCGAGCGTATCGATCTGACGTTCGATTACAAACATGTCGGCGCTGGCCCGGACAGCCTGAGCCAACTCAAGTCCGGGCATCCGGTGTTCGACGAACTGGCCAACGCCAAGCGCCCGGTGATCATCGTCGGGCAGGGTGCGCTTGCTCGCGCTGATGGCGCTGCTGTTCTGCACGCCGTGTCATCGCTCGCCGCGGCAGTCGGCGCGTTCAAGCCGGATCAAGGCTGGAATGGATTCAGCGTTCTGCACACTGCCGCAGGCCGCGTCGGCGGTCTCGATCTTGGCTTCCTTCCCGCGTCTGGCGGCAAGGACGTCGCCGGCATTGTGGCTGGCGCAGCCTCTGGCGACTTCAAGACTGTCTTGCTGATCGGCGCAGACGAGATCGACACAAACAAGCTGGGCAAAGCGAACGTCATCTACGTTGGCAGCCATGGCGACGCCGGCGCTCACCGCGCTGACGTGATCCTGCCTGCCGCCGCCTACACCGAGAAATCGGCAACTTACGTCAACACCGAGGGCCGGGTTCAACGCACCCAGCGCGCCGTCGCTCCGAAGGGCGATGCTCGTGAAGAGTGGGCGATCTTTCGGGCGCTGTCTGCTTATCTCGGCACGACGCTGCCCTACGACACACTCGCGCAGGTCCGGGCCAAACTCGCCGCCGACCATGCGGGCTTCCTCGGTCTCGATTTCGCGCCGCCGACAAATGCAACTAGCGCTGTTCCGCCCTATGGCGCGGCCGGCACGCTGCAGTCGGCGCCCTTTATCTCGCCGGTTTCGGCTTTTCACCTCACGAACCCCATCGCCCGCGCCTCCCGCACCATGGCGGAATGCGCCGAGCTTGCAGCAGGCCATGCGCCCGCTGTAGCGGCTGAATAGGAGCAGGGCATGGAGCGTCTGTTCACCTGGGGCGGCGGAATCTGGGGAGGCATCGGCCTCGCCGCGCTGCAGATTCTCGGCTTCATGATCGTGTTGCTGATCTCGCTCGCCTTTCTGCTTCTGATGGACCGGAAAGTCTGGGCGGCGGTTCAGCTGCGCAAAGGCCCGAACGTGGTGGGCCCGTTCGGCCTGCTGCAATCCTTCGCTGACTTCTTCAAGTTCGTGTTCAAGGAAATCGTCATCCCCGCCGGGGCCAACAAGACGGTCTTCCTGCTCGCCCCGATCCTCACGCTTACGCTGGCGTTCATTGGCTGGGCGGTCGTGCCCGTCGCGCCCGGCTGGGTGATCGCCGACCTCAACGTCGGCATCCTCTACCTGTTCGCGATCTCCTCGCTCGGCGTCTACGGCATCATCATGGGCGGCTGGGCGTCGAACTCGAAATACCCGTTCCTCGGCGGCTTGCGTTCCGCAGCACAGATGGTGTCCTACGAAGTCTCGATCGGTTTCGTGATCGTGACTGTCCTTCTGTTGGTAGGTTCGATGAACCTCACCGATATCGTGAATGATCAGGCTGGCGGCCTGTGGCATTGGCACGCTTTCATGTTCACGCCCGACCGGATTGTCCTGTTCCCGGTCATGTTCGTGATGTTCGTCATCTTCTTCATTTCCGCCCTGGCGGAGACCAACCGCCCTCCGTTCGACCTGCCGGAAGCTGAATCGGAACTCGTGGCCGGCTATCAGGTCGAGTACTCCTCGACGCCGTATCTGCTGTTCATGATCGGCGAGTACCTGAACATCGTGATGATGTGCGCCATGCTCACCATCATGTTCTTCGGCGGGTGGCACTCACCTATCCCGATCCCGACTGCAGGCATGCCGGACTGGTTGATCAGCCTCGGCTCGTTCCTGATGTTCGCCGTGAAGGTGATCTTCTTCTTCTTCATGTTCGCGATGGTGAAAGCCATCGTGCCGCGCTACCGCTACGACCAGTTGATGCGGCTGGGCTGGAAGATCTTCCTTCCGACGTCGCTGGTCGCCGTCGTTCTCGTATCCGCCTACGTGGTCTTCGTCCGCCCCCATAGCGGCGTCTAGGAGCAGTCATGTCTATCGGCCAGGCCATTCGGGGAGCGTTGCTGACGGACTTCGTGTCTGCCTTCTTCCTCGCCATGCGCCAGTTCTTTACCCGCAAGGCGACGGTGAACTATCCGTTCGAGAAGGGGCCTCTCAGCCCGCGTTTTCGTGGCGAGCACGCCCTGCGTCGCTATGCCAACGGCGAGGAACGCTGCATCGCGTGCAAGCTCTGCGAAGCTATTTGTCCGGCGCAGGCCATCACGATCGAGGCTGAACCCCGCGAGGATGGCAGCCGCCGGACGACCCGTTATGACATCGACATGGTGAAGTGCATCTACTGCGGCTTCTGCCAGGAAGCCTGTCCGGTGGACGCCATCGTCGAAGGACCAAACTTCGAGTTCGCGACGGAAACGCGCGAAGAACTCTATTACGACAAGGACCGTCTGCTGGAGAACGGCGACCGCTGGGAGCGCGAAATAGCGCGCAATCTGGAACTGGACGCCCGTTACCGATAGTACCGCCCGACGCTTGCGGCCTGCGCCGCAGAGTCGAACCTTCAATCTGCTCCATTCGGGGCGCGTGAGAGACAAGACAGGAAGAGGCGCAGCGTGCAGCTGATAGCTTTCTACATCCTCTCGACCGTGGTCGTTCTATCGGCCCTGTTCGTGATCGCCGCACGCAACCCGGTTCACTCCGTGTTGTGGCTCATCAGCGCGTTCTTCACAGCGGCCGGCCTTCTTGTGCTGATTGGAGCCGAATTCCTCGCCATGCTTCTGGTCGTCGTCTATGTCGGCGCCGTCGCCGTGCTGTTCCTGTTCGTCGTGATGATGCTCGACGTCGACTTCGAGGAGCTGAAGCAAGGTTTTACAAATTACCTCGTGTTCGGCGCGATTATTGGCGGCGTATTGCTGTGCGAGATTGGTGTAGTTGTCGCGGCTTCGGCGGGGCTCGGCGCAGGCGAGAATTTCAACCCGCACCCGGAAGCAGCGACAAACGCCGAAGCGCTATCGAAGGTTCTCTACACAGACTACCTGCTGCTATTCCAGCTGTCAGGTATCGTTCTGTTGATCGCCATGATGGGCGCCATCGTGCTCACCCTGCGCGCACGGCCAGGCATCAAGCGCCAGAACATCGCCGAGCAGACCGGCCGCAAACGCAAGGATGCGGTCGAGATGAAAGACGTGCGGCCGGGGCAGGGACTTTAGGAGGATGGCGATGGAACTCACAGTTGGCCACTATCTCGCCGTCTCCGCCGCCCTCTTCACGATCGGCGTCTTCGGTATCTTCGTGAACCGGAAGAACATCATCGTCATCCTGATGGCGATCGAGCTGATCCTTCTGTCAGTGAACATCAATCTGGTGGCTTTCTCCGTCTTCAACGGAAGCATTGTCGGCCAGGTCTTTGCCATGCTGGTGCTTACCGTCGCTGCCGCCGAGGCGGCCGTCGGTCTCGCCATCCTGGTCGTCTACTTCCGCAACCGCGGCGAGATTGCGGTGGAAGACGTCAATGTGTTGCGCGGTTAGGTCGGAAAAGGGAGCAGGGGCGTGAACGCGCAAGATTTCGCAGCACTCTTCATCGTGCTCGCCCCCGGCATTGCCGCGGTGATCGCAGGCCTTGGCCAGCGTCTGCTCGGCGACAAGGGCTCGATGGCGGTCACCACCGCCTTGATCGTCGGCGCTGCACTTGCGGCTGCCTGGCAATTCTTCTCGCTGGTGTTCGGGCATCACGAAGGCCTGGCCCACGCCCACACCATCCTGTTGGCCAACTGGTTCGATGTCGGCACGTTCGTCGCCGACTGGGCTATCCGGGTTGATACGCTGTCGGTCATCATGATGTTCGTGGTCACCAGCGTGTCGGCGCTCGTGCACATCTATTCGATTGGCTACATGGCCGACGACCCGCACCGCGCGCGATTCTTCGCCTACCTGTCGCTGTTCACCTTCGCCATGCTCATGCTGGTCACAGCTGACAACTTCATCCAGCTCTTCTTCGGCTGGGAAGGCGTGGGCCTCGCTTCCTATCTGCTGATCGGTTTCTGGTACAAGAAGCCCTCCGCCAACTCGGCCGCCATCAAGGCATTCGTCGTCAACCGGGTCGGTGATTTCGGTTTCGCGCTCGGCATCATGGCGCTGGTTTTCGTCATGCAGGTTCCCGCCGAATTCGTTGGCCCGAACGGAGCGGTCGCAGCGACCTATCTTCAGCAGATCGGTGTTGATCAGTTCTCCAGCGTCAGCTTCGACAGCGTGTTTGGCGTTATCGAGCACAACGTGCTTGTGCAACCTATTGGAGCTGCTGCTGCAACGCCCGTTCAGTCAGTGACTTTCGAATTCCTCGGCCAGTATGGTTTCGGCCTCGAGGTTATCGGCGTCCTGCTGTTCATTGGAGCGATGGGCAAGTCGGCCCAGTTCTTTCTGCACACATGGCTGCCGGACGCGATGGAAGGCCCTACGCCGGTCTCCGCCCTGATCCACGCCGCCACCATGGTCACCGCTGGCGTCTTTCTCGTCTGCCGTTGCTCGTACCTCTATGAGCACACAGTCGTCGCTGCGAACGTGATCACGGTGATTGGCGCTATTACGTGCTTCTTCGCCGCCACGGTTGGCCTCGCGCAGAACGATATCAAGCGCGTCATCGCCTATTCGACGTGTTCGCAGCTCGGCTACATGTTCTTTGCGGCTGGTCTCGGCGCCTACCAGGCGGCGATGTTCCATCTGTTCACGCACGCCTTCTTCAAGGCTCTGCTGTTCCTCTGCGCCGGCGCCGTGATCCACGGCCTGCACCACGAGCAGGACATGCGGAACATGGGCGGGCTGCGAAAAAAGATGCCCATGACCTGGATCCTGATGGTCATCGGCACGCTTGCCATCACCGGCGTTGGTTTGCCCGGCGTCGAAGGCATCCACCTCGGCTTTGCGGGCTTCTTTTCGAAGGATGCAATCCTCGAGAGCGCTTACGCTTCGCATGACGCCTTCGGCCCTCTGGCCTTCTGGCTGGGTATCGGCGCCGCATGTCTGACATCGTTCTACTCTTGGCGCCTGATCCTGATGACGTTCCACGGCAAGACGCGCGCCGACCATCACGCCTACGATGAGGCGCACGATGCGCCGTGGGTGATGTCCGTTCCGCTGATCCTTCTCGCAATAGGCGCGGTTTTCGCGGGCGTCGTCTTCTACGACGCCTTCGTCGACCATCATCAGGCAGAGTTCTGGGGTTCGGCTGTCTTTACATCGCCCGAGAACCACGTCCTGCACGATCGCCATGAAGTGCCGACCTGGGTGCTGTTCGCGCCGGCCGGTGCCTGGGTCATCGGCCTGCTGTTCGCAATCTACTTCTACGGCCTGCGACCCAGCGTTCCGCGCAGGATGGCGGCCCATGGCGGCCCTCTGCACAGTTTCCTGTCAAACAAATGGTACTTCGACGAACTCTACAACTTCGTCTTTGTGCGCGGCGCGGCGTTGCTGGGCGATCTGTTCTGGAAGGTCGGCGACAAGCGGATCATCGATGGTCTTGGCCCTGATGGCGTGACAAGCGCGGCAAAAGCCGGCGCGAGCGGACTGTCATTCCTCCATACCGGCAAGCTCTATCACTACGCCCTGGTGGTTCTGCTCACTGCCGTGCTGTTTGGCGCAGTCGTTCTTCTCGGGCAGGGGCGTTAACGCATGGCCGGCCTGCCCATTCTCTCAGTCGTCACTTTCCTCCCGCTCGTCGGCGCGTTGCTGATCCTGGCGTTCCGCATCGTGACGGGACCGAACTTCTCGGCCGCCGCCTCGAAGGCAATTGCGCTGATCATGTCTGTCGCGACCCTCGGCGCTTCGTTGATCGCGCTCAGCCAGTTCGACACCAACGCAGGCGGCTATCAGCTGGTTGAATCCGTCCCATGGTTCGGCGGCTCGACCTACAAACTCGGCGTGGACGGCATGGCGATCCTGCTGGTCGTCCTTACCACCTTCCTCACACCGCTTTGCATCCTGCAGAGCATGAAATCGATCGAGGACCGGCTGGCGGACTACATGATCGCCTTCCTGATCCTCGAAACGCTGATGATCGGCGTGTTCTGTGCGCTGGATCTGATGCTGTTCTATGTCTTCTTCGAAGGCGGCCTGATCCCGATGTTCCTGATCATCGGCGTCTGGGGCGGCAAGAACCGTCTGTACGCTGCCTTCAAGTTCTTCCTCTACACGCTGCTCGGCTCGCTGCTCCTGCTGGCTGCCCTGATCTACATGTACATCGTCACGGGCACGACCGATGTGATCGCCCTGCAGGCCTATCCGTTCGATCCGGGCGTGCAGACGTGGCTGTGGCTGGCGTTCTTCGCGTCCTTCGCAGTGAAAATGCCGATGTGGCCAGTCCACACATGGTTGCCTGATGCGCACGTCGAAGCGCCCACGGCGGGCTCAGTCGTGCTGGCGGCCGTGCTGCTGAAAATGGGCGGCTATGGCTTCCTGCGGTTCAGCCTGCCGATGTTCCCGGATGCGTCGCTGCTCTTCCAGCCACTCATGTTCGTTCTCAGCGTCATCGCCATCATCTATGCCTCTCTGGTCGCTTTCCGTCAGACCGACATCAAGAAGCTGGTGGCCTACTCGTCAGTCGCGCACATGGGCTTCGTAACGCTGGGCATCTTCTCCTTCAACGAAGCCGGCATCCAGGGCGCCATCTACCAGATGATTTCGCATGGCGTGATCTCCGGTGCGCTCTTCTTCTGCGTCGGCGTAATCTACGATCGCATGCACACGCGCGAGATCAGCTTCTACGGTGGATTGGTCCACCGCATGCCCGTCTACGCGGCGCTGTTCATGCTGTTCTCGATGGCTAACGTCGGCCTGCCGGGCACCAGCGGCTTTGTCGGCGAGATCCTCACCATGGTCGGCGGCTTCCAGGCGTCCACCTGGGCCGGGGCTGGCGCCGCACTCGGCGTCATCCTGTCGGCCGTCTACATGCTGACGCTCTATCGTCGCACCGTCTTTGGCGAAATGACCAACGAGAAGCTGCTCGACATCAAGGATGTGACCCTGATGGAGGTCTTCATTCTCGGCGTGCTGGCGATCGGCGCCATTCTTCTCGGCGTCGTGCCCTCGCTGGTGTTCAACCTCAGCGATGCATCGACCGCTGACATTCTTCAGATGATCGGGAAGTAGGGAACGGGAATGGATCTCCTCACCGATCTCACAGTCGCCCTGCCGGATGCGCTTCTGGCTGCCTTCGGTCTTGCCGGCGTGCTCCTCGGCGCCATCGGTGGCGACCGCATCTCTGTCGGCATCCGCCTTCTGTCGGCCGTCGCTCTTGCTGTCGCGGCCGCACTATCCTTCGTCCAGTTCGGCCAGCCCGCGGTTGACGCCTTCGGCGGCCTCTACCGCGTCACACCGTACACGGCGTTTGCAAAAGCCATCACCTACGGCATGGCCGCCATCGCCCTGTTCATGTCTGGCGGCGCGCTGAAACAGGCGAAGATGGAGCGCTACGAGTTTGCGCTGCTCACCGTCTTCGCATCCATGGGCGCGGGAGTGACGCTGTCCGCCAACGACCTGATGACGCTCTACCTCGGTATCGAAACGCTCAGCTTGTCATCTTATGTGCTTGCGGCCTTCCAGCGCGACAGCCTGAAGTCCTCCGAAGCAGGTCTCAAATACTTCGTCCTCGGCGCTCTTGCCTCCGGCCTGCTGCTCTACGGGTCGTCCCTGATCTATGGCTTCGCCGGCAATACCAGCTACGGCGCCATCGCCGACGCGCCTTACTCGGTCGGCCTCGTCTTTGGCCTCGTTCTGATCATCTGCGGTCTGGCCTTCAAAGCCTCGGCCGCGCCGTTCCACATCTGGACGCCGGACGTTTACGAAGGCGCCCCCGCACCTGTCGTCGCGTTTTTTTCGACCGCGCCGAAGATCGCTGCGGTCGTCCTGTTGGCCAACGTGATGTTCACGACGTTCGGCCCGCAGGAGACGTCCTGGCAGGGCGTCATCGCGATCATCTCTGCCGCCTCCATGCTCATCGGCGCATTCGGCGCGCTTATGCAAACCAGCGTCAAACGCATCCTCGCTTATTCGTCGATCTCCAACGTCGGCTTCGCACTCATCGGCATCGCGGCTGGTCAGGAAGCTGGCGCGTCGGCCGTGCTGGTCTACATGACGATCTACGTCATCGCGACGCTCGGCCTGTTTGGCGGCGTGCTCGCGCTGCGCCGTGGCGGCATGGCAATCGACCAGATTTCCGACCTCAACGGTCTCGGTAAACTGAAGCCTGCAATGGCGCTTGGCTTGGTGGTCCTGATCTTCTCTGTTGCGGGTATTCCGCCAGCTGCCGGCTTCTGGGGAAAACTGCAGGTCTTCGAAGCTGGCCTCCGCGCCGACATGCTGTGGCTCGTCCTCGTCGGCTGCCTGTCGAGCGTCGTGTCGCTGGGCTACTATCTGCGTCTCGTCTGGGCGATGATGATGAAGCCTCCAGGCGAAGCTCTGGACCGCACGGATTGGACCGTGGGCGCCACTGTTCTCGCCACATCTTTGCTGGTTTTCCCCGTCCTTACGATCGGCATTCAGCGCCTACTTGAAGCCGCCGCATCCGCCGCCGGATAGGCTGGCATGTCGCCCGCAGAGTTCCAGAGGCCCTGGCCAGTCGTTCGCTTCGACGAGATTGACAGCACCAACGAAGAAGCACGCCGGCGCGCCGCCAGCGGCGATTTCGGGCCATGCTGGCTGCTGGCAGACCGGCAATCGGCGGGCCGAGGCAGGCTCGGTCGCGCATGGGACTCGCCGTCGGGCAATCTTTTCGCCACCGCTCTTTTCCTGTTTCCCAGGCCACCATCGGAAGCTGCGCTCGCGTGCTTTTCCGCTGGCCTTGCCGTTATCGAGGCAGCTCGCACCACCGGCGTGCTCACATCAGGTCTCGCGCTCAAATGGCCGAACGATGTGCTCGCTGGCCCGGCGAAACTGGCCGGAATTCTAATCGAAACCGGCATATCGGGCGGCAAACTCTGGATGGCCGCCGGATTTGGCGTCAACGTCGCAACCGCCCCGGTCCGCTCGGACCGCGAAACCTCCTGCCTTGCTGATCTGCCAGGAGGGCAGGGGCTCGCCGCCTCTCGCTACCTGGTCGGCCTCGACATCGCCTTTCGGGCGCGTCTGCTTCGCCTTCTGGGCGAAGGGTTCGAGCCTACGCGCCTCGATTGGCTCGCCCACGCAGCCCATATGGGTCAGCGCGTCGAGCTGACGCCCCCAACGGGACGCATCACGGGCATCATGCGCGGGCTGGACCACGACGGCGCCTTGATCATCGCGCTTGATGACGGCGGCCTTTACAATGTTCGCGCGGGCGAAATCTCGCTATTGGGTTAGTTTCTGACGAACAGGGAGCGCCGCCATGCTGTTGGCGATCGACACGGGCAACACCAACACACTCTTCGCCGTCCACGACGGCAAGAACTGGCGCGCCCAATGGCGGAGCGCCACGGACATGACCAAGACGGCCGACGATTACGCGGTCTGGCTGTCCCAGCTGATGGAGCTGAGCGAACTGAGCCTCGGCCAGATCGACGACTGCATCATTTCGACGGTTGTGCCGCAGTCGCTGTTCAACCAGCGCAACTTCGCCCGCCGCTATCTCAACGTCGAACCCTTCGTCATCGGGGAGAACGTGAAGTTGGGCGTTGCGGTGAATATCCCCAAGCCGAGCGAGGTTGGAGCCGACCGCTTGGTAAACGCCGTCGGCGCCCACGAAGCCTATCCCGGCGCGCTGATCGTCATCGACAGTGGCACGGCCACCACCTTCGACATCGTGGCCGCCGACGGTTCCTTCGAGGGAGGCATCATCTCGCCGGGCATCAACCTGTCCATGAAGGCCCTCCACGAAGCGGCCGCAAAACTGCCCCGCGTCGCGATCCAGCGCCCCGCCCAAGTTATCGGGAAGGATACCGTCTCCGCCATGCAGGCCGGTGTGTTCTGGGGTTATATCGATCTGATCGACGGGCTGGTCGAACGGATCAAGGAGGAGTATGGCCAGCCCATGACCGTCATCGCGACCGGAGGCGTGGCCTCCCTGTTCGAAGGCGCTGCAAAGCGCATCGACCATTTCGAC
>Ga0075163_10003113_pt1 | contig 22337 bp, 16 predicted proteins | sample JI1023141ADNA_FD_71478 | JGI IMG/M metagenome (GOLD analysis project Ga0075163, IMG submission 71478) | Wastewater effluent complex algal communities from Wisconsin, to seasonally profile nutrient transformation and Carbon sequestration -... | ecosystem: Engineered > WWTP > Effluent > Algae... | reverse complement strand
ATGAAGAAAGAAGACTTTCAAATCAATTTGGAACGAAATGTAATTATAATTTCATCAGAAAAATCAACTGAAAACACTGAAGATTCAAAAGATCATAATTATACTCGAAAAGAGTTTAACTACAGTTCATTCTCCAGAAGTTTTGTGTTGCCAGAAGCCGCCAACCGTGAAGACATCAATGCAACTTATGTAGATGGTGTTTTAATAGTCGTTATTCCTAAAAAAGATGAGGCAAAAATGTTGCCTAAATCCATTCAGGTATCGTAAATGATCGATTAAAAAAATGCGTTAAAATGACACTAAAAAAGTGTTAAAAACCAAAAGTGAGTACGGACCGTACTCACTTTTTTTGTTTTTTTGGTTTGATATTTAAATGAATTCTCTCAAATAATATTCATTTTATATTTTAATATAATATTTTTATATAAATATTTTGTATTGTTTATTTTAAATGTTCTTTATTAAAGTTTTAAATCATGAAAAATTTCGTATTATTGATTGGATTGATGATGTTTTTTCAATCCAATATTGCTCAAGAAAACGGGCAATCTCCGGAACCAAAAGGAAAGTGGAAGGTTTCTAAGGAATATGATGATCAGGGAAACATGATTTCTTTTGATTCTATTTATGTTTGGTCATCAGGGCCTATCGAAAGTTTTGATTTTTTCAAATCAGACTCGACAAAGTTTCCAATTAGGGGATTTATCAGAGATTTTGAAATGCCAAAATGGGAATCGTTTGAGAATGACAGTATGCGTTTTACTTTCAAAGACTTTTTTAATGGTTTTGAATTTCCCGAATTCGACCATTCCTTTCAATGGTCCCCGTTTGAATCGGATTCCTTATTTTCTTTCCGAAAAGACAATCCTTTATTCTCGATGGATCCGTTGGATTTGAGAAAAGAATTGGAATCTATGAGAAAACAATTAGACAAACTACAAGAAGAATTTGATAAACAACAAAAATCTGAGGCAACGGAACCCAAAAAAATCAAGGAACACAAGATCTAATGAAGAAACCCACTTCGGCAAGAGTGGGTTTCATTTTAAACAGGCATTGCAATTTTTTTACCCCTAATTATTTAGTTCTTAAAGTTCTTAAAGTTTAAAGTTTATAAGGTTTGTAAAGTGTTGACTTTATTGTGTTAATGTATGACCTTGATATACTATTTTTTATAAACAACGAAAGTAAAATCGGAATCTACTTTTGTGCCGGCTATATTCCAAATAAACACATCGAAATAATCCAGATTTTTTGAAATGGTTGCGATTTGTGGTTGTGTAAAGTCGGTTACGGTTGTAATGACTGAGTAATTATCATCAATAGCCGTATTTGAAAAAGTAACCCTATACTGACCGGTAGCAACTTTGTAAGCCGTAAATCCATTTGAAGAAGAGGTTGTATTTATAGTTCCATCGGTAAGGATGTACCCATACGCATAGGCTTTCATATCAGCATCACCCGAGTCTGTGGCGGTTACTTTGTTTAAAACTTTTAAATTTTGACTTACCTGAACATCACCTTCAAAATAGCCTGCATAACTACCCGATTTAGTGGAAGAACCATACACTGCATATAAAGTTCCACCAGCGGTTGGACTCATATAATTAAAGGAACCATATTTCGTTCCGGTACCGGTATTGGTCACTAAATTGTAATCGGCAAATAGGATGGCATTACCAGAACCTGCTATTTCATTGTAAACTCCATAATGATTTGCTGATCCACTGCCGCTTAACACGTTTCTTACCCCATAATGATGTCCATTTCCTGAATTAGAGATGAAATTGGTTAATCCATAGATGTCATTATCACCTGTTCCGCTCATGGAGTTTGAAACCCCGAAAATAGGGCCTGAACTATTGGAAACAAATTCATTTTGGAGTCCATATTTAAACCCAGAACCGGTATTGGTAAAATAGTTGTGAATTCCCCATAAAGTTGAAGTATTGGATCCTGAAATAAAATTATATAATCCATGAGCAGATGTTCCGGATATATTGATATTATTCATAATGGCATATTGGTTGTTTCCACCTGTATTATCCAATACATTGTATATATTGTATTGATTTCCTGAGCCTTGTCCTGTCAATTTATTATAAAATCCATATCTATTTCCGGTTCCTGGACTATTGATTTCATTTTGAATGCCATAAACATCTGCATCGGTTGTTACAGTAATGTTTTGATATGTTCCAAATTGTTTCCCGGCAGCTGTACCTGAAAGTTTATTATATTGTGCATAATGCCAACCGCTACCTATGCCGCTTAATTCGGTTCTGTTACCAAAATGAGCTTGATTCCCTGAATTAGAAATATTGACAAAATTCCCAAATTGAACACCGGTACCTGATCCTATTAATTCTGAATAGGTGCCGTAATGGGTTCCCGTATTATTTCCTGAAAGTGTGTTTTTCAAGCCGTAATGTTCGGCGTTTCCTAGTGCATTTTCAATGACATTATAAGTTGCTGTTTGAGCGCCCGTACCATTCCCCGTTAACTTATTAAAACTACCAAAATGTGCTCCTGTGCCAGATCCATTCAATTCGTTTTTGAGACCGATATGTTCGTTATTTCCGGTATTTACAATTTGGTTGAGTATACCGGTTTGTTTACCTGAACCACTTCCAATAATTGTATTAAAGTTGGTCGTATTATCACCTGAAGAAGTAGTCACTATTTCGTTTTTGGTCCCTATATTTTCAAAGCTTCCGGTATTTTCTATTTTGTTATATGTACCAAACATTGGAGCATTGGTAGTAGAAAGTTCGTTGTACATTCCATATCTCAAACCTGAGCCCAAACTCGCCAATTTGTTATAAGTACCATATTGAGCATCATCACCTTGTACTTGAATTTCGTTGTAAGTACCATATTGTTTGTTGGTACCTACACCACTGATCAAATGAAAAGAACCGAAATTTCTAGATTGACTACTACTAGTAATTTGTGATCTAAACCCAATATGATCAGCGTTGGAAGAATTGTTGATAATGGCATAGTTTGCCATTTGCATTCCTGTACCTGAGCCTGTCAATTCCGTATAATTTCCTATGTGAAAACCAGAACCATTGCCAGAAATTTCAACTTTTTGTCCGATATGTAAACCATTTTGTCCGTTGGTGATCTTCACATAATCTCCCGATTGTTCTCCCGTACCATTTCCGTTTAGTTCCGTATAATTTCCGTAATGAGCTCCACTACCCGTTCCGGCTAGTATATTGGCCGTTCCGTAATGCGTGGCATCTCCGGTATTATTGTTAAAATTATAGGTTCCATATTGCCAACCTGCACCGTCTCCGGAATTTAAGTTATAAGTGCCAAAATGGGTTCCACTTCCACTTCCCGACAAAATATTTCTAGTTCCGTAGTGAAAATTATCGCCGGAGTTTGATATTTGATTGACACTTCCTTGTTGCGGACCCGTACCTGAACCGGTCAAATACACTTGATTTCCTGTGTGAAAACCAGAACCTGATCCACTTATACTGGATTTATAGGCTATGTGCTCAATATTATTATCATTGGTTATTTCTGTAGAAACACCTGTTTGTAAACCCGTACCATTTCCCATTAATTGAATGGATAATCCTTGTTGTTCGGCGTTTGAAACGGCAGAATTATTGATTTTCATTCCATAGGTAGGTGCGTAGCTTACCAAATTATTGGAAATATTCAAGGTAGTATTGTACATCGCTGTTTCTACACCCATTTGAGCGGTTGAGTTTTCGGCACCTACAATTAATTTACCGGTATGGTAAATAGCATCCGTATTATCATCAGCAGGTGTAGTGGTGCCAACTTCATAAAAGTCAACATCGGAAATAATTTCCGGAGTATTGGTTAAATCATTGTAATTTCCTGATGTTGCCACATTTGCCAAAATCGGTGCATTGGTTAAATCGTTGTAATTTCCACTGAAATCATCATTTTGATTGCTGTCCCAATTGGTAAAATCGGGTAAATTGGTTAGGTCATTATAATCGCCTGAAAAGTCATCCGAAGCGTTTGTGTCACCAGTGTTTATGATTTGCGTCCCGGAAATACTGATTCCATTTCCTGCCGTATAAGCAGTGTTTTCAGGTAATGTTATCGTATTACCATTGCTGATGGTCAATTGATTGGACGAAATGGATAAGGTTTGTAACTCATTGGTAATAGACGCATCTTGTTCGGTTGTAAGATAACCCGGTTCGTTAGTAAATGCGGCTAAAGATGTGGGTTTCCCTGATAAATCAGAATAGTTTCCTGATAAAGCCACATTTGCTAGAAGTGGTTTATTGGTTAAATCGTTGTAATTGCCAGTAAAATCGTCCAATTCATTGGTATCCCAATTTAAAAAATCGGGTGAATTGAATAGGTCATTGTAATTACCACTAAAACCATTGGCTGCATAATCGGCATATTTTGCATAAGGAACATATTGGAGTGCGGTTATTCCAAAATCCATATAACCGGTTCCGGTGTTAACTTGAACATTGATAAATTGGGAAGCGCTCCAATCAATATCTTCAAAGCTTCCTGAAACCAATTCACCTTCTCCAATATTGACAATGACAATTCCATGATCGTCAGTAGTGGTAATATGATATTCTTCGAAAACGGAAACACTTCCATTTTCAAGAATTCTAAAATATAATGTAATGGATTGGTTTTGAAGCACATTGCCATTTTGAGCAATGACCGCTTTGTAATTAAAACCAGATTGAGCCCAGTTGCTCATGATGATGCTAAGAAAGAAAGAAACGAAAAGAAAATATTTTTTCATGGTATTGAGGTATTTGGTTATTAGGTTAATTGTCCTCCCCTAACCACTCCTAAGGAGGGGAATTTAACCGTTATATAAATAGCGTTATTGATAATTAGGTTAATTGTCCTCCCCTAACCTTCCTATGGAAGAGAATTTAACTGTTATATAAATAGCGTTATTGAATATTAGGTAGATTGTATTGATAATATCCTATTTATAAAGTTATTAGAATGCTTGTATTAAAGTATAATTTTAGTTTTTAATCAGTTTAAGGTGTTTAAATTTTTTATTTTGATGATCAATTACAACGATGGCATACACTGCTGAAGAAAGATGCGCCAATTGGAGGGTAACTTCGTTGGGGATTTCTTCCAAGATGTCGATTTTTGGAATTTCCACCGATTTTCCGTTGAGATCATAGGCTTGTACTTCAATATTAGAATCTTCTGGAAAATGAATAGTGACCCAATCGGTAGCCGGATTTGGATAGAAAGAAACCCCAAAAAGTTGGGTATATTCATCTAGTGCAAGGCTGTTTTGCAAATCTGGAGCTATAAACCCTTCTGAAAAGTGAAAAGTAGCTTCATTTGATTCTTGTATGGCGATTTCACCAACGGTATAAATCATTTTATAATCGGCGTAGGCCATAGCATTTCCGCCACTATCAATACTTGACTTCAACAAGGTTGTTTGACTGAATAGACTTGCGTTTAATAATAAAAATGTCAGACAAAGTGTTCTCATAATTTAGTTTTTTTAAAGGTTAAAAATTAATATTACTTAATTGATTTATAAATAGTTAATATGTCAAATTTGATTATTCAAATACTTTTTTATTGATTATTACATCATTGATTTTAACTTCAACTGAAAATTTTTGACCAATTGAATTTTTTAAAAGGTTAATTTGGATATAATCGGTTTTATTCATTTTAAAGAATTGTACTTCAGATTGCTTAAGTTTTGATTCGATGATAATTTGGGCTTCGGCGATCCATTCATCAAATTGTATAGAAACAGATTGATTGTTTTTAGTAATTAAACAGTTCATGTCGTTTGTTTTGATGGGACAAAAGTAGATGGGTACAGCAAGGTGTGCAACTTAATTGGGTAAGCATAAGGTATGCAAAATTGATAGGGTAGGTAATCAAATGGTATGCATAAAACATATATTAATCTGATTGTATGTGAGTTAAATACATATAAATTGAATTCAGTATTTTGAAGGGTGGGTTTGCTTATCTTTGTTTTGAAAATTAAAAAACTCCAATAGGATGCATCATTCAATATTACCTGTGTTCACCCTATTATTCGGACTATTCGGATATACATTAACTGGTTATTCACAAAACTCCCCAAAAGAAGAACAAATACTTTTATATAATAATAAGTGCAAATCTTATTGGGAAACCTCCTTAGATAGTTCACTTTACTATGGAAATCGGGCTATAGCATTGGCAGATGTGGTAGAAAATCGGGAAGAGGCATCCAAATCTCATTTGTATTTGGGTGTAGCTTTATTTTATCAAAGTCGGTATGATCTTTCCATTCAACATCTAGAGAAAGGTTTAGATATCGCTCAAAAAGGGCACTCAGTATGGGCTGAGGGGTTTGCCAACAATATGCTTTGTATTCTTTATCGTAATAAAGCAGAATATAAATTGGCTTTGGAATATGGTTTAAAAACCGTAGAAATCCGGAAGAAAATGAGAGATACGATTAATTTGGCAGGAGCTTACCAAAATTTATCCAATATTTACAGTATAACAGGAGATCCACAAACAGCAATTGATTATTTATCCAAAAGTATGGAATTACATTCCACTTTAAAAGACACATTGAGTTTGTCCCAAGTGCAAGGAACGATTGCCAATTTGTATATTGATATGGGTGAAAATTTAAAAGCAGAAAAACTCTTGCTAAAAGCCATGTCATTAACTTCTAAAAACAGGGTGGATTATGCTGATTTTTCTTTAAATCTTGGCACTGTTTATCAAATGTATTATCAAGATTTTGCAAAAGCTGAAAAATCGTATTTAGATGCTTTGAATATCTACGAAAGCATCGGGATAGAAAATGGTATTGGAATGGCTTATGAAAATTTGGGAGAGTTGAAACTTGAACAAAATAATTTGAAACAAGCTATTGATTATCTGAAACTTGCAGAAAATAAATACGAAAATACTCAAGATTCAACACAGATTGCACATGTTAAATTGTCAATTGGTAATTATTATCTCCAAACAGAAAAATTAGATTCTGCACAAACCTACTTACACCAAGCTGTTGAAATGGGCAGATCGCGCAAATATTCCAAAGTAGTAAGTGAGGGATTGTATTTATTATATAAATTGTATAAACAAAAAGGAGAGGCAGAGCCTTCTTTAGGTTATTTTGAACAATATACCCATTATAAAGATAGTTTACAAAAACAGTTGATAGACAACCGTTTTGCATATTGGGAAAATCAAATGAAAAGTTTGGAACACGAACAAGAAATCCAACAACTGAAATATGATAAGGAAAGATTAAAATGGCAGGCATCGAGATATTATTTTCTCCTTTTTACCATGCTTATTATTCTGTTTTCTGGAATCGTAATTTATTATTTGAAACGAAAAAAAGACAGACAAATTGCGGAGAAAAGACGTGCCATTTTGGAAGGAGAAAAGAAAATTATTGAAATAGAATTAGATTCTAAAAAGTTGAAAGAGAAGGAGATGGAACAAGAATTAGAATTTAAATCCAAACAATTGAGTACGCATGCCTTACACATGATGCAAAAAAATAAGATGTTACAGGAGGTAAAAACCCAAATGGAAGAAATGATTACCCATTCTAAAATTGAAAATAAACCAGATTTACGCAAAATCAATAGGCTGTTGGATAACAATATAAAAACAGATAAAGAATGGAAATTATTCAAGCTGTATTTTGAAGAGTTAAATCATGATTTTTTTAACAAACTCAAACAAATAAACGCAAATCTTTCTCAAAATGAACTGAAAATGTGTGCTTTAACTAAATTAGGTTTTAATTTAAAAGAGACCTCATCCCTATTAAATGTAAGTACAAATACTATTAAAAACGCCCGATACAGACTCAAATTAAAATTAGAAATAGGTAAAGATGATTCATTAAAAGAATTTATTGAAAAATTAGGATAAATTAAAGTAGGGAAATTCTTTTGCTTGTTGTTATACTAGCGAGTTCTTATAATCTTAGAAAAAACGGTAAAAACATTTATTATAAACAGAACATTAGTAAATTTGTTAACTTCTAAAAAAATATAAATAATGAAAACATTTAAGATAGGAATAGTCCTTTTACTATCAAGTATTTATTTGGCTTCTTGTCAGAAAGAACCGGTTGAAACTGCCCTTTTTGCAGTTCCTCAGATAAAGAAAATGGCTGATATCAGAGCGAGTGTTGGGGTCAAATCAGCCCAAAGTACTGATTCCGACGGAAAGATATATGTGACTGAAAATCAATTATTTTACATAGCACAAGAAAGTGGTGTTCACATTTTCAATAATGAAAATCCTCAATCTCCTGTAAATATTGCTTTTTTAGCAATAGAAGGCGTTCATGATATTGCGGTTAAGGGAAATTATCTCTTTGCTGATAATTTTGTGGATTTGTTGGTTTTTGATATCTCCAATTTATCCAATATAACTTTGGTTCAAACTTTGGAAAACACTTTTATCTATTATCCCGAATACCCCGAGGATGTAGATTATTATGCATGGGATGAATATCCTGGAGAAGATGAAATTATAGTCGGATACACTATTGAAACACGCCCTGTACCCGATGATGAATACATTTATATGATGGAAGGAGCCTTGACGGATATGGCTGCTGGTGCAGGAAACAGTGTTGGAGTTGGTGGTTCATATGCGCAGTTTCAAATCAATAAAAATGCACTGTATAAAGTTGATAAATTCAAACTAAATGTATACAATATTACAGATCCTGTACAGACTTTTTTTGATAAAGAAGTTTATGTCAACAGTTGGATAGGTGGAGAATTAGAAACTTTATTCAAACAAAAGGAATATCTCTTTGTTGGTTCCACTCAGGGTATGTATGTCGTTAATGCCTTAGATGAATTCAATCCCACTTTTATCAGTGGTTTTTCTCATGCAACAGCTTGTGATCCAGTAGTTGTATGGAATCAAACAGCTTACATCACTGTAAGAGGAGGTAATACATGTGGTGCCATTCAGGATCAAGTTAATGTTATAAATATATCCAATATAGAAAATCCGGTTTTACAATCTACCTATTTATTACACCAACCCTATGGATTGGGTGTTAAAGACACAACATTATACGTGTGTTCCGGTGATGAAGGATTAAATGTTTTCAATGCTTTGGATGGTTCCAATTTAGTTCTGGCTAATCATTACAATTTTAATGTAACAGATGTTATTCCACTTGATTCACATTTGATCTTGGTTGGTCCGAATAAAGTTTTACAAATGAATTATGGATCCGATTTTTCTTTAACACCTATCAGTGAAATTAGTTTTTAAGTTAATACTATATTTAAAAAAAGGTTGTCCAAGTGACAACCTTTTTTTTTGATAAAGTTCAACTATAAGTTTTAACTATTAAAGTAGAGTATATCAATACTATATACCTATTAAAAACAACTCTAAATAAAGGCTTTTAAGAAGTTTAATTTAGAAGCACCTGTTTGGGGTTGATTTGAGTTGAAAATTGTTTATAGAGCATATAAAGCTCTATTTTTCATTTTGAATCACATATATTAACGAAGAATACTCATTATTGGCAATGGCTATACTATTTGATACTAATCCAATCCAAAATGCCTTAAGGAAGCCTAACTTGGAATTTTTATATTTTTCTGAAAGGAGAGAAACATAAAACGAATCAAAATACATTGGTTTCGTAGTAACAACTTTCATTTTATGATGAGAAAAAATGATTTGTATTGAATGTTGAGAAAAATGCCAAAGGTGACGCGGTACGTCAAAAGCCGCCCAAAATTTACCATAATGTTTGGCATCATACGCATTGAAGTTGGGAACAGCCACAATCAAGATCCCATTTGGATCTAGCATATCTTTTATTGCAGCAATATAGGTATCATAATTGGGAACATGTTCCAAAACATGCCACAACGTTATAACACTATACAGTTGTAAAGGTTTTTTTTCTAATAAATCATCTAAATTTTCATAAATTGAAACCTTACTTCCCAATTTGGTTTGAGCTAATTTTGATGCATTTTCATTGGGCTCTACTCCTACTACCTGCCAACCTTTGCTTTGAGCTATAGCTAAAAAATCACCCGTTCCACATCCAATATCCAACAAAGTACGGTTGGGGCTTTTATAAGAATCTATCAATTTGACTTTGGACAGTAAAGTAAACTTTTTAATTTGTTGATAAAGTTTGTCAAATAAAGTTTGATGTGAATCTGTATGTGAAATATACGCATCACTTAGATAATAACCTGGAAGATCCTCTTCATTGGGAACAGGTGTTGTGGAATAAAGTTCCAATTCTTGATTATAAATTAAAGTGAATGATTCCTTGGATACTGAATAATCAAGTAAGTCAATATGGGGTTGATTCGGTTTCAAATTTAAAATAAGATTAAATATTACATTTTAATAAATAAACTTTTAGTCTCAAGATGTTTCACGTGGAACATTATCTTCCTAAATGTATTAATAGTACAGAAATGTCACTTGGTGAAACGCCACTGATGCGACCTGCTTGCGAAATAGAAGTAGGTCGAATCTTGGATAACTTTTGTCTGGCTTCTATTGAAAGAGAGCTAATCTTGTTAAAATCAAAGTTCTCTGGAATTTTTAAATTTTCAAGTCTTGTAACCTTGTCTGCCGTATTTTGTTCCTTATTGATATATCCTGAATATTTGAGATGGATCGCTACTTGTTCTATTACATCTTGATTCATTTGATGCAATGATACAAAATCAGAAACGATTGGAAAGGTTAAAATATCGTCCATGGTCAATTGGGGACGAGAAAAAACCTTAAACATTTTCATAGATTGATTGATAGTAGCTGTCTCATATTTGATAAATAATGGATTAATTTCTTCCGGTGAAATACTGGTCTCTTCTAAAAATTTAATAAATAATGCGGTTTTTTCAATCTTAACATGAACGGCATCTAAGCGACTCTTATCGGCTAAACCAATATGATGAGATTTTTCGGTTAATCTAATGTCGGCATTATCTTGGCGTAAAAGTGTTCTGAACTCTGCTCTTGAAGTAAACATTCTATAAGGTTCTTCCGTTCCTTTGGTAATTAAGTCATCAATCAATACCCCAATATATGCTTCATTTCTTTGTAGCACAAAAGGTGCTATATCATTAATTTTTAGATGCGCATTGATACCTGCCATAAGGCCTTGTGCAGCGGCTTCTTCATAACCGGTAGTGCCATTAACCTGACCGGCAAAAAATAAATTTTCAACTATTTTAGATTCCAATGAATGTTTGAGTTGTGTAGGAGGAAAATAATCATACTCGATAGCATAACCAAATCTCAATATTTTTACATTTTCAAAACCGGGAACACTTCTCAAGGCTAAATCTTGCACATCTTCCGGTAATGAGGTAGAAAACCCATTCACATAATACTCAATAGTATCCCAACCTTCGGGTTCAACAAATATTTGATGTCTTTCTTTATCGGCAAAACGATTAATTTTATCTTCTACAGATGGACAATATCTAGGACCAACACTCATTATAGTCCCATTAAAAAGAGGACTTCTAGCAAAACCGGTTCTCAATAAATTATGAACATCGGAATTAGTATAAGTGATATAACAGGGTTTTTGAACTTGTAAAGGTTTAGTAGTTTCAGAGTAAGAAAACTTAGTGGGATGATCATCCCCTGGTTGAACTAGCATTTTTGAAAAATCAAGCGATCTAGCATCTACTCTAGGTGGAGTACCTGTTTTCATTCTATCAGTTTCAAAACCTAAAGCGACAAGGTCTTCGGTAATACCAGTAGAAGCTTTATCCCCAGCCCTACCTCCACTAAAACTTTTAGTGCCAATATGAATTTTTCCGTTTAAAAAAGTGCCTGCTGTAATGATAACAGATTTAGCATGAATTGGAAAACCTAAAGTGGTTTTGACCCCTTTGATTATCTTATTTTCAATAATAAGGGAAGTAACCGTATCTTGATATAAATCCAAATGATCTGTATGTTCTAAAACCTTACGCCATTCTTCTGAAAACTTCATGCGATCACTTTGAGCTCTTGGACTCCACATGGCAGGTCCTTTAGACCTATTCAACATCTTGAATTGGATAGCTGTTTTGTCAGTAACAATGGCACTCATACCGCCTAAAGCGTCAATTTCGCGTAATATTTGACCTTTGGCTATTCCGCCCATGGCGGGATTACAACTCATTTGAGCTACACTTTGCAAATTCATTGTAATTAATAAGGTGTGAGAACCCATCTTGGCACTTGCATAAGCTGCTTCACAACCCGCATGACCTGCACCTATAACAATAACATCATAAATATCATTAAATAAACTCAATTGAAAAGTTTTTAGATTTTAGAAAAATGTGTGAAATGTTCCACGTGGAACAATAATAAAAAACATGTTCCACGTGGAACCAGTTTTAGAAAGATCGCAAAGATAGATAATAATCTTCTTGAGAACGCATTAATTTCTGTTCAGATGTTGATTTATCTTTAAACCCTGCTAAATGTAAAATTCCATGAATTAACACGCGATGCAACTCGTCTTGGAATGAAACTTTGAAATGTTTTGCGTTTTCCTTTACTTCATCTATTGAAATATAAATTTCTCCATTGATAAGAGACTGCTCTGAATAGTCGAAAGTAATGATATCGGTTGTATAATCGTGATTCAAAAACTTCTTATTGATTTCTAAAATATAGGCATTAGTACAAAATACATAGTTAATTTCACCAGGTGTTTTACCCATATGAATGATACTATTTTGAATCCAACTGCGAATTGGTTTTCTGTTTGAAAACGAAAAACTAGTTTGAAAATTAAAGACGATAGGCATACAAGTAAAAAATCAATTTTTAAAATACTCAATAACTTTTTGGTTCACTTTGGGTAAGAATGGAATTGGATCACGATTGAGAAGTTCCTGTTGATTTAATCTTTTATAAAATTCTTCAACTTGTTTGGGAATAGAATTGTTTAGTTCTTTCGAATTGGTTTCTGAAATTCTTTTCTCTTCAAGACCTTGTTCGTAGGCTGCATTTTTGAGTTTGAGTAACTCTTGTTCTAAACGCATCATTTTTTGAAGCACTTCATTGGTAATCCCTTTTTCAAGTAATAATTTTTCCAATTGTTCCATTTGTTTTAAAGCTGAATTGGCTTGCTTATCTAATCCAGCGCCTTTCAAATCATCTAATTGTTTTTCGAGCGCTTCTCTCAACTGTTCTTGCTGTTTATATATTTCATATAATTCTTTACTTTGTTCTTCCCCATTAGATTGTTTACCTTCAGGAGAACTTCCTTCGCCTTCTTTATTACCTTTTTCTCCCTCCTTTTGGCCTTCTTTATCACCTTTTTTATCTCCAGATTTTTCACCTTGCTTTTGCATTTGAGATTGCATTTCTTGCTTAATATCACCTTGCTTTTGAATGATATCAGGTAATGAAAACGATTCTCCTTTACCCTTACCTTTTCCTTGACCAAAGGCAGGAGGTGGATTTTGCAAATTATCTAAAAGACTACTGAGCATAGCAGCTAAATCATTGGCTGCGGTCATGACAAATTGTTGGTTTGATTTAGTCTTAGCAATTTGGTTTTCGGAAAGAGATTCATTGGATTCGTTTAAATAAAAATGGGCATTGGCAACGTACTCATTTATTCTTGGAGATAATTTAGCTTGACGCATAGCTAAAGTATACAAACTGTCATCGATATGTTCAAAATATGTTTTGAGTTGATTTTGAGTTTTAAGATTCACTGATAAATTAGAAGTGCTTTGCTGAGTTTGGTTTAAACTATTTAATAAATCTTCTTGCTTGTACGAAAAGGTAATTAAATTTTCAATAATTCTACGTAATGAAGCAATGTCTTCTTCAATCATATCACCTTGCATTTCCATCATTTGCATTTGAAATGACTGAGACATTTGTTTCATTTTATTTGCAGCAGACTGTTGCTTAGGTTTCGCTTTACTTTGATTTTTTTGCTCTAATTGCTCTGATGCTTGTTGCATGTCTTGTTTTACAGATTCTTGTTCGAGTTTTTGATCATCCATTTTCATCGGCTCTTTCAACTCGGAATTTTGTTGCATCATCTCCTTGATTTGTTCTCCAACCTTATTAAATTCTTCTTTTAATTCATCTTGTTTTGCTTTAGAATTATCTGAATCATTTTTTAACTTTTCCTGTTTTTCGGCTAACTCTGACAATTTTTCACTCACTTGTTGAAGAAGTTGTTCCACATAAAATCTTTTGGTCAACTCGAGAAGTTGTTCTAAACTTTTTTCTTTCTGTTTGTTATTGGCATTTAATTTTTGGAGACGATCTAATAAATCTTCTTTACTCAACTTGTCAGCTAGTTTTTCTAGTTCTTCCAATAATTTCTTTTGCTCATCCGATTGTTTCATTTCATCGAGCTTCTTTTGAATATCTTCCTTTTTCTCGTTTAAATCTTGATTTTGTGTATCCTCTTGTTTTTGCAAATTCCTTTTCAATTCATCCGATTGACGTTGCATCATCTCATCATATTGTTGTTGCCGTTTCAATAATTGTTGGATTTGTTGCGTTTCGTTAAACTTTACTTCAGACTTATTTTGAAGTTGTTTTTCCAATAATTCCAATTCCTTTTGATTCTTTTCTTGTTTGTTGAGTAATTGATTGATGTCCTTGATGTTTTCTTCTTGATTTTCCAATAAACGTTCATTAAACTCAACTTCCGTGTCTTTATGATAGGTATAAATTTGTGATTTGGTAGACTTATAACCGTTTACTTTATCATTGTCAAAAACCTCAAAATAAAAAGAATAATCAACACCTTCTTCTAATTTCAAATGATGCGGAAAAACGTAATAAAAATCTTCAAGGGTTGTTTTTTTAACAGGAAAACTGTAGTAAGATTTTTGAGTAGGATTTTGAGTAGGATAATAAATCAAACTCAATTTACTAATGCCATAATCATCTGTAATTCTACCTACAAAATGCGCTTCTCCAAATTTTAAACTATCAATATCCGTTTCAATTTTAATTTCAGGGAAAGCATCTTTTACAACCGAAATAGCAAAAGAAAGATTTTCGTAATTTTTAAGATTTGAATTGGAACTAGAAATTGAATATTCAAACGCATTACGAACATCTTTACTCAAATAAAATTGAAGGTTATTGAGATCGTACTTGAAGGATTGTTCATGCATTGAATCCTTCATAACAAGTGATTCGGTGTTACTAGTTTTTACATGCCAAGTCACAATAGTACCTTCTGGTACTTGAGCATTACCGGTATTTGATACAACTTCGTCCGATAAATTCAAATGAGTAGGATAATGTAATTTTAAATTGATACTCTGAATTTGTGGAATATTGATAATTTGAATTTGATAATCGGGAGAACTAACTTGATTGGCTTCAAGATGAAATGTAGTAATTGCAGTTAAATCATTGAATTGGTAAACAAAATTTTGAGCATCAACACGTTGCATAAAATAAGAATTACCATCTAAAACCATATAAACCTCTTCTGGAATAGTCTTGCCAACGGTTTTCACATGTAATTTAATAGAACCACCTTCTATTACATTCAAATTTTTGTTAAGAATAATGAAATTAAAAGGCGCTGGTTGCACAAACTCAGTTTGGTGGTGTACCAAACGATTGTAGGTGCCGGAGAAAATATCGTGGTATCCACTTAAAAATATTAACAACCATATAGATATGGGAATTAATAAATATTTGATATACTTTTGATTAGATTTAAAATTGATGGCTGCATGAAACGAAAAAGGTTTGAGATTTTCAGCTTTTTGATCAATACTCGCTAAAACCAATTCTGAGTCTGGATATGATTCATGTAACTGCAACATATTCAACAACTTATCATCAATATCAGGGAAATGTTTACCAATCAATCTAGAGGCCTGTTGTTCGCTGATACCATTTTTAATTCCAAATAATCTCAAAATAGGAATTAGGACGAATTTGTAAATTAAACTTGCTTCAACCATTATAAAAATCCAAAATAATATGGTTCGGTATAGCGGTTTTAACCAAAGAAAATATTCAATAAAAAGGGTGAGAAAAAAATAGAGTAAGCCAATAGTTGTGAATAATATAGCTCCTTTCAGAAGTTCGTTGAGATAAAACTTCTGAGTGAATCTGTGAATTTTGGACAGTATTAAGCTATAATTGTTCATTTTTTCAAACCTAAGATGCAATAGGTGTTAATCAGCAAAGTAACACAAATGAAAATTGTCTTACAAATTAAAAAAGAAAAATCAGAACTTTTACAAAGTTATTATCTTTGCGACAAATTATTCAGAATATGTCACAAAGAGTTCGCGTGCGATTTGCACCTAGTCCTACAGGTCCATTACACATTGGTGGTGTAAGGACAGCCTTATATAACTACTTATTTGCAAAAAAACACGGAGGTGATTTTCTATTGAGAATAGAAGATACCGATCAAACCCGTTATGTAGCCAATGCAGAACAATACATCATTGATTCACTGAATTGGGCTGGCATTCCTTATGATGAAGGGTTGGGTAAAGAAGGTAAACATGCGCCTTATAGACAAAGTGAACGAAAAGCTATATACAAAGAATATATTCAACAACTCATTGAGAATGGATGGGCCTACTATGCATTTGATAGTGCTGAAAAATTGGAATTACTCCGTAAAGAATATGAAGGCTTGGGTAAGACATTCAGTTATGGTTGGGAAAATAGAGAGCAATTGGAAAGTTCGCTAGCCTTATCTAAAGATGAGGTAAAAAAAAGAATAGAAAACGGTGATAATTTTGTCATTCGATTCAAAATTCCAAAAAATGAAACCCTGCATTTGACCGATATCATACGTGGTGAAATGAAAATAGAAACCCATACCTTAGATGATAAAGTTTTATTCAAGAGCGATGGGATGCCAACTTATCATTTGGCTAATATTGTAGATGACCATTTGATGGAAATTACGCACGTTATAAGGGGAGAAGAATGGTTGCCTTCGATGGCCTTACACCAATTATTGTACAGAGCTTTTGAGTGGCAAGCGCCTCAATTTGCACACCTACCCCTACTCTTAAAACCGGAAGGACAAGGAAAACTCAGCAAAAGAGATGGAGATAAATTTGGTTTTCCGGTATTTCCAATGGAATTTAAAGACGAAAAAACGGGTGAAATATCAAGAGGATACAGAGAAGATGGCTATTTTCCGGAAGCTTTTATCAATATGTTGGCTTTACTAGGTTGGCATTCCGAACGAGATCAAGAGATATTTACTATGGAGGAACTCATTCAAGAATTTTCATTGGAACGCGTCAGTAAAAGTGGAGCCAAATTTGATGTTGCCAAAACCCAATGGTTTCAACAACAATATTTACAAAAGAAAACGGATGCAGAACTCAGCATTTTATTGAATGATTATATTGAAAAAAATAAAATTGCCATACCGAAATACATTGACAATACTTCATATTTTGTAAACAAACTAGTTGTATTGCTTAGAGAAAGAGCTGTATTTGTAGCCGATATTTATAAAACAGGAAAATTTTTCTTTGAGACACCTACTACATTTGATGAAGCTGCCGTTAAAAAGGTTTGGCAAGCAGAAACTCAAGAAATATTGGAAGGTTTAGCTGAACTTTTAGCATCCACTCCCCTATTTGAAGCAGAACATTTGGAAGCGCTTATTAAAAATTGGATTACTGAAAAAGGATATGGAATGGGTAAAGTATTTCAACCTTTCCGATTGGCTTTGGTGGGTAATATGAGTGGTCCACATGTATTTGATATTGCAGCGGTGATTGGTAAGGATGAAACTTTGAATCGATTGAAAAATATACAAAAAAAGCTGTCCTAGGACAGCTTTTTATTACGGTTGAGGTTCTTCAACCTTTGTAATATAATATTTTGTATCACCTAACCAAGGAAAAGTACCTATTCGCTCCTTATAGGTGAGTTTTACTTTTTTCCCTTGCTTATCAATCAGTTGTTGGATGATTTCCTTCTCTCCAGATTCAACCGAAAACACAAATCTTTGAGATTCTGAAACACCCACACTGAGTTCGCCTTCCCAGGTTTTAAAAACCCAACCCTTATGGCTGAATTTAACCAATTCGCCGGCTCTGTAGCCTTTGCTATAAGAAACATAATAAATTGTAACAAAATAGAGTATCGTAATACTTATAAGAACAAGCCCTACAACTGTGAAAAATTTTTTCATAAATTTGATATTAATGACACAAATGTAAGCATTTTTACAGATGTTGAAAAATTTCGTACATTTGAGGGAATAATTAACCCATAAAAACTTTAAAGAAATGACTTATGTAACTATTTTTATTTTTGTAATTCTTTTGTTAATTGCATCAGGATTATTCGTGGTAAAACAACAAACTTACGCTGTCGTAGAGCGCTTTGGAAAATTTATTGGAGTAAGAGGTCCAGGATTACAGTTGAAAATTCCAGTATTTGATCAAGTTGCAGGACGTGTCAGTATCAGAATTCAACAATTGGATGTGGTCGTTGAAACCAAAACCAAAGATGATGTATTCGTACATTTGAAAATTTCGGTACAATTTCAAATTCAAAGAGAACACGTGTATGATGCCTTTTATCAATTGCAAAATCCACACGAACAAATAACTGCATTCGTCTTTGACGTAGTACGTGCTGAAGTTCCCAAAATGATATTGGATGATGTATTTGAGAAAAAAGATGAGATTGCACACGCTATTCAACGTGAATTGAAAGATGCTATGTTGGGATATGGTTATGATATCGTTAAGGCTTTGGTAACCGATATTGATCCTGATGAAAAGGTAAAAATAGCCATGAACCGTATCAATGCCGCAGAACGTGAAAAATTAGCAGCTCAACACGAAGGAGATGCACAGAGAATTTTGATTGTAGAACGCGCCAAAGCAGAAGCAGAAAGCAAACGTTTACAAGGAAAAGGTATTGCTGATCAACGTAGAGAAATTGCAAGAGGATTGGTGGAAAGTGTCGATATTATGAATAAAGTTGGCATTAGTTCGCAAGAAGCATCTGCATTAATCGTTGTAACCCAACATTATGATACGCTACATTCTGTAGGAACTGCATCTAATTCAAATTTGATTTTGTTACCCAATTCGCCTTCGGCAGCGAGTGATATGTTGAATAATATGGTGGCTTCGTTTTCAGCCAGTACCATGATCACAGATCAGATGAAAAAAGGTGAAAAAAAATAAAATATTTCACTTTCTACAAGGATTGATTGTATTTTAGAATGTAATTATTTTAAAAAGTAAAGGATATGAAACCGCTATTTTTGATGGGATTGATAAGATTATTATTGATTTTATTATTTATACTCCTACTTTTTATGTTTGGATATTACGTAGGAAAAAATAAAAATCAAGATCCAAAATAAAACAAAAAAACCTGACTTTTCAGTCAGGTTTTTTCTTTTAAAAGTTATTCGATTATTTCTTTTCCTCGGTATTGTTAGTAGTATCATTGCTACCATCGTCACGAGAAGCTTTTTTGAATTCTTTAATTCCATTACCCAAACCTTTCATCAGTTCAGGAATTTTACGACCTCCGAAAAGTAAAACTACCACTAAAACTATAACAATAATTTCGGGTGTACCCAACATGCCTAGGAAAATATTTTGTGATATCATGATTTTAGTTTTAAAAAAAAACAAAGATATAATAAATTACAATATGTATAAAAAAATTAGAATCAATATTACAAATAATAATTTGATTTGATTTTAAAAATGAATAAATTGAAAATATAAGATTAATCAACCAATGTAAAATCCAACTGCTTCTTTTCTAAATCGGTATGTTTTACTTTGACTTTGACCTTATCTCCCAATCGGATTAGATTCTTGGTTGCCTGACCCACCAAAGCTACTTGTTTTTCGTCGTATAGATAATAATCATCTTTAATTTCTTTGGTTCGAACCAAACCTTCACACATATTATCGGTTAATTCTACAAAAATTCCCCATTCCGTAACACCGGAAACCACGCCTTCAAACTGTTCATGAATGTGATTTTGCATAAATTTCACTTGCATATACTTGATGCTATCCCTTTCGGCTTTAGTAGCCAAACCTTCTCTTTCCGAGGAATGTTTGGATTGTTCTTCGTAAACAGCCATAGCAGGTGATTTTTTGCCATCTAAATAATGTTGAAGTAATCGATGTACCATGACATCGGGATAACGGCGTATAGGCGATGTAAAATGCGTGTAGTACTCAAATGCCAAACCGTAATGGCCAATGTTTTTGGTCGTATAAATCGCTTTGGCCATAGAACGTATGGTAAGCGTTTCAATCATATTTTCTTCGGGTTTATCTTTGATATCTTCCAAAAGTTTATTGAGCGATTGGGCTAATTTTTCAGTAGAACGGGTATCTATTTTGTAACCAAATTTTCCGATAATCTGTTGTAATTGGGCTAATTTTTCGACATTGGGTTCGTCGTGTATGCGGTACACAAAGGTTTTATTACTAGGAACACCTATGCTTTTTTGACCGATAAATTCGGCTACTTTCCTATTGGCTAAAAGCATAAATTCTTCAATCAGTTTATTGGCATCTTTACTGTGTTTGAATAAAATTTGAATCGGTTCATTGAACGTATTCAATTCAAATCTAACTTCCAATTTATCAAAAGTAATGGCTCCTGCTTTAACTCTTTTACCTCTGAGAATTTTGGCTAATGCATCCAATTCCAAAATAGCAAATTCGAGTGAAGTTTTATCTGATCCTTTTTCATTCTTTTCAATAATTTCTTGAGCATCTTCGTAAGCATAACGTTTGTCGGAATGAATGATGGTTCTACCAAACCACTGTTTGATAACTTCCGCTTTTTTATTCATTTCAAAAACAGCAGAAAAAGTCAGTTTATCTTCATTGGGACGCAATGAACAGACATTATTGGATAAAATTTCGGGTAACATGGGAACAACGCGATCGACTAGATAAACAGATGTTGCTCTATTGTAAGCTTCTTTATCCAATTTAGTTCCGGTAATCACGTAATGCGACACATCGGCAATATGAATTCCAATTTCATAATGACCATTGGGTAAAATTTCAAAAGAAATAGCATCGTCAAAGTCTTTGGCATCTTTGGGGTCAATGGTAAAAGTAAGTGCTTGACGCATATCGCGACGTTTGGCAATTTCTTCTGCAGTAATTTCAATATTGATTTCATTGGCCTCTTCCTCTACTCCATCCGGAAACTTATAAGGTAAGCCATATTCCAGAAGTATGCTGTGAATTTCAGTATTGTGATCTCCAGGTTTGCCGAGTACGTCTATTATTTTACCAAACGGATTTTTGGAATTGGCAGGCCAATCAGTCAATTTTACAACCACTTTTTCTCCATCTTTGGCATCATTAACATGCTTGAGCGGAATGAAAAAATCGGAATACATGCGGACATCATCGGGAATGACAAAGGCGTGATTTTTCTGTAATTGAATCGTTCCAACAAATTCGGTTTTAGCCCGTTTTAAAATTTCAACTACATCACCTTCTCTTTTGGTATTGGATCTTTGACGGTGATAGGAATATACTCTTACTTGATCACCATGTAGCGCATGATTGAGATTTCTACCCGGAATATGAATATCATTTTCGAGTTCATCACAGATAAAATAAGCTTTACCACTCATGGTAATATCCATTTTACCTTCGTAATAATGAGATTGGTGAGAAATTTTAAACTTACCTTTATCAGTTTCTTTGATTTGACCTTTTTCAACTAATTCAGCCAAGAGTTTGGCTAATTGTCCTTTCCCATAATCATCTACAATATTGAGTTGAAAGGCGAGTTGTTTATAATTGAAGGATTGATTAGGATTGTTGGTAAGATATTGAATAATAGGTAAAGTAAACATTTCAGGAAACGTATCTTTGCCTTTTTTGTGTTTGTTTTTAGACATTTAAAAATAAAAATTAATTAGCAAAATCTCTTGAGCTTTTTAAATACTCAGAATCATTTTTGGTTATAAAGTGTAAAAGTAACTAATAAATAAGTCTCGTTGTATAAAACGCTGTTAAAACTAAAAAAATCAAAGTTTTCAACAATTAATAAATACATTATAAAAAAGAATTTTAAATTTTATTAATAATGATGATGATGTTAAGGTGTTGATAGATGCAATAAATTTTTGGAAAATGATTTAAAAATTATGATTTACTAGATTTTTCAATAGTTATCAACATGTATTTTTTTAACATTCTACTTAAAATCAATAAACTAAAAAAACTATCAACACACTGTTAAAGTTTATAAACAAGTGTATTGTGTATAAGTTTTTTTGAAATTTTTGTTGAAAAACAACTTCAAAACGGTTGATAAAT
>Ga0075163_10003112_pt1 | contig 22348 bp, 23 predicted proteins | sample JI1023141ADNA_FD_71478 | JGI IMG/M metagenome (GOLD analysis project Ga0075163, IMG submission 71478) | Wastewater effluent complex algal communities from Wisconsin, to seasonally profile nutrient transformation and Carbon sequestration -... | ecosystem: Engineered > WWTP > Effluent > Algae... | reverse complement strand
GCGCGACTTCGCGCAGGTGCGCGCCGATGGTGTCATCACCGCTGCCATCGCCGATGCGGCGCTCGACCTGCTGGAAGTCGACCCCAAGGGCATGGATGCACTCGACCGGCGCCTGCTGTCCACCATCGTCGACAAGTTCGACGGTGGACCCGTCGGCATCGAAAGCCTTGCCGCCTCGATCGGCGAGGAGCGCGGCACTCTGGAAGACGTTGTGGAACCCTTCCTCATCCAGCGCGGTCTACTCATCCGTACCGCGCGCGGGCGCATGGCGACGCGGGCCGCCTATCTTCATCTGGGGCTTTCTGCGCCGGAGCGCGGCGGCTCTGGCCTGCCGCTGTTCGAAGAGGGCGAGCGGTGATGCAGGCCGAGTGGCCGGTGCGCGTGTACTACGAGGATACGGATGCCGGTGGCGTGGTCTACCATGCCAGCTATCTGCGTTATCTCGAGCGGGCCCGCACCGAATGGCTGCGCGCCCTGGGCCAGTCGCAGGCACGGCTGAAGCAGGAGGAATCACTGGTGTTCACCGTCGTCGGCATGACGCTGGAGTTCCTGAAACCCGCCCGCCTGGATGACCTGCTGCAGGTTCGAAGCGCTGTAAAGCTAGCCGGAGGCGCTTCGGTGCAGTTCGAACAGCAGATCCTGCGCGAATCCGAACCCATCCTTGCCGCCACGGTGCGGGTGGCCTGCCTCGATGCCAGCACATTCCGTCCGCGCCGACTGCCGGCCGCGGTTCGAGGGAGCCTTGAATGAACGCCGAACCCCTTTCAATGCTGAAGCTGGTCGGTGATGCCAGCATCGTGGTGCAGCTGGTGCTGGGCGTGCTGCTGGCGGCCTCCATCGGCTCCTGGGCCATCATCCTCGGCAAGCGCGCCGTGCTGGCGCGAGCGCGCGCCGAGGCAGAGCGTTTCGAGGCGAATTTCTGGTCGGGTGGCGACCTGGGTTCGCTGTACCGCACGCTCGAGGCGCGCGGTGGCAACAGCGGCATGAGCAGCATCTTCGAGATGGGTTTCCGCGAGTTCGCCCGGCTGCGCCAGGGAGGCGTGCCGGCGGACCAGCTACTGGAAGGCGCGCGGCGCGCCATGCGGGTGGCGCAGCTCAAGGAGCTCGATCGCCTCGAGCACAACCTGGCCATGCTTGCCACCATCGGCTCCGTCTCACCCTATGTGGGACTGTTCGGCACCGTGTGGGGAATCATGGGCACGTTCGTGGCGCTGGGTGGCGTGCAGCAGGCCACGCTAGCCACCGTGGCGCCGGGCATCGCCGAGGCGCTGGTGGCCACGGCGTTCGCGCTGGTGGCGGCCATTCCCGCCTTCATCGCCTACAACCGCTATGCCGACAAGGTAGGGCGCCTGGAGATGCGTTACGACGCCTTCATGGAAGAGTTCTCCAGCATCCTGCAGCGCCACGCGGGCCGGCCTCCTGCGGGTGAGGCCGCCTGATGGAGAAGGGCCCGCGCAAGCGTCGGCTCATCGGCGAGATCAACGTCGTCCCGCTGATCGACGTCATGCTGGTGCTGCTGGTCATCTTCATGGCCACGGCGCCGCTGCTCACCCAGGGCGTGAACGTCGACCTGCCCAAGGTCAATGCCAGCCCGCTGCCGCCACAGCGCAGGCCTGATCCGCCGCTGGTGCTGTCCATCGACCGCCAGGCGCGCATGTTCGTGAACATCGGCCGTTCACCGGACAACGCGCTGGACGAAGAGGCGCTGGCGCAGGTCGTTACAGCAGCGCTGAAGAGCGCGCCGGAGCGCGAAGTGCTGATCAAGGCCGATACGCGCGTGGACTATGGTCGCGTGCTGGCCGCGATGGTGCTGCTGCAGAAAAGCGGCGCCAGCCGCATCGGGTTTCTCACCGCACCGGCCGATCCGCCGGCCAGGCCATGAAGACACCCGGTCGGGGTGGCTCGGGTTCTTCGCTGTCGCTGTCGATACTGCTGCACCTGCTGCTGGCGGGCGGAGTCTTCGCCGCCTGGTGGTGGAACAGGTCACCCGAGCCCGCCGGTGAACGGCTGGCACTGACCGCAACGGTGGTGGATTCCGTCGCCGAGCGGGCGCCGCGTCCGGCTGAACCCGCCCCTTCCGAGCCACTTCCCGCGCCGGAGCCGGAACTGCCGGCACCGCCCGATCCCGAAGAGGTGCGACAGAAGGCCGAAGCCGAGGCCCAGGCCAAGGCTGCCGAAGAGGTGCGTGTCGCCGAAGAAAGACGCATTGCTGCCGAGCGCGCGGAAGCGGAACGTCAGGCTCAGGAAAAAGCCGATCGGGAAAAGGCGGAGAAGGAAAAAGCGGCACGCGAGAAGGCAGCGCGCGAGAAGGCGGAGAAAGAAAAGGCCGAGCGCGAGCGTCGCGCAAAAGCCGATGCGGAAAAGGCCCGCGCCGCGCGCGAGGCCGAACTCAATGCGCAGCTTGCCGCCGAGGAACGACTGGCTGCCGCCCGCGCCAGCGGACAGATGGCCCAGTACATCAGCCAGATCACCGCGAAGATCGAACGCGCCTGGAACCGTCCGCCCAGCGCCACGGCCGGGTTGCAGTGCGAGGTTCGCGTCACGCAGGTGCAGGGTGGAGTAGTGACCGCGGTGAAGGTGGAGCGATGCAATGGCGACGCGGCCGTGAAGCAGTCCATCGAGGATGCGGTCTATCGCGCTTCACCGCTGCCACAGCCGCCAGATCCGGCCTTGTTCGAGCGCAACCTGGTGGTTACATTCCGGCCCGACAATTGATGAAACACATGCAGAAGATGCCAAACCACACACGTCTTGCCCGCCTGCTGCTGCTGCTCGCCGCGGTCGCGCTTCCCGCCCATGCGCAGCTCAAGATCGACATCACCCGCGGCGTCACCGATCCGGTGCCGGTTGCAGTCGTGCCGTTCGCGCGCGCCGTGCCGGCCGACGGGGGGCTGGACATCGCCGCCGTGATCCAGCGCGATCTGGAGAGCAGCGGCCGTTTCCGCGGCGTGGATCGCAATGCGATGCCCGCCAGACCCTCCCGCGCCGCCGAGGTCGATGCCGCCGCGTGGCGCGCGCAGCGGGCCGACTACGTGGTGGTGGGGCGCGTGGCAGCCGGCACCGGCGGCGCCGTGCTGCTGCACTACGAACTGGTGAACGTGCTGAACGGCCAGGTGCTGCTCAACGACACGGTCAGCGCGCCCCTGTCGGCTGTGCGCAACGGCGCGCACCGCGTTGCCGACAAGGTATTCGAGAAGCTCACTGGCACGCGCGGTGCCTTCGCCACGCGCATCGCCTATGTGTCGGTGGATGGGTCTCCTCCCAGCCAGCGCTACCAACTGCTGATCGCCGATGCCGATGGCGAGAACGCCCGCATCGCCATGCAGTCGACGCAGCCGGTGATGTCACCGGCCTGGTCGCCGGACGGCGAGTGGCTGGCCTACGTGTCATTCGAGAACCGGGTTGCTGCCGTGTTCGTGCAGCGCGTGCGCACGGGCGAACGGCGCCAGGTTTCCGCCCGCGCAGGCGTGAATGGGGCGCCCGCCTTCTCGCCAGATGGACGCCGGCTCGCACTGACCCTGTCTGGCAGCACCGGCAACCTCGACATCTTCGTGCTCGACCTGGCCACCCAGGGCCTGACGCGCATCACCGATGATCCGGCCATCGACACAGAGCCGGCCTGGTCGGCCGATGGCCAGAGCCTGTACTTCACTTCGGACCGGGGCGGCGGACCGCAGATCTACGCCGCGCCGGCACAGGCGGGTGCCCGCGCCCGGCGCATCACTTTTGGCGTTTCCTACGCCGCTCGCGCCCGGGTTTCGCCGGATGGCAAGATGCTGGCGCTCGTCACCCAGGAAGCCAGTGGTTTCCGCGTGGCGGCGCTCGATATCGCCAGCGGCCAGATCACGCCGCTGTCGAGGGGAACACTGGATGAGTCCCCGAGCTTCGCCCCCAACGGCGCCGTGCTCATCTATGCCGGACGCGACCGCGGGCAGGGCGTTCTCGCCACCATCTCGGTGGATGGTCAGGTCAGCCTCAGGCTGAAGTCGGACCAGGGCGAGGTGCGTGAGCCGGTCTGGGGACCGTTCGCCAACTGATGCGTGATATGAAATCATCAAGGCCCGACGCCTGGGCCGGAAGGAGCTGCAATTGAAGAATTCAACACTGATCGCACTGGTGGCCGCCGCGTTACTGGCAGCCGGTTGCGCCGGCAAGCGACCCGCCGCCAGCGAACCAGGCGCAACCGAGCCTGTGGCCGCGGGTTCCACGGACTCCTCCGGTGCGCAGACCACGGGCGTGACGACGGTCAACGCCGGATCCGGCGCCCCCTCAGGCGGCGCGCTGGGTCCGGATGGTCCGCTGGGATCCCAGCGCGTCATCTACTTCGACTTCGACAGCAGTGACATCCGCAATGAATATGTGGACGTCATCGCCGCGCACGGCAGGTTCCTCGCCGGCAACGCCACGGTTCGTGTGCGGCTGGAAGGCCACACCGACGAGCGTGGCTCGCGCGAATACAACATCGGCCTCAGCGAACGCCGCGCGCAGACCGTGCGGCGTGCACTGGCGCTGCAGGGCGTGCAGGATTCGCAGGTCACGACGGTAAGCTACGGCGAGGAGCGTCCCGCGGCTGCGGGCAGTGACGAAAATGCCTATTCGAAGAACCGCCGGGTCGAGATTGTCTACATCAACTGACCGCCTCCGGGCGCCGCTGGCCGCCTGTGCCGTGCTGCTGCTGGGCGGCTGTGCCGTCGCGCCTGAAGAAGATCCGGTGCAGATCCGTCTCAACGACCTGGATTCGCGCGTGGGTCGCATCGATCGCATCGTCTCGAACCAGAGCCTGATGCAGATGGCGCAGCGGGTCGATTCCCTGCAGGAAGAGGTGCGGACGCTGCGCGGTCGCATCGAAGAGCTGCAGAACGACAACGCGGTGCTGAAGAAGCAGCAGCGCGACCTGTATGCGGACCTCGACAAGCGCCTGAGTGATACAGCCGCTGCAGCGGCCGCCGCCAGCACTGCGGCCCCGGCATCCCCGGCACCCGAAGCCGATGAAATGGCCCAGTACAACCGGGCGCTGGAGCAGCTGCGGGCCCGCAACTATGCGGCCGCCGTGGATGGCTTTCGCGCGCTGGCCGCCAGTCACCCGGCCGGCCAGATGGCTGACAACACGCAGTACTGGCTCGGAGAGGCCTACTACGTCACCGCGGAATACGACCAGGCGGCGGCGGCGTTCCAGCGGGTGCTTTCCGGCTGGCCCAACTCGCGCAAGGCGCCCGACGCCATGCTGAAGCTGGGTTACACGCAGATCGAGCAGAACAAGCTGGCCGCTGCGCGCGCGACATTGCAGCAGCTGGTGGCAAAGTTTCCGGATTCCGACGCGGCGAGGCTCTCTGCCGAACGGCTGACGAAGCTGCCGAAGTAGGGCACGGGAAAATCCCGGATGAACGCGCCCGCCGCCCCGCGGCTGAAAATCACCGAGATCTTTCGTTCCTTGCAGGGCGAGGGCGACACCGTGGGCTTCCCCACCGTCTTCGTCCGCCTCACCGGCTGCCCGCTGCGCTGCCACTACTGCGACACCGCCTACGCCTTCGGGGGTGGCGAATGGATGAGCCTGGATGAAATCGTGACCAGCGTGCGCGCACAGGGCACGCGGCATGTCTGCGTCACGGGCGGTGAGCCGCTCGCGCAGGCCAACTGCCTTCCGTTGTTGGAGCAGCTGTGCGATGCGGGCCTGCGTGTGAGCCTCGAAACCAGCGGTGCGCTGCCGGTCGACCAGGTGGATGCGCGTGTGTCGCGCGTGGTGGATGTGAAGACGCCCGACTCAGGCGAGGCACACCGCAACCTGCTCGATCAGCTGCAGGTGCTGGGCGAGGGCGACCAGGTGAAGTTCGTCATCTGCAGCCGGTCGGACTACGAGTGGAGCCGCCAGCTGGTGCGCGAGCGCAATCTCGCGGACCACACCATGGTGCTGTTTTCCCCCAGCCACGATCAGGTCGCCGCGCGCGATCTGGCGGAATGGATCCTGGCCGACGGGTTGCCCGTGCGGCTGCAGGTCCAGCTGCACAAGATTCTCTGGGGCAACGAGCCAGGGCGATGAAGCGCAGCGCCATCGTATTGCTGTCGGGCGGCCTGGATTCAGCCACGGCGCTGGCCATGGCCCGCGCGCAGGGTTTCGAATGCCATACGCTGGCCGTGAGCTATGGCCAGCGGCACTCGGCCGAACTGGCCGCCGCGGGGCGTCAATCCGCGCTGCTGGGCGCGCTCGAGCACCGGCAGATGAACGTGGACCTGGCCGGCATCGGCGGATCGGCGCTCACCGACCATAATCTGGCAGTGCCGGAATCTCCCACCTTCGGCATACCGGTTACCTATGTACCGGCGCGCAACACGCTGCTGCTCTCGCTGGCGCTGGGCTGGGCCGAGGTGGTCGGCGCGCGCGACATCTTCATCGGCGTCAATGCGGTGGACTATTCGGGCTACCCGGATTGCCGCCCCGAGTTCATTGCCGCCTTCGGAAGGCTGGCGGGACTTGCCACCAAAGCCGGCAGCGAGGGCGAGCAGTTCCGCATCCAGGCGCCGCTCATCTCGCTTAGCAAGGCCGACATCATCCGTGCCGGCGTGGCGCTGGGCGTGGACTACAGCCTGACGGTGTCCTGCTACCAGGCCGATGCGACCGGCGCGGCCTGCGGGCGCTGCGATTCCTGCCGGCTGCGCCGCGAGGGCTTTGCGGCCGCGGGCGTTGCCGATCCCACGCGTTACGCCTGATCCGGTATCCTACGCGCCCCCGCGCCGGACGTTGGCTTCGGGCCGTTAGCTCAGTCGGTAGAGCAGCTGGCTTTTAACCAGTTGGTCGCGCGTTCGAATCGCGCACGGCCCACCATTCACTACAATGGGCTTCCAGAGCCAGGGGGGATCCGCGGATGGACATGGGAATCAGGGGGCGACGAGCCCTCGTCAATGGCGCCAGCGCGGGCATGGGCCTCGCCGCCGCCGAAATGCTCGCCGCCGAAGGCGTGGACCTGGTGATCAGCGCGCGCGGCGCGCCTCGCCTTGAATCCGCGGCCCAGGAAATCCGCGCACGGTATGGCGTGCACGTCACCGCGGTCGCGGCAGACCTCAGCACCGCAGAGGGGCGCGCCCGCATCCTCGAAGCCTGCCCTGACCCCGACATCCTCGTGGGCACCTGTTCGCCTCCGCCCATGACGCCCGATCATCGGGCCATCAAGCCCTCCGACTGGCAGGGCGCGCTGGATACCGGGCTGGTGGGTCCGGTGCAGATCATCGAGACGCTGCTGCCCGGCATGCTGAGCAGGCGCTGGGGCCGCATCGTCAACATCGCCTCGATTGCCGCCAAGTATCCGCTGGAACTTCGCATCCTGAGCGGTGCGCCGCGCGCCGCGCTGGTGAACTACACGGTGGCCGTCGCCCGCAAGGTCGCCGCCGAGAATGTCACGTTGAACACCGTGCTGCCCGGCATGTTCCACACGGCATTCACGCACGATCAGTTCACCGAAACGGCCCGGCGCAACGGCACCACCTACGACGAAGAAGTGCTGCGCTTCGCCGAAACCTACCAGATTCCCGCCCGCCGCTTTGGCGACGCGCGCGACGTGGGTTCGCTTGTGGCCTGGCTGTGCAGTTCCCACGCCAGCTACATCACCGGCCAGAGCATCGTGGTCGATGGTGGCACCACGCGCTCCATCTTCTAGAGTGAATACAACTTCCAACGCAGTCGTGGCGGGCACCGCACCGGATCCGCTCTACCGTCGCACCGTGTGGCGGTTGCTGCTGCCCATCGCGGTGCTGACGTTCATCAATGCAGTGGACCGGATGAACGTCAGTTTCGCCGGCCAGCTCATGTCGCAGTCGGTGGGGCTTTCGCCCAGCACCTTCGGCGATGGCGTCAGCACCTTCTTCATCGCCTACCTGATCTTCCAGTATCCGCATGCGCTGCTGCTGCGAAAGTGGGGCATCCGGCCGTGGCTGCTGCTGTCGATGATGGTGTGGGGCATTGCCGGCGTGCTGATGTCGCGCGTGCAGGATGCCAACGATTTCCTCATCGCGCGGTTCGTGCTCGGCACCGCCGAAGCCGGCTTCGCCCCCGGCATGACCTGGTACATCAGCCAATGGACGCCGCGCGCCACGCGCGCGCGCGCGATGGCGGTGGCGCTGTCGGCCGTGCCGTTCTCGCTGGTGGTGGGCGGTCCGTTGTGTGGCTGGCTGCTGGGCATGCAGAACCCGCTGGGCATCGAGTCCTGGCGCTGGATGTTCCTGGTCTCCGCGGTGCCGAATTTCATCTTTGCGCTGGTTGCCGCGGCCTACTTCGTCGATCGCCCCTCGCAGGCGCGCTGGCTGGCCGCAGGCGAAGGGAAGGATCTCGAGCAGCGGATCGCCGCCGAGGCCGCTCCGGCCGGTTCGGGCTCCGCTGGCAGTGTTTCGGCGCTGGCCGATGCCCGCGTCTGGCTGTGCTGTGCCGTGTGGTTCCTGGTGATGACCGGCTCCTATGCCATGGTCTACTGGCTGCCGCAGATCGTGCGGCAGCTGGCGCTGACGCGCAGCGAGTGGCTGATCGGCACATTGAGTGCGCTGCCGCAGGCGGCGCTCGTCGCGGGGCTCTTCCTGAATGCGCGCCATTCCGATCGCACCGGCGAGCGCCTGGGGCATACGGCCGTCGGTGCAGTGCTGGCGGGCATCGCACTGCTGGTCGCGGTAATGCTTCCCGTGGGCCCCGGAGTGCTCGTGCTGCTCATGGTTGCGGGATTCGGCATCGGCGCCAGCCAGGGCGTGTTCTGGACCTTGCCGTCGGCACTGGGAATCGGTGGTGGCCAGGTGCCGGTGGGCGTCATCGCCGTCGTCAGCATGGCAGGCACCGCGGGCGGCATCGTGGGGCCGTCCATGCTGGGTCGCCTGCTCGAAAGAACAGGCAGCCACGTGCTAGGAATCCTCGTGCTGGCCGGCTTCCTGCTGCTGGCCTGCGTAGTGCTGATGGTCTGGCGCATGCGCGTCGGTCAGGAGAAGGCCCATGGCGGATGATTCACGACCGGGAGACATGGCGCCGCCCGGCCTTGCCTTCGCGTTCCGCATCCTGCTGCGTTTCGATCCGGGTCCGCGCCTGCGATTCGAGCCGGCGCATCGCGCGGGCCGGCGAGGGCATGTGGCCGTGGCGGGCGGTGAAATCACCGGCCCGCGACTGCAGGGCCGCGTGGTACCGCTGTCCGGCGGCGACTGGCCGATGTTCTGGCCAGGGGGCCTGGTGGATTTCGAGGCCCATTACCAGCTCGAGGCCACCGACGGCACGCCGATCTACATCCACAACCGCGGCATCGCGTGGTCGTCACCCGAGGTGCTGGCGCGAATCGAAGCCGGGCAGTCCGTGGCGCCCCATGAAACCTACTGCCGCATCACGCCGCGCTTCGAAGTGCCTGCCGGTCCGCACGACTGGCTGGGCCGCACGCTGTTCGTCGGCACGGGCGAGCGTCGCGGGGCGCACAGCGTCTTCGACTACTACGCCGTGACCTGACGGACTGAGGACCTGAGAATGGGCATGATCTCCACGTTGTCAGCCGGGGACCGGATCGCAATCCACGAGCTGCTGGCCCGCTATGCCTGGAGCCTCGACACCGGCGATGAGGATGGCTTCGTCGCCTGCTTCACCAACGAAGCGGAGCTGGTGTGGGACGTGTTCGATGAGCCGGGCCGCTGGCAGGGTGGCGCCGCGCTGCGGCGATTCGTCGCATATTTCCGCAGTCGCCCCGAATCCGCCGGACGCCAGCACCATGTGACCAACATCGTGCTGGCGAGCACCACCGAAGGCGTGCTGGCGAAGGCCTATGTGATGGTGGCGCTGCGCGCGGACGAAGCGCCCCATCGCCTGAATGTGATGGGTCACTACGAGGACGTGCTGCGGCAGGAAGGCGGGCAGTGGCGCATCGCGCGGCGGGTGATCCGTGACTGGAGCGGCCCGGTACTGGCGAACATCGCGGGACAGGACGGCCAGCGGCGCGCCAGGCCGCGTCCCGCGGCCCTCGACGGGCTGTGGGCAACTCAGGTCATTTGAGCACGCTGATGACCTGCGGCTCCATGTAGGCCGTCAGCCCCATGTGGGCATACGTGCGGCCGATGCCGGATTCCTTCGCACCGCCAAACGGCACATTGGCCATCGTGAGCCGGTGCTGGTTCACCCAGGCGGTGCCGACTTCCAGCCGGGCGGCAACGGCCTGCGCGCGCGCCAGGTCGCGGCTCCACACCGAACCCGAGAGGCCGAAGCGCGTGTTGTTGGCGCGTGCGATGGCGTCTTCCACATCGGTGAACTTCAGCACCGGAAATACTGGTCCAAACTGCTCTTCGGCAACCAGGCGATCGGCCTCCGCAAGTCCGGTGACCACCGTGGGAGTGACGAAGTAGCCTTCGCCCGCCGGTATCGCCTGACCTTCCTGCAGCTGCCCGTGGCGCGCCGCATCGGCCTTCAGTTCACACACGCGCTCGAACTGGCGACGGTTCTGGATCGGCCCCAGCGTGGTCGCAGGGTCGAGCCCATCGCCAAGCCTGGCCTTGCGCGCCTCGGCCACCAGCGCGACGCACAGCGCGTCGTAGATCTTCTCGTGCGCATAGATGCGCTTGACGGCCATGCACACCTGGCCGCTGTTCACGGTGGCCGCGAAGAACAGCTTCTTCGCCACATCATTCACGTCCACGTCCTCGAGCACGATGGCCGCGTCATTGCCGCCAAGTTCCAGCGTGACGCGCTTGAGCGTGCCGGCACAGCTTGCCATCACCTTCTTGCCCGTGGCCACCGAGCCGGTGAATGAGATTTTGTCGATGCCCGGATGCGCCGTCATCAGCGCGCCCAGCTCATCGCCGCCTGCCAGCACGTTCACCACGCCGGCCGGAAACACCTCGCGCAGGATTTCGCCGATGCGCAGTGTGGTGAGCGGCGTGAAAGGCGAGGGCTTGATGATGGCGCAGTTGCCCGTATAGAGCGCGGAGGTGAGGGGACCGATGGCCAGGTTCACCGGGGCGTTCCACGGCGTGATGATGCCGGCCACGCCCAGCGGCTGGTAGCGCAGCTCGATGTAGCGCTCGGCGTTGTCGAGAATCACTTCGGACTCGATGGGGATCTTCGTCATGCCCACCGACAGCGTGGCGCCGCGGGCGATCTCCTCCTTCGACTGCCCCACCGGCTTGCCCTGTTCCTGGGTCAGCAGGCGAGACAGCGTTTCGGCCTGGGAAGACAGCAATTCGGCGAACCGGGCGATGCGCTCGGCCCGTGCCGCGAATCCCAGCGCGCGCCAGGCCGGAAATGCCCGTCGCGCGGCGGCAACGGCGGCGTCGAGTTCGGCGGGACCCGCGGCGGGACAGCGCGCAAACACGCGCCCGGTGGCCGGATTGACCACCTCCAGCGTCGCGGCGGGGGTGACCGCCTGGCCATCGATGAGCAGGCTGAAAGACGTGGCGTCGGTCATGGTTGTGGGGCCGGAAGTCGGGGATGGAATGCTAAGATAGCGGTTCAACGGTCGAGGTTCATCCCATGAAAGTAGGTCTGGCAGGTCAGGGCGCGTTCGGCATCAAGCATCTGGAGGCCATCCAGAAGATTCCCGGCATCGAGGTCATCACCTTGACCGGCGGCAACCAGGAAGCCACCAAAGAGGTGGCCCAGAAATTCGGCATCCCGCACTACACGGGTGACCTGGCCGATAGCCTCAAACAGCCCGGACTCGATGCGATGATCCTGGCCACCCCCACGCAGATGCACGCCACCCAGGCCATCCAGTGCCTGAAGGCCGGCAAGCACGTGCAGGTGGAAATTCCGCTGGCCGACAGCCTGAAAGACGCCGAAGCGGTCATGCAGGCCCAGAAGGAAACCGGCCTCATCGCCATGTGCGGGCACACCCGCCGCTTCAACCCCAGCCACCAGTGGATTCGGAAGAAGATCGTCGCTGGCGAGCTGAACGTGCTGCAGATGGACGTGCAGACCTACTTCTTCCGGCGCACCAACATGAACGCGCTGGGCAAGCCGCGCAGCTGGACCGACCACCTGCTGTGGCATCACGCGGCGCACACGGTCGATCTGTTCCAGTACCAGACGGGCCAGGAAGCCACTGTCGCGCGCGGCGTGCAGGGTCCCATGCATCCCGATCTGAACATCGCGATGGACATGAGCATCCAGCTCAAGGTGGCCTCGGGTGCGGTGTGCACGTTGTCGCTGTCGTTCAACAACGATGGCCCGCTGGGCACCTTCTTCCGCTACATCTGCGACAACGGCACCTACCTGTGCCGCTACGACGACCTGTTCAACGGCAAGAACGAACAGATCGACGTGTCGAAGGTCGATGTGTCGATGAACGGCATCGAGCTGCAGGACCGCGAATTCTTCGCCGCCATCAAGGAAGGTCGCGAGCCCAATGCCAGCGTGGCGCAGGTGCTGCCGGCCTACCGCACCCTGGATCGCATCGAGAAATCCCTGGGCTAGCGCCGAATCCAGGGGCGCAGGCAACCGTTCGGCCCGGAACGGGTACGTACCTCAGGTGCGTACCCTGAAGAACAAGAAGCGTCCCTCGCCAGGCAACGGGTCCGGCGCCGCAACCATCAGCGATGTCGCCCGTGCGGCGGGCGTCTCCACCATGACGGTCTCCCGGGTCATCAACCGCGCCGGCAGCGTCCGGCACGAGACCGTCGCTGTCGTGGATGCCGCCATCGAGCGGCTGCATTACGCGCCCAATCCGGCGGCGCGCAGCCTGGCCGGGGCCCGGCAGATGCGATTCGGCCTGCTGTACAGCCACCCCTCGGAGACCTACCTGACCGGAATACTGATGGGCGCGCTGGAACAGGCCAATCGCAGCCATGTGCAGTTGCTCATCGAGCGCTGCGCCGGGGAGGGTGAATGCCTGCAGGCAGCCCGCCGGCTGGTCGCCGAGGGGATCGATGGATTCATCCTTCCGCCTCCGCTGTGCGATTCGAGGCCGTTGCTGGCCTTCCTGAAGCAAAGCCAGACGCCCTGCGTGCTCATCGCCGCCGGGGTGCCTTCTGCCTCGGCATCATCGGTGGGAATCGACGACCTCGCGGCCGCGCAAACCATGACCGCGCACCTGCTGGGCCTGGGCCATACGCGCATCGGCTTCATCGCGGGCAATCCAGACAACAGCGCCAGCGCCCGCCGCCAGAAGGGCTACGAACAGGCGCTGCTGGCGCAGGATCTGACTCTCGCGCCCGAGTTGATCGAGCCGGGCCTGTGCACCTACCGCTCGGGGCTCGATGCTGCGGAAAAACTGCTGAACCTGGCCGAACCTCCCTCGGCGATCTTTGCCAGCAACGACGACATGGCGGCGGCAGCGGTAGCCGTTGCGCACAGCCAGGGCCTGGCGGTGCCTGGCGATCTGACCGTCTGTGGATTCGACGATACCCTCATGGCCACGACCATATGGCCGGAGCTCACGACAGTGCGCCTGCCGCTGGGCAGCATGGCGCGAACGGGACTGGAGATGCTGGTGAGCGCCGTGAAGGCACGGCGCAGTGGGCAGGCCTCGGCGATATGCCACGAAAGCGTGGGGTACACGCTGGTGCGGCGCCATTCAGACGCCGCGCCCCGCCGGCGCCCCGCGGCAACACGGCGGCAGGCCTGAGGCGGGCACGCAGCCTCCGAGGTTCTCAGCGATCCAGGATCCGCATCATCGCCGGGGGGTGGCGTTCGCCCTGCACCTTGTCGGCCAACACATCGATCCGGGACAGATGCTCCGGTGAAAGCCGCAGGCGGGCGCCCTGCAGGTTGTCCGCCAGATGAGCCCGGGTTTTCATGCCGGGAATGGTCACCACGCGCGTGGATCGGGCCAGGACCCAGGCGATGGCCACCTGCGCGGGCGTGGCGCCCAGGCTGGCTGCGATCTGGCGCAGCGTCTCAACCAGCACCGCATTGGCACCAGCCGCCTCGGGCTGGAAGCGAGGATGCGAGCGGCGATGATCCCCCTCGGGAAGATCGGTGGCCGAGCTGAAATTGGCCGCCAGGAATCCGCGCCCCAGCGGACTGTAGGCCACGAAGGTGACCCCAAGCTGCTCGCAGGCGGCCAGCATTCCCTGTTCGGGGTCGCGCGACCAGATCGAGTACTCGCTCTGCACCGCGGCGATGGGCAAGACCCCGCAGGCCCTTTGCAGCGTGGAGACGCTGCACTCTGAAAGGCCCGCATGGCGGATCTTTCCGGCCCGCACCAGATCGGCCAGCGCGCCGGTGGATTCCTCGATCGGCACGGTGCGGTCGATGCGGTGCAGGTAGAACAGATCGATGTAGTCGGTTCCCAACCGCTTCAGGCTGGCATCGCAGGAAGTGCGGATGGTTTCCGGGCGGTTGTCCGCCTGCGCGCTGCCATCGGGCCCGCGGGCCAGCCCGCACTTGGTGGCGATGAACAGTGAGCCGCGATACGGAGCCAGCACACTGCCCACGAACTTCTCGTTCTCGCCCACCTGGTAGCTGGCGGCGGTGTCGAAATGCGTGATTCCGGCATCGACGGCCGCCAGCAGCGTGGCGCGGGCTTCATCGTCGTTCCGGGTGCCGTACCAGCCCACCAGGCCCATGCAGCCGAAACCCAGGGCGGGAACCTGCGCGCTGCCGCTGCCCATCGGGCGCCGTGGCAGGGGAGAAGTCGAAGTATTCATCCGAGTCACGATATCATCCGTGTTCCCCGCAAGGAACGACCGGACGCCACATGATCATCGACTGCCACGGACACTACACCACCGCGCCCCAGAGCCTCACCGACTTCCGCGACGCACAGGTCGCCGCGCTGAAGGATCCGGCGCAGACGCCGTCGCGTGTCTCGCTGAAGATCAGCGACGACCAGATTCGCGACAGCCTGGAGAAGGCGCAGCTGAAGCTGCAGCGCGAGCGGGGTTCGGATCTCACCGTGTTCTCGCCGCGCGCCTCCACGATGGCGCATCACGTGGGCACCGAGTCCACCAGCCTCGAATGGTCACAGATCAGCAACGACCTCATCGAGCGCGTGGTGGGGCTTTATCCGAAGAACTTCGTCGGCGTGTGCATGCTGCCGCAATCCCCCGGGGCGCCCGTGGCCGGCAGCGTGAAGGAGCTGGAGCGCTGCGCGAAGATGGGTTTCATCGGCGCGAACCTGAATCCCGATCCGTCGGGCGGTCACTGGACTGCGCCGCCGCTGACCGACAAATACTGGTACCCCATCTACGAGAAGCTCTGCGAACTCGACTTCCCGGCGATGGTGCACGTGAGTTCCTCGTGCAACGCCAACTTCCATGCCACCGGCGCGCACTACATCAATGCCGACACCACGGCCTTCATGCAGTTGATCCAGGGTGACCTGTTCAAGGATTTTCCCACGCTGCGGCTCATCATTCCCCATGGCGGCGGCGCGGTGCCCTACCACTGGGGTCGCTACCGTGGTCTCGCGCAGGACATGAAGCGGCCCACGCTCGACACGCATGTGATGAAGAACGTGTTCTTCGACACCTGCGTCTACCACCAGCCGGGCATCGACCTGCTGCTGAAGGTGATTCCGGTGGAGAACATCCTGTTCGGATCCGAGATGGTCGGCGCGGTGCGCGGCATCGATCCCACCACCGGGTTCAACTACGACGACACGAAGCGCTACATCGACAGCTCCGCGCTTTCGCAAGGCGACAAGCAGCGGATATTTGAAGGCAATGCCTATCGGGTTTATCCTCGATTGAAAGCGCGGCTGGCGACGAACTGACGCTTCGCCTGCGCGACAACATCACAACAGCGGGGGGCAAGATGAGCGTAGTGTCGAGGCGCGCTGTATTGCGTGGCGCAGGGGGAGTGGCGGCGTACGGACTCGTGGCGGCAACCCTGCCGCGTGCCGCGGTCAGTGCCGATGCGGCCGGTTCCGCATCTGCAGTCTGCCTGTCCATGCTGTTCCCGGGCGGCAAGGGCAAGTTCGATTCCGACCGTTACCGCGACCAGCACCTGCCGCTGATCCGGGGCATCTATGGCGACAGCGTGGAGCGCATCGAGCTGCGCGTGGCCCCGCCGCCTCCCAAGCGAGTCCAGAGCCGCTTTCCCGGACCGCCGGCCGCGTTCCTTGCGGCCGTGAACATCTGGATCAGCAAGCTCGATGAGTTCGGCAAGCACACCGCCGAGAGCGGACAGAAGATCCAGGCGGACCTGCAGAAGGTCTCAGGCATCACCCCTTACGTGCAGTACGACCTGACGCTGACGCTGAGCGGGGATCCGCGCGCCGACGTGCCGGTGGGCACCGACGTAGCCTCCACGTACTTTCCGAACAAGGATGGCGGCCGCTGGGACGGCAAGTATTTCGTCGAGAAGTACCTTCCCAAGGTGATGGAGGTGTACGGCAAGGACACCCTGCGCCGCATCGAAGTGAGCCAGGGCCGCACCGGGCAGGGCGGCGTCAAGGCGGCCCTGATCGGGTCATCGCATCTTTACATCCGTGACCGCGACGCCTTCAATGCGGCCGGCATGAAGGGCGGCATGCAGCTGTTCCAGGAAGCGCCCAATTACACCGACATCATGGGCGTTTTCGCCATGATGAAAGTCCACGCCGCAGGCTGAAGGAGTTTCAATGACCCCGACCGGATCAATTTACCGCAGGACCTGCGGCGCACTGCTGCTGTCGTTGCTGGGCGGGGCTGCCCTGGCTCAGCAGGTCGTCGATCCGGGATTCAAGAGCGTGGGGCGGGGCGCTCCATTGTCGGTGGCCATGCCGGTGCCGCCGATTGGCACGGGCAACGCGCTAAGGACACCGGGCGGCGGTTTTGGCGGACTGTTCCGCGACGGCGATATCTCCAAATATCCCTTCGTGGGCCCCATGCAGCTGGGTGGTCCGCCGCGCGGCGGCCCACCTCCGCCGGGTGCACCACCGCCGATGATGATCGGCGCGGCGTGGAATGGCGCAGTGCCCGCCGGCGTGCAGGCGCTGCCCATCGACATCTTCACGTCGAAGGATTTCTACAAGGACCGCGAACTGTGGAAGGACAAGCGCTACTTCCGCTGCAACAGCCCGCAGGGACTGGAACTGCAGCGTGGCGCCATCTTCGCCCCCACGATCGGTTCTGATCCGCCGCGTTCGGCCGCCTGGGGCTATTGCGATCGAGACCTGCCGCGCAGCGCGATGGTCAGCCCGTACGGCTTCAAGACTGCGCAGGAACACTACGACGCGCTGATGGCCGAGACCACCAAGCGCGGCGGCCCCTCGCAGCACACCTACGCCACGGTGCCCGGTGAGATCAGCGGCATGTACGCGCCGGGCAACATCTTCGACAACTGGTATTCGTTCATGGCGCAGACGCAGTTCCCCACGGTGCTGTCGCTGCTGACCCCGGAATACCAGACGCGCCTGGTGCAGGACGCCTACCACCAGGGCAATACCAACGCCCCGCAGTGGGTGTCTCAATATTGCTGGCCCGAAGGCTTCATGCGCCGCTGGTATGCCTTCTCGATCCAGTTCACGCAGCAGGTGGTGGTTTCGCCCAGCCTGGTGCAGATCATGGCGGGCGTCGCCGACAACTTCATCACCAACATCCACGTGGGCCGCAAGTTCCGCATGGACGGCAACGTGCCGCGTCTGGGGCCGGACGTGCCGCGCTGGATGGGCGAAACCATCGGCTTCTGGGACAAGGACGCGCTGATCACCTGGACCTCCAACATCCAGGGCTGGTCGGCCCATGGCGCCTTCGAGTTCTCGAGCAAGATGCAGACCATCGAGATCTACACGCCGATCCGCGACGCCCAGCAGCAGGTCATCGGGCTGAATCACGAGGCCGTGTTCTACGATCCCGAAGCGTTCGTCGAGCCGATCCGCATCATCCGCAATTACCAGAAGACTTCGACGCTGGATGCCGGTGACCCGATCCAGTACATCAAGTGCATTCCCACCATCATGCCGGTGAAGGGGCATGCCACGGCCGTCGCGCCGGGGCAGGTGATCGAGTACGAGGTGCCCGACATGTACGGCCGCCCGTGGGCCAAGATGTGGGAGAAGTACTTCGAGCAGGGGATGCAGAAGCCGAAGGAAGACGACATCTTCGACTTCTCGAAGTAGCAACCTGTGAAGCGGACTGTGTTTCAGGTCCGCTTCGCGCTGCTGGCAACCTCGCTGGCCATCCCGGCCGCGGGGATCTGCCAGCAGGTGGCAGATCCGGGTTTCCGCAGCCAGGGCCGGGGAGCGCCCTTGGCAGCCGTGCTGCAATCGCCGGCGCTCAATGCGGGCCCCGAGCGATTCGAGCGCGACATGCGCGGCTATCCCATGGTGGGCGCGCTGCGCCTCGGACGGGCGCAGATGCAGGTGGGCACCGCCTGGAATGGCGCGTCGCCGCCGGGCATCCAGCCACTGCCGGTTGATCTGTTCACCTCGCGGGATTTCTACCAGGACCGCGCACTGTGGACTGATCCCCGCTATTTCCGCTGCAACAGTCCCCAGGCCATCGAATCACTGCATGGCGCGTTGAACCCGATCTTCATCAAGACCGACGGCGATGATTCCCCAAGAACGGCGCCCTGGGGGCATTGCGAGAGGGACTATCCCAGGGCGGCCATCGTCAGTCCCTATTCCTTCAAGACGGCGCAGGCTCATTACGAGGCGCTTCAGGCCGAGACGCAGCGCCGGCACGGCGGTGGCGCGCTGAAGCCCCCCGACCGCCTGCCTTCGGACTGGTCGGGCCGGTACCGCCCAGCGGACATGCTGGAGAACTGGTACAGCATGATGCTGGCCAGCCAGTCCTCCACCATCGTCTCGCTGCTGACGCCCGAGTACCAGCAGCGCCTGGTGCAGGATCTCTACCACCAGGGCAATTCCAACGCCCCGCAGTGGCTGGCGCAGTACTGCTGGCCCGAGGGATTCATGCGCCGCTGGTACTGGCTGGCCACGGCGGGTCAGCCGCACGTCATCCTCGCCACACCGCAGTTCGTGCAGATTCGCGCGGGCGTCGCGGGCAACTACATCACCGACATCAACGTTGGCCGCCGCTTCAACATGGAGGGCGCCGTACCGCGCCTGGGGGCGGACGTGTCGCGCTGGTATGGCGAGACCATCGGCTTCTGGGACGGCGACGTGCTCATCACCTGGACTTCGAACATCCAGGGTTGGACCGCGCACGGCGCGTTCGAGTTCTCCAGCAAGATGCAGACGTTGGAGATCTACACGCCGCGGCATGGGGCAGACGGGAGAATCACCGGGCTGAATCACGAAGCGGTGTTCTATGACCCGGAGGCGCTTGTCGAACCCATCCGCATCGTCCGCAATTTCGATCGGCTGGGCGGCCTCGACGAAGGCAGTCCCTACGAGTTCATCCAGTGCTTCCAGACCCTGTATCCGATCAACGGTGTCGCGACGCCGGTGCGGCCCGGGCAGGTGGTTCCCTACGAGGTACCTGACATGTACGGGCGGCCCTGGGCGCGCATATGGGAGAAGTATTTCGAACAGGGCATGAAGAAGCCCGAAGCCGCGGACGCGTTCGACTTCCGGGACGTGCAGTAGAAAAGGCGGGGCATCGCGCCCCGCCTGTATCGGGTCAGATGTACTTCAGTCCAAGCTCGGCAAGCTTCTCGCGGAACTTGTAGATGTCCATGCCCAGTTCGCCCGAGGCAAGGCGCTTGCGCTTTTCCTCTTCCATCGACACGCGCTTGGCGGCGGCTTCGGCCACCTTGGCGGCTTCGCCGCTGCGCACCACGCACACGCCATCGTCATCGGCCACGATCACATCGCCCGGATTGATGGCCTGCGCGGCGCAGATCACCGGGATGTTTACCGAACCCAGGCTGGCCTTGATGGTGCCCTGCGCGTACACGCACTTGCTCCACACGGGGAAATCCATTTCCTTGAGCGTCGCCACATCGCGCACGCCGGCGTCGATGATCAGCGCCTGCACGCCGCGGGCCTGCAGCGAGGTGGCGAGCAGGTCACCGAAGTAACCGTCGCTGCAAGGCGAGGTGGGCGCCACCACGAGGATGTCACCGGGTTTGCACACCTCGACCGCCACGTGAATCATCCAGTTGTCGCCCGGGGGCGATGAAACCGTGACGGCGGGGCCGGCGATGGACTTGCCCGAGTAGATGGGCCGCATGTAGGGCGCCAGCAGGCCGGTGCGGCCCTGTGCCTCGTGGACGGTGGCCACGCCGTACTTGGCCAGTGCCTGGCTCACGGCGGCGTCGGGGCGCGGAATCTCGCGCACACATACGTGCTTGCTCATCAGTAGCTCCTCAGATATCCAGCTTGAATACGCGGCGCGGATTGCCTTCGAAGAAGGCCTTCTTGTCCGCATCGGGAATGGTCATGGCGTCGCAGAAGCCCACTTCATCGGGCACGTACTGGTATGGGTAGTCCATCGCGTACAGCACGCGGTCGACGCCGATCACTTTCTGGCAGAACTCGATGGCGGGCTGCCAGGCCACGCCCGAGTTGGTGATGTAGACGTTGTTGCGCAGGTAGTGGCTGACCGGATGCTTCAGCGGCTTCATGAACGGATAGCGCTGCGAGCGCACCGTGGCGCCGTGCATGTAGTCGAGGCGATACAGCCAGAAGGGCAGTGCCTCGCCGGCGTGGCCGATGATGAACTGCAGCTTCGGGTGCCGGTCGAACACGCCGCCGGTGATGATGCGAAGCATATGCAGTCCGGTTTCGGAGCCGAAGCCGAACACCGCGCCATCCAGGCCCGCATCGAGGAAGGGCTTGATCATCGACGGCGGCGGGGTCTGCGGATGCAGGTAGATGGGCACGTTCAGCGCCTCGGCGGCCGCGAGCACGGGCTCGAACTGCGGCTCGTCGAGATAATGGCCCAGCGTGTGCGAATTGATGATCACGGCCTTGAAGCCCAGCTTCTTGATGCCGCGCTCCATTTCCTTCACGGCGTTGTCGGGGTCGTGCGGCGCCACGCACACCATGCCGGTGTAGCGCGTGGGATAGCGGCGGCAGGCCTCGGCAAGCTGGTCGTTGGCGTCCACCGCCAGCGCGCTGGCCTCGGCGGGCTGGAACACCTGCACGCCAGGGGCCGTGAGCGCGATGATCTGGTGATCGATGCCCGAAGCGTCCATGTCGGCGATGCGCTTGGCGCCCAGGTCGAGCAGCGATTCGTGGATGAACTTGGCGCGCGGGCTCTGGTGTTTGCCATAAAAGCCCCAGAGGCTGCGGAAGCCCGGGTCCTGGAAGCTGGCGTCGTCGAGCAGCCGCATGTAGCCCTTGAGCACGTCCTGCGTCAGGAAGGCCTCCTCCGTGGCGATGCGCAGGTAGTTCACTTTGTTTACCATTGAAGGATCCCCCAATCGTTACGGCACTAAAGCCTGAGTATTTTAACTCCATGAGCTACCCGGATCTGTATCTCCTCATCGACGGACAGCGCCTTGGCGCCGAAGGCCGTCGCACCGTGCCCGTGATCAATCCCGCCACCGAGGAGGTGTTGGGGCAACTGCCGCTGGCAACTGCTGCAGACCTGGACCGTGCCCTGGAGGCCGCACAGCGCAGCTGGCCGGTGTGGCGCGCGCTGGGCCCGCAGCAGCGCGGCCGCATCCTGCGCAAGGCCTCTGACCTGCTGCGCGAGCGAGCCGACGCCATCGCCGCCATTGCCACGCGCGAGGAAGGCAAGCCGCTGCCCGAAGCCAGGATGGAACTGATGATGTCGGCCGACATCATCGAGTGGTATGCCGAGGAGGGCCGTCGGGCCTACGGCCGTGTGCTGCCACAGCGCATTCCCGGCATGCGAATGACGGTCGTCAAGGAGCCGGTGGGGCCGGTGGCGGCCTTTGCGCCATGGAATTTTCCGCTTGGCAATCCGGCGCGCAAACTCGGTTCGCCGCTGGCCGCCGGTTGCAGCGTCATCCTGAAGCCGGCCGAGGAATCCCCCGCCAGCGCGCTCGCCATTGCGCAGGCGCTGGTCGACGCGGGCGTGCCGGCCGGCGTTCTCAATGTGGTCTTCGGCGTGCCGGCGGATGTGTCGCAGCAGCTGATCAGCTCGCCGATCATCCGCGGCGTGCATTTCACGGGCTCCATCCCGGTGGGCAAGCAGCTCACCGCGATGGCCGCCGCCGGCATGAAGCGCACGACGATGGAGCTCGGCGGCCATGCCCCGGTGCTGGTGTTCGACGACGTGGACGTGGATGCGGTGCTCGATCTGGCCGCCACCTCCAAGTTCCGCAACGCGGGCCAGGTGTGCGTATCGCCCACGCGCTTCTACGTGCACGAGGGAATCTACGAGAAGTTCGCGCAGGGCTTCGCGGCGCGCGCGAAGAGCTGGCCGGTGGGCAATGGCCTCGAGGCGGGCATCAAGATGGGGCCTCTGGCCCATGCCCGACGCCGACCCGCCGTCGCGGCGTTGATCGATGAGGCGATCACGAAGGGCGCGCGCAAGCTGGCCGGTGGCGAGGCACTGCCGGGCAAGGGCTACTTCTACGCGCCCACCATCCTGGCCGACGTGCCCGACA
>Ga0075163_10003111_pt1 | contig 22353 bp, 25 predicted proteins | sample JI1023141ADNA_FD_71478 | JGI IMG/M metagenome (GOLD analysis project Ga0075163, IMG submission 71478) | Wastewater effluent complex algal communities from Wisconsin, to seasonally profile nutrient transformation and Carbon sequestration -... | ecosystem: Engineered > WWTP > Effluent > Algae... | reverse complement strand
GGCGTGCGCGCCGCCGTTGATGACGTTCATCATCGGCACGGGCAGCGTACGCGAGAACGGTGAACCGAGATAACGGAAAAGCGGCATGTCGAGGTATTTTGCCGAGGCATGCGCCGTTGCCATCGAGACAGCGAGCATCGCGTTAGCCCCGAGCTTTGATTTATTTTCGGTGCCGTCGAGTTGAATCAGAATACGGTCGACTTCGCGCTGGTTGACGGCGTTGACGCCGACGAGGTGGGGATTTACCACTTCGTTGACGTTGGCTACGGCTTTGAGAACGCCTTTACCCAGGTACCGTGCTTTGTCGCCATCGCGCAATTCGAGGGCTTCGCGGCTGCCCGTCGAGGCACCGGAGGGCACGATCGCGCGGCCGGTATCGCCGCTGTCGAGGCTGACTTCGACCTCAACCGTAGGATTGCCGCGGGAATCGATCACTTCGCGGGCGCGCACGTCTTCAATAACAGCTGTCATGGGGTTGGGTTAGGTTTTTAGCTGCTATGTAAAGTAGTAATGAGCCTGATTATCCGGTATAGATGCGCCGCCCCATAAACCTTTGGAATTAATACTTGGCGGCGGCCCTTGGCTCCCTTAAGTTAAGCTTGCTTATGGAAAAGGTTACTGCCACCGAAATTCCTCAGAAGCCTGTTAAAAAAAGCGCGCCGCGCAAACCACGCAATACCAGGCACAAGCTTGCCTTGCGCGCGCTCAAGCCAGAGGACTATCCCTTTGTGCGCGACATATCGGAGAAGGTGTACCAGAACGTCGGCGGCGCATGGCGGCAAGAGCAGTTTCTTTCGATGCTGGCGAAGTTTCCCGAGGGCCAGTTATGCATCGAGGATAAGGGCCGTGTGATAGCCTGTGCGCTGGCGCTGATTGTGAATTATGACAAGTACACCGATCTGCACACTTACGAAAAAATCACGGATAGCGGCTTCATCACCAACCATGAGAGCGATGGCGACACCCTCTACGGGGTTGATATCTTTGTCGATCCCGAATTCAGGGGGTTGAGGCTCGGCCGGCGCCTCTACGATGCGCGTAAAGAACTCTGCCACAGCCTTAATTTGAAACGTATTGTCGCCGGCGGCTGGATGCCCGGCTTTCCGGCGCTCGCAGACCAGATGACGCCGCAGGCATATATCGAGCAGGTGAAAGAAAAGAAAATCTACGATCCCGTGCTCACCTTCCAGATGGCGAATGGTTTTCACGTGCGCAAGATTCTCACTAACTACTGGCCGAGTATCGCGCAGAAGGCGAATTACGCCATCTTGCTTGAGTGGATCAACATCTATTACACCGAAAAAGAGCAGCTGGTCGGTGCCGCTAAATCAGTCGTGCGTGTCGGCGTTGTGCAGTGGCAGATGCGTACGGTCGCCTCGGTCGAAGAGTTTTTGAAACAAGTGGAGTTTTTCGTCGACGCGGTCTCGGGTTACAAGGCGGATTTTATCGTTTTCCCGGAACTCTTCAACGCGCCGCTGCTTGCCCCTTACAACAAAGAAAAGCCGTCGGAGGCGATGCGTATGCTCGCCGCGCAGACCGACAAATTGCGTGAGGAGTTTATTAACCTCGCGCTGGCTTATAATATCAACATCATTGCCGGCAGCATGCCCGAATTACGCGAAGATCAGCTCTATAATGTCTCGCTGCTGTGCCGCCGCGACGGTACCTGGGACCAGCAGGACAAGATTCACCTGACACCGAGCGAAGAGGATTATTGGGGTTTCCGCGGGGGTAACAGGCTGAGTGTTTTTCAGACCGATGCGGGTAAGATTGGCATCCTCATCTGTTACGATGTCGAGTTTCCTGAGCTGCCGCGCATTCTTGCCGATCGCGGCGTGAATATTCTGTTTGTGCCGTTTTCGACCGACACCAAGAATGCCTTCCTGCGCGTGAAACACTGTGCCATGGCGCGCGCGGTCGAGAACGAATGTTACGTGGTCATTTCCGGCAACGTCGGTAATTTACCGAATGTTGAGAACATGGACATCCAGTATGCGCAATCCGCCGTATTTACACCTTCAGATATTTCGTTTCCCCAGGACGCGATGATTGCCGAGGCGATACCCAATACCGAGATGACGCTCATCGCCGATCTCAATCTCAACCTGCTGCGTGAAATTCGCACCGAGGGCAGTGTGCGTAACATGCGCGACCGGCGCCATGATCTCTACAGGTTGCAGTGGCTCGAGAGCGAGACGGGCGATTCAAGAAGCTAAAAGTTTTCATGCGTTTACCCCTGTTCTGTTTTATATTTTCTGTTTTGGCGCAGCACTGTGTGCTGGTTCAGATACAGAAAAAAGACACAGTTCTCGCGCGTGCCGAAGAAAAAACCGAGACCAACGAAAACCGTAAGGTTGCGGCGTCGCTGACGGCCCTCGGTTTTGAAGATGGTGTCTATAAACTCGTGTTCTCCGTGCGCGACAAGATAACACTCACCGAACGGAAGTATTTTCACGAAAAGGTACAAACCGAAAACCGCCTGATACCCGAAGGAAAGAGCATGCGCTTCTTCGCCGGTTGGCTTGCCTTCGCTTATGAAGACGAAGGCTGGGGTAGTTATTTTCTCAATATTCTTGGCGGCATTCCTTTGACGCTCGGTATCAACGTGCCCATCGCCGTGGGTGACTGGCTTTCGATACCGTTTCGCCTCGGTGGCGAAAAATCCGAGCGAACAGTGAAAGAAGAAAAGAAGCTCGCACAGAGCGAAGAGCAGGCGGATTGCTCCCGTTTTGCGGTTCGTATTTCCCAGGCGGAGTATCCTCTCGATGCCGCCTGCGTGTTCAGACTCGATGCGGTGTTTTTCGAAGAGCTCGCCGCGCGGCATGCGTATAGGCCAAAAATTTCAGGTTCGTTCCGTTACGAGCTGGTTGATAGTGTGCGGCGCGAGACGCAGATGAACAGCCTGATTCTTTTACGCGAATTTCCCTTGCGCAAGGCGCGCATCGAATTTATCGAAAGGCCCTAGAATATCCAGGTGACTCGAACGCCGGGCTGACCCATCGCAAAAGATTCGCCTGAGCCGGGAAATGTGAGCAGTCTCATACCGACACCCGCTGACAGAAACGAGGTAATTAGAAAATCGATGCCTGCGGCGGCCCGAAGTGTGAAGCGCAACTGTTCTATCTTGCCGTCATTTACATTTTCTTTAAAGCCGCCGAATGCGGAGCCAAGCCCGGCGTCGGCAAAAATGCGCCACCGGTTCCAGGGATAAACCGCATAGCCAACGACTGCTGTTCCGTATAATGCGTCGAAATTCTTACCACCAGGAGTGCAGATGCCGTTCGTGCAGGATTGGCTGAAACTGGTTGTTGACGCATAACCCAGATCGAAACCAAAATACGATCTTTTCCATGCCTCGCGTGTGAGTCGCAATACGGTATGAACTCCGTCTTTGAGGCCCCCGTTATCGCCTAAGGAACCTGAAAATCCGCCTTCCGCAGCCAGTAACCAACGGTGTGAGTCCCAGGACGTCACACTTTCTTTCTTCAGTTCAAGCTTGCCGGTTTCGGTTGCCGCGCTTTTTTCAGTGCTCTGCGCTTTGGCGACTTCTGTCATCTCAGCAACGATGTCGTCGGCAACTTTTTCCGCCAGCGAAAAAATGGTCGCATCGGCGGGATTTTTGCGTTCTTTCAGACGCCGGAATTTTACGGAGTTGCCAAAGGCAACATAAGTCGTCACAACAACTTCTTTGGTCGCGCGATCGAGCGTGAATGCACCATAGACGACAATGTCGAGGTTGTTGTTGCGTGCGAAAATTCCCGCGCGCTCAGGGTTCATAACACCTGAACCGGCAAAATCTTTGAGAGCGGCTTCGCTTTTCGCCGGTTCTTCGCGCACATATTCAAACTTATGCTGCAGCGATTTATCAATTGCTTCGGTAAGCGAGCCGGGCAAATAGCCGTAATTTTTCGTCCCTGTCTCATCGGCGAAGTTCAGGATTGCTAGCCGCGCGAGGTCTTTTTTCGCCGCGGCAAAAACTCCGCCTTGTATAAGCAAGAAGCAGACCAGGATGCGACTTACCATGCCTGATCAGACACGATACCTGCGCGCTGTCAAGCCGTTCGTGAATCTTAAAATCAGTTGACCCCCGGCACTGCGGGGCCACTCAGCCGGGATTTTACAGGCCATGCTCCGCACCTTTCGCATATTATTTATCGAAGACGAAGCTGTCACTGCTGAGATCGTCTCCCAGTACCTGAACCGCTACAATTTCACCGTAACCCATATCGAAGACGGTCGCCAGGCACCCGGTCTGCTCCGCGACAACACTTTCGACCTGATGATTCTCGACCTGATGATGCCTGCCGTCGATGGCTTCACGATTCTCGAGAGTATGCGCCGCACTTCAGACCTGAAGATGCCGGTGCTGATTGCCAGCGCGCGCAGCGATAAAGAAGCCGTGCTGCGTGTGAAAGAACTGCGTGCCGACGGCTATCTTTCAAAGCCGGTTTCTGAACAGCAGCTCATCGAAAAAATAACCATAGCATTGGGGATATCCCCCGATGAAATTATCGATAAACGCAAACATACCTTCACCTCGCGCATCTGGCAAGATGAAAACGCCGTGATGCGCATCGAGCTGTCGGGGATTCCCAACGCGGGAACTCCTGTCCAGATGCTGCAGTCGGTCACCGCAGCCGTGAAGATGGTCTCGGGCATTCGTCATTTATGGATCGATGTCGCCGAACACTTTGTACTCTACCCGCAGCATTTTCCCGTGGTGCGCCAGATTGCCGAACAGGCGCAGACGGCGATGCGGTTTGGCCGGCTGAATACCCGGCTCAGCGGCGAATACCTGAAGTACCTGAACCTCGATGAATTAACACAGCTGCGCAATCTCGCAAAGCTGGCAGACCAGCCTAATAAATAGTAAAAGACCTGTAAATCTTTTATTGTGCTTGTCGGGCTCGCTTGCTTTCTTGCTGTAGGGTATGCCCCGTAGGAAAGTTCTTATTACACTTTTCTTGTTCTTTGCCGCAGCGGCTGCCGTTTTCTTGTCGCGCCGGGTTTCGTTTATGGTCGGCGGTTTCTTTTTACACACGGGCTATGTCATCCAGGACTGGGCTGAATCATTCCACCAGAGTCTTGACGATCACGAACCGGTGCATCCCCATGAAATCTACAAAACAGTCATGGCTCAAAACGCGATGCAGGCAAATGTCTGGAAAGTGACTCCTGATCTCAAAGACAGGAAGCCGAAGGCGCTTCTCATTATGTGTATTGACCCCCGTCTCGACGATAACCGTTTTCTCGGAGATTCGCGCGGTTATTACGACGTGATACGCATTCCGGGTTCGGTGATTACCGAAGAAGTGGCCGAAGCCGTTGAAATGGCGGTCGTTAAACACGCCGTTAACCTGGTGATGGTGGTCACGCATACGGACTGCGCGATGGAGAAGCTCGCTGCATCGCCCGAAGGCCGGCAGCATTATCCCCTGCTGGCCGATGGCATCAACCACCATGCCCGGCGCTTGCAATCGCTCTCGCACCGGCCCGCTATTCTCGAACGCCTGCAGAGACAGCAGGTCTGGGTGATTGAAAAACGTATCGATACCAAAACAGGAAAGTTTCTCTGATATGTCCGAAAGAGCAATATCTCTTACCGCTTTGACAATCCGCCTGAGGCGCTGCGACATTTCGTTTGATCTCAAAATTCAACTATGGACAATTTTGTCTTTTTTATTGACATTTTGTCCAACCCGGATCGCGGTGTTGCGACGCGAATTATCGCCCTACTGAACTCATGCAGCAAACTGATAAAACCACCGCATTCTGGGGGGATTTACCCCCGCAACTCGCCGCAGAGCTGCGCGCCGCGGCGATTCACCTGAAGTTCGGCCCCGGCCGGCATGTCTTTCGCGAAGCAGATTCTTATCGCGGTATTTTTCTCGTAGCGTCGGGCTATTTTAAATGGTACAAGGTCGAAGGCGAGGGCAACGAAGCGGTCATCAAGATTTACGGCTGCGGCGAACTGGCAGGACTGCCGCCGCTTTTCGACCCCACCCCCACGGCCCGCTATATTGCGAACCTTGTTACAGTGCGCGAAGGCGAACTGGTTTTCTGGCCGGCATGCACCTTTCGAAACCTGCTCAAAAAATATCCCGACTGGTTTTTTACCTTTAACAGGTACCTCACCGATACGCTCAAAGAGCTCGCCGCAGCGAAGACTGCCGTCTCGCTGAAGCCGGTACGCCATCGCCTCGAAGATTATCTCGTCGCGCTCGGCGCGGGCGAGAGCTGGGTGAATCTGCCGATGCCCAAGCGCCAGATCGCCTGCGCGCTGAGTACCTCGGCCGAGACATTCAGCCGGGCGCTGGCGAGCCTGAAACGCGAAGGGCGTCTTCAAACCGAGCAGGGTCTTTACCGCCTGACTTGAAGCAGATCAAGGCCGCCCGGCCGAAATTTGCCGAGTTTCAGGTATGTCTGAACGAACACTGTATCTTACCGCGCTGGCGGTTCACCTCGTATCGGTAGCCGTCTGGTTCGGCGGAAATATTTTCTTCATCGGCTTTGTCGCCCTTTCGCGGCGTGAACCGTTTCTGCGGGAAATCCGCGCACGGCTTATCTATATCTATGCGCTCGCCTATCGTAAAATGACCTATTACCTGTTTGCGTTTGCCTTTTTGTCGGGATTAACCCTCGTGCATGTCAACGGGCTTTTGAACCGCAGTCTGTTCACCTCACCCGCGGGCAAGATGGCCCTCGCCAAGCTCGTGCTTTTTACGGCCATGTTCGCCCTGCAACTCGTGCATGATTTTATCATCGGGCCCAGAAGTTACGAGGTCGTGGGCGATAGGGTGCGCGTCAAAGACGAATACCGCGCCGCCAACCGCCTGATCGGATGGACTGTTTTTCTGCTCACCTGCAGCCTTTTTACGGTCGGCCTCTTGCTTTCGCGCGGGGTTTATCTTTAAAAAAGCGGCATGCGCTTGATATAGATCAATGCAAAAAGTTCGGGCATGGTATATAAACCGGCAAGAAATCGCAAGTCGGCGGAGGTAAATATGCAGGAAACAGAAACCGAAAAACGCACATTTGGCCAAAAGGTATTCGATAACATTTTTATCCTTTTGGCGCTGGGCATGGCCTTTCCAGGGGTGTTTTACCTCGGCTGGGGCATCGTCGAGATCTTCGTTCTCAATAATACGAAACTTACAGATTACCTCGCGGCAAGCAACCAACATTACCTGCTTCCCGGCGGTAAATAGGGGGACAAATGCCGCTTTCAACGCCGAAAAATTGGTGGCAACCATTCAACAAAGAAGAGCGCATCTGGCTCTATATTTCAATTCTCTGGGGAATCATCATGTTCGTCATGATGCCCCTCGGGCACTTCTGGAACCAGAATGTTTCGTCTGAAACCTATAAGACCAACCCCGAAGAATTCGGGCAAATTGCGCAAAAGTTTATCGATCGTTACCAGCGTAAAGACGCCAAGGGTGTACCGGTAACGCATAACGGTAAACCGCAGGGCATCCCCCTTGTCGATGCACCCAGCAAAGAGACGGGCGATGTCTTCTTAGTCGCGCAGGCCTGGCAGTTTCGCCCGGTGCTCGTGATGAAGAAGAACAAGACCTACCGTATTCACATGTCGTCGCTCGACTACCAGCACGGCTTCTCGCTGCAACCGCAGAACCTCAACCTGCAGATTCTGCCGTATTACGACTTTGTGATTACGATGAGCCCTAACGAGACCGGGAAATTTTTCCTGATCTGTAACGAGTACTGCATGTTCGCAGGCGAAAAGTTCGGCCACGACTCGATGGTCGGGCAAGTGATCGTGGAGGATTAACATGAGTATAGCAGACGTAACCAACCAGTTTCGTACGTGTCCGACAACCGGGCTTCACGTGCACCTTCCGGCGCAGCGCCTGATCTGGATCAACGCTGTTTCGGCGGTCGTCTTTCTGCTCGTCGGCGGTGTGATGGCGATTCTGATCGCGCTCACGCGCTGGCCCGCGGTGCACCTTCTGCCGCAAGATCTCTTTTATCGTTTCATTACCGCGCACGGCATCAACATGCTCGTCTTTTGGATTGTGTTCTTCGAGATGGCGGGCATCATCTTTGCCGCGCAGACGATCTTAGGCTCGCGTTACCCCGGCATCAAGTTCGGCTGGTTCAACTACATTCTGATGATCTCGGGCGCCATCATGGTCGAGGTCGTGGTCTTCATGGGCAAGGCGGATGTCATGTTTACCGCATACCCTCCGCTCAAGGCGAACCCGGTCTTTTACCTGGGGATTATCCTCTTTGCTGTCGGCGCGCTCTTCAACTGCTTTCAGTTCATCTACGCATTGATTATCGCCAAACGCGAAGGCTGGCATAAAGGCAGCCTGCCGCTCTTCACCTACGGTATACTGACCGCGGTCATCATCGCGATCTTTACTCTCGTCTCGGGCGCTGCGGCGTTTATCCCGGCATTTCTCTGGAGTATCGGTGTGATTCCGCATATCGACCCCGAATATTACCGCATCGCCTTCTGGGGTTTCGGCCACTCGGCGCAGCAGATCAACCTCGCGGCGATGGTCGCGATCTGGTACATGCTGGCAAACCTGACTACGGGCGCGCAGCCGGTGAACCAGAGGATGTGCCGCTGGGCGTTTGTGCTCTATCTTTTGGGCATCAACCTCGGGTCGATTCACCACAACCTCGTCGACCCCGGCCTCTCGGCGACATACCGTATCTTTAATACGAGCTATCTGTTCTATGCCGCGACCATCGGTTCGATGATACACGCCTTTTCGATACCCGCGGCGGTTGAGACCGCGCAGCGTGCGAAAGGTTTCACACGCGGTCTCTTCCAGTGGCTCACCAACGCGCCCTGGGGCCAGCCCGGCTTCTCGGGCCTTGTGTTGTCGATGGTGATCTTCGGCTTCTTCGGCGGCGTGACGGGGATTATCCTCTCTGTCGAACAGCTCAATATGCTCTCGCACAATAATTTACGCGTACCCGGGCATTTTCACATGACAGTCGTGGGAGGCACCTCGCTCGCGTTTATGGCGCTGACATATTATGTGATTCCGCTCGTGCTGCAGAGAAAACTCATCGGTGCGAAATGGGCGAAATACCAGCCCTATATCTTCGCCATCGGCGTGATGATGTTCTCCACGGGCATGCACTTCGCAGGTGTCATGGGCGCCCCGCGCCGCCACTGGGATGTCACATTCCAGAACGCGGTGATCCAGGTACCGTTCGACCCGGCGATGTATACCTTCCTGGGACTCGTTGGCGTCGGCGCGGTCGTGGCGTTCACGGGGCTTTTGATCTTCATCGGTATCGCGGTGCTCTCGGTATTCTTCGGCGAAAAGATTCCCTCAAAGATGGAACCACATTCGCCGCCGCATGAGGTTTTACCGGCGGCTGCCATTGCTAAAGGTACGGTTTAAAGGAGGCAACATGAGTAATCAGACTAACGGACAAAAAGAAAAAATGCACGCACCGGGCAGTTTCGTGCTGGCGCTGATCTTTCTCGCCTGGTTTGCCATCGTTTATTTCACGCAATGGATTGCGTTGAGTAAGAACTGGGTTGTGTATTAGGTGGTACTTTGAATAAGATCCTGAGGTGTGGGTGAGTGATTCAGCGAGTCCCCACCCCCCGCAGGCTCCTCCCCCGCAAGCGGGGGAGGCGGGGAGAGGGACATCCTACCGCCGCTCTCTCTTTCAATTCTTCCTCGGTTTCTTCACGCGCGTCGAAACTGCGGTCAACCATGTCTGGGGCGAGCGCAACAATTTCTTCTATTATTTAGGCTCGCTGCCGATCATTCTGCTCTTCGTGCTGCTCTTCACCGGGCTCTTCCTCTTTATCTACTATAACATGTCGGCCTCGTCGAGTTATGAGTCGGTGAAGTACATGACCGAACAGACCTTGCTCGGCCGCTTTATGCGCAACCTGCACCGTTATGCCGCTGACGCGATGATGTTCTTCGTCATTCTGCATCTCTTGCGCGTGCTCTTCGAAGAAAAATTCGAAAACCACCGCAAGCTCGCGTGGATTACCGGCCTTATCATACTCGCCCTGCTCGTCGTGCAGGGCATTTCGGGTTACATACTGCCGCTCGACACCACCTCGCGTTATGTCATGGAAAAAACCTCCGAAGTGCTCGCGAGCCTCAAGGTCTTCGGTGATACCCTGCCACGTTCGTTTTCATCGCCCGCGCTGTTGGGCAAATGGATCATGTGGGTGATGCTGATCGTGCATCTGATCATCCCCCTCTTTTTTGTACTTCTCATCTTTATTCATCTCTTGCGCATCTCGCGCGCGAAGATTTTTCCGCCAAAACAGATCACCTTTGTTTTTCTCGCGGTACTCGTCGCCTACACGCTGCTCTTTCCGCTGGCAATGGCAGGCAAGGCCGAGGCCGAAAAAATGCCCGAGCTCACGCAACCCGACTGGTTTTATCTTTTCGTTGCCCCGATCTTCGGCAGCCGCTTCTCGCTCTATGGCGGTGCGGCCCTGGGGATTGTCACCCTGGGACTCTTCTTTTTACCGTGGCTCGTCAGGCGCCGAAAAATTGTGCCCGCAGCCGTGATCGCCGACAAATGCACCGGCTGTGGCCTGTGCGCCATCGATTGCCCGTATCAGGCGATGCACATGGTAGAGAGGCCCGAGGCAACGGCCGGGGGCGAGAAACGCCATAAATATCTCGTTTCAATCGACACCGACCTTTGCTCGGGCTGCGGCATCTGTGCGGGTTCGTGCACATACGATGCGATTACATTTGCGCCCGCACCCACCCCGGCCACTTTAGAGGTCGCGGGCAAATGGGCGGTTGTGGTCTGCCAGAGCCGGGCACATACGCTGCGCACAGCCACGCTCCCCGATGTCGCGCTGACTGTCATGCCGTGTTCAGGGCGCCTCGGTGTGTCGCTCACAGAAGAGATTCGCGCAGCGGGCGCCAAAGGCATTGTCGTCGGCGCCTGCCCCGAAGGCGATTGCTGGTACCGCGAGGGCAATCACTGGCTCGCCGATCGCATCGCCCTCGAACGCAAGCCTAACTTTCGCCGCGTGCCGGCCGAATTTCCCATTCTGGGAATTCGGTTTTCGGGAAACCAGGAAAAAGATTTCATCCGGGAACTCGGGTCGATTGTCGGAGAGAAATCCTACCGCGGTAAACCTTTGCCTTTGCGGCTCTTTGAGTTTCTAAAACCCTCGGCGTGGGCCTACTCGTTTTCCCTGAGTACCGTCGCGCTGGCGGCGCTCCTTTGGATATTTTTTCTCGGCGCCTCGGGACGCTTCGGGGCGATTCAGGCAGAGCCCAACACCGCGCTTATGCGCATCGACTTTTTCTACCAGACGGAGAAAAAGACCTGTTCGCCCGAAATGATTCCGCCCGGCGCACGCGAAGCCGCCATCGAACGTATGGCGGGGCTTGTGAAGCTTGATAACCTCACCGCAGAGGCGCGCGAACGCATTTTGCAGCAGGCGACCGACAGTGTTGCGGCAAAATATTGCAGCCGGGCGCGGCGTAACCTCGATGTAGCGCTGACCATCGACGGCAAGATGGTGCGCACAGAGACTTTTAAGCCGTCGGGTTTTCAGAACGACGGTATCACTTACGTGCTTCTCAAAGAAAAGGTCGTGCCTGGCGATCGCCTTGTCACGATCAGCGCGGTCGAGGCCGATGTGGCGGGTGCGGGCCGCCGCGTTGAATTTTCCGAGAAACTTTCGCTGGGGCAGGGCCAGGTAAAGCTCGTCGATTTTGAGCCGAACAGCACGAAACTTTTTATCAGAACCACAAAGCCCGATACGCCCGATGCGACAGGTAAGGAGTGAGTGTGAAAAGGTTTGTTTCCTTTACTTTTTTTCTGCTCGCCTGCCGGCCGGGAATCGAACAGGTCTATGAAAAAAGTTTCGAACTGCGGGCCGCGCGCGAGCTTGCCGCGATCGGCGACACGACGGGTGCGCGTTATTATCTGAAGCGCGCTCTCGGCGACGCCGCGGCGCGTTCAGAGGCAAATCGTTTTCTCGCCCAACTGTCAGATCGCCGCGAAGCTTCGCTCGATTGTGTGGCGGCAAAACGCGCCGATCTCGCGATCAACCAGTACCCGCGCGTCAGGCACAAAAATCTCTTTCAACTCGCGGTGTGCCTTGAAGGTGCGGGCGAAGAGACACGCGCTCTTGCCACCTACAACCTTTCAGAAAACGCCGGTTCGACACAACCGCAGCTGTATCTGCGGCGCGGATTTCTTAAAGAACGATTGGGTGATACGCAGGGTTCAAAGCTCGACTTTGAACGGGCGATCAAACTCAATGCCGGGTATTTTCCCGCCGAGCTCGGTTATGCCATGTTTCTTCTGCGCAGCGGTGAAACGGCACCGGGCCGCAAAATGGAAAAGCCCTTCTATGCCGAGATTGTCGCCGACGCCGGAAAAAATCGCGATGCGCTGAAAAATGACGCTGCAATAAGGACGGTTAGCCATGGCAGATAAAGCTTCGGCGCGGCTGTGGGTGCTGCGCGGTATCGGCATATTTTTTATGGGTGCAGCCGTCTATGTCGCCTGGTATTCGATGGGGTCGGGCCGGCCGCGCGACTTCTGGAAAGAAAAAATCAGCCACCGCATTAACCTGAACGACGTTGCGGGTGAATTTGAAGACCAGGATGGCAAAAAGGTGACCCTGAAGGATTTTCAGGGCAAACCGGTCGTGGCGACCTTTGTCTTCAAGGACTGCAACATGTCATGCCCGCTCATTATGACCGACCTTAAATTTTTCGATGCCGAAACTCCGGGGTTTCGCGACAAAGGTGTGTTTTTGATCTTTACCTTCGAAGACCATCGGGGGAAATCCGACGAACTCCGGAGCTTTCTGAACAAATACCGCATCGAAGGCGACCATTGGCGCGTGTTGACATCCGACGCTGCGACGATTCGGCGCCTTGCCGACACCTTCGAGCTGCAATACAACAAGGGAGAGAAAGGCAACTACGTCTACATGCACAGTAACTTCTTTCTCGTCGCCGACCAGACCGGCCGGGTGAAGCACGAGCTGCGGGGTACCGAGACTAACAAAGACAAGTTTGTCGCCGACGTGCGGGGGGCGCTTTGACCCGGCAGAACAAAATTACGTTCGGCATCATTCTCATGGGACTGTGGGCGCTGTTCGCCGCGAATGGCGTGAAAGATTTCTACTTCGAAATGAAACTCAAGTCGCGCGGCGAAATCATCAGTTATTCTTCGCTCGCCGAATTCTGCGGCTGGACGGGCGACAAAAAACCCGGCGAAAGTGACTGGGATTACCGCTGGCGCTCGGCGCGCAATATGTTCTCGGCCGTGATGACGATGAGTTTTCTCTCCGCGCTCTTTTTTGGCTCGGTACTCGGCGCCATCTTCGGCATCTTTTACGCCGCGGGAGCATTTAAGGAAAATTCATGAGAATCGTAACGCGCATTGTAGTTTTTTCGACGATCGTGCTTTCGCTGGCATCGCTCGCGATCAAATTTTATTTTCTGCCCGCAACCGACCGGTTTATTCGTATGTCGGTCGAAGAGCAGATTCACCGCGACATGGAGGCGTTTGAGAAAATCATCGCCGTGGTTGTTACCGCCGCGGGCAACGATAAAGATTTTGTGCGCCGCGCGCTGCACGCGATCAGCGTCGATAGGAGTATACCGATCGAACTTCGCCGCAGCGAGTTCCTGCACAAGCAGTTCGGCAGGCGCGCCGACAAACAAGCGCGCAACGATTTCGAAATCCGTGCGCTCTTGACCGGTAAACCCGAGTTTCGCCAAACCGACCGCTTCATCGAATATGCGTATCCCCTGAAGGCACAGCCCGTCTGCCAGGGCTGCCATGTCGACGCCTCGGGCAGGCCGATTGAGCGCGGTACACCCGTAGGTTTGGCTGTGCGGCGCGTGCCGCTCACCGCTCTTGCCGAATCGCCGATCAGTTATTTTACACTCGACCTGTTTTGGGAAAATTTCGGTCTTGTTCTGCTTGCCCTTGTGATTGCGCTTATCCCGGTCTATTTCTGGGTGTTGCGGCCACTGCAACGTCTTTCCGAAGAGAGCGGGCGCATTCTCAAGAATGAAGACGGCGACGATACGCACGATTTTAATGAACGGCGCGACGATTGGTATGCTATCCGCAAGGTGATCGAAAATGCCAAGCGCCGCCCCTGAAAACCACCGGCCCGTGGCCTACTGGCTCTTTGCCTGCGCGGCGCTCATCTTCTGCATCGTCGTCGTCGGTGGCGTGACGCGGCTGACGCGTTCGGGGCTTTCGATTGTCGAATGGAAACCCATCTCGGGAATTTTACCTCCGATAGCCGCAGCCGACTGGGAAGACGCCTTCGGCAAATACCGCGAAACACCGGAATACAAACTGGTGAACCGGGGTATGAGCCTCTCCGAGTTTAAGAATATTTTCTGGTGGGAGTACATCCACCGCGTGCTTGCCAGACTTGTCGGTGCGGTCTTTCTCGTACCGTTTCTGTGGTTTCTGATGAAAAGAAATATTCGCGGCGCTCTCGCGGGGAAACTCGCCGTGATTTTCGCCCTGGGTGCCGCACAGGGTTTTCTGGGTTGGTACATGGTGAAGAGTGGTCTCGTCAAAGACCCGCATGTCAGTCACCTGCGGCTGATGAGTCACCTCATGCTGGCGGTGATTCTTTATGGCATACTCATTTCTACTGCGTGGAATCTGGTCGATCAAAAAACAGAGCGTAGCAGTAAAGCCGGATGGCTCACTGTGGCGTTGACTTTTCTTTTACTGGCGAGCGGCGCCCTCGTGGCGGGGCTCAAAGCCGGCAAAATGTTTAATACCTTTCCCCTGATGAATGGCAGCTATTTTCCGCCGGGCATGTTGGGGCTGGAACCCGGTTATACCAATTTCTACGATAATCCGGTGACGGTGCAGTTTATCCACCGCAATCTCGCCTATCTCCTGGGCGGCTTACTGCTGTTTCGTGTTTTTCAGGGCTGGTCCGACATCCGCGCAAAAAACTTCAGGCATCCCCTGGTCCTTTTATTCTGCGTCTATCTTATGCAGGTTTTACTGGGCGTGCTGACGTTGCTGAATTCTGTTCCTGTGTCGCTCGGCGCGCTGCACCAGGCGAATGCGTTGTTGTTGTTCTCTGCAGCGCTTTATGCCCGCACAAAGGGTTTGCGGTTCAACGGCGATATCGAATCGGGATACCCCCGAACGCATGGCCATCAAAGCGACAATTTATAAAGCCGACCTGCAGGTAAATGATATCGACCGCGATCATTACCAGTTGTACAAACTGACGCTCGCGCGGCATCCCTCTGAGACCGACGAGCGTATGATGCTGCGTCTCATGCTCTTCGGCAAACACGCCGACGAACGGCTGGAGTTTGCCGGCTCTATCAACACAGAAGAGACACCCGCACTCTGGAAAAAGAATTTTTCAGGAGAAATCCAGGAATGGATTGAGTTGGGTCACCCGGATGAAAAAAGAATCCGCAAGGCGTGCGGCCGCGCGCGCCAGGTTTTTGTGTATTGTTACGGTTTGCACCGCGCGAAGCCATGGTGGCAGGGCATCAAATCTTCACTCGATCGCTTCGACAACCTGCATGTGATGTTCTTGCCAGACGAACAGATTGAACCGCTAACGGCCATGGCTGAGCGCACGATGCAGCTGACCTGCATGATTCAGGATGGCGACATCTCTTTCTCTGACGCAGACCGGGAAACAACGATCACTCCGGAAATCTGGCTCGAACCTTAAGGCGGTAGGTTTTATCGTCGACGACCAGCAGCTCTTTCGCCACGAGCTGCCCGAATACGCGGCTGACCGATTCGGGCGTCAGGTCGAGCAGCGCCGCGATCTGGTTTTTCGGGATATCGAGGGTGACAGCGGCTTTGTCGGCACCGAGCGACTGCAGGTAGTTGATGATCCTCTGCTCGGCGTTTTTCAGTGTGAGATTTTCGATTTTTTCTTTCAGCTTGGGGATTAGCTTCACGCTTTTTTGCAGGAAATAGTTATGGATGCCCTCGTCGGCCGCCATGGCTTTCTTGAGGCGTTCGTATTCGAACGCAATGAGACAGCCGTCGCTCAGGGCCATGCACGAAGCGGGGTAGTGCCCACCCAAAAACAGCGGGCCACCGGCAATCATGTCATCGGTGCGGAAAATATTCATAATGGCCTCTTTGCCCTCGTGGCCGATCATAAATATTTTGAATTGCCCTTCTTCGACGATAAAGGGGCCTTTATAGGGGTCGCCCTCGCGAAATACATATTCCTGTTTGACGAAACGACGGTAGTGAGACAGGGAGCGTAAAATTTCGGCCTTGTCGCGCGGCAGTTCTTTCAGGTCGATCGAAGTCATGGAAGCTGAGGGTAATCCCCATAGGTATACCCTCAGAAAACCATAAAAAGAGGGTAGGATACTTGATGCAGATCAATGCAATTTGCAAATCATTGATATACGTTTGACGCACGGAACTGGTCTTTTAAAGGAGGATTTATGGATCTGAAAATATTTTATTCACTGGGGCTCGCAATAGCCCTCTCCGTCACCGCCTGCGGGGTTAAAGAAGAGAAAGCGATTTTGGCACACGCTCCCGAGGTGCCTCCGCAGCTGAACCGCAGTGGTAATACCAAGGTGATCGTCGAGCTCGAAACCAAAGAGCTGAAAGGGCGTCTCGCCGACGGGGTAGAATATACCTTCTGGACATTTGGCGGTACTGTACCCGGCCCGATGATTCGTGTGCGCGAGGGCGACGATGTCGAGTTTACGCTTTCGAATCACCCCACGAGCAAAATGCCGCATAACATCGACCTGCATGCGGTGACCGGGCCCGGTGGTGGCGCCGCGGCGTCGCTGACCTCTCCCGGCCATAGCTCCAAATTTTCTTTTAAGGCGATCAATGCCGGCCTCTATGTCTACCACTGCGCTACCGCGCCCGTGGGTATGCACATCGCGAACGGCATGTACGGTTTGATTCTTGTCGAACCCAAAGACGGATTGTCAAAAGTGGACAAAGAATTCTACGTCATGCAGTCCGAATTCTACACCAAGGGTAAGAACGGCGAAACCGGTCTGCAGCCCTTTGACATGAACAAGGCGCTCGATGAAAAGCCCGACTACGTCGTGTTCAACGGTTCTGTGGGTTCAATGACCGGCGACAAGGCGCTGAAAACCAAGGTCGGCGACAAGGTACGCTTTTTCGTCGGCAACGGCGGTCCGAACCTCGTCTCTTCATTCCACGTGATCGGCGAAATTTTCGACCACGTTTACACCGAAGGCGGCACCGAGAAGAACCAGAAGAATGTGCAGACCACGCTCGTGCCTGCCGGCGGTTCGGCGATTGTCGAATTCAAGATGGATGTCCCCGGAAACTACGTGATCGTCGATCACTCGATCTTCCGCACCTTTAATAAAGGCGCCCTGGGTCTGCTGAAGGCAGAGGGCGAGGCGAATACGAAAATCTATTCGGGTAAGCAGGCTGATACTGTCTATCTCGGCGAAGGTGGGGCAACGCAAACCATCCCCGCTGAGAAAGACAAGAAAGTGGCAGCGAAAACCAAAGAAGAGCGTATCGCCGAAGGCAAGCGCATTTACGGTACGACCTGCCAGGCATGTCACATGAACGAAGGTCAGGGTGTGCCCAAGGCATTTCCACCGCTCGCGAAGTCTGACTACCTGAATGCCGACAAGAAGCGCGCGATCAAGATTCTGCTCGAGGGTAAAACCGGAGCGATCACCGTCAACAAAGAGAAGTATGACAGTGTGATGCCGGCGCTGGGCCTCAGCGATGAAGATATCGCGAGTGTTCTGACTTATGTACTCAACACCTGGGGTAACTCTGGTGGTGAAGTAACTCCCGGCGACGTCGCAGGACAACGGAGTGCTCATTAGAAGAGACTACAGTTTGAGGGCCGCTGCCGCGGCCATTTTAATCACATTCTCTATCCATGCCCGTGACGCGGGCATGGTTCTCATTCCCTCAAACAGTTTCAGGCCTTTTGATCTCAAGAAAGAGCAAAAGCCTGTCTTTATAAAAAAGTTTCTGATCGATACTTACCCCATCAGCACAGCCGATTTTGCGGCATTCATTGCGAAACATCCGCAATGGAAGAAAGAAAATGTGCCGGCGATCAAGGCCGATACGGGTTATCTGAAAAATGTGGATTTATCTCCCCGGCAAAATAATATTGTGATGACGCAGGTCTCATGGTATGCCGCGCGCGCGTATTGCGCCGCAGAGGGCAAGCGCCTGCCGACGCTCTATGAATGGGAATATGTCGCCACCTTCAACAAGTGGGATGCCCGCCCGCAGACGAACGAACGTATTTTAAGCTGGTTCGGCAAACCGAATGCGATGCACGAAGGCGCGCTCATCGGATCAGGTCTTGTTAGCCCGCAGGGTGTGCACGACCTGCACGGACTGATCTGGGAATGGGTTGACGATTTTAATTCATCGACAGTCACCGGCGATTCGCGCGCCGACACCGATAGCGAGTCGAACCTGTTCTGCGGCGCGACGACGCTGTCGGGCAGTGATCTCAGAAACTATGCGACGTATATGCGTTACGGCATGCGTAGTTCGCTGAAAGGGAATTATACCGGTCATAATTTAGGCTTTCGCTGTGCCAAGGAGGCAAAATGATTTTAACAAAATATGCAAGGGGTTGGCTGCGGCTCTCCATCGCCATTTTTCTTGCCGTAATCAGCCTCTACTGCGGCAAACCCAAAGACCCCCACGCCGACCATGCGGCGATGGCGGCAGGGCAGGTTTCGGGGGCTTCGCTCTACCAGTTTCACGATAAATTTACCGACCAGAACGGCAAAGAGCTAATGCTGCACGAGCTTTCGGGCAAGTATGTGGTCGTTGCCATGTTCTATGCGACCTGTACCGCGATTTGCCCGCGCATCGCGGCAGAGATGCTGCGCCTTGAGAAAAATCTTTCAGCATCGCAGCGTGCGCGTACCCGTTTCGTGATGATTTCGCTCGACCATGAGCGCGATAACCCTGCCGCGCTGCGCAAGTTCATCGACAAGATGCGCCTGACAGATTCGTTCACGCTGCTGAGCGGTAAGAGCGAATCGATTCGCGAAGTCGCCGCCGCGCTTGGCATCAACTATAAGAAACTCGATAACGGCGAGTATTCGCATTCTTCGCTCTTTACCTTGCTCTCACCCGGCGGGGAGATCATACTGCAGCACGCGGGCCTGAGTGTCAGTGTCGAAAACTTCAAGGCCAAGATCGAACCATGAGAAAGCTCGAGTGGAACGTGCAGTACAGTGTCGGTGTGCCTAAGATCGACCAGCAGCATGCCTACCTTTTTGAGCTTGCGCAGATGCTGGTCAAACATATCGACGAAAAAGAAATCCTGAATAAGACGATTACCGAGCTCTACCGCTATGTCGAGCAGCACTTTGCCTACGAAGAATCGGTTATGGAAAAAGCGCACTATGGCGACCTGGAAAATCACCGTAAAGCTCATACCCTCATGCGCACAAGGCTCGAGCTGCTGGCGGGCCAGCTCAAGCAGGGAGTTCTCCACCGTGGCGAACTGGTTGCGTTTATGGAAAACTGGCTGACTATCCATATTCTGGGCGAAGACATGAAATATGTTTCTGCGGTCGCCGCGTTGAACGTGGATTGATCTGCGTCAAGGTTGTTCGCGCTTCTTTTTGGTAGTCTCTGTGTATGGATCGTATACCACTCTTTGCCACAGCCTTCCGCATCTTTTTTCTTGCCTGCGCCGCGCATGCGGCGATTGTAATACCACTCTGGGTTCTTAAACTCAATGGGCATGATTTGGCCCCGACAGGTGTCTCTCCGCTTGTATGGCACACCTACGAAATGGTATTCGGTTTTTGCCGGGCCGCCCTTTTCGGATTCCTGTTCACCGCAGGGCAGAACTGGTCGGGAAGGTTTTTGCTCGGCGGCAATTCACTCTTTATACTTTTTTTTCTCTGGTTCGCCGGGCGTTTCGCCTTTTTCCTGCCCCCGGCTCTTACCATTGCCGTGCTCGCTCTCGATACAGGAGCTAATCTCTTCGCCGCGTTCCGCCTGAGACACCTGCTCGATCCGCAACGCAAACAAAACCACAGTGTTGTTTATCTTTTTTTCACTTATGCAGTGACGCAGGCTCTTGCGGCGCTTGCCGCCATACGTTTCGAATGGAACGGGCATTATATGCATATCGTTCGACTGGGTCTCATCGAAGTCATCTTTTTTATCGTCATCATCGCCGGGCGCATTTTGCCCTTCTTTGCTTCGGTTGTTCTGCCCGGGAAAAAACCGAAAATACTTCCTCGTCTCGAAAAAATGATCGTACCGTCTGGTTTTATTTCCCTGGCTGTTTTTGCAGCATCGCCATATTTTCCGCACGGAGAAAAATATGCGGCCCTGTTCTTTTTTCTTACTGCGTGTTTGCATGCCGTGCGCTGGTTCTTCTGGCACCCGGTCGCAACTTTGCGCATACCGATTCTTGGCATACTTTATTTAGGCTACTTCTGGCTGATTACCGGTTTTGTCCTGTTATCGATCGCCAGTATGGGATGGATGTCCCTTTCACCGGCATGGCACATGCTCGGCATCGGCGCGGGGGGGATCTTTATTTTCGGAATGATGACCCGCGTCGCCCTGGGCCACACGGGCAGACCCATCAAGGCGTCACCCGCGGTTGTTGTTTCTTATTTTGCCCTGGGAATTGCCCTCCTCTTGCGCGTGATTTTGCCGTTTACTGGTCATTACCGGGCGGCCTATATCTATGCGGCCGCTTTTTGGTTTGCGGCATTCGCTTTCTACCTGGTCGAATATGGTCCGATTTTGTCGCGCCGCCGCATCGATGGTAAGGCAGGCTAGCAGAGAACAAGAGAATCCAAAAATCGCTTTTCGTGGCAACCGCTGGTCGCGGTCGGTTTATGTATGGAAGAGATCGCGATACCGCCGTTACCCACCATTGTCGCCCAGGTGATCCAGTTCGATGCCAACAACCCGAAAAACGGTGCTGCCGATCTTGAAAAGCTCGTCGTGCCTGACAAGGCAATCAGCGCCGAACTTCTGCGTGTGGCGAACTCCGCCTTTTATGGCCGCTCAGGGAAGGTGAAAATACTGCGCGATTCGCTTGCGGTCCTTGGCATCAAGGCTACCAAAAACCTGGTAATCTACCTCAGCACGAAGACCATGGCGGCTAACTACAAGAGCGAGACCTTCAGGAAATATCTCAACCGCTTTCCCATTTATGCCGCACTCGTCGCGCAAAACATCGCGCTTGAAACAAAACTTAAACCACAGGCCGACGAATGTTTTCTCGCGGCGCTTTTACACAGCATTGGTATGAACATCATGGCACTGCAAAAGCAGGGGCACTACAGCGACATGATCGACGCCTGTGAAAAAAATAAATGGGAGCTCTCGAAGCTCGAAAAACAATCGTATGGCACAACGCATACCATTCTTGGTAAAAGAGCCGCCGAGACCTGGAAACTTCCCGATATCTTCAAGCGCCTGATGGAGATATCGCCAACTACCGAATATACAAACCTGCTCGACCCACTCGAAAAATCGACCTATCTTGCGGGCGTTATCGCTTCTGTCTTGCTTGAGATTCCCGTCAGCGAAGCAGCGAAGACCAATGCGCAGCGCTGTTATACCGATCTCGGCGGGACGCAGAATGTCTTGTTGCGTCACGCATCGCCCGATGCTCTGACAAAAATCAAAGAGCATCCCTTTGCCCTGCTCGCAGCGGCTTAGTTCTTATGGCTGCGGCAACCGAAGCGTCTGCGCCTCCTAAGCAAAAAATCCTCATCGTCGAAGACGAAGTTGTTCAGCGCACTGCGCTCGAGACTTTTGTCGCCGCGTGGGGTTTCGAGGTGATTACCGTTGAGACGGCGACCGACGCGATTGTGCACTTAAGCCGTAACGAAATCGATATGGCGCTCATCGACCTGCATCTGCCTGATAATCCGGGTATGGAAATACTAAAACACATCCGCGACACAGACGGCTCGATTCCCGTGCCGGTTTTTATGATGTCGGCAGAAGACTCGCCCGAGATTCGCATTGTCTGCATGTCGACCGGGGCCGACGATTTTTTGCCCAAGCCCCTGAATTTCGCCGATGTCTCGATGAAAATACAGCAGGCATTCGAGCGCGTCAGCTACAAAAAACAAATCCAGGAGCTGAACGCAAAACTCGAGAAGGAAAAAAAGAGCCTGCAACGTTATTTCTCCGACGACCTGGTTGAGAAAATTCTGAGCGAAGAGATTTCAACCGAGCTCGGCGGCACGATCGTCATGGCCTCGATCATGTTTTTCGATATACGCGGTTCGACGACGATGGCCGAAAAGATCGGCCCGCAGGCATACGCCGAGCGCATCTCAAAACTCTTCGCCGATCTCATGGACATCATCTTTAACAACGGCGGTTCGATCAACG
>Ga0075163_10003110_pt1 | contig 22357 bp, 20 predicted proteins | sample JI1023141ADNA_FD_71478 | JGI IMG/M metagenome (GOLD analysis project Ga0075163, IMG submission 71478) | Wastewater effluent complex algal communities from Wisconsin, to seasonally profile nutrient transformation and Carbon sequestration -... | ecosystem: Engineered > WWTP > Effluent > Algae... | reverse complement strand
TGCGTTTGTGTTCGCCGATGACTTTACTGGTGTCGATGGACATGTTGTTTCTCTCTGAAGATGCGAATTCGGCAGAAGCGCTGCGCGCAACCGCCATAACCGCCGGTTAATGAAACCCCGAACCAGACCGGCTCGAAGCCCGCATATTATACCTGATTCAGCCGGTATTGCGAGTCTGGGTTCAGTTGATGGCCGCCCAGCGGAACAGGCGTTGGACCTGGATCCGGCCGTGCACATCGATAGTGGCCAGCCCCAGACTTCGGCCCTGTTCATCGCAAAGCTGAACCAAACCCTTACCGGCATTCATACTGTCAAGATAGACCGCCTGACCCATCGCCACGCGGCGTACCTGATCGGCATCCAGATGGCATTTGACAACCGCAACCAAGGCCTGTTCGACCGGCAGCAATACTGCATCCAGCGCCTGATCGCCCTGTTCGGCCAGCATCTGCAGCGCTTCGATGGAGAACAGCTGCCAGTCGCGAAACGGCTCCACCCACAGACGACGCAGCGCGGTGACATGCGCGCCGCAGCCCAGCCGCTCGCCAAGGTCGCGCACCAGGCTGCGGATATAGGTTCCGGAGCCGCATTCGACTTCGAGCGAGAATGCCGAATCCGTGCATTGCAGCAGACGGATGCAGCGGATGCTGACCGGACGCGCCGGCAGATCGATGCTTTCACCGCGGCGCGCTTTCACATACAGCGGTTCCCCGCCCTGCTTGAGCGCGGAGTAGATCGGCGGCACCTGCAGGATTTCGCCGGTGAATTCGGACAGCAGGCTTTCCAGGCGCTGAGCCGTACCGTGGCTGACGGACCTTTCCTGCAGGACACTGCCTTCGGCATCATCGGTATCGGTTGTGATGCCAAGCCTGGCGCTGACCCGGTAAGCCTTGTCGTTGCCGAGCAGGATGCCGGCGGCCTTGGTGGCTTCACCCAGGCATATCGGTAATACGCCGGTCGCCAACGGATCGAGCGCACCGGTATGGCCGGCCTTTTCGGCCTTGAATAGATTGCGGACTTTCTGCAGCGCCTGATTGGAACTGAGTCCCTGCGGCTTGTCCAGAAGAACCATGCCGTCGACCGGCCGGCGCGGGAACACGAACTGGGCTTTCTTCATCGCATGGGCAACGCCGCGGCGCTCAGTCCTGTTCGGGCTTGGCGCTCTCGCGCAGCAGGGCGTCGATGCGCTCGCCGCGGTCGACGGAATCGTCGTAATGGAAATGGATCTCCGGCACATGCCGCATCTTGACCGCATGCGCCAGCTGGAAACGCAGTTCCGGCGCCAGGCCATTGAGCGCCTTGACCGCCGCTTTCGAAGACTCCGGCATCAGCGCGGTCACGAATACCTTGGCGTGCGCCATGTCGCGGGTCACTTCCACATCCGACACGCTGACCGACGGCAGGCCGTGCTCGCGCACCGCTGCGTGCACGATCAGACCCAGCTCGCGGCGGAGCTGGGCCGATACGCGGTCGGTGCGGTGAAAGGACTTCTTGGCCATTACAGGCTGCGCGCCACTTCGATGCGTTCGAAACATTCGATCTGGTCGCCCGGCTTGACGTCGTTGTAGGCCTTGACGGCGATACCGCATTCGGTACCGCTGCGGACCTCTTCGACGATGTCCTTGAAGCGGCGCAGGCTTTCGAGTTCGCCCTCGAACACCACCACGCTGTTGCGCAGCACGCGGATCGGTTTGTTGCGCTTGACCGAACCCTCGATGACCAGCGAACCGGCGACGGCGCCGAACTTGGAACTGCGGAACACGTCACGGACCTCGGCGATGCCGATGATCTCCTCGCGGATCTCGACACCGAGCAGCCCGGAAGCGACCTGTTTGACCTGGTCGATGACGTCGTAGATGATCGAGAAATAACGCAGGTCAATGCCGTTGTTCTCGATGATCCTGCGTGCGCTGGCATCGGCACGGACATTGAAGCCGATGACCACCGCCTTGGAAGCGGCCGCCAGTGTGGCATCGGATTCGGTGATGCCGCCTACGCCCGAAGACACCACGTTGATGCGGATCTGTTCGTTGGACAGGCCGGTCAGGGATTCGCACAGGGCCTGCACGGAACCGTTGACATCGGCCTTGACCAGCAGGTTGAGGACCTGCTGGGCATTGCCGGCGCCCATCTGCGCCATCACGTCTTCCATGCGCGAACCCGGCTGTTTCAGCAGTCGCGATTCACGGCTCTTGGTTTCCCGCTGCTGCGCGACTTCCCGTGCCAGACGTTCGTCGGCGACGACCACGAAATCATCACCGGCATCAGGCACCCCGGACAACCCGAGTACCTGCACCGGAATCGACGGGCCGGCGCTGTCGGTCTGCACGCCGTTCTCGTCGAACAGCGCGCGCACACGGCCGTACTGCAGTCCGCTGACCAGGTAATCGCCCTTTTTCAAGGTGCCTTCCTGGACCAGCACGGTGGCGACCGGGCCGCGTCCTTTATCGAGCGCGGACTCGATCACCACGCCGGTGGCGCGGGAATCGACGGTCGCTTTCAGTTCCATGACTTCGGCCTGCACTGAAATCGCTTCCAGCAGGGTGTCGATGCCGTCACCGGTTTTGGCGGAAACCGGCACGAACTGGACGTCGCCGCCCCACTCTTCGGGCACCACTTCCAGTTTCACCAGGCCCTGCTTGACGTTGTCGGGATTGGCTTCGGGCTTGTCCATCTTGTTGACGGCGATGATCAGCGGCACATTGGCGGCTCGCGCATGCCTGACCGCTTCTTCGGTCTGCGGCATCACGCCGTCGTCGGCGGCGACCACCAGGACCACGATATCGGTCAATTTGGCGCCGCGTGCACGCATCGAGGTGAAAGCGGCATGGCCGGGGGTATCGAGAAAACTGATGACGCCGCGCGGCGTGACCACATGATAGGCGCCGATATGCTGGGTGATGCCGCCGGCTTCGCCGGTGGCGACCTTGGTACGTCGGATATAGTCGAGCAGGGAGGTCTTGCCGTGGTCGACATGGCCCATGATCGTGACTACCGGCGGACGCGTGAATTTCTCGCCCTGGGCTTCATCGGCATGCGCGGTCAACGCCAACTCGGCGCTGTTGTCGGACGCGATGACGGCTTTGTGGCCGAGCTCTTCGACCACCAGCACCGCGGTATCGTGATCGATGACTTCATTGATGGTGACCATCATGCCCATTTTGAACAGGGCACGGACGACTTCCGAGCCTTTCAAGGCCAATCGGTTGGCCAACTCGGACACCACGATGGTGTCGCCGATGGCGACTTCACGGGTAATCGGTGCGGTTGGCTTGGAAAAGCCGTGTTGTCCGGTGGCGGTGCGCGATGCCTCCATCGCCCTGGCCCTCGGTTTTTTCTTTCCGGCACCGGCGCGGCGCTCCCGTTCGGCGGCGGTCAGATGCAGCTGGCCGCTGACCACGTGGATTGCCGAGTCTTCGTCGATTTCGTTGTCGACCATGGCATGGGAACCGCGCACGCGGCCTTTGGCCGGTTTGGCCGGCGCTTTGTCCTTGACGGCTTTGGCCGGCTCGTGCCGGATGGCTTCGGTCTTGTGCGGCTTGTGCCCGTGCTTTTCATCGCGTTCGCGGCGCGATTCATGGCCGGTGTCTCCCGCGGCTTCCGGCTTTCCGGGGATATCCAAGGTCGCGGCACTGGCTTTTTCCGCAAGCTCCTGGGCCAAGCGTTCCTTTTCCGCCTTTTCTGCGTCGATCTGCTCGCGCCGGTTCCGGTCGAATTCGCTCAGCCGGGCCTGCTCATCGGCATTGCGGGATTTCGACTCCTCGAGCTTGCGCAGGATTTCCTCGCGCTCGCTGGTGACCGGCACGCTGACTTCATCGCGCTTGACGTAGGTGCGCTTCTGGCGCACTTCGACCGCGACGGTGGTCTTGGCCTTGCCGGACCCGGTCATGGTGATTTCTTCGGTGGTGCGCCGGTTGATGGTGATCTTGCGCGGCGCCGCGGCTTCCTCGACCGGCTTGTCGGCCTTGCCGTGGGCACGGCGCAGGAATCCCAGCAGCTTGATCTTTTCGGTGCTGCTGACGGCCTGGTCGGGACCGGAGAATTCCATGCCGGCGTCCGAAAGCTGCTTGAGCAGCTTGTCGACGGGCATTCCCACGATTTTAGCCAACGATCCTACGGTTACTTCTGACATGGAGGTGTCGATCCTTGAATGTGCGGTGCTTACAACCGGTACAACGGAATTAAAAGGCTTACGCCGACTGTTCGAGACGCGCGATTTCGCTGGCACGGGCGGCCAGAATCAAGGCCGAAGCCTTTTCCATGCCCATCGCTTCGATATCGCTGATTTCATCGGCGGCCAATTCCGCCAGATCGTCCTGGGTCGAGACACCGCGCGCCGACAAGGCGTAGGCGATGGATTCGGTCATGCCTTCGAGGGCCAGCAGATCCTCGGCCGGCAGATGCTCCTCGATCTCCTCCTCGGCGGCCAGCGCCTCGTTAAGCAGGGCATCACGGGCTCGGGCGCGCAGCTCTTCCACGATGTCTTCATCGAAGCCTTCGATGGCCAGCAGCTCGGCGGCCGGTACATAGGCGATCTCTTCGACGGTGTTGAAGCCCTCGGAAACCAGGATGCCGGCGATTTCGTCGTCGACTTCCAGCTTGTCGACGAAGATGGCACGCGCGACCGCCTGTTCGGCTTCGCTTTTCGCGGCGACCTGGTCCTGGGTCATGACATTCAGCTGCCATCCGGTCAGGCGGCTGGCCAGTCGCACGTTCTGTCCGCCTTTGCCGATGGCCTGCGCCAGTTTTTCCTCGGCCACGGCGATGTCCATCGAATGCTTCTCTTCATCGACGATGATCGACTGCACTTCGGCCGGCGCCATGGCGTTGATCACGAACTGGGCCGGATTTTCGGACCACAGCACGATATCGACGCGTTCGCCGTTGAGTTCGTTCGACACCGCCTGCACGCGCGATCCGCGCATGCCGATGCAGGCGCCGATCGGATCGGTACGGTGGTCGTGGGCGAGCACGGCGATTTTGGCGCGGTCGCCCGGATCACGGGCAGCGCCCTTGATCTCCACCAGGCCCTGGCCGACTTCCGGCACTTCGAGCTTGAACAGTTCGATCATGAACTCCGGCGCCACGCGTGATATCACCAGCTGCGGACCGCGGGTTTCGGTACGGGTCTCGGCCAGATAGCCGCGCACACGGTCGCCCGGGCGCAGGACGTCGCGTGAAATCGCCTTGTCTTTGGGAATGATGGCTTCGGCGTTGCCGCCGAGGTCGATGTAGACATTGCCGCGCTCGGCGCGCTTGACCACGCCATTGACCAACTCGCCGACCCGGTCCTGCCACTGCTCGAGCACCAGCGCCCGTTCGGCTTCGCGCACGCGCTGTACGATGACCTGCTTGGCGGCTTGGGCCGCGATGCGTCCGAATTCGGGATTGTCGACCAACTGTTCGATGAAATCGCCGACCTCGGCGCCTTCGCGCTCGTCGACGGCGTCCATCAGTCGGATCATGCGGTCGGGCGACTCCATCACCACGTCATCGGCCACCACTTCCCAGCGCCGGAAGGTTTCGTAGCTGCCGTCTTTCGGGTTGATGGCGACGCGGATCGCGACGTCCTCATCGTGGTAGCGCTTCTTGGCGGCGGAAGCCAGGGCCGACTCCATCGCCTGGATTATCACGTTGCGGTCGACGCCTTTTTCGTTCGCCACCGCGTCCATCACCAGTAAAAGTTCTTTGCTCACAATGCCACTCCGTATCGATCGGCCAAGCCGAAATTAGTGCTTACCGGGCGCAGGTTTCCTGCGTCCGCCTTTGGGTGCCGCGACCAGACCAAGCGCCACCAGATCGGGCACCAGGCGGGCTTTATCGATGTTTCCGATGGCGACGGAATACTCCTTGCCGTCGACATCGATCACTACATTGGATTCCTCGACCCGCAACAGCCGGCCCTGCAGCCGACGCCGGCCGTCCTGCGGCGATCCGAGGCTGACCTTGATCTGCTCGCCGACCTGCTTCACGAACTGCGGCAGGGTGAACAACGGCCGGTCGATGCCCGGCGATGACACTTCCAGCGTGTATTGGGTCGCGATCGGATCATTGACATCGAGGCTGCCGGAAATTTCGCGACTGACAGCTTCACAATCCTCGATCGCGACCGGACGTCCCGGCGCATCGATGTAGACGCGCAGCAGGGCGCTGCCCGCCGACGGCGAAAATTCGACACCCAGCAACTCGAGGCCGAGACCGTTGACAGTCGGCTCCAGCAGATCTTTCAACTCAAGCGCCTTACCGCTCATTGCCATACTCACCGACTCCTCGGCTGAATCGCGCTAACAAAAAAGGGCCACAAGGCCCTCTTCCGGTACTTCCTAGTTCCGGCGTCCGCAACGTAACATGCTCCGGACTAGCCACACAACCGGCCTCGGCCTGTTGCTTAAAACTGGTAGCGGGGGCAGGATTTGAACCTACGACCTTCGGGTTATGAGCCCGACGAGCTGCCAGACTGCTCCACCCCGCATCAGTGAATGACCATTATAGCGGAGACAGCCCCCGATTTACAAGCCCCGGCTTAACCGGCCGGGAAAGCCCTGAGGCACCAAGACATGATGGCATTCGAGAAAACCCCCAACACCAGCAATGCAGAGGCGTTCACCACAAAGGCGGCGCGCAGGTGTTTATCGGCGTTGATTTCGGCCGGCTCGGCTTCGGATTTCTCGAAAAACATGGCGCGGATCAGTTTCAGATAGTAAAAAGCCCCGATTACGGCACTGACCACGGCCAGAATGGCCAACCACTGGTAGCCGCCGACCAACGCCGCCTGAATCACCTGCAGCTTGGCGAAGAAGCCCAGGAACGGCGGTATCCCGGCCAACGAGGCTATAACGAAAAGAATCAGGAAGGCATAACCCGGGCTCTTGCTCCAAAGCCCCCGGAAACCGTCGATATCATCGGCCTCGAATCCGGCCCGGCTGAGCAGGATCAGAGAGCCGAATGCCGCCACCGCCATGATGCTGTAGCTGATGGCGTAGAACATGGCCGCCGCGTATCCGCCGACGCCGCCACCGACGAATCCGAGCAGGAGAAATCCGACATGGGAAATGGTTGAGTACGCCAGCAGCCTTTTGAAGCTGGTCTGCACCAGACCCATGAGGTTGCCCAGAACCAGTGACATCGCCGACAGGCCGGCGACCAGCGGAATCCAATCCGCTGCAGCCAAACCGGTGGCGGATTCCAGCAACCGGTAGGCCATGGCGAAAGCCGCCATTTTCGGTGCCGAGGCGATGAACGCGGTGACCGCAGTCGGCGCACCCTGATACACATCGGGCAGCCACATATGGAACGGTACGGCAGCGAACTTGAAGGCGATGCCGGCCAGAATGAACACCACGCCGAGCGAGAACATCGTCGGAGATTGCGTCAGGCTAGAGGCCGCATGTATCGCTTCAATCTGCAGACTTCCGGTAGCGCCGTACAGCATCGACATGCCGTAAAGCAGCAAGCCGGAGGCGATGGCACCGAGCACGAAGTACTTCATCGCCGCTTCAGAGGCGCGCGGGTTGTCGCGGTCGAAGGCGACCAGGCCGTAGGAACTCAGGGCCAGAAGCTCGAGCCCGAGGTAAAGCACCGTCAGGTTGCCGGCCGACACCATCAGCATCATGCCGAGCACTGCGAACAGGCATAGCACGTAGAACTCGGACTTCAGCAAGCCTCGTTCGCTCAGGTAGGGTTTGGCATAGATGAAAGCGAATGCGGTCACGGCATAGATGCCTATCTTCAGCACATCTCCGGCGATGTCGCGAACGAACATTCCCGAAAAGGCGGTCAAGGTATCCGGTTGCATGTCGCGGACGGTCAACAGGATGGCCGACAGCAAGACCGTGATGGCCAGGAAGTGGATCAAGGCGCGGCGTCTGGCATCGATGAACAGGTCTGCCATCAGCAGCGAGAACGCCGCACCGCAGATGAACAGTTCAGGCAGGATGACATGCAGGTCGGCGGGATTGAAGACGGCGAAGGTCATGGTCGGCTCCTCAGAGCTTGGTTTGCACGAGGTGATTGACCAGCGCGGAAATCGGCGCATCCATCAAGTCGACCAGCGGTTTCGGGTAGATACCCAAGGCGAGTACGCCGGCGGCGAACAGACCGAGCATCCAGGCTTCACGGGCGTTGATGTCGGTCAGTTCTGCGACATGACGGTTGGCGATCTCACCGAAGATGACGCGTTTGACCATCCACAGGGTGTAGGCGGCGCCGAGTACCAGGGTGAATGCGGCGAAAAAGGCAATCAAGGGATGCGCCTGGAAACTGGCGATGATTACCATGAATTCACCGACGAAGCCGCTGGTTCCGGGCAGGCCGGCGTTGGCCATCGCGAACAACACGAAGAATCCGGCGAACCAGGGCATGGTGTTTATCACCCCGCCGTAATCCTTGATCATCCGGCTGTGCATGCGGTCATAGAGTATCCCGACACAGCTGAACATCGCGCCGGAAATGAAGCCGTGCGAGATCATCTGCACCATGCCGCCCTGCAGGCTCAGGCGCGCGCCTTCAAGGTTGCCATCGATGCGGACCATCGAAAACACGATGAAGCTGGCAAGAGTGACGAAACCCATGTGTGCGATCGAGGAATATGCGATCAGCTTCTTCATGTCTTCCTGCACAAGCGCCACGAATCCTATGTAGACCACCGCCACCAGCGACAGCGCGATCACCAGCCATGCCCATTCCTGCGAGGCGTCGGGCACGATCGGCAGGCTGAAGCGCAGGAATCCGTAACCGCCTATCTTCAGCATGATCGCGGCCAGGATCACCGAACCGCCGGTCGGCGCCTCGACGTGTGCGTCCGGTAGCCAGGTATGCACCGGCACCATCGGCACCTTGACCGAAAACGCGGCCAGGAAAGCGAAGAACAGCCACATCTGCTCGGTGGCGTTCAAGGGCAGCTTGGCCCATTCCGCAAGGTCGAATGAACCGGATTTGAGATACAGGTATACCAATCCAATCAGCATGAACACCGAGCCGAGAAAGGTATACAGGAAAAACTTAATGCTGGCGTAGATCCGGCGTGGCCCGCCCCATATCCCGATGATGATGAACATCGGGATCAGCATGCCTTCGAAGAAGATATAGAACAGCATGGCATCCAGCGCGCTGAACACGCCAATCATCAATCCCTCGAGTACCAGCATGGCGGCGAAATACTGATTGGCCCGGTTTTCGATCGAATGCCAGGAACCCATCAGAACAAGCACCGTGGTGAAAGCGGTCAGCATGATCAACGCAACCGAAATGCCGTCGACGCCAAGGCTGTAATTGACGTTGAATGCCGGTAGCCAAGGCACCGTCTCGATGAACTGCATCGCGGCCGAGCTCTGATCGATGCCGGCGTACAGGCGGATGCTCAGCACGAAGGTGACCACAGTAACGGCCAGGGCGATCATCTTGGCGGCGCCGGCGCGGCGGTCGCCGAGCAGGAACACCAGCAGGCCGCCGAGGATCGGTAACCAGATCAGTGTGCTGAGAAGCGGCAGTTGGGAGACCATGCAGTGATTCCTTGATGCTTAGTAAGCGGCGCGCAGGACGGCGGTCATCAACAGGATGAGCCCGAATATCATGGCGATTGCATAGGTGGTCATGCGTCCGGTCTGCAGCCCGCGGATGGCGCCGGCGATCCGGCCTACCAGATTGGCGCTGCCGTTGACCATGACCCCGTCGATCAGACCGGCATCGACCACAGTCCAGGCTTTCTTCCCGAGCGCGATGCCGCCGCCGGCGAAACCCTTGATCCACAGGTCATCGAAACCGTATTTGTTTTCCAGGATGCGGATCGGAAGCGCGAACAGTTTCTGCGCCCGCTCAGCGACACGGATATTGAACAGGTAAATATAGGTCGCCAACGCGAATCCGGCGAAAGCGAGCCAGAATGCCGGCTGCATCATGCCGTGCACGGCAAACGCGACCGGTCCGTGGAATTCCCCGCCCAAGGCCTTGATGACATCGTTGTGCGGCAGCACCGCGATGGCGCCGTCGAAGAAACCGTCGAACAGCATCGGTCCGACGGTGAAGAACCCGATGAAAATCGAAGGAATGGCCAGCAGAATGAGCGGCACCGTAACCACCGACGGGGATTCGTGCGGCAGGCCCCCGTGACCGTGGTGATCATGGTCTGAACCGTGTGCCTCGTTGCCGTGGATTTCATGGGGCTCGGCATGATGCGGCTCGCCGGCATGGGTGTTGAAGCGCTCCTTGCCGAAGAACGTGAGGTACAGCAGGCGGAAACTGTAGAAACTGGTCACGAACACGCCGAGCAGCACCGCCCAATAGGCATAGACGTTGATCCAATGACCGCCGTGCAAGGCGTGATGCGCGGCCTCGATGATGGTGTCCTTGGAATAGAAGCCCGACAGGAACGGGGTGCCGACCAGCGCCAATGTGCCGATAAGACTGGTCCAGAACGTGATCGGCATGTACTTCCGCAGGCCGCCCATCTTGCGCATGTCCTGCTCGTGGTGCATGCCGATGATGACCGAACCGGCTGCCAGGAACAGCAGTGCCTTGAAGAAGGCGTGCGTCATCAGGTGGTAGACACCGGCGGAATACGCCGACACCCCGAGTGCCACGGTCATATAGCCGAGCTGCGACAGCGTGGAATAGGCGACCACCCGTTTGATGTCGTTCTGCACGATGCCGATCAAGCCGGTGAAAAGCGCCGTGGTGGCACCGATGAACAACACGAAGTGCAGTGCGGTCGGGCTCAGTTCGAATACCGGCGACATCCGCGCGACCATGAAAATGCCGGCGGTCACCATGGTGGCGGCGTGAATCAAGGCTGAAATCGGGGTCGGGCCTTCCATCGAGTCCGGCAACCAGACATGCAACGGAACCTGCGCCGACTTGCCCATGGCGCCGATGAAAAGGCTGATGGCGATGAAGGTGATGGCATCCACCGTCCAGCCGCCGTATGCCGCTCCGAATGCGCTGAATGCCGGCACCAGCTCGATGACCGCGCTGGATACGCCGGAAATCCGGGTGAACGCTTCCGAGTAATCCAGACTGCCGGTGAAATAAACCACGCCGCAGATGCCCAAAAGAAACCCGAAATCGCCGACCCGGTTGACCAGGAACGCTTTCAGGTTGGCGAAAATCGCGCTTGGCCGTTTGTACCAGAACCCGATCAGCAGATAGGACACCAGTCCGACCGCTTCCCATCCGAAAAACAGCTGCAGGAAATTGTTGCTCATCACCAGCATCAGCATCGAGAAGGTGAACAGCGAGATGTAGCTGAAGAAGCGCTGGTAGCCGGGGTCGTCGTGCATGTATCCGATGGTGTAGACATGCACCAGAAGCGACACGAAGGTGACCACCACCATCATCATCGCGGTCAAGCGGTCGACCATGAAGCCGATGTGCGCCGAGAACCTGCCGGATTCGAAGAAGGTATAGATATTTGCATTGAACGGCTGCGCGTCTTCATACATGAACTGCCCGAGCACGTAGAAGGACAGCACGCAGCTGACGGCGACCAGGACGATGGTGGTCCAATGCGATCCGGAACGGCCCAATCGGGCGCCGAACAGTCCGGCCAGAATGGCCCCCAGTAACGGCGCGAGCGCGATCACGAGCAGAATCGGCAATGACAGCAGCGTGGGTTGCATTAACATCGCATCAGCCTTTCAGGGTATCCAGATCGGCGACATTGATCGTGCGCCGGTTGCGGAACAGGGTGACCAGGATCGCCAGGCCGATGGCGGCTTCGGCGGCTGCTACGGTCAGTATGAAAAAAACGAATATCTGGCCGTCGACATTGCCCAGGAATCGGGAAAACGCGACGAAATTGACATTGACGGCAAGCAGCATCAGCTCGATGCACATCAAAAGCAGGATCACGTTCTTACGGTTGATGATGATGCCGGCGATACTCAGCGAAAACAGGGCAGCGGCAAAAACCAGGTAATGTTCGAGGGTAATCATCTGGATTCTCCGGTGCCGTCCCGGTCAGGGCTTTCGGCCGCCATCTTGAGTAGACGGACGCGGTCTGCCTTTCTTACCTGGACCTGCTCCGACGGATTCTGGTGCTTGGTGCCGGCGCGCCGGCGCAGCGTCAGCAGCACGGCAACCACGACAGCTACCGTCAATATCACCGCCGCGACCTCGAACGGCAATACAAATCGGCTGAACAGGGATTGCGCGATCCAGTGCAGGTTGCCCTTGTTGGCGACAAGTGCCGGATCCGGACTGTCCAATGACATGCCCGATGAGCCGGAGCCGATCAGCATCAGGATTTCCACGAACATGACCAGCGCGACCGCGATTGCTGCCGGGAAATGCCTGATGAACCCCTCCCGCTGCGGGACGGTGTTGACATCCAGCATCATCACCACGAACAGGAACAGAATCATCACCGCTCCGACGTACACCAGCACCAGCACGATGCCGAGGAATTCGGCCTGCAGCAGCAGCCACAGACAGGCGGTCGAGAAGAAGGTCAGCACCAGTGCCAGCACCGAATGCACCGGGTTCTTCAACGAAATCACCGCTCCTGCCGAGAGCAATGCCACACCGGCGAACAGGTAAAACGCGAGCAGCTGAAAATCCATGCGTTCTCTCCTATCGGTATGCCGCGTCGGCTTGACGGCGCTCGGCGATTTCCGCTTCGAAACGGTCGCCGATGGCGAGCAGCTGCGGTTTGGTCACGATGTTCTCGCCGCGGTTTTCGAAGTGGTATTCATGGATGTGGGTCTCGACGATCGAATCGACCGGGCAGCTCTCTTCGCAGAAACCGCAGAAGATGCATTTGAACAGGTCGATGTCGTAACGCGTGGTCCGGCGCTGGCCGTCATCGCGCGGCGCGGAATCGATGGTGATCGCCAACGCCGGGCAGACCGCCTCGCACAGCTTGCAGGCGATGCAGCGTTCCTCGCCGTTCGGATAGCGCCGAAGCGCATGCAGGCCCCGGAAACGTCCGGACTGCGGGATTTTCTCGTATGGATAGTTGACGTTGTACTTCGGCTTGAACATGTAAACCAGCGTCAGCCACATGCCCTGCAGGAACTCCAGCAGCAGCAGGCTTTTGAGGTAATTGAAGATGCGGATCATGGTCGGACTTACGCTCCCAGGACGAACCAGTTGTTGTAAGCCGCCAGCGCGGTCACGAAAATCCAGACGATGGTGATCGGAATGAACACCTTCCAGCCCAGACGCATGATCTGGTCGTAGCGGTAACGCGGGAAACTGGCCCGGAACCAGAGGAAACAGAATGCGAAGAACAATGCCTTGGCGAACAGCCACCACACTCCGGAGCCGGCAAGGAACCCGAACGTGCCTTCGGGATCGAGCCAGCCCTGGAACGGCGACAGCCATCCGCCCATGAAAAGCAGCGTGGTCAGGAAGCTGACCAGGATCATGTTGGCGTATTCGGCCAGGAAGAAAATGGCGAACGCCGATCCTGAGTATTCGACATGGAATCCGGCCACGATTTCGGATTCGCCCTCCGCGACATCGAACGGTGCCCGGTTCGTTTCGGCGGTGCCGGAAATGAAATACACCAGGAACAGCGGAAACAACGGTATGAAGAACCACTCGAGGAACCCGTTATCGCCGGATTGGGCCACGACGATCTCGGTCAGGTTCATGCTGCCGGCGGCCACCAGCACACCGACCAGGGCAAAGCCCATGGCGATTTCATAGCTGATGACCTGCGAAGCGGCACGCAGTGCGCCCATGATGGCGTACTTGGAATTGGATGCCCATCCGCCGAGGATGATGCCGTAAACACCCATGGAAGTAAGCGCCAGCAGTGCAAGGATGCCGGCATTGACATCCGCAAGTACCAGGGGGCCGGTATCTGTTTCACCGAATGGAATCAGCGCCCAGGCCGCGAATGCCGGCGCCAACGCCAGCAACGGTGCCAGCCGGTACAGGAATGGGCTGGCCTTGTCGGGCAATATCAGTTCCTTGAACAGCATTTTGAACACATCGGCGAATGCCTGAATGACGCCGATGCCCAAAACGCCGCCGATGAACTGCGGCCCCTGGCGCACATGCATCCAACCGATGACTTTGCGTTCGAACAGCGTATAGAATGCGACCGCGATGATCAACGGCATCATCACCACCAGGATTTTCAGCAACATCCAGGCCAAGCCTCCGATCAGGCCGAATTGCAGCAGGAATTCACGGATAAACTCGATCACAGTCCGGCCCTCGTAATGGCCAATGAGCCGGTCTGCGACAACGGCGCACTGGCGGCGTACTGGCTCTCGATCCATACGCAGCCTTCCGCAACCGCGGCGCTGACCGACAAAGGCAAGGCCGCGGTGCCGATGCCGTCGCCGACCTTCACCATCATGCCGGCGCTGAGACCGATGTTGCGGGCATCATCCGGATGCATCACCGCTTGCGCGCCGAGCGTCAGCGGATGCGCCTGCAGGCCCCCGGCACGGCGGCAGACCGCATCGACTCGGTAAACCGGGCTGCTGCTGATCCGTTCGAATCCGGTGCCGTAACCAACTTCCACCGACAGGCCTTTACCTGATTTCACCGGATGCATCCGAATACCGGCACGCAGGCCGTCGATGTCGGTGAATGCCAGTTCCGGCAAGCCGGTCCTTTCATAGAGTGCACGCAGTACGCGCCAACCGCTTTGCGCTTGATCCGGCAACTTGCCGGAAGCCTCTGCAACCTGACCGTTGCCATTGACATTGACCAGGGTCGCTTGAATTTCAGGCAGCAGGCCAATGGGGAGTATGACATCCGCCACTTGCATCAAAGCCTCGGTAACGAACGCCGAACAGGCCACGACTTTCGAGCCGAGCAGCGCCTTGGCAGCACGGGCCGTGGCGCTGAAATCGAATTGCGGTTCGATGCCGAAAAGCAGGAAGCTTTTCACGGAACCGTCCAGCATGGCATCGGCGGCTTTCCCGTCCGCTTTCGGGAGTACGCCGGCTCCGGCCAGGCCGATGGCGTTTGCGCCCTGGGGCAGACGGCAGAGCCTTGCCCTGCCGGACTCCCGCAATGCGGCGGCAACGGCGCGGATATGGGAGGCATTACCGTGGTTTTCGGCGATTTCACCGAGAATCAATACGGCTCCGGCACCGTCAGCCAGATCATTGCCGATAGCCTTAAGCGCTTCTGCAATGCGCGACGGCGGCACGATGGTTTTGGAATGCAGCGGAAAACTGAATTCGAAATCGACCGGATTGACGACATGGACTTTAGCCCCGCGCTTGGCCGCCTGATGGATGCGCTGGTGCAATAAGGGCATTTCATGACGGATGTTGCAACCGACAAGAATGATGGTTTTGGCTTCGACGATTTCCGCAACGGCAACATCGAAGGGCTCCGCGACGGCGTTATCGGCGAAATCAAGCTGCCTGATGCGATGATCAATGTTGTTGGTCGCCAAGGCGTTGGCAAGATGCGCCAACATGGCACCTTCTTCATTGCTGGATGACGGATGGGCAAGAATGCCTGTCTGTTCCGGCCCAGCCGATTTCAGGATTTCCGCGGCACCGCTCAGCGCCTCGTCCCAGCTCGCTTCGCGCCAAATGCCATTTTCCTTCAGTAACGGCCGCTTGGCGCGATCATCGCTGTACATGCCCTGATGCGAATAACGGTCACGGTCTGAAAGCCAACATTCGTTGACCGCTTCGTTGTCACGCGGCACGGTCCTGACAACTTCGCCGCGGTGACTGTGCAGGAACAGGTTCGAACCGAGCGCATCGTGATAGCCGAGTGACTCCTTGGCGGTCAATTCCCAGGCACGTGCCTTGTAGCGGAACACCTTGTTGGTCAGGGCGCCGACAGGACAGACATCGATGACATTGCCGGAGATCTCGCTCATCAACGGCTTGCCGTCGAAGGTGCCGATCTGCAGGTTTTCGCCGCGGTAGATGCCGCCAAGTTCGTAGGTGCCTGCGATTTCGGCGCTGAACCGCACACAACGCGTACATTGGATGCAACGGGTCATGTCGCTGGCGACCAGCGGGCCCATATCCTCGTCCGGCACGACCCGTTTGCGGTCGACGTAGCGGCTGACCGAGCGGCCGTAACCCACCGAAACATCCTGCAGTTCGCACTCGCCGCCCTGATCGCAGATCGGACAGTCCAGCGGATGGTTGACCAGCAGGAATTCCATGACGTTGCGCTGCGCATCGAGCGCGCGTTTGCTCTGTGTGAACACCTTCATGCCTTCGGCGACAGGTGTCGCACAGGCCGGTACCGGCTTGGGAGTCTTTTCGACATCGACCAGACACATCCGGCAGTTGGCGGCGATCGGCAGTTTTTCGTGGTAGCAGAAACGCGGTATCGGAATGCCGGCGTTGTCGGAGGCCTGGATGATCATCGAACCCTTGGCGATCTGCACGCTTTCGCCGTTGATCTCCAAAGTGACCATATCGGCGGCGGCCTGCGGTTTGTCGATAGCCGTGCTCATGCCGCCTGCTCCAGTTGCGCATCGACCCAGAAACGTCCGTTCCGGATGGCGTATTCGAATTCATGCCAGTAGTGGCGCAGGAACCCCTGCACCGGCCAGGCGGCGGCCTCGCCGAACGCGCAGATGGTGTGGCCTTCGATCTGTCCGGCGGCCGCCTTCAGCATATGCAGGTCATCGAGGGTGGCTTCGTGCGCGACCATGCGCGACAGCACGCGGTACATCCAGCCGGTGCCTTCACGGCACGGCGTGCATTGCCCGCAGCTTTCCTTGTAATAGAAGCGCGAAATGCGGTGGCAGGCACGGACCATGCATGTGCTGTCATCCATCACGATGACCGCGCCGGAGCCAAGGCCGGAGCCGGCCTTCTGGATCGAATCGTAATCCATGGTGCAGGCCATCATGGTTTCGGCCGGCAATACTGGCATCGATGAGCCGCCCGGAATCACCGCTTTCAGGGTGCGTCCGGGGCGTACGCCGCCGGCCATGGCCAGCAGTTCGCTGAACGGCGTACCCAAACGGACTTCGAAATTGCCCGGATTGACGACATGGCCGGATACCGAGAAAATCTTCGGGCCGCCGTTGTTCGGCTTGCCGAGGTTGAGGAACCATTCGGGGCCGTTGCGGATGATGGCCGGAACCGACGCGTAGGTTTCGGTATTGTTGATGGTGGTCGGTTTGCCGAACAGGCCGAAATTGGCCGGAAAAGGCGGCTTGAAACGCGGCTGGCCCTTCTTGCCTTCCAGTGATTCCATCATCGCGGTCTCTTCGCCGCAGATGTAGGCGCCGGCGCCGAGCGCGGCATGGATATCGACATCGACGCCGGAGCCGAAGATGTTCTTTCCCAGCAGTCCGGCGGCATAGGCCTCTTTCAGCGCCAGTTCGAAATGCTCGAACGGTTCATGGTGGAATTCGCCGCGCAGGTAGTTGTAGGCGACCGTCGAGCCGGTGGCGTAACAGGCTATGGCCATGCCCTCGATGACCGCATGCGGGTTGAAGCGCAGGATGTCGCGGTCCTTGCAGGTGCCGGGCTCGGATTCGTCGGAATTGCACAGGATGTATTTCTGCCCCGGTGCGCTGCGCGGCATGAAACTCCACTTCAGGCCGGTCGGAAATCCCGCGCCGCCCCGGCCGCGCAGACCGGATTGCTTGACCGCATCGATCACCTGCTCCTGCGGCGTTTTCTCGGACAGTATCTTCTTCCAAGCGGCGTAGCCGTCCTGCTGCAGGTAGCTTTCCAGAGCCCAGGGCCTGTCATGGTGCAAGGTGGTGTAAACCACTTGATGCGCTAACGGTGCGGAGCCGATTGCCATGGAGTTTCCTTACTTCAGTCCGTCGAACAGTTGATCGAGCGTATTGGCGGTGACGCGTTCGTGATAATGACCGTCGATGACCACCGCCACCGCGCCGGCACAGGCCGCCACGCACTCTTCTTCCACCTTCAGGGTGATGCGTCCGTCCGCGCTGGTCTGCCCGTGCTTGCAGCCAAGCTTGTGCTCGGCGTGCCGTACCAGGTCTTCGGCGCCGTTCAACCAGCAGCTGATGTTGGTGCAGATCGAGACCTTGTGCCTGCCGACCGGTTCGAGGTCGAACATCGAGTAGAAACTGGCCACTTCGTAGGCCCAAATCGGCGGGATATCGAGATACTTGGCGGTAGCCGCGATCAGCTCATCGGTCAGCCAGCCACCGTGCTGTTCCTGCGTCGCCATCAGGGCCTGGATCACCGCGGAACGCTTGCGGTCGGCCGGGAACTTGGCGACCCAGTGGTCGATATGCGCGCGCGTCGCCGCGTTCAACGCCGTCATCGGATCGACATGCTGGCAGGCGGCGAAATTACCGGTTGCTTTCATCGGTCGACCTCGCCGAAAACAATGTCATAGGTGCCGATCATCGCCACCACGTCGGCCAGCATGTGGCCGCGGACCACGGCATCCATGGACGACAGATGGGCGAACCCGGGCGCGCGCGCCTTCAGCCGGAACGGCTTGTTGGCGCCGTCGGAGACCAGATACACGCCGAATTCGCCTTTGGGCGCTTCAACCGCCGAATACACTTCACCGGCCGGCACCGAATAGCCTTCGGTGAACAGCTTGAAGTGGTGGATCAGGGCTTCCATGTCTTCCTTCATCTCCTCGCGCGATGGCGGCGCCACTTTGAAGTTCTTGAGCATCACCGGACCGGGATTGGCGCGCAGCCATGTGATGCACTGCTGGATGATGCGGTTGGACTGGCGCATCTCCTCGACACGGACCAGATAGCGGTCGTAGCAGTCGCCCTGGACGCCGACAGGGATGTCGAAATCGACCTTGTCGTAGGCGGCATACGGTTGCTTCTTGCGCAGATCCCAGGCGATGCCGGAACCGCGCAGCATCGGTCCGCTCATGCCCCAGGCCAGGGCTTTTTCCGGCGGCAGCACGCCGATGCCGACGGTACGCTGCTTCCAGATGCGGTTGTCGGTCAGCAGCGTCTCGTATTCATCGACCTTGTTCGGGAAATCCTCGGTGAAGGCCTGCAGGAAATCCAGCATGGAGCCTTCACGCCAGGCGTTGGATCTGTTGAGCGCTTCGCCTTTGCGCCAGGGCGATTCGCGGTATTTCGGCATGCTGTCCGGCAGGTCGCGGTAGACGCCGCCGGGACGGTAGTACGTGGCGTGCAGACGCGCGCCGGACACCGCTTCGTAGCAGTCCATCAGCTCTTCACGTTCGCGGAAGGCGTACAGGAACACCGCCATCGCACCGAGATCGAGTCCGTTCGAACCGATCCACATCAAATGGTTGAGGATGCGGGTGATTTCATCGAACATGGTGCGGATGTACTGGGCCCGGACCGGCGCTTCGATGCCTAGCAGCTGCTCGATGGCGCGCACGTAAGCGTGTTCGTTGCACATCATCGAGACGTAATCGAGGCGGTCCATGTAGCCGATCGACTGATTGAACGGCTTCGATTCCGCCAGTTTCTCGGTTCCGCGATGCAGCAGTCCGATATGCGGATCGGCACGCTGCACCACTTCGCCATCCATCTCCAGAATCAGACGGAGCACGCCGTGTGCGGCCGGATGTTGCGGGCCGAAATTCAAGGTGTAGTTACGGATTTCCTGGCCGCTCATGGTTTCACCTGCGCCTGTTCCGACTGTGCCTGCTGCCGGCGGGAATCCTCGCGGATGGTCTTGGGCACGCCGACCCGGGGTTCGATGCTGACCGGCTGGTAGATCACGCGGCCCTTGTCCTCGTCATAACGTACTTCGACGTTGCCAATCAGGGGGAAATCCTTGCGGAACGGATGGCCGACGAAACCGTAATCGGTCAGGATCCGGCGCAGATCCGGATGCCCGCTGTAGATGATGCCGAACAGGTCGAACGCTTCACGCTCGAACCAGTTGGCGACTGGATAGACGTCGACTGACGAATCGATGACCGGCATGGAATTGTCTGCGGCAAAACAGCGCACACGGATACGGCGGTTGTGCTTGATCGAAAGCAGATGGACGACGGTCGCGAAACGCATGGCCGGGCCATCGGCCAGGGGCCGGCCGGCCCACGTGAAACGCCCTGGGCCCTCGCCTTCCACGCCACGCGAGAAGCCTTCCGAAGAGACGTCGGTGGTATCCCATTCGGCTTCGCCGTAGCTGAGGTAGTCGACGCCGCACAGGTCGATCATCTGCTCGAAAGCGAACTCGTCGCGGTCGCGCAGAGCGAACAGCACGGATTTGTAATCGGCCGGATCGGCTTCGAGCGTGATTTCTCCGCGCTGCTGGGAAATACGAACCCGCGCGCCGAAATGGCCGCCGAGTTTTTCCATGAATGGGCTTGCAGCATCGGTCATTTACCGGTCCTTATCGGGCGATGGTGTTGGTGCGGCGGATTTTTTTCATCAGCTGCAGAATGCCGAACACCAGGGCTTCCGCGGTCGGCGGGCAACCCGGCACGTAGATGTCGACCGGCACGATGCGGTCGCAGCCGCGCACTACCGAATACGAATAATGGTAATAGCCGCCTCCGTTGGCGCAGCTGCCCATGGAGATCACCCATTTCGGATCCGGCATCTGGTCGTATACCTTGCGCAGTGCCGGTGCCATCTTGTTGACCAGTGTGCCGGCCACGATCATGACATCGGCCTGTCGCGGCGACGGCCGGAAAATCACGCCGTAGCGGTCCAGGTCGATGCGCGAAGCGCCGGCATGCATCATTTCGACCGCGCAGCAGGCCAGACCGAAAGTGACCGGCCACATCGAACCGGTGCGCGCCCAGTTGATCAGGGTATCGAGGTTGGTGGTGACAAAACCGCGCTCGACCAAGGGGTTGTCGCCACCGGGGCGCAGGATGTCGTCGACCGATGCGATCGGAACCGGGTTGTGCATCACGTTGGAAACGGCACCGGAAACGGTTTCAATCACTCCCATTCAAGCGCTCCTTTTTTCCAGACGTAAACAAAGCCCAGCAGCAGCAAGCCCAGAAAAATGCCCATTTCGACCAGTCCGAGCATGCCCAGGTCGCGGAACACCACGGCCCAGGGAAACACGAAGGCGATTTCGAGATCGAATACGATGAACATGATGGCGATCAGGTAATAGCGCACGTCGAACTGCACATGCGCGTCTTCGAATGCCGCGAAGCCGCATTCATACGGCGACAGCTTTTCACGACCGGGATATTTCGGCCCCAGCAGGCTGCCGAGCACCATCAGCGCGATGCCCACGCCGGCGGCGACCGCCAGGAACAATGCTATCGGCACATACGCTTCGAGCACGTGCGACTCCTTGGAATGATTTGTCCATCGACACACCTGCCCGGCACGAACGACCGGAAGCAGGCGAGCTATGATAGCCTTTCGACCCCCCGCTTGGCAATGAAGCTGAACCGGAAATGCATAAAAAAACGCTTGCCGAAGCAAGCGTTTCATCTGGTGCCCAAGAGGGGACTCGAACCCCTACGCCCTAAAGCGCTACCACCTCAAGGTAGTGCGTCTACCAATTCCGCCACCTGGGCCTGAAACCATTCTAGCAAGCGTGCGGACGCCCTGCTTATTTTTTCCCATCCGGCGCCGGTTCCGGGGCCTGCGTCTGCGGGGTAACCACGCTCGGCTGTTCGGCCGGTACGGCGGGTAATTGGGCCGGTGCTGCGGCCGGAGCCGGCTGTTGCGTGGACGGCACCGACGGCACCGAACCCATCACACCCAGATCGGCCGCGGCGGGCGCGGGTGCATTGATGTTGACAGCTTTCCATGCCATGAACAAAGCCAGGCAGAAAAAGGCGAAGGCCAGCCACTTGGTGGACTTGGCCAGGAAATTGGTGGATCCGCGCGAACCGAACACGGTCCCCGAAGCACCGGCACCGAAGCCCGAACCGGCCTGCGCACCGGCGCCGCGCTGGAGAAGAATCAGCACCGCCATGGCGATGGCAATGACAATGTAGACAACCTGAAGAATCGTATCAATCATAGTTAAACCGGTCAGATTGCAGCCGCAGCGGCCATAATCGCAATGAATTCCTGGGCGACCAGGGACGCTCCGCCCACCAATCCGCCATCGACATCCGGCTGACTGAACAGCTCGGCGGCGTTGGCGGCCTTCACACTGCCGCCGTAAAGGATGGGCAATGAACTGGCTATTTTAGCATCAATCGCGGCCACTTCGCCACGGATGAATGCATGGACCTCCTGGGCCTGTTCAGGCGTGGCGGTTTTTCCGGTGCCGATCGCCCAGACCGGCTCGTAGGCGATTACGGCACCGGCAAAGCCGTGCTTGCCGGCCAAATCGAACACCGGTTTCAGCTGTTTTTCGATGACCCACTCGGTGTGCCCGGTTTCACGCTGGTGCAGGCTTTCGCCGACGCACAACACCGGAACCAGCCCGGCACGCCTGACGGCCATGAATTTCTCGGCCACCAACTCGCTGGTTTCACCCTGGAATTGACGTCGTTCGGAATGCCCGACCAACACGTACCGGCAGCCGATGTCGGCCAGCATTTCCGC